>Ga0326726_10000850_pt1 | contig 27906 bp, 16 predicted proteins | sample MHFenrmetagenome_2_FD_207603 | JGI IMG/M metagenome (GOLD analysis project Ga0326726, IMG submission 207603) | Lab enriched peat soil microbial communities from Michigan Hollow, Ithaca, NY, United States - MHF15MN | ecosystem: Environmental > Terrestrial > Soil > Wetlands > Peat | place: USA... | reverse complement strand
ATCACATCCTTTGCTACACTGAGCCACCACTCCGGGGCCTTAGCCGTCGTTCTGGGTTCTTTCCCTCTCGCCGCTGTACATTAGCGCACAGCGACTGCCTCCCGGGCAGCATTCCATGGGCATTCGGAGTTTGGTTGGGGGAGGTAACGTTATTCACGTCCCGGACCCATCCAGTGCTCTACCTCCCAGGAACTCATTTCCCGAGGCTATACCAAAATATATTTCGCGGAGAACCAGCTATCCCCGAGCTTGATTGGCCTTTCACCCCTACCCTCAAGTCATCCGAGCGGTTTTCAACCCACATCAGTTCGGTCCTCCACCGCCTGTTACGGCGGCTTCAACCTGCTCAAGGGTAGATCGCCACGGCTTCGGGTCTGCCCCCACGTACGATGTCGCCCTATTCAGACTCGCTTTCGCTACGGCTCCGGCCCTGAAGGCCTTAACCATGCACGTGAGGAGCAACTCGCCGGATCATAATGCAAAAGGCACGCCGTCAGGGCCTTACGGCCCCTCCGACCGCTTGTCAGCACACGGTTTCAGGTTCTATTTCACTCGCCACCTGGCGTGCTTTTCACCTTTCCCTCACGGTACTGGTGCACTATCGGTCATCGAGGAGTATTTAGGCTTGGAGGGTGGTCCCCCCAGATTCGCGCAACATTCCACGTGCGCCGCGCTACTCGGGATACCACTAGGGGCCGTACGCAACCGGTTACCGGGCTGTCACCGTCTCTGGCGGGCCTTTCCAGGCCGCTTCACCCTCGCGTCGTGCATCCCACGTTGTGGTCCCACAACCCCCGGAGAGCAAGCTCTCCAGGTTTGGCCTCTTCCCCGTTCGCTCACCGCTACTAGGAGAATCTCGGTTGATTTCTCTTCCTCCGGGTACTGAGATGTTTCACTTCCCCGGGTTGGCTCCCTTGCGGGTGACGAGGCTCGCGCCTCGCCGGGTTTCCCCATTCGGACATCCTGAGATCACAGCTCGTATGCAGCTCCCCCAGGCTTATCGCAGCTTACCACGTCCTTCATCGCCTCTCGATGCCAAGGCATCCACCGTGTGCCTTATTGCGTTTGATCTCGATCTATTGGCACTACTACTACGGTTTGGATTCCCTTACAACAACACATCCGTCCTTCGATTGTCAAAGAGCAAATCAATGTGAGCTATGGATGCGGCAGTGCGGGCGACTTCTGAGAGCTTTCAATCTGGATTAGGTGCGGCCAAGGGCACTGCCTTGGCCCTACCAGAGCTACTCGCTGCTCCAGAAAGGAGGTGATCCAGCCGCAGGTTCCCCTACGGCTACCTTGTTACGACTTCGCCCCAGTCACTGAATTGACCTTTGGCGGCTGCCCCCTTGCGGTTGGCCCACCGACTTCAGGTCCCCCCAGCTTCCATGGCGTGACGGGCGGTGTGTACAAGGCCCGGGAACGTATTCACCGCGGCGTGGCTGATCCGCGATTACTAGCGATTCCAGCTTCATGTGGGCGGGTTGCAGCCCACAATCCGAACTTAGACCGGCTTTTCGCGATTAGCGCACCCTTGCGGGTTGGCGACGCGCTGTACCGGCCATTGTAGCACGTGTGTCGCCCTGGACGTAAGGGCCATGATGACTTGACGTCGTCCCCACCTTCCTCCGGTTTGACACCGGCAGTCTCCCTAGAGTGCCCGGCATAACCCGCTGGTAACTAGGGACGAGGGTTGCGCTCGTTGCGGGACTTAACCCAACATCTCACGACACGAGCTGACGACAGCCATGCAGCACCTGTGCACGGACTCCGAAGAGGGGCCGATGTTTCCACCGGCTTTCCCGTGCATGTCAAGCCCAGGTAAGGTTCTTCGCGTTGCTTCGAATTAAACCACATGCTCCACCGCTTGTGCGGGCCCCCGTCAATTCCTTTGAGTTTCAGTCTTGCGACCGTACTCCCCAGGCGGGGTACTTACTGCGTTAGCGACGGCACCGAGAGGGTCGCTCCCCCCGACGCCTAGTACCCATCGTTTACGGCGTGGACTACCAGGGTATCTAATCCTGTTTGCTCCCCACGCTGTCGCGCCTCAGCGTCAGCAACGGCCCAGCTGGCCGCCTTCGCCACCGATGTTCTTCCCGATCTCTACGCATTCCACCGCTACACCGGGAATTCCACCAGCCTCTACCGTGCTCAAGCCTGACAGTCTCGGAGGCAGTGCTGCGGTTGAGCCGCAGCGTTTCACCCCCGACTTACCAGGCCGCCTACGCGCCCTTTACGCCCAGTGATTCCGGACAACGCTCGCACCCTCTGTATTACCGCGGCTGCTGGCACAGAGTTAGCCGGTGCTTCCTTTGGAGGTACCGTCAGAGCTTCGTCCCTCCCGACAGTGGTTTACAATCCGAAGACCTTCATCCCACACGCGGCGTCGCTGCGTCAGCCTTTCGGCCATTGCGCAAGATTCCCCACTGCTGCCTCCCGTAGGAGTCTGGGCCGTGTCTCAGTCCCAATGTGGCTGATCATCCTCTCAGACCAGCTACCCGTCGTAGCCTTGGTGAGCCGTTACCTCACCAACTAGCTGATAGGCCGCGAGGCACTCCATCGGCGCATTGCTGCTTTCACCCCTAGGTGATGCCACCCGAAGGTCGTACGCGGTATTACCCGGCCGTTGGGCCGGCTATCCCCCGCCGAAGGGCATGTTCCTCACGTGTTACGCACCCGTTCGCCACTGAACCCTTGCGGGTCCCGTTCGACTTGCATGTGTTAGGCACGCCGCCAGCGTTCGTCCTGAGCCAGGATCAAACTCTCCAATGAGAATTCGAAATAGCTCATTCGAAACGGCTGACTTGTTTCTGTCAGGTCGTCCGAATCACGTTTGATGCAGAGTTCAAACCCATCCCCGGAGACGCCTCTGTAGCGCTCCGGATCGTAGGGTCCGCACTGCCACACCATAGCTCACATCGATTGTCAAAGAGCATTCCAGCAGATGCTCAACCACGACGTTCCGTGGGAGCCTCAAATCATAGTCAGACCATACCGCATCGTCAAGGCCGGCCTGCACTTCCCCGCTCGGCCACCACTCGCAACTACCCCACTATTCTCTACGGGAATTCTGCGGGGGCGGGATTGTACCACTCGCGCGCGAGATCCGCAAGGGCCCGGCAACGTCCCCCGCCTCAAACCGCTGCGCCGCTCGGCCACCCTGCGCCGCACCCCTCCCCGCCCGCCCTCACTTCCCTGTTCCCCCTGCCCCGTTGCTCTAGATTCCCTGCCTCTTCAACCCATCCGCCCATGGCCCCCCTGATCGAATGCGTCCCCAACTTCAGCGAGGGCCGCGACCCCGAGCTCATCCGCCGGATCACCGACCGCATCCAGTCGGTCGACGGCGCCACGCTGCTGCACGTCGACCGCGGCGTCGCCACCAACCGCACCGTGGTGACGTTCGCGGGCGCCCCCGAACCGGTGGTGGAAGCGGCGTTCCGGGCCATCCAGGTCGCCACCGAGCTGATCGACATGCGGCTGCACCGGGGCGAGCACCCCCGCATGGGAGCCACCGACGTCTGTCCCCTGGTGCCACTCGCGGGCATCAGTCTCGGAGACACCGCCGCCCTGGCCCGAGGACTGGCCGAGCGAGTGGGAAGGGAGCTGGGGATTCCGGTCTTTCTGTATGAAGCCGCCCAGTCCGACCCTGCCCGCAGGAATCTGTCGGTCATCCGGGCGGGCGAGTACGAGGGCCTGTCGGAGAAGCTGCGCCGCCCCGAGTGGCAGCCCGACTTCGGACCGGCCGAATTCATCCCGCGAAGCGGGGCTACGGTCATCGGGGCCCGCGATTTCCTGATTGCCTACAACGTCAACCTGAACACCACCTCCACCCGGCGCGCGAACGCCATCGCCTTCGACGTCCGGGAGATCGGCCGGCCCAAGCGGGAGGGCAACCCCATCACCGGACGGGTCCTGACGGATCCGGCCGGCCAGCCGGTGATGATCCCGGGCAGCCTCAAGGCGGTGAAGGCGATCGGCTGGTACATCGAGGAGTACGGCATCGCCCAGGTGTCGATGAACCTCACCGACATCTCGGTGACCCCGCTGCACCTGGCTTTCGACGAAGTCTGCCGCCGGGCCGAAGCCAGGGGAGTCCGGGTGACCGGCTCGGAGCTGGTGGGTCTGGTGCCGCGGTCGGCGCTGCTCGACGCGGGGCGCTATTTCCTGCGCACGCAGCACCGCTCGACCGGGGTCGCGGAGTCGGAGCTGATCCGGATCGCGGTCAGGTCCCTGGGGCTCGATGAGCTGGCGCCGTTCAACCCGGAGGAGCGGATTATCGAGTACCTGCTGCGCCGGCCCGAAGACCGCAGGCTCGCGACGTCCACCCTGGCCGAATTCACGGATGAAACCGCCAGCGAAAGCCCGGCACCGGGCGGAGGATCGGTGGCGGCCGCGGTCGGCGCACTGGGCGCCGCCCTCGGCACGATGGTCGCCAACCTGTCGGCCCACAAACCGGGGTGGGACGACCGGTGGGAGGAGTTCTCCCGCTGGGCCGAACGGGGACAGGAGCTGAAGGAAGAACTGCTGCGCCTGGTGGACCAGGACACCCTGGCGTTCAATCAGGTGATGCTCGCCCTGGCCATGCCGAAGGGAAGCCCCGGGGAGAAGGCGGCGCGCAAGCAGGCGCTGGACACGGCCAATCGCGGCGCGATCGCGGTGCCGTTTCGGGTGATGCAGGTGGCCGTGCAGGCGTTCGACTTGCTGGCGGCGATGGCGCGGACCGGAAACCCGGCCTCGGTGTCCGACGCCGGGGTCGGCGCCCTTTGTGCCCGGGCAGCGGTGCGCGGGGCCTGGCTCAATGTCCGGATTAACCTACCCGGGCTGGCCGACCGGTCCTCAGCCGGAGAGATGCTGGATGAGGGAGAGCGGTTGATCCGCCTGAGCGACGAGATGGAACACGCGGTCCTCGCCGTGGTGGAGGAGAAGCTGCGGACGTAGGCCTCCTCAGCGCCCCTGCGCGATTTCCGACACTCCGCTGACGAGCCGGTCCACCTCGTCCGCCGACGTGTAGCACGCGCAGCCCGCCCGAACCACGCCCACATCGGCGAGACCGAGACGTTCGATCACGGTGGTGGCGTAGAAATCACCGTTCGAGACGAAGATGCCCCGGGCCGCCAGCTTCACGGCGACCTGCTCGGACGGGACATTGCGCAGGGTGAACGCAATGGTGGGCGTGCGCGGCCGACCGGGCGGCGGCCCGTACAGCGACACGCCCGGGACCGCGCCGAGCCCCTGCCACAGCCGCTCGACCAGGGCCTGGCCGTGGCGATGCAGCAGGCGCGCCGCCTGGTCCAGCCGGGCGGAACGGCTCTCGCCCTGCCCCATGGAGGCGATGAAGTCCACCGCCGCCATCGCGCCGACGATGCCCTCGTGATTCTGGGTCCCGGTTTCGAGCCGCTCGGGCGCGGTATCGGGAGCGGGGCGCAGTTTCGGCACGTCGAGGCCGCTGACCAGGTCTCGCCGGCCATACAGTATCCCGATATGAGGACCGTAGAACTTGTAGGCCGAACAGGCCAGGAAATCACAGCCAATCGCGCGGACGTCCACCCGCCCGTGAGCGGCGAAATGCACCGCATCGACAAAGCAGAGGGCCCCCACCTGGTGGGCCAGCCGCGCGGCCCGGGCGACGTCGGAGATCGTCCCCAGTGCATTGGAGGCGGCGCCGATCGCGAGGAGCTTCACTCGCGGAGTGAGCGCCGCCTCGAGGGCGGCGCCGTCGAGCTCGCCGCTATTCCGGTCGAACGGAACCAGCCGCAGGGTCAGGCCCCGATCCCTGGCGATCGCTTCCCAAGGCGCCACGTTGGCATGGTGGTCGAGCTCGGTGACCACCACCTCGTCGCCCGGCCCCCAGCCGCGCCCGAGGGCCCGGGCGAGGTGAAAGGTGAGGGTGGTCATGTTGGCGCCGAAGGCGATCTCGTCCGGGCTGGCCCCGAGGAAGTCGGCCAGGGCCGCACGCGCCCCGGCAATGGCCACGTCCGTCTCGGCGCTGGTGGGAAATGCCCAGTGGGTGTTCGCGTTGTGATGAAAGAGGTAGTCGGCCATCGCCTCGACCACCGGGCGCGGGACCTGGGTCCCGCCCGGACCATCGAAATAGGCGACGGGATGCCCTGCATGCCGACGGGCGAGCGCGGGGAACGCAGCACGAACCGCGGCAAGGTCGTGCGCGGCCGCTGCGGGTGAGAGGGTGGTCATCGGTTGGGCTCCGCGCGCCAGGGCGCGCCCAGGTTGGGCTTGGGACTGCAGAGTGTCGAGTGATACTGGCCTGTGATCGCCGGCTCAGGACCGGGCGCGCGGGGCCTCGGTCACTCCCGTGCCCCGGCGGCTTTGTTCGGCCCGATCGATCATCTCCCGCAACATCTGACTGCTTCCGGCCGATCGCGATCCGGGCATCCGCTTCGGAACGGGCCGAAGCATAGTCGCCCACACTCACCAGGCAACCGATGAGCCGGACCGCAGTCAGGTGCCGGGACGAGTCCAGCGCCAGCGCCGGGCAAGACTGCGAACCCGAGGGTTCCTTGTACCTGCACGACGTGTTTGCAGGCAAAGCCATTCCCCAGGGCGACCAGGAGGAGGGCAGTTACGGGCGCCAAAGGCGGTCACGCTGCAAAGTCAGGCGACTCCTCCCATGCATGCCGGCCAGGCTCCGGCAGATTCCCTTGGGCGGGGTCTGCCGAGTCGGGCGACAGGGTGAACCATGTCCCCGATGGCCATGGCTATCTCATTTACTGACAATCTGTTGTGAGTCTGGCTGAAGCCGGGCAAGCCGCGGCACGCTTGCTGCATTTCAGGATCGCGACGCCGCGCCCCGATCAGGGGTCGGCGCAATCCAGACTGAAGAGGATGCGTCCACATGAAGCCCGTCGTGCCGAACGATCAGCAGCGCCACGAATACCTCCGTTCCCTGTGGAGCCGGGAAGGCTCGCTCGGCCGCGCCTGCTGGCGTTACGCCACCATGACCGGAGACACGGTCTTCGCGGTCCAGGAGATGGTCCGGGGGCAGCTCGGCCGGCCGGTGCCGGGACTGTGGCAGCACCTTCCGCTCGATGTGGTCGGACATCCGGGTCTCCAGGAGCTGATCCACGGATCGCTCACCGCCCAGCGGGACGAAGTTCGCCGGGCCCACTCCCGCCGGTTCACCATGCTCGGGCTGCTGCAGCAGGGCGCTCTTCGCGACCTGACGGTGGCGCAGGGGAAGGGACCGGAAGGGTACCGCGAAATCGCGGTGGCCGAGGCTCGCTGCCGCGACCTGGCACTGATGGGCCGGCTTCTGGTGGAGCAGGAAGCCATGCGCGAGGCCGCCCACGAGCTGGGCGATGACCACCCGGCCGATCTCACCGCCTGCCGACTGCTGTATTGGGCGGCGGAGGAGGCTCTGGAGGCATTCGATAGGAAGCTGGATGCCGGTGAGGCGCTGGCCGAAGCGCTGGCAGTGGAGATCCTGCTAGAGTCGGTGCCGAGCTCGGTGACCGAACGATAGCGCTCTGGAGGGTGCGGCGGACAAGGCTGACGGGGCGGGCAGTTGCATGAAGGGCGGGTTCCACGAGGAACCCGCCCTTCGATGTGTTGCCCGCCCAGCCCGCCCCGCCCCCCACAACAGGGCGTCACGTTAACCCCCCCCGGTTCCATCCGGATGATCCACAGGCCGTTATTGTCGTCGTTGACATAGGCCAGCCCATCCCTCACCACTACGCCCCAGGTCATCGCCGAGTTCTGCACGTGCCCGCCCATGTCGGCTGTGTTCACGTGCACCATTTCCCGCCCCTGGGCGCGCAGGTCGCCGCGCAGCTCACCCGAGATATCGAAGGCCCGGAAGCCGGCGTTGTAGGCGCCCATGTAAAGGGTGTCGCCCGCGACCCAGACGTTGTGAACGCCACCGTGCTCCGGCTCGTACCACGCCACCGACCGGGGGTGGAGGATGTCGCTCACGTCGATCGCCTGCAGCCTGCCGTAGGCCCGGAAGGCGGAGGCGTCCTTTCCGCCTTTCACCGGCGCGGCCGGGAACACTTCGTCGGCGATGAAGACGTACTTCCCATGTCGCCAGGCGGTGTGGGTCCCGCGGATAAACCCCGGGCCGGCGGTCGCCTCGACGTCGCGGTAGAGGGCGTTGAGATCGTACTTGTACTGGGCCACGAGCTGCGGGTTGGAGGGACTCCCGCCCTTGATCCCGTTGCCTATGTCCACGATCACCAGCCCCTCGTTCCAGTAGCTCAGGTAGGCAAGTCCGTCCTGTACGTCGATGTCGTGCAGGGCGTTGCCGATTTGATCCGGCCGGGTGGTCCAGCGGGACACTTCCTTCGGATGGTACGGGTCATTGATGTCGATGACGTGCATGTAGCCGGTGCCGTCATTCGTCAGGTAGATATGGGTCCCGTACTTCGGCTGCTGGTAGATGAAAGTTGAATGGACACCTCCGGTCAGGCCTTCGGTGTACTCGGCGATCACCTTCGGATGCGCGGGATCCTCCAGCGAGGCCAGCACGATGCCGTTCTTCCGGTCGGAGGCCCCCTCGCGGGTATGGACCAGGAATTTGCCGTCCGGCGTGGTCATGATGTCGTTGATGCGCCGGGTATTGGCTACCAGCGAATCGGTCACCACCGGGTTGGAGGGATCGCTGATATCGATGGCATACATCCGGTCGCCGCCGCCCCCGGTACCCAGATAGGCGATCTTCCCGTTGGGATGCAGCCAGACTTCCTCGGTAGTGAACAGGCTGCGCGGCAGGCGGCCGACGATCGTCGCCGGGCGGCGGACATTGCGCCACTCGAGCGAGACCACCGCGCTGGCGCTCCTGGAGCCGACCGTTGCGGTCACGATGTACTTGCCGGCTTCGTAGCCGACGAACGCCCCACCCCGATCGATCTCGCCCTTCCCCGGTGACATGCTCCAGGCCGGAGTAATCCCCTCGAGCTTGCGACCCGCCCGGTCGCGCGCGACCAGCTTGAAACCGATGACGTCTCCCTGGCGGGCGGAAACCGTGGCGGGAGAGATCTCAATCGCGGCGACCGTGTTGGGCATCACCTCGACGGTGACCCCCTTCTCCGCGCTCTCGACCTTGGCCGTGATCGTTGCGCGGCCGGGCGCGAGCGCGGTCACCATGCCGTCCTGGGACACGGAGGCGATCCGGCTGGCGGAGCTGCGCCAGCGGGGTGGGTCGGGTCGCGGGTCGCCGACGGCCGAGAAGCTCTCGCCACTCAGCAACACGGTCTGCCCCACTACCAGCCGCGCCCCGTCCGGCTCGACCGTGACGCGGGCCGTCGGCCCGGGAAGCATCCGGATTTCCACTCGCTCCAGTACCGGCTTGGTGCCAGGCACGCTGGCGAGAGCGGTGACGCCCAGAGTCCCGGTAGAGCCGGCATAGACGAGGCCGGTCGAGTCCACCCGCCCCTCAAAGCGGCCACCTGATCCGAGAAACCTGATAGTAGCACCCGACACTGGCCGGCCGGCGGAATCCACTGCCTCGGCGGTCAACCGAAGCGTGTCGCCGGCGGTCAGGCTGCGGATGGCTGGATTGATCGTGAGCTTGGCGATCGGAGACGGCGCCTGCGGCACCGGGGCCGGAGGCGCAGGCTGCTGAACCAGGAGCATCAAACCGAGAACAAGCATTGGAGGTGCCGGAGAAGGAGGCGATGATGCTGTGTGCGGGGACCGGACCCTGAGGGAGTGAACAGCCCGGCGGGAATGGCCCTTAAGGTCGGATATGAGGGAAGGGTTGTCAACGATGTTGCGGGTGGGAACCAGCCTTCAGCCATCAGCCAACAGCCGTCAGGCGAACAGACGGCTGACGGCTGACGGCTACTCGCCCAGATCCACCATCGTGGCAGAGCGCACCTCTGGAAGGGCGCGAAGCGACTCCAGCACCGGTCCTGGCAGGCGCGCATCGACGCTGATCGCCGCGAGGGCATCGCCTCCCGCCGCCACCCGCGCCTGGTGATACTCCGCGATGTTGATCCCGGCGTTGCCCAGCAGTGTCCCCACCCGCCCGATCACACCGGGGACGTCGCGGTTGCGGAGAACGACGAGCATTCCGCGGGGAACCACGTCGACCCGGAAGTCGTCGATCCGGACTACCCGCGGATGGCCTTCCCCAAGCAGCGCCCCGGCGACCCGCGTCGCTGCGGTACCGGTCTGGAGCCTGAGTTCGACGACACTGGCGTAGTCGTGTGGCGCATCCACCCGGGTGCGCTCGACCTGGATGCCGCGCTGGCGGGCCAGGTGCAGGGCGTTGACCACGTTCACGCCGGGAGCGCCGATCGCGCCTTCCAGCACTCCGATGACGGCCCCTGCAGCAAGGGGCCGGAGCAGGTCCTCTCCTTCCCCTGCGAAGCGGACTTCGATCCCGCTCACCGGCCCGCCGGCAAGGGCGGCGGCCAACCGGCCCAGCCGGGTGGCGAGATCAAGCAGCGGTCGAAGCCGGCGGAGCCGCTCGCCGCCCACCAGTGGCGCGTTCACAGCGCCGGCGAAATCCCCCTCGAGCAGAGCCGCCTTGACCGCATCGGCGATTTCGAGTGCCACATTGAGCTGGGCCTCCTCGGTGGACGCCCCGAGATGCGGCGTCAGGACCACGTTCGGCAGACTTCTGAGCGGGTGGTCCGCCGGTAGCGGCTCCTGGTCGAAGACGTCGAACGCCGCGCCCGCCAGCTTCCCCTCGGCGAGCCGGCGGATGATCGCGGCCTCGTCCAGCACACCGCCGCGAGCGGCGTTGACGATCACCGCCGTCGGCTTGAGCAGCGCCAGCTGGGCCTCACCGAGCATTCCTCGCGTACTGTCGGTCAAGGGGACGTGGAGCGATATCGCGTCCGACTCGCGCAGCACCTCCTCCAGCGAGACCGGTTCGATTTCGAGATTCCGGGCCGCGTCGACGCTGAGGTAGGGGTCGTAGGCCAGCACCCGCATGCCAAAGGCGCGAGCCCGGCGGGCCACCTCTCCCCCGACCCTGCCGGCACCGACCAGGCCGAGCGTCTTGCGATAGAGCTCGATGCCATTGAAGCTCGCGCGGTCCCACTTCCCCTCCCGCATGGAGCGATCCGCGGCGGGCACCTTGCGGATGAGAGCCAGGAGCAGCGCAAAGGCAAGCTCGGCGGCCGAGATGGTGTTCCCGGCCGGGGCATTCATCACGGCCACGCCCCGCTCGGTCGCGGCTTCGACGTCGATGGTATCGACTCCGACGCCCGCCCGGCCAATGACCTTGAGCCGGGTGGCGCGGGAAAGCGACTCGCGGGTGATCTTGGTCGCGCTGCGGACCAGGACCGCGTCCACATCCGCGATCGCCGCGGTGAGCGCATCGCCCTTGAGGCCGGCCTTCTCCACCAGCTCGAAGCGGGGATCGCCGGCCAGCGGGGTCAGTCCTTCACGGGCGATCTTGTCTGCCACCAGAATACGAAACGCGGTCATGCGGTGAGTACCTCTTCCAGCGCGACGAGCAGCAGGTCGAGCTCGGCTACGGTGTGATCTCCCATGTGGCCGATGCGGATGGTCGAATCCTTGAGCGAGCCGTACCCCGCGGAGATGGTGAAGCCGCGCGCCTTCATGGCCTCGTTGATCTCCGATCCCTTGCGGCCCGGCGGCATGGTGAGACAGGTGACGGTGGGTGACCGGTACCCCTCGGGCGAGAGCACCCCGATCGGAATGCCGCGGCCGCGCAGCTGGTCGGCCCAGTGCCAGGTCCGCCCGGCCATCGCAAGGTGCCGGGCCCAGCGTCCCTCGACGGTTTCCCGTTCGATCCTGAGCACCTGTGCGGCAAGGGCGTACATCAGCGAGAGGGCCGGGGTGTTCGGGGTCTGGTTCTTGAGGATGTAGCTCTCGAACTCGACCAGGTCGAAATAGGTGCCCCGGTTGGCCTGCTTCCGCGCCCGCTCCAGCGCACGCGGATGCGCGACACCCAGCGCGAGGCCGGGCGGCAGGGCGAGCGCCTTCTGCGAGCCGGTCAGCACGAAGTCGAGATCCCAGGCATCGGTCTCGACCCTGGCTCCGGCCACCCCGGTGACGCTGTCGACCAGGAGGAGGACATCACCAGCAGCGTGTGCCACCCGGGCCAACTGTTCGATCGGGTTGAGCGCGCCGGTCGAGGTCTCCGAGTGCACCACCGTCACTGCGTCGTACCGCCCGGCGCGCAGGGCGTCCGCCAGGAGCTCGGGGGTGTGTGCCTGGCCCAGCGGCACCTGCAGCGCGGTGGCCTCGCAGCCGTTGGCCTGGGCAATCTTGAAGAACCGCTCACTGAAGGCACCATTCACCAGCGACAGGACCCGCCTGCCACCGCAGTTGCGAATGGCCGCCTCCATGAGGCCAGTGGCCGAAGCCGAGGAGATGTAGACCGGCCGGGTGGTCCGGAAGATCCGTTGCAGCCCCGGCATCATCTGGGCAATGAGCTGCTCCATCGCCTTTCCTCGGTGCCCGATCATAGGCCGGGTCTGAGCCGCGAGGATTTCGGGGAGCACCTCGGTTGGGCCGGGAAGAAAGAAGCGGCCGAAGGCGGAAGTGTTTGCAGCAGGCGCGGTTGTGGCCATGCGGGCAGCTCTCTGGGGAGTTGAGGCGGCGGAATATAACTGGTGGGGCCGTCGAGGCCGTTAGCCGTTGGCCGTTAACCGTTTGCCGTTAGCGAGGAGAAGGTAGCACTCCACTCAAGGCCAGGCCCAGCACCGGGTCGAGGGTCGGACCTTCGACGACATAGTCGGCCGCGGCAACCACCAACTCCCTGCGCACAACGCCGGTGAACGCGGCGAACCGGTCCACCGCGGGCCGCGCCTCGAGGTCGGTCGCGCCATCGCCGATCAGGAGAATCGGGCGCACCAGATCGACCCGGGATTCGACCCAGCGACGCTTGCCGCCGGAGCGGGCCAGAGGAGAATCAACGTCGAATCCTGCGTAGCGCCCGCTCCCGTCGAAATGGACATCGACCGCGGCGATGTTCGACTCTCCGATCCCCAAATGCCGACCCACGAACCTGACCGCAGGCGCCAGCCCTCCGCTCAGGATGTAGACCCCGACGCCCGCCGATATCAGGCCACGGACCACCGCGGTTGCCCCCGGCACCAGACGGGCGACGTACAGCGCCGCGACACGATCGACATCGGCGCGGGAGGGGCGGATCAGGTCCAGCCGCCGGCCATAGACCTCCTCCAGCGGAATCGCCCCCTGCATGGCCAGGTCGGTGAGCCGCGCGATCTCCGCCCTGTGGCCCACGGCCAGCTCCTCGATCCCCTCGATGGCGGAAAGGGTCGAGTCACAATCGAAGATGACGGTGCGGAACGCAGGCACGCTCAGGAGTTCCGAGTTCCGAGTTCCGAGTTCCGAGCAGGGAGCGCGCGCCCCTGCGGAACTACCTCGGCGATCCCAAACTCGGAGCTGTGCTCGATCTGGACCCGTCGGAGCGGCTGCCGGAGTTTCCAGCGCACCCGGGCCAGCAGGAATCCAGCGACAACGACGAGTCCGAGGACAAGGCCCCACCACAGTCCGGGTGCCCCGTAACCCAGCTGGAACGCAAGCAGCAGGCTCACTGGCAGGCCCAGCAGCCAGAAACCGAGAATCCCGATCACCATCGGAGTTCGGGTATCTCCCAGTCCGCGGAGAATGCCGATGCTGGTGACCTGTATACCGTCGAACACCTGGAACACGCCCGCCAGCGGAATCAGCGTCACCGCGACGGCGAGCACTTCAGCGGCGCCGGTATAGACTCGGGCGAGCGGGCCGGGCAGGAGCAGGAAGGTGAGCGCGGTTGTGCCCATGAAGGCGATGGCGACGAGCAGGGCTGACTGGGCCGCCTCCCAGGCGGACTCGGGATCCTCCCGCCCGACCGCGCGCCCGACCACGACTGCCGCCGCGCTGGAGATGCCGAGCGGTACCATGAAGGTGACCGACGCGAGGTTGAGTGCGACCTGGTGGCCGGCGACCTTGGTCGTCCCCATCGTGCCCATGAGCAGTCCGACCACACCGAACACGCCGTACTCCAGCTGGTGCTGGGCTCCGATCGGAGCCCCGAGCCGGAACATGCGGAGGAGCGGGGCCTTCTCGAGGGCGGCCCGGCGGAACGGCAGGACCGCCTCCCGAATCAGCGGCCACGCGAGGACCGGGAGCAGCACGGCCATGAACAGCCTGGAGATGGTGCTCGCCCAGGCCGAGCCCACGGCGCCGAGCGCCGGGAAGCCGCCGTGACCGAAGATCAGGAACCAGTTGAGTCCCGCGTTCAGCAGGTTGGCCATCACGATCGTGATGACGATCGCGCGCATCCGGCCCAGCGCCTGCAGGCTCTGGCGCAGCACCACGAACGCGAATACGCCGATCGTCCCGGGAATGCACACCTGGGCGTAGGCCCCCGCGAGCGGCGCGACCTCCGGCGGCTGGCGGAGCCAGCCGAGCACGGCGGGCGCTGGCAGGAGAATCAGCGAAGTCGGAATGGTAAGCAGCACCGCGAGCACCATACCGCGCTGAACGCCCCGCGCGACGCCTTCCTGATCTCCCGCGCCGACGGCCTGCGCCACCACAGGGTCGAGCGCCATCAGCGCCCCCATCCCGAAGATCGACGCGCCGAAATAGTAGACGTTGCCCAGGGCTACCGCCGCGAGCGCGGCGGGAGAGAGATGGCCCACCATGATGGTGTCCACCACTCCCATGGCCATCATGCCCAGCTGCACCGTGATGACGGGAAGGGCCAGCGCCAGGAGCTCGCGAAGATCGCGGCCCCGCGGCAGGCGGGCGGCAAGCGGCATAGACTCGAGCAGATCCCGGACGGAGTTCCGTGCGCATCCGGAACCGGTGCGGACGCGACCAGCGCGGAAGTTACCGGACCCGCCGGGTTTCCCGCTACGGAGTGAGGATCCCCGGCAGATCGAGACCCTGCTCGCGGGCGCACGCCAGCGCATCGGGGTAGCCGGCATCGGCGTGGCGCATCACTCCGGTGGCCGGATCGTTCCACAGGACTCGCTCGATGCGGCGGGCCGCGGCGGCGGTTCCGTCGCAGACGATCACCACTCCCGCATGCTGCGAGAAGCCCATCCCGACCCCGCCACCGTGATGGATGGAGACCCAGGTCGCGCCGGCGGCGCAGTTGAGCAGCGCGTTGAGCAGCGGCCAGTCGGATACGGCGTCGGATCCGTCCCGCATCGCCTCGGTTTCGCGGTTGGGGGAGGCCACCGAGCCGGAGTCGAGGTGATCCCGGCCGATCACCACCGGGGCCTTGAGCTCGCCCTTCGCCACCATGTCGTTGAACGCCAGCCCGAGACGGTGGCGGTCTCCCAGACCGACCCAGCAGATCCGCGCCGGGAGGCCCTGGAAGGCGATCCGGTCGCGGGCCATGTCCAGCCACTGGTGCAGGTGACGGTTCTCCGGCAACAACTGCTTGACGCGGGCATCGGTCTTCCAGATGTCCTCGGGATCTCCCGACAGCGCCACCCAGCGGAACGGCCCGATGCCGCGGCAGAACAGCGGCCGGATGTAGGCCGGGACAAACCCGGGGAAATCGAAGGCGTCCTCGACCCCTTCTTCCCGCGCCATCTGCCGGATGTTGTTGCCATAGTCGAAAGTCGGGACTCCCTGGTGATGCCAGGCGAGCATGGCCCGCACATGTTCGGCGATGGATTCCCGCGCGGCGCGCTCGACCGCTTTCGGGTCGCTCTGCCGTCTGGCCTCCCATTCGGCCACGGTCCAGCCTTTGGGGAGGTAGCCGTTCACCGGATCGTGCGCGGAGGTCTGGTCGGTCACGGCATCGGGCCGCACTCCCCGGCGCACCAGCTCAGGCAGCACCTCGGCGGCGTTGCCGAGCAACCCCACGGAAACCGGCTTGCGATCGCCCCGGGCGGCCTCCATGAGGGTCAGCGCCTCGTCCAGGTTCCGGGCCTCGACATCGAGGTAACGGGTCTTGAGCCGCATGGCGATGCGCGAGGCCTGGCACTCGACCGCGAGGCAGGATGCTCCCGCCATGGTGGCGGCGAGCGGCTGGGCCCCGCCCATGCCGCCGAGTCCCGCTGTGAGGATCCATCGGCCGGCGAGATCGCCGCCGTAGTGCCGCCGGCCCATCTCGGCGAAGGTCTCGAAGGTGCCCTGCACGATCCCCTGACTGCCGATGTAGATCCACGAGCCGGCCGTCATCTGGCCGTACATCATGAGGCCCTTTCGATCCAGCTCGTGGAAGTGGTCCCAGCTGGCCCAGCGCGGCACCAGGTTGGAATTGGCGATCAGCACCCGGGGCGCATCGGGATGCGTGCGGAAGACTCCGACCGGCTTTCCCGATTGCACCAGGAGCGTCTGATCCGCCTCCAGCCGGCGTAGAGTCTCGACGATCCGGTCGAAGCTCTCCCAGTCGCGCGCGGCCCGTCCGATGCCACCGTACACCACCAGATCCGCGGGACGCTCGGCGACATCCGGATCGAGGTTGTTCATCAGCATCCGGAGCGGCGCTTCGGTCAGCCAGCTCTTTGCGCTGAGGGTCGAGCCGCGTGGAGCTCGAATGCTGCGGGTGGAGTCGGAGCGCGTCTTCCCGGCCGGCGTCCCGGCAGGAGTGGATAGCGTGGTCATGGGGAGCACCTCGTCAATGGCGCGTGCCGGACGGAACGGCGACGACCGGAAGCAGCTCGGGCCCGGCAGCTTCGATCAGGGTGCCGGCCTGGACCAGGGCGATGGCGGCCTGGATGTCCGGATGGAGATAGCGATCGTCCTCCAGATGGGGAACCACCCGGCGGAGGCGGGCGCGCACCCGCTCGAGGGGAGCGCTGGAGCGAAGCGGCGCGCGGAAGTCACACCCCTGCGCCGCGGCGAGCAGCTCGATACCGATGACCGCCGCGACGTTGTCGACCATCGGCATCAGGCGCCGGGCCCCGTGGGCGGCCATGGACACGTGATCCTCCTGGTTGGCGGAGGTCGGGATCGAATCGACGCTCGCCGGGACCGCGCGGGTCTTGTTCTCGGCGACCAGGGCGGCCGCAGTGACCTGCGGGATCATGAATCCGGAATTCAGTCCCGGCTTGGGAGTCAGAAACGCCGGGAGACTCGACAGCACCGGATCCACCAGCATGGCGATCCGCCGCTCGGACAGCGATCCGATCTCGGCGATCGCCAGGGCGATCATGTCGGCCGCGAAGGCCACGGGCTCCGCGTGGAAGTTTCCGCCAGAGAGCGCCTCCCCGGTATCGGGGAAGATCAACGGATTGTCGGACACACCGTTGGCCTCTGCCGCGAGGGTCTCGGCGGCCTGCCGAAGCAGGTCGAGCACCGCGCCCATGACCTGCGGCTGGCAGCGAAGACAGTAGGGATCCTGCACCCGGTCGTCCCCCACCAGATGCGAGGCGCGTATGGCGCTGCCGGCCATCAGCCGCCGGAGTGCCTCGGCCGTCTCGGCCTGGCCCCGGTGGCGGCGGAGCCGGTGAATGCGGGGATCGAACGGCGCGTCCGAGCCGCGCGCCGCATCGGTGGACAGCGCACCGGTCACCAGTGCCGAGCGGAACAGGACCTCGGTTTCGAACAGGGCGGCGAGCGCGTAGGCGGTGCAGAACTGGGTGCCGTTGAGCAGCGCCAACCCTTCTTTCGGTCCCAAGGAAAGGGGGGAGAGACCCGCCCCCGCCAACGCCTCGGCTGCGGGCACCGTCCGACCCTCCACCAGGAACGATCCAACCCCGAGCATGGTCGCGGTCATGTGGGCCAGCGGGGCCAGATCGCCGGAGGCACCGACTGAACCCTGCGAAGGGACCACCGGAGTGAGACCACGCTCCAGCAGCGCCTCCAGCATCTCGATGGTCGCCGGTTTGACTCCGGAGGCACCCTGCCCAAGGCTGGCCAGCTTAAGCGCAAGCATCAACCGGGCAACCGGCTCCGGCATCGGCTCGCCCACCCCGGCGGCATGGGACAGGACGATGTTGCGCTGCAGCGCGGCGAGGTCCTCCGGCGCGATCCGGACGCTGGCGAGCTTGCCGAACCCGGTGTTGATCCCGTACACCGGCTCGCCCCTGGCCACGATGCCCGCCACTGCCGCGGCGGCACGCTCCACCCCGGGCAGCGCCGCGCGGTCGAAGGTGACCCGCTCGCCACGATAGACGGCCGCCCATTGGGGGAGCGTCACGTCGCCCGGGGTCAGCAGGACGGTCACACGCCCCCCCACGCCCGCTGATACAGCGGGTTGAAGCCCATCCGGTACACCAGCTCGGCCGGCCGCTCGATGTCCCAGATGGCAAGGTCGCAGCGCTTGCCCGCCTCGAGCGTGCCGACCTCGTGCGCGCGCCCGAGGGCACGGGCCGCCTCGCGGGTGACGCCGAGCAGACATTCAACAACTGTGAGGCGGAACTGGGTGGCCGCCAGGTTCATGGCCAGGAGAATCGAGGTGAGCGGGGAGGTGCCGGGGTTCATGTCGGTGGCGATGGCGATGGGCACACGGTAGCGCCGGAGAAGGTCGACCGGCGGCTGGTGCCGCTCGCGCAGGAAGTAGTAGGCTCCCGGGAGCAGCACCGCGACGGTGCCGGCGGCGGCGAGGGCGGTGACCCCGTCGGCGTCGGTGTGCTCCAGGTGATCGGCCGAAAGCGCCTCGAACCGGGCGGCGAGCGCGGCGCCGTGCAGGTTCGACAGCTGGTCGGCGTGCAGCTTCACGTGCAGTCCTGCGGCGCGGGCGGCGGTGAACACCGTCGCGATCTCCGCGGGCGAGAACCCGATTCCCTCGCAGAAACCGTCTACCGCGTCGGCCACGCCTTCGCGCGCGATGGCCGGGAGCATTTCGCGGCAGACGAGGGCCACGTAGCCGTCCCGGTCTTCCCGATACTCTCCGGGCAGCGCGTGGGCCCCGAGGAAGGTGGTCATCACCTCCACCCTGCGGACGCGAGCGAGGTCGCGCGCCGCCCGCAGCTGACGCAACTCGGTCTCCAGCTCCAGACCGTAGCCGGATTTGATCTCGACAGTGGTGACGCCTTCGGCGAGCAGAGCATCCAGCCGGGGCAGCGCGGAGGTGACCAAGTCCCCCCGGCTGGCGGCGCGGGTCGCCTCGACGGTGGAGAGAATGCCGCCGCCCTGTCGCGCGATCTGCTCGTAGCTGGCGCCGGCCAGGCGCTGCTCGAACTCGTGGGCGCGGTCGCCGCCGTAGACCAGATGGGTGTGACAGTCCACCAGACCGGGAGTGATCCAGCGGCCTTCGCAGGCGACGATGTCGGGGGCGTCCAGGCCGGCCGGGGCGCCGGCCTCGGCGCCGGCGTAGACGATGCGACCGTCCCGGGCGGCGATCAGACCGCCCTCGACGATCCCCAGACCGGTTGAGCCTGCCGCCATGGTCGCGAGCCGCGCGTCCCGCCAGATCCGGTCACAGCGCATCCCAGGTCCTTTCGCAGGCCGGTCTTGCCGGCGGGTCGATATGTATATACATATGGCTGACAGACGCCCTGTTGTCCAGCCCCCGCCGGAGATCCCGTCCGTGTCCCCTGCTCTCCCGGCCCGCCCCCTGCACCAGCGGATCCGCTCCGACCTGGAGGCCAAGATCCTCTCCGGGCGCTGGGCGCCGGGCCGGCGCATCCCGTTCGAGCACGAGCTGATCGCCACCTACGGCTGCGCCCGGATGACCGTGAACCGGGCGCTCACCGAGCTGGTGCGTACCGGCCTCATCGAGCGGCGCCGGCGGGCCGGGTCGTTCGTGGCCCGGCCCCGGGCGCAGTCGGCGGTGCTCGCCATTCCCGACCTCAAGGCGGAAGTCGAAGGCCGGGGCGAGCGGTACGGCTACCTGCTGCTCTCCAGGCGGCGGCGCGCCGCGGGGCCGAAGGACGAGACCGACCTGGGAGTGGCGCGGGGGACCGCGGTCCTGGGACTCAGCTGCCTGCACCTGGCGGCGGGCCGCCCGCTGGCGCTGGAGAACAGGCTGCTCAACCTCACGGCGGTTCCAGAGGCGGAGGAGACCGACTTCAGCGCCGTTCCGCCCGGGAGCTGGCTGCTCGAGCATGTCCCGTGGACCGAGGCGGAGCACCGGATCACCGCCACGGGCGCGGACCGGGTCACCGCCCGCCGTCTGGGTATCACGATCGGAAGCGCCTGCCTCGCCGTGGAGCGGCATACCTGGCGGTCCGGCGAGCCGATCACGGTGGTCCGGCAGATATTCCCCGGTGAGCGCTATCACCTGGTGGCCCGGTTCGCTCCGCAGGACGGTTGAGCAGTGGGTGGCACCCGGCAGCATGAAAGCGACGCCCCCGGACGCGGGGTACGCGCCCGGGGGCATCATCGTCACACTCGAGCGCGCCCGGCAGGACTCGAACCTGCGACCCTCTGCTTAGAAGGCAGATGCTCTATCCAGCTGAGCTACGGGCGCCCTTGGTACGCCGTTGGCCGTCAGCCGTTAGCCGTTAGCCGTTAGCCGTTAGCCGTTAGCCGTCCCAAATTAGCCGGAAACCGCATCTGATCCAACCTCGTAGAGCCGGCGTGCATGTCCGCCCGACTCCCACTGCCGGAGGTCCCGTGCTGGCCCTGCTGATCTCGCTTGCGGCTGTGTCTGTGCCATCCACTCCCGCCGCGCCGGCCGACGGCGAGGCGCTCATCCGCTCGATGTACCAGCGGTACCAGGGGAAATGGTATCACACCATGACGTTCGTGCAGACCACCACCGACCTGCGGAAGAACACCAAGGAGACGTGGTACGAGGCGGCCCGGATCCCTGGCATCCTCCGGATCGACATCGAGCCGGTGGACAGCGGCAAGACCCTGCTCTTCCGAAACGACTCCATCTACCAGTTCCAGGGCGGGCAGCTCAAGGCCACCGCGCCCTTCGTGCATCCGCTGATGGTCCTGGGCTTCGATGTCTATGCCGACCCGCCCGAGCGGACCCTGGAAAAGCTCAAGGGGATCGGGTTCGACCTGTCCAAGATCCGGGAGGACACCTGGCAAGGACGCCCCGCCTACGTGGTCGGGGCCGCCAAGGGCGACACGACCACTCGCCAGTTCTGGGTCGACCGCGAACGGCTGGTGTTCGTGCGGCTGCTGGAACCATCGCGCAGCGGCAACGGGGCACTGGTCGAGACCCAGTTCAACAAATACCAGCCGCTCGGCAAGGGCTGGATTTCGGTCGAGGTCCGCTTCAGCGTGAACGGGCAGCTGGTGACGATGGAGGAGTACGCCGACGTCAAGGGCGACCCGCCGCTGCCGGACGAGCTGTTCGACCCCTCGAAGTATGGCAGGCCGGGGTGGGTGGAGTGAGAAGTGAGAAGCGAGAAGTGAGAAGTGAGAAGTGAGACGTCAGGGGTAGTTGACGCCCCTTCTCACTTCTCACTTCTCACTTCTGACTTGTGATGTCTCAGGCCTAGAACGAAACGGTCTGCTCTCTCGGATCCGTGCTCACGAAGTAGAGCGTGCGGTGAAGCTCTCCCGGTGTGCGGAGCAGCTGCACGATGTTCTGCTGGTCGCGGAACATTTCGAACATCACCCCCTGAAGCAGCCCGAGCTTCGACACCGGCGCCGCACTCTCCCCTTCCAGCACGTACCACACGATGTCCTGGGCGGCCTGATCGTGCTCCGTTCCGGAGGCTGAGACGAGCAGCGACAGGCGTGTCCCGTCCGCCTCCAGCGTCACCTTCTGGTTGAAGTAGGCGCCGAACAGGGAATCGGCCCGGGCATCCGCCGTCAGCTGCAGGGTGGCCCGCCCGGAGAACAGCCGGAGCGCCTTCTCCAGGTCATCCTTGAAGAGCCGGATCCGGCAGGCGACGGTCCTGCCTTCAACTACCATCCGTGTGTGAGACACGTGTAGATCGTGGAGACGAGAGTTCCGAGTTCCGAGTTCCGAGTTCAAAGTGGTATCGAGACCACCCGGAACTCGGAACTCGGCACTCGGAACTGAAGCACCGAGCCCTGCGGCGAGCAGGACGACGTAGATCACGAGGTCGGCGGGGGCCCCTTGGTCCAGACGTTGTTGTCCCGGTTGATGTCGGCCAGGACTTCGTCGGGGTCGAGCACGACCTTGGTCACCGTCTTGTCGGTGAAGAAGCCGTAGGTGTACGACTGCTCGTTCCGGCGCCAGACGTCGACGCCGAGCTTCACCCGCTGGGTGGTCCCGTCATCGAAGGTGACGTCCATCTGGATCGGCATGACCAGCCCGCCCTTGTTGTCCACCTTGATGCGGACGTAGTTCTTGCCCCGGGCGGTGGTGCCGATGAGTGAATCGGCCGGCTGCGCGTCCACGTCCGCCACGGCCTGGTCGTTGGCGTAGGTGCTATAGAACCAGCCGCGCCAGAACCAGTTGAGCAGTTCACCCGACCCGTCGTCCACCGTGCGGAAGAAGTCCGCCGGCTGGGGATGCTTGAACGCCCAGCGCCGGGCGTACTGGCCGAAGGCCTGGTCGAACAGCTTGGGTCCGAGGACCTGCTCCCGCAGCATCACCAGCCCGGCGGCCGGCTTGCCGTACCCGTTGTTGCCGAAGGTCCGGCCGGTGATGAAGTCCGACTCGGTCATGAGCGGCATCTGGTCGGGATCCTTCATGTACGGGACGATGTTCTTCGCCGGCCCCCGCTGGCTGGGGTAGGCCGGATCCCAGTCCTTTTCGGCATAGTACTGCAGGAAGCTGTTGATCCCTTCGTCCATCCAGGTCCACTTGCGCTCGTCGGAGGCCACGATCATCGGGAACCAGTTGTGCCCCACTTCGTGAATGGTCACTGAAATCAGGGCGCGGGCCAGGCCGGCGTTGTAGCTGCCGTCGGCCGCGGGCCGGGCACCGCAGAAGGCGATCATCGGGTATTCCATCCCGAAGACCGGCCCATGCACGTTGGTCGCCTTGGGGTACGGGAACTCGAAGGCGAGCCGCCCGTAGGTCCGCATGGTCTGGGCGATGGCCCGGGTGGAGAGGCTGTCCCACAGGGGCATGGCGTCGCGCGGATACAGCGAGTGCATCTCGATCACCCGCCCGCCGGGACGATAGCGGAAGCCGGCCGCGTCCCACACGTAGGTCTTGGAGGAGACCCAGGCGAAGTCGCGCACGCTGTCGGCGTGGAACTTCCAGGTCAGGGGCTGGGTGCCCGGCGGGCGGCTGCCCGGGGTCATCACCTCGTCCTTGCCGAGGATGAACTGCGGGGTCTCGGAGGTCAGCGCCTGGGCCAGCCGCTGGCGCTGGGTCGCGGTCATGACCTGGAGGGGGTTGAGCAGCACCCCGGTTGCGCCGACGATGTGATCGTGCGGAACCGTCAGCTCGACGTCATAGGTACCGAAGTTGAGATAGAACTCGCCGGTCCCGTAGAACTGATCGGTCTGCCAGCCATTGACGTCATCGTACACCGAGGCCCGCGGGAACCACTGGGCGACTTCATAAAGCCAGCCGTCCTTCACCTGCTCCCGCGCCCCCCGGCCGTTGCGGCTGGTCTCGGGCACGATGAAGTGCCAGTCGATCTCGACCACGGCCTGCTGGCCGGAGGGGAGCGGTGTCGCCAGCGGCACCTTCATCACGGTACCGTTGACCACGTACTCCACATCGGTCTTCTGCACCTTGCCCGCGCGAGTAGAGACCAGCTGGACGCGGGTGATCTTGTGGCCGCCATCGAACGGCTCGGGGGCCAGGAATCGCCGGGCCTGCTCGGAGAGCTGCCGCGGCAGGGCCGGCGAGTCCTTGATGGTCCGGCTGACCGCGGGGTCATCGATATTCTGGTCCAGCTGGAACCAGAGGTACTCGAGCTTGTCAGGGGAGTTGTTGTGGTAGGTCACCCGCTCCGACCCGGTGACCGTATGAGTCGAAGTATCGAGTGAGGCCTTGATGGCGTAGTCCACCCGCTGCTGCCAGTACTTCGGACCCGGGGCGCCGGAGGCGGTACGGTAGTCGTTGGGATCGGGGAACTCGTCCACCGCGCGGAAGCTGGACTTGTTGGTCTTGGGGTTGGGCTCGGTATTGAGCCACTGCTGAGCCGAGACCGGTGCCGCCAGCGTGATGGCGCAGACGGCGGGGATCAGCGCGAGGAGGCGACGTCGAGTGGTTGCCATCGGTGTTCCCATGGAGGACGAGTCAGGAAGGACGCGGGGAATGTAATCGTGCCGCCGGCACGGCCCTAACGAGAATCACGAGGATGTCTCACCCGATTCGTTCGAGGATCATGCGGGCGCCGAGCGCGGCGATGCCCCCCGATGCGACCAGTACCCAGTCCCGGCGTTCGAGCCGCAGCACCCGCTCCGCCACCACCCCGGTCACGAGGACGGCGGCCACGATCAGCAGCTGGCCGACCTCGAGCCCGATGTTGAACGACAGCAGCGGGAGGACGATCGATTCCTCACCGCCGAGGAGGCTCCGCAGGAAGGTGGAGAACCCGAGCCCGTGAATCAGCCCGAAGGCCGCCGCCAGCAGATACCTGAGCGCCTGTCCGCGTGCCGCCGGGGCGGTGGCCTCCGACTGGATCGCCAGCGCGATGGCCATCAGGCTGGAGATCACGATCGTCAGGGCGATACCGGTTTCGACCAGCCTGGCGTTCGCCCGGACCAGATTCAACGTGGCGAGGGCCAGCGTCACCGAGTGGCCGAGCGTGAACGCGGTGACCAGCCACAGCAGGCGCCGCCACTCGGCCGGCCGATAGGCCACCGTGAGCGCCGCAATGAAGAGGATATGGTCGTATCCCCGGAGATCCGCGATATGGTGCAGCCCGAGACGCAGGTAAGTCAGGATCTCCGAGCCCATTGGCGTGGGTCCATACGCGGGTGAGAGAAGCCGGTTTCGATATCACTGGTGAGCCAAGGCACCGACACGTGGGTCCGGTGTCGTCGCAATATCGGGCGATGCTGGTCTCGATGCTTGCGATATGCTGCAGCGGAGTATAGGGTTATGCAGCGCGATTGCGGTACTTCTGCGCCCTCGCTCCGAAGAAAAATGCCCCCTTGACGGGGCCTGGCAATTGGGCCCGCGAAGGCACGCTGAGTGCCCGTGGGATCGTGCGTTGCCAGTCGATCCGCCCGGCAGTCCCCTGGGACTCCCCGCCTTCGCCGGGCGTGAGCCCCTCCCTTCAACCTGGACCCCGCATGCGCCGTCTCAAGATCGGCATCCTCGACCTGGTCGCCAAGCGCCCTCAGCCGGGCCTGTACGGCCGTCTCATGAACGCCAACCTGGCGAGCATCATGCCCCAGGTACTTGGCGTCTGGTGTGAGCGCGCTGGACACGAGGTTCTGTACGTGTGCTACACCGGGGTGGAGGATCTGCTGAGCGAGTTCCCCACCGACCTCGACATCCTGTTCATCGGATCGTTCTCCGAGGCGGCGATGGTGGCGTACTCGATCAGTAACATGTTCCGGCAGCGCGGAGCGATCACGGTGCTGGGCGGCCCGCACGCGCGCTGCTACCCGGAGGACGCGGCCAAGTACTTCGACTACGTGCTCGGCTTCACGGAAGAGAGCCTGGTCGAGGAGGTGCTGGCCGAGTGCGCGCAGCATCGCCCGATGGGACGGATGCTGGCCTCTCCGCAGCAGCCGCGGGAGCTGCCGGGATTGGAGGAGCGCTGGAAGTTCGTGGAGGCCACCCTCAAGAAGGCGCCCACGGTCAAGTTCGTCCCGATGATCGGCAGCCTGGGCTGCCCCTACACCTGCAGCTTCTGCATCGACTCCACGGTCGACTACCAGCCGCTGAGCTTCCCGGGGCTGCAGTCGGATCTGAAGTTCCTGCTCACCAAGATGAAGAACCCGATCGTCGGCTGGCACGATCCGAACTTCGGAGTCCGGTTCGACGATTACATGGACGCGATCGAGGCGGCGGTGCCGCCCGGCCGGATGCGGCACATCGCCGAGAGCAGCCTGGCGCTGCTGTCGGAGCCGCATCTCAAGCGGCTCCGCCGGAACGGCTTCCAGGCGATCCTGCCGGGCATCGAGTCGTGGTACTCGCTGGGGAACAAGTCCAAGACCCGGCAGACCGGCATGGACAAGGTCAAACAGGTGTCCGAGCACATCAACATGATCCTGCGGTACGTGCCCTATGTACAGACCAACTTCGTGCTGGGTCTGGACTGTGACTCCGGGCCCGAGCCGTTCGAGCTCACCAAGCGGTTCCTCGATCTGGCGCCGGGGGCGTTCCCCGCGTATTCGCTGAATTCCGCGTTCGGGCGCGCAGCGCCCATCAACCTCGACTATCAGCGCGCCGGCCGGGTCCTCCCCTTCCCGTTCCACTTCCTGAACAACAACCACGCGATGAACATCCGGCCCACGGGCTACCAGTGGCCGGAGTTCTACAGCCTGCTGGTGGACCTGACGCGGTACTCGTTCACCTGGAAGATGATCGGCCGGCGGTTCGCGGCCACGCCGGCGGCCATTCCGCGATGGATGAACGTGGTGCGGGCGGTTTCCTCGGAGGGGTTTGGCCGGATCAAGTACCACACCATGCTGCGCGGGCTGCTCGACACCGATAAGAGCGTGCGGGCGTTCATGGAGGGTGAGACCACCGAGCTGCCGGCGTTCTACCACGCGCGCATCAAGCGCGACCTGGGTCCGTTATACCAGTGGCTGCCCGAGGGCAGCATCATGCACGATCCGCTGGCCTATCTGAAGAGCACCGAGACCCCGGTCGCCACCGCCCCGGTACCGCTCGGTCGCGGCCGGGACAACGCCGGCGCTCCGTCGCTGCAGACCACGGTGGCCTCTCCCGGAGTGCGGCCCACCACCTGAGCCGTCCGGGCTCCGGCGACTGCCGGAGTGCAACTCGATTCACGACATTGCCCGGGGCCCGCGAAGTTCTGCGGGCCCCGGGCGCCTTTGTACAGTACTGAGTGGGCTGGGCGTGACTCGCGACGGCAGTGTGGGACCGCTGGAGAACCCAGGGTCCACCGCATCACTGGCATCGCAGTTCACCACGGAGACACGGACGGCGGGGAGGTCGCACGGGAGACGTGATTGTTCCTCCTGGCAAGTACCAATCGATCGGTCGGCGACGGCGCTAGGCGTCAGATCACCCCACAGATCTCCCGCCGTTCTCCGTGGCCGTCTCCGTGAACTCCGTGGCTCCGTGGTGAGTACGAGCGATGGGTTCCGCGAGGTGGACCGCTCGGGCAGCCAGGATCCACCGCATCACCGGGATCGCAGTTCACCACGGAGCCACGGCGTGCACGGAGGTCGCACGGAGACGTGATTGTTCCTCCTGGCAAGTACCAATCGGTCGGTCGGCGACGGCGCTAGGCGTCAGATCACCCCACAGATCTCTGCAGTTCTCCGTGGCCGTCTCCGTGAACTCCGTGGCTCCGTGGTGAGTACAGTGGCTGGTTCCGCGAGGAGACAGAGGATGGAGAAACCTCGAGGCCAGCTCGGGCGAGGCGGGGGACGGGGGAGGCGGGGAACGGGGAAGGAATCTGAATGGGGGATTCAACGACTGAAATCGGGGCGCCGGGATTCGAACCCGGGACCTCCTGCTCCCAAAGCAGGCGCGCTACCGGACTGCGCCACACCCCGTTGACCGGCTGCAACCACGGCGCTCGGCCGACCCAGACACTCGTCGGGGCTGGCCTGGCGCCGCTACCAGAATAACGGGGAACGGCCGCAAGCTCCACTCCGACGCCGGACCCGGAGTCGCCCGACCCGGCGGAGGGGAGTTTCGGGGGGGCTTCACGGTGCATTCACCGACATCGAGCTATGGTGTGGACGAGTCGAAGACCGCCCATGCCGGAACGCAGGAGGTTGCCATGTCCGCTACAGCCACTCGCCCGCTCCGCCAGCCCGGGATCCGCTCCACCCTGAGTATGAAGGCCGCGGTGTTCACCGGGCCCGGACGCATTCAGCTGGTGCACAAGCCGATTCCCGTGGTCGGACCGACCGACGCCCTTATCCGTATCACCCTGACGACGATCTGCGGCACGGATGTTCACATTCTGAAGGGTGAGTATCCCGTGAAGCCGGGCCTCACTATAGGACACGAGCCGGTTGGCGTGATCGAGGAGCTGGGCAGCGCGGTAACAGGTTACCGGATCGGCGAGCGGGTGATCGCCGGAGCGATCACCCCCTGCGGCCAGTGCGATTCCTGCCTCGGTGGCC
>Ga0326726_10000849_pt1 | contig 27932 bp, 29 predicted proteins | sample MHFenrmetagenome_2_FD_207603 | JGI IMG/M metagenome (GOLD analysis project Ga0326726, IMG submission 207603) | Lab enriched peat soil microbial communities from Michigan Hollow, Ithaca, NY, United States - MHF15MN | ecosystem: Environmental > Terrestrial > Soil > Wetlands > Peat | place: USA... | reverse complement strand
ACTGTGAGACCTCGGAAACCCCGGTCTGGCTCGCGGTCCAGAGCGGAACCGGTCCATGGACGCGCGTGACGGCGACGAACAACGCGTTCACGTTCACGCCTGGCGCAACGGGCGCGGTGGCCTACGTGACCCAGGACGGCCCGACGAATCTGACGCAGGTGCTGTACGCCAGCGCCGCGGAGTTCACGTCGCTCGCGATCGCGGGGTTCTGCACGTATTCCGCGCCGACCGGCACGAAGCGGCTCAACGGGACGTTTGTAAACACTGGTACCCTCAGTCTGGGGAACAGGCCGAAACTCATCATCGGTGGCGCCACATTCGCGAAGACGTCGGACTTCACCCAAGCATTCACGTTCACGAACGCGCCAAAGGGGACCCGCGATCTGATTGGGACTCGCCAGCCGCCCTCGAGTTCCATCAATAGCAACCGGATGATCGTTCGGCGTAGCACGAATTACCCGGACAACGCAGCCGTGCCCTTGCTCGACTTTGGAGGCGCGGAGTCGTTCCTTCCGGCGAGCGCAACGGTCACCATCTCCAACTTTCCGGACACGACCTCGATCGAGGTGTCGTTGGTCACCGCGAACGGGTCGTCAGCTCCGTACTTCTCCGGGATTGGCAACCCCGGACAGGCAGGGGGGTCGAGGGCGCTGTTTCAGGGACTTCCCGACACGCTGCTTTTGCCAGGAGATTTTCACGCCATCTCCATGGCCGGAGGCAGCGGAACGTCTTTCCGGTTCGTTCAGCTGGTCGCACACTCGGTCAGCGCGAAGACTACCGCGTTCGGACCGCAACTCGGCACCGTCACAAAGCCCACGACGATCGGGACGACGCCATATCTCCGCCTCAGAGCACAGGTCCCGACACAGTCGACGTACACCTCGGCCGCGGCGCTTGATCTCGACCAGAACAACACCGCCGTCTCAGTTGTCATGACGGCTGCATACCTCAGCTCCACGCCGACGACCTGGACGCTCGACGTCCCGGATCTCTCGAGCGCCGGTTACGATGCGACGTGGGGACTCAAGAGCGGAGTCGGCGTTTCGTGGAGCGTGAATGCCCTCAGCGCGTTGAACGGCATCCTGCTTCCGTTCCTCGGCGGAACGCCGGTGGACAACGCCCAGATTACCGGCGCCGGCGTGTCCGATTCGTCGGCGACGTTCAGTGCGTCGTGGCGGCGGCCTCTCGGTCGACCGCGTCGTTGAGTGCAGTTCCTGCCGGCGTGCCCCGACGAACCAGAGCCACGGAACTGCGATCGCGTGGTATTTGAAGTCGAGCGGTTAGGCGGTGGGTGGCCGGCGCACTGATGCGCGGCCACCCACATTGTCGGGACGTGGAATGCCGTCAGTGTTGCGCCGCGACGTCGGCGCGGTGCCGGTCCACCTGAATGGCTGACGCAAGGACTGCGTTGCCGTTCGCGTTCAAGGCGACCGCGTACGATTCCGTGCGACCGTCGGCGAGCATCGTTTCGAACGTCATGGAGGTCGCGCCCGACTTGAGCCTCATGGTCGTCGTGGCAACCAGCTTGTCGAACTTGAAGGTGCTGAGCGTCATGATCCGCTCGCCATCCTTCACCACGCCGACGCGCTTTACGACTGTCGCGCTGTCGACCTTGACGCTGCCGGTCATCGAGATCGGGTTCTCGCCGGTCCAGAACTCCACCGTATTGGCCACGACGGCATCGATGAAGCCGGCGACACCGTAGACCGGCACGATGTTGAGTCCGAGAAACACCAACTCGCGCACGAACTTGTCCTTGGACACGTCCTTGTTGAACCCGTACAGCTTGCGCGTGAGGTTGAAGCTGCCAAAGCAGCCCGATGTGAAGACGGTTGCGGCGGTCAGCGAGAGGACGACGGCGCGGCGGAAGGTCACGAGTCGCATATAGTCTCCGGTGAGGGTGTTTGCCGATTGAGCGCCACGTTCGACTGCTCCCCGCAAACCTGCATCCTCGCGCATCGATCCGCGAGCCAGATACAAAATTCATCGGCGAATCAGGATCCCACCGCCGAATGGATCGCTCCCCACTTTGTGGCGAGCGGCGACAGCCATCGACTTCGTGTCGATCACCGCGACGTCTCCCTCGCCAACGTTCATGACGTAGAGCTTCGACCCGTCGGGAGAGAAGACGGGGAATCCCGGCCCGCGACCGATCTTGATCGTGGCAGCGACCTCGCGCGTGGCGGCGTTGATGAGCGCGACATCCTGCGACGTTCCATGCGTCGACGCCGCCCATTTACCGTCGCGCGAAACGGCCATGCGACCTGGCCCTTGTCCCACATTCCTCAGTGTGGCGACCACTGAGTCGCGCTTCCCGTCGATCACCGCCACCGATCCGTCCCCGTCGCAGTGGATCCACACTTCGCCATTGGGCGCAAAGCCGACGCCGACGGGGCCGCCGTTCACCGTGATGATCCTCGTAATCGCGTCGGTCTTCGTGTCGATGACCAGCACGCGATTGTCGTCGCGCATCGGATAATAGAGTTTGTCCGTGCCGGGCTGAATCGCGAGAAAGTGGCCGCCACGCAGCACGACGTCGATCTTGCGAAGGACTCTGTTCGTCCTCGTATCGTAGACGACGATTCCTGGGATGTCGGCATTCTCGAGTCCGACGTAGAGCTTGCTGCCGTCGCCCGTGAGCGCGATGCCGTGCGGCGATGCCGACCCGTTCGCGCGCGACGACTTGAAGAACGGCGACTCGATGCGGCCCGTTTCCGTGAACCCTGAGGTCTCGAGGATCACCACGTGTGGTCCGTTCGGCACCGCCGCGTAGAACGTCTTCCCGTCCGGCGACGCGATCCCTTCGTGCGGCTGATCGACCGCGGTGAACTTGTGAAGGATCTTCCCGGTGACGGGATCGAGCTCGTTCACGGTGTGATCGCTGTGGCTGAGCGCGATGAGGGTGTGCGACTGGGCGCTCGCGACCGCCGCGGACGCAGTGAGAGCGACTGCAAGAGGAATCAAGCGCATGATGTCACTCCGTTCGATGTGCGGCGTTGCGCACCACGCCAGTAATTCGCGGACGGGAGGAGCACGTAGAAACTGGATCGGCGGACTGACGGAAGGAAGTCGCGTAGGAGCGTTTACGGCTCACCGCTGTCATGCGAAACTCCGCTCAGATCGACAGCGTATTGCCGGCGGCGGTCGTTGACAACTGAACGGAGGATGCTGCCATGTCTCGACAGCGCGCCTTACAGGTTCTCTTGGCTCTCACTGGGCTGGCTTGCCTCGCCGGCATCTACCCGCTCACCGGAGCGCTCCGGGATGGCGTGGCGAGCACGATCAATCGACAGGACCAGATGATCCTCGGCATCTACATCGTGCTCGGCGTCTTCCTGCTGCGCGCGGTCCGCTCGCCGCTCGATCATCGCAGCCTCATTCTCTTCGCCGGCTGGTCGACGATCGCTCACGACAGCGTCATGATCGTCCAAGGCGTTCAGCACAACGATCTGCGCGCCGACGTCGTCGGGTTCGGCATCATCGCCATCATTGGCGTCGCGCTCGTCGCCCTGGCTCCGCGGAAGCACGAGACTGAGAGCCAGGTCGCCCAGCATCCCGCGGGAGACTTCTTGATGTCCCGATAGTCGCGGTTCAGCCCGCGGTCGACTCCGTGAGCCGGGCGGCGATCTCCTCCATCTGCTGCTGCCGCCGCTTCGCCCAGCCGGGAACGCGGAGCGCGCCGAGTGCGATCATCGCGACACCCGCCGCTCCGATGGCGAAGACGGCACCGGCGCCGCCCGCGCGGCCGCTCATGCTTCGAAGGGCGACGAGGACCGCGTCGAATGCAAGCGCCGCGAATCCGCTGCTCATCATCGCATACGCGTCACCCTTCATCGTGCGCAGGCGAAGCCGATGTCCGGTCGGGGTGGGCTCGAGCAGTGCCTGGAGGTTTCCGTTCGTCCACTGGCGGAAGCCGCCGTCGGTGCGGAGGCGTCCGCGCGCGTCGAACGTCTCACGCAGATCCACGACGAGCCGCTCCCATTCGGCTTCGGTCAGCGTCCGCTGCAGCGCGACCGTCCGCCCCACGCCGATCGGAAGCCCCATGAACCGGCGCACCGACGCGCGTCCGCGGAGCTCCAGGCCATGCGCGGCGCGCGCCACGAGCTCCGACGGGATGCCGACTTCGCGGCCGATCTGCTGAAGCTGCGCCAGCGTCATCCCCTCGCCGGAGCTCGGCGCCGTCAGTTCTCCGGAGGGCGCGGTCTCAGCGGCCTGCAACTCGGCGGCCGCCTTGAAGATCGCCGCGGTCTCCTCATCGGTATATCGACGCTCGGCCATGGTGTGGATGCTATGATGGAAAGATGCAACGGCTGGGAGGACGACTGACGTCCCGGTGACTAGGACAATACGCGGTCAGGCCGGCACCGGTGTCATTCCGCTGGAACATCGCAACGCCAAGCCGACCTCGGTAACATTACCGCAGAACTCGAGAGGCGCCTGTTGGCGCCGAGGAGACGCCAATGCGACCGTTTTTGCGTGTTGTTGCTCTCTTGGGTCTCGCCGCTTGCGCGCTCCCCGCGCAGGCCGCGCCGCCCAAGGACCCGGAAGTCGGACTCCCTCAGCTCGCGCTCACCAACGCGCCCGCGAAGGGAAACGCGAAGCTCACGGTCACCACGCCCGCGTTCAAGAACATGGGCGACATCCCGCTCGAGAACACACAGTATCAGGGAAACAAGTTCCCCGGTCTCGAATGGACGGCGGGTCCCGCGGGGACCAAGACGTACGTCGTGATCATGCAGGACACCGACGCCCTGCGGAATGGCGCGCCAATTCTGCACTGGTCAATCGTCGACATTCCGGCCTCGATGACGAAGCTTCCCGCGGGGATGACCGAGGCGCCGCAGGGGACGATGTACGGCCCCAACATGCGCGGACTGATGCAATCGTACATGGGTCCGCGAACCCCCGCGGGGCCCAAGCATCGATATCACCTCCAGGTATTCGCCCTCGACACCAGCGTAGGCAACGAGTCGATGCAGAGCTACGACGTGATGCTCGGCGCGATGAAAGGTCACGTCCTCGCGAGCGGCGAGGTCATCGGCCTCGGCTCTGCGCCGTCGAAATAGCGCGTAGGTTCGCGCGACGTACATGTCGGCTTTCAGCGCGGCGGCTTCTTTCCTGTTGGTCGCCTCACTGGCCTCCTGCGGTTCGCCCGCGCCGAGTCGCGCGCCAATCCTTCTGTTCACCGGGAATGGGACGTCGGCCGGTGATGTCGCGGCGGTCGAGCAAATCCTGAAGGACAACCATCTCGAGTTCTCGACCGCGACGTCCCGGCAGTTGAACGGTATGAGCGTGTCACAGCTCATGGCTTACCGTCTGATGGTCGTTCCAGGCGGCAACTTCATCGACATGGCCGGCAGTCTGACGCGAAGCACGACGACGAACATTCACGACGCCGTCGAGAGCGGCCTGAACTACCTGGGAATCTGCGCGGGCGCGTTCCTCGCCGGCGACGGACGTGGGCATTACAACAGTGTGAATCTGACCTCGGGGGTGCGGTTCGGCTTTTATAGCGCAGAGGCCCGAGGGATTCGCAAAGCCGCGGTCGCGATTGCCGGCGTGAACCTGGCGCCGATCGAGCACTATTGGGAGGATGGCCCGGAGCTCACGGGCTGGGGTGCGGTCGTCGGCAAATATCCCGAAGGAGCGCCCGCCATCGTCGAGGGAATGTCAGGCAGGGGGTGGGTGATCCTCTCCGGCGTTCATCCCGAGGCGCCCGAAACGTGGCGACGCGGAATGAGCTTCAGCACGCCGGCGAGCGTCGCCAATGCGTATGCCGGAACGCTCGTTCAAGCTGCCTTACACGGAACGGCGCTTCCGCACTACTGACCGAGGCGACAGAGTCAGGTCCGCGCGACCTGCGTCCGTCAGCTTCGGCGTCGTTGAAACAATCCGCCAACCTTGCCCGATAGTAGTCTGTCTACGGTTATCAGGGTAGACGCTCTACTATCCGCCATGCCCAAATCCGACGAACGCCTCGGGCTGCTCCAGGGCACGCTCGACATGCTGATCCTCAAGACGCTGCTTTTCGGGCCCGCGCACGGGCACGGGATCGCCACGTACATCCGCCAGACGACGAGCGACGCGCTCGTCGTCGAGCACGGGTCGCTCTACCCGGCGCTCCACCGGCTCGTGCGCGACGGGTTCATCGCCGCCAAGTGGGAAAGGGCGCCGGACAAGAACCGGGAGCTCAAGTACTACCGTCTCACCGCGGCCGGACGCCGCCAGCTCGCCGCCCAAGAGTCCAAGTGGGAGGAGCTCGTGCGCGCGATCGGTTGCGTCATGAAACCCGTGCCGGAGACCTGACCCATGCTGCGCCGCCTCGTCACACTCTTCGCGCGTCTCACCGGACGCGGCTCGCCGACCGACACCGAGATCGAGCGGGAGCTGCGCGACCATCTCGCGCTGGATGCGGAAGAGCTCGCGACGAGCCATCGCGCGACGCAGAGCACCGCGCGAGATGCGGCGCGGCGGAGGTTCGGCAACGTGACCGGCGTCGGCGAATCGGTGCGCGACGTGTGGCGCTGGGCGTGGCTCGAGCAGCTCGAGCAGGACACCCGCCACGGAGTGCGCGCGATCGGGCGCAGTCCGGTGTACAGCCTCGCCGTCATCGTCACGCTGGCCTTGGGGCTAGGCGCCGGCACCACCGTCTACACGCTCGCGCGTGCGATCCACACACCGTTTCCGCAACTGCCGCAAGACAAGCTGCTCTGGATCACGTACGGCAACGCGCGGTGCGGGGTGGACTGCACCGAGCTCTCGCCCGCGGCATTCGTCGCGTTGCAACGGCGCGCGCCGTCGATGGCCGTGATCGCGACCTACAATTGGAGCACGTCGCTGCGCGGCACCGACGGGAGCGAGGCGGCGAGGGGATTCGCCGTGTGGCCTACCACGTGGGAAACGATCGGCGCACGGTTCGCGGCCGGGCATGGATTTTCGAAGGACGCCGGGTTGGAAGGCGGTCCCAAGTTCGTCATTCTGTCATACGACTTCTGGCAGCGGCGGTTCAACGCGAGCCGCGCCGTGGTCGACTCGGTCATCACACTCGGCGAACAGCCCTACACTGTCGTCGGCGTGTTGGCGAGGGACATCGTGTTCCCCATGGCGGGCGACGTCTACGTGCCCTTTCGCCCGACCTCCGTCGACGGGAACGACCATAGCTCGCGCTACCTGAGCGCGTTCGCGCGGCTCGCGGACGGCGCGAGGATCGAGAACGCAGCCGTCGAGGTGAAAACGATCAACGCGCAGCTCGTGGAGGAGTCGGCAAAGACGGACAGCGGCTGGGTGCTCCGCGCGCGCCCGATCGCCGACTATCACACTGACGACGTGGCGATGCTCGACAACATCGCCGAGGTCGCCGCACTCCTCGTCTTTCTCGCGGCGTGTATGAGCGCGGCGAACCTCGCGCTCGCGAGACTCTCGGCGCGCCGGCACGAGCTCGCCTTGCGCGCCGCGCTCGGCGTGCGCCGATCGAGGCTCGCACGCCACCTCCTGACCGAAGCACTGCTGCTCTCACTTGCGGCCGGCGGCCTCGGCGCGGTGCTCGCGTGGTGGGGCGTGCATGCGATGCGGGAGGCCATTCCAGCCAACTTCGCGGCGTTCGTTCCGGGTTGGGCGAGAATGGGGATCGATCTGCACGTGCTGTCGTTTGCGATGGGAACCGCGGTGCTCGCGATGCTCGCGTTCGCGCTCGTCCCCGTCGCGCGCGCGACGCGCATCGATTTGTCGGGAGTATTGGCTGAAGGCGGCCGCGCCAGCGCGGGCGGGGTGCGTGGCACGCGGACACGCGCGACGTTGATCGTGCTCGAGGTGAGCATCGCGCTCGTGCTGCTCACGGCGGCGACGCTGTTCACGCGCAGCGTCCACAACATGATCAGCGGCGACGCCGGCGTCCGGTTGGATCACGCACTCGTCATGGATCTCACCCTTCCCCCTCGGGGAACAGATTCGTCTCACATGGACTTCTTCAGGCGGCTGGACGCGAACCTCCGCGACGTCCCCGGCGTTCGCGCGGCCGGCGTCGGGACGACGACGCCGCTCAGCAACAACTTCAGCGGGATGGGATTCGCCATTCCCGGTCGCGCACCCGAGCCGGGCGGGCGGCCGCTGACGGGAATCGGGCAGCAGGTGACACCGCGGTATCTCGAGGCGACAGGAGTACGTATAGAAGACGGACGGGGGATCGATGAACGAGACGCGCAAGGATCGGAGCGCGTCGTCGTCATCAATCGGTACATGGCCGACGCGCTCTGGCCGCGCGCGAGCGCGATCAATCGGCTGGTGAAGATCGGCGACTCCACGTGGAGAGTGGTGGGAATCGCGTCGAACGTGCACCACGGCGGTCTCGACGAGGAGATGCGATACACGCTCTATCGCTCTCTCTATCAAGCGCCGCGCGACAATGGCGTGCTCGCGGTGTGGACGTTGGCCGACCCCGACGCCATGCGCGACGCCGTGCGACGGATCGTGGCGCGAACAGATCCATCGGTCGCCGTCGGCAACATGATGACGATGAAAGCGATGCAGGCGCGTCACGTGTCGCCGTACACGATGATGGCCGCAATGATGGCGGTGTTGGCAATCGTGACGATGACGATCGCTACGGTCGGCCTGTACGGCCTCATCGCGTACGGCGTGGCGCAACGCACGCGCGAGATCGGCGTCCGCATCGCGCTCGGCGCGCGTCCGCGCGACATCCTCACCCACGTCGGCGCCGGCGCGCTGCGTCTCACGATGATCGGCATCGCGTTCGGCGTCGTCGGCGCGGCGCTCTTCGCGCGACTGCTCGTGGTGATGCTCTATGGTGTGAGCCCGAGCGATCCGCGGACGTATGTGGGAGTGTCGCTCGGGCTGCTGGCCGTCGCTTTACTGGCGGCGTGGGTGCCTTCGTGGCGTGCGGCGAGAGTGGATCCCACGGTTGCGTTGCGAGAGTGATGCGTCCAGGGAAATGAGCTCTTCACAGTTGTTAGCGGCGCATCCGTTTCCGCTGATTCGTGGCGGGGGACTGTTCCTGCTCCTCGTTGGTCTCTCGATGACGGTCGGCGCCGCGGCGCCGCGACGTTTGTGGGCGTCGTTCATAGCGGGAGCAATCATCGCGTCGACCGTTGTGGCGCTCACCGCGATTCGCTTGACGGCGCCCCTCGGCAGACCGACCGCATTCCAGCTCGAGAGTCTGGTGGTCGCGGTGTTCATCGAGGTGATTGCCATTGCCTGGGTCGGGAGTCGACTGCGTGCTGCAACCGAACGCCAGCGGATCTTGTCGATTCTGGTCGTGGTAGCCGCGCATTTCTTTCTGATGGGTCCGGCCTTTGGTCCCCTCGTCGTGCTTCTCGGCCTATCGTCGGTGGTGAACGCCGTCGCGGGCCTGCGCGCCACGGCGACTCCTTGGCTGGCGTTCTGGGTAATCGACGGCGTGTTGAAAGCCGGAATCGGGGGCGCCATGTTTTGGTACGCTCCCCGGACGACTTGGTGAACGCGTTCGGATCATCGCGCGATGACGAAGCGCCGTCCGCGGACCTACCGAATGAAATAGCCGGAGACGCGCCACACACCATCGGTGTCGCGCATCGGTGTGACCGTCTCGGTGGCGGCGCGCTTGTGCTCGAACGCGGTGCTGAACTGAAACACGACGTACTCGCCGTCGGGCGCGCCTGGGAGCTCGGTGGCCGGGCGCGCGCTTTCGAGGCGGCGGCTGATCACTGAGCCGAGCGGCCCACGCGCCGCGTTGAGCGATTGCTCCCACTGCTGTGCGGAGACGGCGCGACGGAACAAGCTCGCGGCCGCCTCCAAGCTCGCCAAGGCATCACCTCGGTCGATCAGCGCGAGCCACTCGAGTGCCGCGCGTTCGGCGGCGGGATCAAAATCAGCCATGGGATTCTGTGATGGAGTCCACGCGATGGTGCCGCGCAGCGGCAAGCGGGAAATGTACTACTGAACTAACGCCCCGCGTAAATCCGCGGGGCGTTCTTGCGCTTGGGGATGGATTGCGCCAAGCCGGCATCGAGCGTCCTTGTACCAGTCCACCGATCATGGTCACCCCAGTCGCTATGCCGCAGCGTTCGGATCGGCGCGCCTCCGTGTCGATCGATTCCTGGATTCGCATCGGCCTCGTCGTCGCAGCGTTCGCTCCGTTCGTGGGGACGTTGTTCTACGGGTTCATCTTCGACGACACCGTGATCCTCCTGCACAATCCGGTGATCAGAGGGTGGACGTCGCTGCTAGAGGTCTGGAGGCGTCGGTACTTTGCCAACGGCGGCCCGGAACAATCGGGACTGTATCGGCCGCTGCTCATGGCGTTCTTCGCCCTCATCTGGAACGCCGCCCACGGCTTCGCGATCGCGTTCCACCTTTTCGCCGTGACGGCCCACGCCGTGGCGACGCTGCTCGTGGCAAAGCTGCTCCGGCGCGGTGTCGGACGCTGGGCCGCCGCGGGCGGCGCTCTGTGGTTCGCGCTGCTGCCGGTTCACGTCGAGGCGGTCGCGAGCGTCGCCAATGTCTCGGAGGTCCTGGTCTCGATCTGGACCGTGCTGCTGGCCCTGTGGCTGCTCCCCCCGCGCGACACGCCGGCGTCATCGTCGAATGCGCCGGGCTGGGGCCGCGCGGCGGTAGCCGCGATCCTGTATGCGGCGGCGCTCCTCTCCAAGGAGTCCGGTGGCGTCGCGCCCGGGCTCGCGTTGCTCGCTGTGGTCGCGTGGCGCCGGTCGGCGGCGTCCGATGCCCTCGGCGATGTACTCGTGTGGTCGCGCGGGTGGCTGCGCGTCATCGCGCTGTGGATCGCCGCGCTCGTCGCCGTGATGATCGTGCGGCGCATCGTTCTTGGCGGAGTCGTCGGCACGGGATCGATGGCCGTTCCGGGATTGGCAGGGCTCAGCGCCGGGCAGCGAATCCTGGCGACGCTGTCGCTCGGAGGACGAGCCGCGCAATTGCTGCTCTGGCCGACGACGCAAAGTCCGGACTACGGACCGAGCGCCCTGGCGCCGGAGCCCGCCCGCGCCATCGCGGCGACCGTCACGATCGTCACAATCCTAACGATGCTCGTCGCGTGTTACCGGCTCGCGTGGCGCGCGCACCGCCCGGATTCGCGGCCGCTCGCCGGCGTGGGCTGGTGTCTGCTCGCCTCTCTGCCGGCGTCGAATCTGCTCGGCGCGACCGGTGCGGTTCTCGCCGAGCGAACGCTGTACGTCTCGTCGGTCGGGGTGGCGATGATCGTCGCCTGGGGTCTGGACCGGATCCTCGAACGCGTCGCCGAACGACGCCAATCGCATGCTGGATTTGTCGTCCGGATCATGCCGATCGCGGCGACGGTCGCGTTCGCGGCCGTGTGCGCTCGCGGATACGTGCAGGCGCGCGAATACTCTCGCGTGTGGCGCGACCATCGCACGCTGTTCACGCAGATCGTGCGCGCCGACTCGCTGAGCTATCGAGGCTATCAGCTGCTGGCCCTCGAGGCGAAGGACAATCGGCGATACGAGGAATCAGCGGCGCTCTACGCGCGGGCGTATGCGCTGCTTCCGTCCGACCCGCTGCTCCTGGCCGACTACGGCGAGTATCTCTTGGAGATGAAGCGGCCGCGCTACGCGCTCGCGATGGGGCAGCGGCTGTTCAGGCACGCCGACCGGTGGACCGATTCTCGCGCCGTGACGTTGCTGCTCACCGCGACGGGACGCGTGTGGGGAGCGGACTCGGTGCGCGCGGCGGCGCAGCGACTGCAGGCGCATGCGCCCAACGCGCTTGCGGCTCACGCGAGTGCATCGCCCGAGCCGCAGGAGTAGACGCCCTCGCCGTGGGTTCGACGAGCCGTGTCAGGCCTGCGCCCCGACGCGGTTCCAAACCACGCCGATGAACCAGCCGGCGGCGTAGCCGATGATTCCGGTGACGGCGACGAGCGACATCGCCCTGAGCACGCTGAACGGACCCACTGAATACGGCGGCGTGATCATGTGCAGCCGGAAGATGAAGTCGATCACCGCCTGTGCCGCGCCCGCCCACACGAGAATCGCCCACGCCGCGTGAAACGCGGCCAGAGATAGGCCCAAGGCCAAGCCAACCGACCGCGGGCGAATGCTCGTCAGAAGAGGTCTCCCTTGCCGGTCTCCGGGCCGACGGTCAGCTCCTTGAGCATTCCATGATTCGTGTGCGGCTTGCCGGTCTTCACGTCGGGGATGAAGCAGAACAGCGCGTAGTGCCCCGCCGGGAAGTCCATCGTGATGAACATGTGCCGGCCCTTGGCGATGCCCGATGCGCCGCCGAGGACGGTGGGTCCCGGACCGGCCTGGCCGGCGTTGATCCAGACGAGGGCCTGCGCGGCCGTCTGGCCCGGATTGAGTCGTGCGATGACGACCTCGTGCGTCTGCGGCGCGCGGTTCTCGACGCGAATGACGTGGCGACCGGGAGTGATCGGCTTGGAGAGTTCGAAGGTGTAGTCGTCGAGGGTCATGGTGATGTCCGACGCCGGCTCGGCGTCCACCTGTCCTGCCGGACGCGCAGTGATCGTGAGCGGCTTCACCATGCCCTTCATTACATGCAACATGCCATCGGGCGACGGGACCCAGCAGACCAACATGTACGTGCCGGGGTCGAGCGTCATCGTCCCTTCGGCGGTCATGCCCGGACTCGCGCTGTTTGGACCTCCCACATCGATCGCCCAGTCCGGCATCTTGAGTGCCGAGCCCCACGATTTCATCGCCTTGGTAAAGTCGTCCGGCGTCTTTTTGCCGGTCAGCTTGACGATCCAGAGGTGGTGAAGCTCCTTGCCGTCGTTCTCCATGCGGAACGTGATCGTCCCGGCGGGCACGCGGGCGGGCGCCTCGAAGCGGTAGTCGTAAGCCTTCACCGTCACGACGCGCGGCGCCTGGGCGGCGACGGCTCGAGGATGGGCCAGGGACGCGGCGACGAGCGCCAGCACCGCGGTGACTCGCGTAATCGACATGATGGGCTCTCCCGAGGGGACGGACCGCAGCAGAACTCTCGTTGAACCTCGCGTCGGCAGGGCCTCGCCGCCGTCAGGCGCAACACGAATGCGCGTCGGGGAAAACCGGGGAGGGCGGTCGGGTCGTTCTCGACGGCCACCCTGGAGCGCATGGTCGCGCACCGGTAGCTTCCACGGCTTATGACCATGCGCGACAAACTCGAGGTCCTCGAACGCCGGATCGCCGAGTCGGAACAGGGCGGCGGCGCGGCGCGCGTCAAGGCCCAGCATACGAAAGGGAAGCTCTCCGCGCGCGAACGCCTCGACCTGCTGCTCGACGAGGGCAGCTTCGTGGAGCTGGACCGGTTCGTGGTCCACCGGTCCACCGACTTCGGGCTGGAGCAGCAGAAGTTCTATGGCGACGGCGTCGTCACCGGGTACGGCCGGATCGACGGCCGGCTCGTCTACGTCTTCTCACAGGACTTTACGGTCTTCGGCGGCTCGCTGTCCGAGTCGTTCGCCGAGAAGATCTGCAAGGTGATGGACCTCGCGATGCGGAACGGCGCACCCGTCATCGGTCTCAACGACTCGGGCGGCGCGCGCATCCAGGAGGGCGTCGTCTCGCTCGGCGGCTACGCCGAGATCTTCCTGCGCAACACGCTCGCGTCGGGGGTGGTGCCGCAGATCTCGGCCATCTTGGGACCGTGCGCCGGTGGTGCCGTCTACTCCCCCGCGATCACCGACTTCATTTACATGTCGCGCGGCACGTCGTACATGTTCGTGACCGGCCCAAACGTCGTGAAGACGGTCACGCACGAAGACGTGACGATGGAGCAGCTCGGCGGCGCCGAAACGCACGCCAGCGTGTCGGGCGTCGCGCACTTCATCCATGATTCCGAGCCTGCGACGCTCGGCGCGATCCGGGAGCTGTTCCGGTACATCCCGCAGAACAACATCGAGGATCCGCCGCGAGGGCGGGGAACCGATCCGCGCGACCGTCGCGACGAGGCGCTGCTCGACGTCGTGCCGGACCACCCGAACAAGCCATACGACATCCACGACGTGATCCGGCGCGTCGTCGACGACGGCGAGTTCTATGAAGTGCAACAGGAATACGCGCAGAACATCGTCTGCGGCCTCGCGCACCTCGGCGGCTACAGCGTCGGCATCGTGGCGAACCAACCGGCGGTGCTCGCCGGCGTCCTCGACATCAGCGCGTCGCTCAAGGCGGCGCGGTTCATTCGCTTTTGCGACGCGTTCAACATTCCGCTCGTGACCTTCGAGGACGTTCCGGGCTTTCTGCCGGGCACGGCACAAGAACACGGCGGCATCATCAAACACGGCGCCAAGCTGCTGTACGCCTACTGCGAGGCGACCGTCCCCAAGCTCACGGTGATCACGCGCAAGGCCTACGGCGGCGCGTACGACGTCATGTCGTCCAAGCACATTCGCGGCGACTACAACGTCGCGTGGCCGACGGCCGAGATCGCGGTGATGGGGCCCAAGGGCGCGGTCGAGATCCTGTTCCGCAAGGAGATCAACGAGAGCAGCGACCCGCTCAAGTCGACCGAGGCGAAGGTCGCCGAGTATTCGACGAAGTTCGCGAATCCGTACATCGCCGCCGGCCGCGGCTATCTCGACGACATCATCGATCCGCGCGACACGCGGCCGCGACTGATTGACGCGCTCGAGTCACTGCGCACCAAGCGCGACAAGAATCCGCCGAAGAAGCATGGGAATTTGCCGCTCTGACTTCCCGGATGTTTAGCAAAATCCTGGTCGCCAACCGCGGCGAGATCGCGCTCCGCGTCATCCGCGCGTGCCGCGAGATGGGGATCGCGTCCGTGGCCGTGTACAGCGACGCCGACGCGCGGGCGCCGCACGTGCGGGCAGCGGACGAGGCCGTCCACATCGGCGCATCGCCGTCGGCCGAGAGCTATCTCAAGGGCGAGCGAGTCATCGCCGCGGCACAGCGCGTCGGCGCACAGGCGATCCACCCGGGGTACGGATTCCTCTCGGAGCGAGAGTGGTTCTCGCGCGCCGTGCGCGACGCGGGACTCGTGTTCATCGGCCCGCCGCCCGAGGCCATCGCCGCGATGGGCAGCAAGACCGCCGCGCGCCAACTCGCGGTGAAGGCGAACGTGCCGGTCGTGCCGGGCACCACGGAGCCGCTCGCCGACGCCGCCGAAGCGAAGGCGATCGCCGAGCGGTTCGGGTATCCGGTCCTGCTCAAGGCGGCAGCGGGGGGCGGCGGCAAGGGCATGCGCGTCGTGCGCGCGGCGAGCGAGATCGAGTCGGCGCTCGAGACGGCGCGGCGCGAGGCCAAGAACGCGTTCGGCGACGACGCGGTGTACGTCGAGAAGTACATCGTGGGCCCGCGCCACGTGGAGATCCAGGTCATCGGCGACCAGCACGGCACCATGCTGTCGCTCAACGAGCGCGAATGCTCCGTGCAGCGCCGGCATCAGAAGATGATCGAGGAGGCGCCGAGCGTCGCCGTCACGCCCGAGCTCCGTCGCGCCATGGGCGAGACGGCGGTGCGCGCGACCCAGGCAGCCGGGTACGTCAACGCGGGCACATGCGAGTTCCTGCTCGACCGCGACGGCAAGTTCTACTTCCTCGAGATGAACACGCGCCTCCAGGTCGAACATCCGGTGACCGAGCTCGTCACCGGGATCGATCTCGTGCAGTGGCAGATCCGCGTCGCGGCGGGGGAGCGCCTTCCATTCCGGCAGGAGGAGATCGTCCCGCGCGGCTGGGCGATCGAATGCCGCATCACGAGCGAAGACCCGGCGAACGGCTTCCTTCCTTCTATAGGACGAATTTCGTACCTCCATTTGCCGAGCGGCCCCGGCGTTCGCTGGGACGGAGGCATCGAGGTGGGCAGCGAGGTGGGGCTGTTCTACGATCCGATGCTCGCCAAGCTGATCGTCCACGCACCGACGCGTGAGGCGGCGATCGAGCGGATGCACCGCGCGCTGCTCGAGCTCACGATCGAAGGCGTGGAGTCGTCGCGCGACTTCCATCTGCGAGTGATGGAGGACGCCGAGTTTCGCGCCGGACAGATCGAGATCCAATGGTTGGAGCGTCGCCTCGCGTCATTGACGGCGGTCGCGGCGCCGGCGCACACGACGCGGACTGCGGCAATCGTCGCGGCGCTCATCGCCGATCGCGACCGACAATCCCCCAAGCGGTCCAATGGCCACGCGGCAGCGCCGTCGTCCGACGCATGGACGAGAACGGCACGCCTGGACGCACTCAGGTGAGGAGAATCGAGTGACCGCGGTCGAGCTGACGATCGACACGATCGCCGCCGGCGGCGATGGCATTGGCCGCGCCGACGGCGTCGCGGTGTTCGTGCCGCGCACTGCTCCGGGCGACCGCGTGCGTGTGTCGATCGACGCACGCAAGCGCTTCGCGCGCGGCACCCTCCGCGAAGTGATCGCGCCGTCGAGCGAGCGCGTCGATCCGGTGTGCTACCACTATCGCGTCGACCGGTGCGGCGGCTGCCAGATCCAGCACCTGCGCTACGACGCGCAGCTCGAGGCGAAACGGAACATCGTGCGCGACGCCATCGTCCGGATCGGCAAGCGATCCGTCGACCGCCCCGAGATCGAGCGCAGCGAGCGCGAATGGCGGTATCGCCGGAAGCTCACGTTGTCGATGAAGCGTCAGACCGGAAGCAACTGGGTCATTGGACTGCACCCGTTCGACGACGCCGGCGCGGTCTTTCAGCTCGCCGACTGCCCGATCACCGACGAGCGCGTCGTCGAAGCGTGGCGCGCGGTGATGGACGCATGCGAGCACTTTCCGCCCGCCGACGAGCTTCGCGCGTCGGTGCGTCTGGCGGACGAAGGCGTGTCGATCGTGATGGAGGGCGGCAACCAGTGGCCGGCGCGCGCCGAATTCTTTCGGGCCGTGCCGTCCGCGGTGTCGCTCTGGTGGAAGCAGACGCACCGCGCGCGCTCTCTCGTCGCGCAGCGCGGCACGCCGGGCGCGGACGCCTCGTTCATCCAGGTGAACAGCAGTGTCGGCGAACGTCTCCACGCCTACGTGCTGGAGCGGGCCCGATCGCACCGGCCGCGCGTCGTGGTCGACGCGTACGCGGGGTCCGGCGCCACCGCGATTCCGCTGGCGCTGGACGGAGCCACAGTGGTCGCGATCGAAGTGGACCGCGAGGCGGTCGCGTACTGCGCCGCGCGGCTCCCCGAGGGCTCGCGCGCCGTGGCGGCCCGAGTGGAAGACGTGCTCGCGCGGGCGCTGCCGGCCGACGTCGTCCTCATCAACCCGCCGCGCGTCGGCGTGCACGAGCAGGTCGCCGCCACGCTCCAGAACCTCGTCGACGCGCCGCGCGCCGTGATCTACGTGAGTTGTGATCCCGCGACGCTGGCGCGGGATCTCGCGCGGATGCCGCGCTATCGCATCGCGTCGCTCCGGGCGTTCGACATGTTCCCGCAGACCGCGCACGTGGAGACGGTGTGCGAGCTGGTCCCGGAGGCCGCGTGAAGTATCTCGTGCGCATCGGCGGCGAGGATCACACCGTCCTGCTCGACGGCGAGGGTGTGCACATCGATGGCGAGGACGTGGCCGCGCACGTGGAGCAGATCGATGGAACGCCGGTGCGCATGGTGACCGTCGGCAGCGAAGTCCACCGCGTGGTGGTGCGCCCCGGCGCGAGCCGCGGTCTCTACACGATCTGGCTCGACGGATATCGCTTCGATGTCGAGGCGCTCGACGAACGCACACGCGCCATTCGTGATTTGTCGGGAAAGTCGGCCGGACCGACCGGCCCCGCGCCCCTCAAGGCGCCGATGCCGGGTCTCATCGTTCGCGTGCACGTCCAGGTAGGCGACGCGGTGCAGCCGGGCCAGGCGCTCGTGGTGATGGAGGCGATGAAGATGGAAAACGAGCTTCGTGCCACCGCCGGCGGCACGGTGAAGTCCATTCTGGCCGAAGCGGGAACCGCCGTCGAGAAGGGCGCGCTGTTGATCGAGCTCGAGTAAGAACTTCCCAACGGGAGACGGACCATGCGCGATGTGGTGACCTCGGTGATGCTGGCGATGTGCGCGGCGCTGCCCGCCGCCGCGCAGGGCTCGACCGACATCTATCTCGCGCCGCTCTCGGTGCAAGGCGGCAAGCCCACGATCGGAACGCCGGTGAACCTCACGAATCGGCCGGGCTACGACAACCAGCCGTCGTTCACGCCGGACAGCAAGACGATCCTGTTCACGTCGACGCACGACGACGGGCAGTCAGACATCTATCGCATCGACGTTGCGTCGCGCGCGGTGTCGCGGGTGACGACCACCGCGGAGAGCGAGTACTCGGCGACTGTCCTGCCGGGCGGCAAGCGCTTCTCCGTGATTCGAGTGGAGCGCGATTCGACGCAACGGCTGTGGAGCTTCCTGCTCGACGGATCGGATCCGCGCGTCGTACTCGAAACGCTCAAGCCGGTCGGGTATCATGCCTGGATCGACGCCAACAACCTCGCGCTGTTCGTGCTCGGGAGTCCGAACGCGCTCGTGCACGCGGACGTTCGCACCGGGAAGTCGGACACGCTGGCGCGGCGGATCGGGCGATCGCTGTCGCCGCTGCCTGGCGGTGGAGGATTCTCATTCGTGCGCCAGGACTCGACGTCGATGCTCGTGTCCGCGACCTGGCCGGGATTCGTCACGCACGATCTCGTCGCGCTGCCTCGCGGGTCCCAGGACATTGCCTGGGTCTCGCCGAGTCTGGTGCTCACGGGATCCGGCTCGCGCCTCTTCGCATGGATGAAGGGCGCCACCGCGTGGGAGCCGGTGGCGGACTTCGACGCGGCCGGCCTCACAGCGATCTCCCGATTGGCGGTGAGTCCGGACGGACGCTGGCTGGCGATTGTCGCCACACCCAAGCCCTGAGGTCGCGGCGTCGAAGCACCAGCAGCAGGATCGCCAGCGCGAGCGGCACGACCTCGCTCTCCAGATGACGCCCGTGGTCATACACGACGTGCGTGGCCATGGCGCCCAGCATGACCCACACGATCAGAATCGCGCCATAGACGGCGAGACGCCCCGACAGCAGACAGGCGACTGCAGAGAGCTCGATCACGCCGATCGAAACGCGAAACCACCGCGGGTAGCCCCAATGCCGAAACGCGGCCGCCCAGCCGCTCGAGTCGGAGAACTTGGCCAGGCCTGGGCCGACGAACACGACCACCAGCAACAACGCCGGGAGCCACGGCCCCATGACCTTGGCGGTTCGCGCCAACGAATCACGATTCACGACGATGCCTCCATGGTAGTTCTCGACGTGAGCGCCGAGGGTCGCACATGGTTGGAGGCGCCGAGCCGGTGCGCATCGTACGTTGGTCGTAGTACCCACTATCGGTCTTGCAGACCACAGGCGGTTCTCTCAGAATGCCGGCCATGGGACCTCGCCGACTCGCCCGCACGCTGGCGCTGATCATCTGTGCGATGGCGGTATTCAACACGCTGTCCGCGCTGTCCCTTCCCGTTGCGGCGAGACGCCCCGCGCCCTGGTTGGCCGCGCTCTGGTGCGTGCTCCTGTTGGTCCAGGCAGCGCTGTTCTGGTTTGGCGAGCCGATTCGCGCGCGAATGGGAATCGTCGTCTATCTCGGCATGCAGATCGTGGTCATCGCGACGATCGGTATCACCGGTGCCCTCGTCCCCGTGAGTCTGGCGTTGCTGGCCGCGCTGACCGCCGAAACGGTCGTGTTGGCTGGTGAGCGGTGGGGCACTCTGGCGATCACGCTGACGGCAATCATTCTGTTCGGCGCGATCGCCATCGCGGCGTCGAACATCTATCAGGGGGCGACAGCCGCGCTGGTGCTCGCAGCGGTCGGGTTGGTCGCGCATGCCGTCGTTGCCGTAAGCCGTCGCGACCCGGTTGCCGCACTCGCCCCGGCGTCCGGGCCCGGCGCCGGCCATTCCAACGGCGGAGCGAATCTGACGGATCGCGAGCGGGACGTTCTGCGCCTTCTGGTCACGGGCGCGCGGACCAGCGAGATCGCGGGCCGCCTGGGAATCGCCGAGCGAACCGTGAAGGCGCACCTCGGCAGCATCTACCGGAAACTCGGTGTCGATTCGCGCGCGGCGGCTGTGGCCGCGGCTCTCCGGCATGACCTTCTAAGTTGACAGGCCGTAAGTGCTTGTCTAACTTGAGTATCTGTCAAAAAACGCCTTCAATGGCTGCCGAGACCCGGGTTGCATTCCGCACCGGTGAGGCGCGGGACTCCAATTTCGTCTGGCCAGGCAATGAAAACGTTTTCCGCCACGCCCGGCGACATCGAGCAGCAGTGGTTCATCGTGGACGCCGAGGGAATGGTCCTCGGGCGTCTCGCTGCCGAGGTTGCCAAGATCATTCGTGGCAAGCACAAGCCGATCTTCACGCCGCACATGGACACGGGTGACAACGTCATCGTCATCAACGCGTCCAAGGTGAAGGTCACCGGCCGCAAGGCCGAGCAGAAGCAGTACTTCAGTCACACCGGCTACATGGGGCATGAGAAGTTCACGCCCTTCAGCACGGTGATCGCCAAGCACCCCGAGCGCGTGATCGAAAAGGCCGTCTACGGTATGCTGCCGAAGACCGCTCTTGGCCGTCAGGTGCTGCGCCGCAAGCTCCGCGTGTACGCCAGCGCCGAGCATCCACACGTCGCGCAGCAGCCGAAGCCGCTGACCTTCACCAAGAGCGAGAAATAACTCATGGCCGACATGCAGAGCATTCACGCGATCGGCCGCCGGAAGGAAGCGGTGTGCCGCGTGTTCATCAAGCCGGGCTCCGGCAAGTGGGACGTCAACGGGCGCACGCTCGGCGACTACTTTCCGCGGCCGTCGCACGTGACGTCGATCCAGCAGCCGTTCGTGGCGACCGACACGCTCGGCCGCTTCGATGTGAAGGCGAATGTCGATGGTGGCGGCAACACGGGTCAGGCGGGCGCGCTCCGGCTCGCGGTCGCGCGTGCGCTCGTGAAGATCGATGAAGTGCATCGCCGCAAGCTTCGTGATCTCGGCTTGCTCACGCGCGACGCGCGAGCGGTCGAGCGGAAGAAGCCGGGTCGTCCGAAGGCGAGAAAGCGCTTCCAGTTCTCGAAGCGTTAGCAGGGTGGTCATCCTATCGCGCGCGAAAGCGCGCGGTAGGATCTATCGTGAATCACGCGATGCGTGGGTGGTCCACGAGGCAGGACAGTAGATCCTCCGCCGCCTGACGGCGGCAGAGGATGACCACACAATCTCACAGGCCTTTCCGAGTCTCACCCGGGTGCTGGGCAACCAGTCGGGCGAGGCGATGACAGAGGGCCGACGTCAAAAACCAAACGAGTCAGAGGAACGCACCACCATGGCAGACCAGCAGTCGTCCACGAACACGCCCACGCTCGAGGCGCTCCTCGCGGCGGGCGTCCACTTCGGGCACCAGACCCGGCGGTGGAACCCCAAGATGCGCCGCTTCATCTTCGCGGAGCGGAACGGCATCCACATCATTGATTTACAAAAGACCCTCCGCCAGATCGAAGTCGCGCAGAAACTGGCGCGCGACGTCGTGCTGCGCGGCGAGAACGTGCTCTTCGTCTGCACCAAGCCGCAGCTCGCCGCGATCGTGCGTGCCGAGGCCGAGCGTGCCAGCGCGCTCTTCATCACCGAGCGTTGGCTCGGCGGCCTGCTCACCAACTATCAGACGGTGAAGAAGCAGGTGCGCCGCATGAAGGAGCTCGAGGCGGGCGGCGAAGAAGGCGGCGAGTTCGAGAACTACACCAAGAAAGAGCAGCTCATGCTCCGCCGCGAGCGCGAGAAGCTCTCGAAGTATCTGAACGGCATTCGCAACATGGGCCGTCTCCCCGGCCTCATGTTCGTCGTCGACTCCAAGAAGGAGCGCATCGGCGTCAGCGAGGCGAACAAGCTCAACATCCCGATCATCGCCATCGTCGACACGAACGCCGACCCCGATTTGATCTCGGTGCCGATCGCGGGCAACGACGACGCGATCCGCTCGGTGGAGCTCATCACGAAGGCGATCGCCGACGCGATCGTCGAGGCGCGTCGCGAAGCCCCGGTTCGCCAGGAAGAGGAAGAGGGCGAGAGCTACACGTACAGCTCCGACCGTGGCGCCGAGCCGGCGGGCGAGGAGGAGAAGAAGCGCCGCCGCCGTCCGCGGCGCCGCCGCGCCAAGCCCGAAGCCATCGCCGCACGGCTCAAGGGGCCGGGTGAAGAGGGCGGCGAAGGCGAGCCTGCGCCGGAGTAGTCAGTCGGCAGTCATCCTCTGGCGCGGCGAAGCCGCGCCGGAGGATCTACTATGAATCACGCGGAGCCGGTCAGGTCGACGCACCGCCAGAACCACCACAAGTCAGGTCACGCGTTTTTGCGTAGGGTCCACGTAACTCACAACAGATCCTCCGCTCGCTGACGCTCGCAGAGGATGACCAAAATGGCCATAACAGCAAAAGACGTTGGAGAGCTGCGCGCCCGCACCGGCGCCGGCATGATGGATTGCAAGAAAGCGTTGGACGAGACCAACGGCGACATGGACAAGGCCATCGAGCTGCTCCGCTCGAAGGGCGCCGCGAAGGCCGACAAGCGGTCGGGGCGCCAGACGAAGGAGGGCATGATCGGCACGTACGTCCACCACAACGGCAAGATCGCCGTGCTGGTGGAGCTCAACTGTGAGACCGATTTTGTGGCCCGTACGGATGATTTTCAGCAGCTCGGGCGGTGGATCGCCGAGCACGTGGCCGCCGCGGCGCCGCTCGCGATCGACAAGGACCAGGTGCCCGCCGAGAAGGTCGAGAGCGAGCGCCGCATCTTCGTCGAGCAGGTAAAGGCCGACGGCAAGCCAGATCACATGATCGAGAAGATCGTCGAGGGCAAGGTCCAGGCGTTCTACAAGGACGTCGCGCTCTTGCACCAAGCCTGGGTGCGTGAGCCCAAGAAGACGATCGGGGACCTCGTCAAAGAGGTGTCGGCCAAGACCGGCGAGAACGTGCAGGTGCGCCGGTTCGTTCGCTATCAGCTTGGGGAGTAGGGGCTGTCATCCTCCGGGCGCTTCGCGCCCGGAGGATCTGCTGTCGAGGTGTCGCGCCCCGCGGGATTCGGTGGATCGAACCACCCATCGGCGAGGTCCTTCCAGCGAGGATTTGTCGCCTCGATGAGAGCGATCTTCTCCGCACGGCTCAGATGCTTGATGGCCTTCTCCCGACGAATGGCCTGCATTGGGTGGGGTCGTGTCTCCCAGTAGACCAGGCGGTTGATGCGATATCGCGCGGTGAAGGAACTCCAGCCCGCTCGGTGCTCCCACAGGCGGCGCTCGAGATTGTTCGTTACGCCCACGTACAATCGATGGGACTTGCTCGCTAGTATGTAGACGAAGAATTGGCGCATGCCCCCAACAATGCCGCCGCCGACATCGCCAATGTGCATCGAAACAACGCTCATCAGATCCTACGCTCGCTTCGCTCGCATAGGATGACAACTGCTCGCGGCACTCGCACCTGATGACCGACCCGCTGAAGTACCCACGAGTCCTCGTCAAACTGTCCGGCGAAGCCCTCGCCGGCGACAAAGGCTTCGGCTACGACTTCGAGACCGTGAGCCGCCTCGCGGACGAAGTCGTCGCCGTCTCCAAGACCGGCGCGTCGGTGGGAGTCGTGATCGGCGGCGGCAACATCGTGCGCGGCTCGCTGCTCTCCAAAACGGGCCTCGATCGCGTCGCCGCCGACTACATGGGGATGCTCGGCACCGTGATCAACGCTCTCGCGGTCCAGGACGTCCTCGAGCGCAAGGGTGTCGACACCCGCGTCATGACGGCCATCCGCATGGAGGAGCTGGCCGAGCCGTACATCCGCCGGCGCGCCATTCGGCACCTCGAGAAGGGCCGCATCGTCATCTTTGCCGCCGGTACGGGGAACCCGTACTTTTCCACCGATACCGCCGCGGTGTTGCGGGCCATTCAGATCAAGGCGAACGTCATCATCAAGGCGACGAGCGTGGAGGGCGTCTATTCGGCCGACCCGAAGCGCGAGCCCAACGCGAAGTTGTATGACGAGATCAGCTTTCGCGACGTCATGATGGAAGACCTGAAGGTGATCGATCAGACTGCGATCACGCTCTGCCGCGAGAATTCGCTGCCCCTGATCGTTCTCAACATTCACCGTCCGGGCGCGATCGTTGCCGCGGTTCGCGGCGAGCGCGTCGGCACCCTGGTTCGATGAGCTCCATTCAACAAATCCTGAAGGACGCGCGCGCGTCGATGGACAAGGACATCGCGCACGTGAAGCACGAGTTCTCATCCGTTCGCTCCGGCAAAGCGTCGCCTACCATGCTCGACTCGGTGAAGGTCGAGATGTATGGGCAGCAGATGCAGCTCAACCAGGTGGCGACCGTCAACGCCCCGGAACCGCGCCTCATCATCGTGACGCCGTTCGACAAGGGGCAGGCGAAGGTCGTCGAAAAGGCGATTCGCGATGCGGACTTGGGCTTCGATCCGGCAGCGCAAGGCGGGATCATCCGCGTACCGCTCCCGGCGATGAACGAGCAGCGCCGCAAGGAGCTCGTCAAAGTCGTCCACAAGTTCGCTGAGGAAGGGAAGGTCGCCGTGCGCCACGCGCGGACGCACGCGCGCGAAGTCCTCAAGAAGCTCGCCGGCGTCTCCGAGGACGACGTCAAGCACGCCGAGAAGGACCTCCAAAAGGTCCACGACGATTTCATTCACAAGATCGACGAGTTGATCAAGGCGAAGGAAGCCGAGATCATGGAAGTGTGAGCTCCGAGCTCACGCGCCGTACCCTGTTCGGGGTCATCGCCGCCCCGATCGTCGTCGGCATTTTGATCGTCGGAGATGCGGCGCTGGCAGGGCTCGTGGCAATCGCGAGCGCCCTCGCCGCATGGGAGTTCTTCCGCCTCGCCCGCGCGTCGGGCCTGAATCCGCTCGACGACTTGGGAATCGTGATGGCGGGCCTCATCCCGCTGCTCGTCCACGCGCGCTACCGCGGCCTCTACGACCCCAACGGCGCCATCGGGCCGCTCTCGCTCGCCGGGCTCGTCGTCATCCTGCTCTTCACCGTAGCCATCTGGGCACGAGGCGTGGACGGCAAGCCGATGGGCGCCGTCGCTTCCACGGCCCTGGGCGCGGGCTATTCCGGCGGGCTGCTCAGCTTCGCGTACGCCATCCGATACCACGAGTATGCCTTCGCGCCGGCGGCGTTGACGATCGGCGGCTGGACGACCAGCGTTCCATCGGGCGCGCTGCTCGTGCTGTTGCCTGTGCTCCTGACGTGGGCGTCTGACATCGGAGCGTTCGCCGTGGGTCGCACGATGGGGCGCAACAAGCTCATTCCGTCCGTGAGTCCGGGAAAGACGGTGGAGGGCGCCGTCGGGGGATTGGTCGCATGCATGGCGCTCGCGTGGATCTACGCGCACTTCGTCCTGCGGCCGGCGACGCATCTCGATTTTCGCTGGGCTCCACTCGGCGCGCTTGCCTTCGGCGCACTCGCCAGCGTCGCCGCGCAAGCGGGAGATCTGGCCGAATCGCTGCTCAAGCGTGAAGGGCATGTGAAGGACAGCTCGCATCTCATTCCGGGGCACGGCGGCGTTCTCGACCGCATCGACAGTCTCTTCTTCGTGCTGCCGGTCGCCTACGTCGCGCTGAATCTCATGCTGACCTGGTCGCCCACGTGACGGAGCGACGCGTGCCCGGAGTCGCGATCCTTGGCTCGACCGGCTCGATCGGCACGACGGCGCTTCGCGTTCTCTCGCGGCACACGGACCGCTTCCGCGTCGCGGCGCTCACCGCGTTCAACAACGCCGATCTCCTGCGCGAGCAGATCGAGCGATTCCGGCCGTCGTTCGCCGGCATCGTCAAGAACGGCTCGACGCCGGCCGACGCGACCGGCGCCGGCGACTGCGAGCCGTGGAGCATAGGACCCGAGTGCCTGGTCGAGGCCGCGCGGCGGGACGACGTCGACATCGTGCTCAACGCCATCGTCGGAGCCGCGGGGCTCGACGCGACACTGGCGGCGCTCGCCCGAGGCAAGCGGGTTGCGCTCGCGAACAAGGAGACGCTCGTCATGGGCGGTCCGCTCGTGACCGTCGCCTGTGCGCAGGGCGGCGGCGAGATCGTCCCGGTGGACAGCGAGCACAGCGCGATCCTGCAGTGTATCACCGGACGGCCGGGCGTCGAGGTACGGCGCGTGATCATCACGGCGTCCGGCGGACCCTTCCGTCAATGGACCGCCGAACAGCTGCAGGCGGCGACGCTCGACGACGCGCTGCGACACCCGACGTGGCGAATGGGACGAAAGATCACCGTGGACAGCGCGACGCTTGCCAACAAGGCGCTCGAGGTGATCGAGGCCCACTTCCTGTTCGGGTTACCGTACGAGAAGATCGAAGTCGTGGTGCATCCGCAGAGCATCGTGCATTCGTTCGTCGAGTTCGTCGACGGAAGCGTGCTCGCCCAGCTCGGCGTGCCCAGCATGGAGTTGCCGGTGCTGTACGCGCTCACGCATCCGGAGCGGGTAAGCGATAGTGGGGTACCACAGTTCGACCCGGTGGCGGCCTCGCCACTGACGTTCGAGCCGGTGGATGCCGAGCGATTTCCGGCGTTCGCCCTCGGCGTGGCGGCCGGGAGGCGTGGTGGGGCAGCACCAGCGGTTTTCAACGCGGCGAACGAGGCGGCAGTGGCACTCTTTCTCGAGGGACGAGTGTTGTTTCGCGACATCGGGCCGGCGATCGCCGGCGCGCTGAACGCGCTCGGTTCCACACCCGCCGACACGCGGGACGCACTCCTCGCCGCGGATTCAGCCGCGCGTCGTCACGTTCAGGAACGGTTCGGATGCTAGCGATTCTCGCTCCCGTGCTCGTCTTCGGGCTCGTGATCTTCGTCCACGAGCTCGGACATTTCATAGCCGCGAAGGCGGTGGGCGTGTACGCGCCGCGGTTCTCGATCGGATTTGGCCCGCCGATCTTCAAGCTGCGACGCGGCGAAACGGAGTACGTGCTCGCGTGGCTCCCCCTCGGTGGGTACGTGCGGATGGCGTCGCGGCACGACGCCGAAACGGCCTTCCTCGAGGGCGGCAACGAAGAAACCACGGCCAAACAAGCGAGCGATCCGGACTTCGATCCGAACGCCATGATCCCGTTCGGGCCCAAGCCGGTGCCCGAGGACCGGTGGTTCGAGAGCAAGTCGCTCGCGGCGCGAACCGTCATCATGCTCGCCGGCGTCGTGATGAACGTCGTACTCGCCGTCGTGGTCTACACGGGACTCGCGTTCCACTACCCCCGCATCGTGTACCCGTCAACGGTGGTGGGCGGCGTGGCCGTCGCACAGGGACCAGCGGAGCTCGCGCAGATTCACCCGGGCGATACGATCCTGTCGGTGAATGCGGAGCGGGTGAAGAGCTGGAACGACATCGTTCGGCTGATCGGAACGAGCTCGGGCTCGACGACGATCACGACGCAACGGGGTGACGCCAAGATCCCGATCGGCCGCGCGCCCGATGCCCCGCAGCGCATCATCGAAGCGCTGCGCCCGTTCGCGCGACCGGTGATCGACACGGTGTTCGCGGGCGACCCGGCAGCCGTGGCGGGACTCCGGCACGGCGATTCGCTCGTGTCGGTCTCCGGCAAGACGATTCGGACCTGGGGGGACATGGTCGACGAGGTGTCGGCCTCCCCGGAGAAGAGGCTGTCCCTCGTGATCAGCCGAGGCGGCGCTCCGGAAACGCTCTCGATCACGCCGAAGTCGGCGCGCGACACGGACCCGGTGAGCGGCGTGGAGCGCACCGTGGGAAAGATCGGCGCCGGCACTGCCTACGCCTCGCGGAGCGAGCGGCTGGGTCTCGCCGAGGCGCTGTCGGTTGGCGTCGAGAACACGTGGTCCAACGCTGGGTTCGTGTTCAAGATCCTCCACGGAATCGGGACCGGTGTGGTGTCCGTGAAGGAGCTTGGCGGGCCGGTGGCGATCACGCGCGCGTCGGTCGACGCGGCGAGAACCGGCTTTGACGTGCTCTTCAAGCTCATTGCGCTGCTGAGCATTA
>Ga0326726_10000848_pt1 | contig 27944 bp, 23 predicted proteins | sample MHFenrmetagenome_2_FD_207603 | JGI IMG/M metagenome (GOLD analysis project Ga0326726, IMG submission 207603) | Lab enriched peat soil microbial communities from Michigan Hollow, Ithaca, NY, United States - MHF15MN | ecosystem: Environmental > Terrestrial > Soil > Wetlands > Peat | place: USA... | reverse complement strand
TAATGGGTACCCCCCCAAACGTAAGGTTGTCAAGCACTCGAACCCGGTACCCTTTTTCGAGCATCAGCCTGACCAGAACCGAACCGATATACCCGGCTCCACCGCTCACCAGCACATTTTCCTTCATATGATTCGTTTTTCAGTTTATTGGATACTGCTCACAAAGCATCCAAGCCATGTCCCGCGTCATTACTCCAGCACCGACGACTCCGGTGTTCGTTGTTTCAACATCACCTTTTTTTATTTCATGGTATTGAAGTGGCTGTTGTAATCGCTCTGGGCAGTATAGTAGTCGTTGATCCGTCCGATGTCAAGCCAGTACTCCTTCAAATCGAATTTAGAAACGAGCTCCTTCTGATCAAGCATCGACTTGATCAACATATCCATTCCGAAAAACTCGTTTTCCGGAATGAAACGGAAGATTTCTGGTTTCATGACATAGATGCCCGCAAGGATATACATGACGATGTCCGACTTCTCCTCGATGCCGGTCACCCGGTCCCCATCGAAAAAGATGTTACCGAAATCGAACGGAGTGATCTCCTTTTTTATGGTCAGGGTCAGCATCGAATCCTGAGACACGGCAAAATCGTAGAGATTGCCGAAATCGATCAGGCTCAGAATATCCCCGTTCATGACGACGAACGGTGAGTCAAGCTGATCGCGGAGCAGATGCAGCGGCCCTGCTGTTCCGAGCGGAATCTCCTCCCTGCTGATCTTCAGGTTGACACCGAAATCGGATCCGTCACCGAAGAATCGCTCGATATAATCGGACTTGTAGTTGGTGGCGAGAAATATATCCTTGAACCCGTATTTCGCAAGCCGCTCGATCTGGATCTGAAGCATGGATTTCTCCCCGATGGGCAGAAGCGGTTTCGGAATCACCTGGGTAAACGGCTTCAGACGCAACCCCAAGCCACCGGCGAGAATGACAGCCTTCATGGTCTCTTGTGTTTTGGCATGAAGACAAGCTCGAGAAAAGGGGGATTCTGCCGCTTGTCAAAAATTTTCAAACTCCGGTCTTGCCCGTCATCCGAGCCGGGAGCAAAAGCATCCGCACCATCCAGAGCAAGGGGGGGACGACACGCCGGATGTTGCCCGGCTGCTGCGAAAGCCTGTATACCCATTCGAGACCGTGTTCCCGCATCCAGAGGGGTGCGCGGATCACTGTACCGGCGACATATTCGAATGCGAGCCCTACACCGACGCAGTAGGTCCGTTCAAGTTTCGGCTGGAGCAGGGCGATCAGACGCTCCTGCTTGGGAGCGCCAAGTCCACACCAGAAAAATGTCGGCCTGATCCGGTTCAGTTCAGCCGCAAGACCATCGATATCGAACTTTTCCAAAGGCTGAAACGGAGGCGATACTGCGCCGAGAACCGACACTCCGGGATAGTTCTGGACAAAGTTCTTACGCAACAGCTCGATCGTTTCATCGGTGCTGCCATAAAAGTAATGGGTATAGCCTCGCTGAAGCGACACGGAAAAAATAGCATCCATGAAGTCTTTTCCGGAGACCTTCCCTACGTCACGATATCCCATTCTCCGGGCATACCAAACCAGCGTCATTCCGTCCGGAAAGGTCATCAGCGAACTGTTCTGTATGGCGCGATAGCTCTCGTCATGACGGGCAAGGTAAGCTGTTCTCATGTCCATGTGGCAGAGGTAACCGAACACGCCGTCACGCCGAAGCTCCTCGATGCGCTCGATGGTTTGCTGGACATTCGTTCGACTAACCGATATCCTGCTGTCGAGTAAATACCTTTCCATATGCGATTTGATGATGACGTTTGCATGGACCGGGCGTCTCCCCTGAACCATGGTAATGCTTAGCTGATCCAATCGTGTCATAACCTGACGCCACCAGCCCCCCGGACGGGATGAACATCTTTCGGGATCATTTCCGTCTTGAAACGCTATAAACTCTGTCTTGCGCCGACCTCTTCTGCAAGCCCCTCAAAAACCGGATCAAACACCGGCGACAGATATCTGGAACCCGCTGTTGACAGATGATCATCGTCAACATAGAACGCTACGCCATCTTTCATGACCAGGAGCTGATGGTTGCGGTCATAGAGCAACGATTCGGGCCGGACCAGTTCGACACCCGGAAACCTGGCCAGATCCTGCAGGAAAGGGAGAACATGCCGGTTAATGTATTGATACTCTGCACGACTCGGGGATATCTGCTGGAAGTCAGGCTCTTGACCCAACCGGTTTGCAACATAAACAAAACGACGAGGATCGTCTTTCAACAGAGGAATATCACTGACTAGAACGACCTTTCGCCCCATTCTGATCAATGCATTGACCGTGCGGTTAAGGCCGGCCTTCAGCAACGTTTCGGAGGAGTGTCGCCCCCGATACTCACCAGTGACGTCGATCAACCGCAGAGAAGCGCTCCAGAAACCGGCAAGGATGACCAGTTTTATTTCTGGTCGATCTTTGATAAAGTCAAGGATGCTCTGGTTTACCCCAACCGCCTCTGCGTCAGAATTACCGATCGCCCTGACACCAAGTAGCGGACGAATGACATTGCCGAGGGAGACGTCATAACCGGATAGCCCGTGTGATCCTGCGCTCTTCGAAACAGCCGAAACGAGAGACTTCGCATGAGAATCACCCCAGAGTACAAAACTTGGTACGGTCCGCGCCGCTCCGAGAAGTGCAGGAACCTCGCCCTTGTCAAGAGCTGAGATCGCCTTGATGTTCTCGTTAAAATTGATCCACTGGGAATCGGTCTCCGTATCGGTCATGACCTTTTCTGTCGCCGCTTCCGCTTCAGGAAAACGGTAGGCCATTCCGCCATGGCAGTGGATGAACCAACCGGCGCCCGCAACCGCAAGCATTATGAACGCTGCGACGCCGAACAGCAGTTTCCGTTCCGGAAAAATCGGTTTGGCCCCCCTGAATGGCTGCTCGACAAAGCGGTAGGAGATCGCCGAGACCAGAAATATCAGCACGAGCAACCCAGAAATCTCGTATGCGTTCAGATCACGGAACATCATGTATTTGACAAACACCAGAATCGGCCAATGCCAGAGGTACAGAGAGTATGAGATAAGGCCAATGAACACCATCGGACGGAGTGCGAGCAGCCGATGCAGATAACCGCTGGTATCGATACCGGCATGGATAATCAAGGCGGATCCTAACACAGGAGGCACTGCTGCCAGTCCGGGAAAGAGCGTTGTATCGTCATATAAAAATATACTGGACAACATGATCGCAAATCCGGCTATAGATAACAGGTTGTTCCTGACACCAGTTTTTGGAACAGGCAGAATGCCAAGCGATACAATCGCCCCCGCCAGAAGTTCCCAAGCCCGGGTTGGAAGCAGATAGAACGGGGCAACCCGGAAATTATAAACACCATAGATACTGCAAATGAACGAAAGGGCCGCCAGCGACATTACAACGCTGGAGAAGCGCCCCTTGAAAAACCTGTTGACGGTGGCAAGCAACACTGGAAAAAAGATGTAGAACTGCTCTTCGACAGCGAGTGACCACGTGTGGAGCAATGGCTTGTTCAAGGCGGCTGCTTCGAAATAGTCCGCCTCCTTCCAGAACAGTATGTTCGAACCGAACAAGGTGGTAGCCAGCACGCTTTGCCCGAAATCGCGGTATGATTTCGAATAAAAAAGCAAGCCCCCGGCGACCAGCGAAAAAAATATCATGGGGAAAAGCGCCGGAAATATTCTCCTGATCCGCCGTTCATAAAACCGGGCGACCGAAAACTTCCCTGCATGAATATCCTTCAGTATGATCGAGGTGATGAGATACCCTGAGATCACAAAAAACACATCGACGCCGACATATCCTCCGGAAAAGCCTGGCACGCCAGCGTGAAAAAAGACAACGGCCAAAACAGCCACAGCACGAAGACCATCGATATCCGGCCTGTATTGCATGTTCATACGTTCCCTCCCTTTGCAGTCCGGAAGGGCAAAACCGCCTCCACTCCGGGAATTACCATCATTACCATCATTACTATCGTAACTTCGCATCGCTTGCAGGCATCTGACAACCAGGGAGTCGTCACCAGAAACCGTCATGTAACAATAAGTTCTCTCGAAAACAGCCGGGAATACCTTACTCGCTTTTTCAACAAGCCTGTCTGCAATCCGGAACCGCACCGTCTGAATGGCTCCGGGAACTGAAAGGAAACGCTGAGGCCACGGACAGGGCACTTGAAACCATGTTCGTGGCCTTGTTCAGACGACTAGGAGAAAAGGGCCTCCTGCTCCGCCCGGAGCCTGTCGCAGAGACGTCCGGGAGGAAGTTCGACATCGTCGTAGGTGATGCAGGCATCTTTTGGTACATCGTTTTTCAGGATGCAGCCTTCCGCCACACCGATCGGCAGGATCCGCTCGCTCCTGGCCGTGTCGTAATTCTCGCAAAGACCGTAGGTCATGTAATGGCCGAGGCCATCGATGGTACTACCCGCCTTGAGATCGGTTTTGGCCGCAGCGACGACTTCGACTTTGGGAGGTCCCTGTGGCGTCAATGCAGCATCGTTGAAGAGGACTGCCCTGGCCACGGTAAGGGGCACCTCGAAATGGCAGAGGTGATAGGGCGTGTAAAACAGGTATAACGGACCCTCTCCCAACTTGTAAAGATTCAGGTAGTGTTGCTGAGCCGGATGATCGTGGGTGCCCAGCACGAAGACACCTGGCCCCGGTTCGGCTCCGACGACATAATCAACGATCCCGTTACCTTCAACCAGCGCCTCATAAGGATAGAGGCTGTTGGCGACCTTCATCAGCGGGGTACCCGGATCGACGGTTGGCCCAAACATGCCCCGTTTTCCGACACCCATCCCCGTGGCGTTTGCGACAATCGCCTGTTCGAAGGAGATTTTGGTGCCGTCGGCAAAAGAGGTCACCATGGCGGGGTTTTGCCCCCATTTCCTGGCAAAACCCTCCTGGGTGGTCGGGTTCCTGTAAGGGTCATGCAACCCCTTGATGTTACCGCAAAGAACGGGTTTGACCCCGATGGATTTGACAAAACGGTACAGATTCCCTTCTACACCAGGCTGGTCGCCGTCCGATGCGGTAAGCACGACACCGGCCCTGTCGGCGTAGACCTTCAGGATGGGGCCTACGGTTCCGTCAAGCTCCGCGTTCATCATGATCACGTGCTTGCGGTTTTCCAGCGCGCGAAGGACCAGATGAGCCGAATATTCAACAGTTCCGGTCACCTCGATGATGGCATCAATATCTTCAGCGTCGCAGAGCAGCTCAGCATCAGCGGTGACGGAGCACCTGCCTGATCGGATATTGTCCTGCAGTTCGTTGACCGAGCTGACTTTATGGACCTCCTGGACACCCGCCTCCAGGTATGCCCGTTCAGCGCCGTCGACATGGTGGTTTGCGATGGCGACGAGACGCATGCCAGGAACGTAGTTCACGATCTGCAAGGCAACGCCTCTGCCCATGAAACCAGAGCCAATCATCCCGACCCTGATCGGGTTCATCTCCTTTTCCCGTTTCCTGAGAGCGGTATCGACAATAATCATATGGGTTATTTCTATATTTGATAATCAGGATGATTCATGTCTTTTTCCGATATCACCAGCGGTTCAAACGGCCATTCGATGCCGAACGCGGGGTCATTCCAGCGAATCCCGGCCTCGGAGCCCGGGGCATAGAACTGGGTGACCAGATAGGTAACTTCGCAATCGTCCTCAAGGGTGATGAAGCCGTGTGCGAAGTTCTCGGGAACATACAGCATCTGGTAATTGTCCCTCGTCAACTCGATGCCGAACCATTTTCGGTAGGTCTCCGATCCGGGCCGGAGATCGATGATGACGTCATAGATCCGCCCATGCGTGCAACGGATCAGTTTCGTCTCCTGATACGGATGAATCTGGTAATGCATCCCTCTCAGGGTTCCTTTCCTGAGGCTCAGGGAGGTGTTTGCCTGACAGACCCCGTAGTTGAGACCTTGGTCCTTCATTTCGTTGGCGCACCACGAACGGCCAAAGAAACCGCGCTCGTCCTCCATCTTCCTGATTTCGATGACATAAGCGCCTTTGAGTGGAGTTTCGGTAAAAATCATGGGTATTCCCGCTCTTTGTTATAGTGATGGTTGATCCGTCCGCTCAGAATGCATGGATCCTCATGCCGGTCCATTTCAGGTTTTCGTCAATCCGGCCCGTGTCTATATGCCCCTCCAGAGTCCTGAGACGCATGTATTTCGAGTTCCGGAAATCGGCATCGGTGAACTTCATGTCGATAAGACCGTCCCTGATTTCCCTGATCGCCTCTTCGAGAGTTACCTGCGGCTGATAGTCAGTGGCAAGCTGCCTGAAAAGTCCGAAATCGACCCGGTAGGAGCGCTTGTCGGGCTGAGCGTTGGTGTTGATGGAGACCTTGGTGCCAGGAATCAGATCTGCCACGGTCTGGGCAAGATCCCTGACCTGGTAGTTCCAGGCTTCGCAGCCAGCATTGACGGCGAGGAACTGGCCACTCTGGTCGCCACTTCTGCCGATGGCCCAGTCGATGGCGCGGGACATATCCCGGACATTGATCAGCGGCCGCCAGGGGGTGCCATCGCTCAGAACCGTGATCTCTCCCGAAGTCACGGCGCAGGCTACGAAATCGTTCAGCACCAGATCGAGACGCAGACGGTCAGACATGCCACAGGCCGTGGCAAAACGCAACGCCGTTACCGTGAAATCTTCACTGGCCAGCGATTTCAGCCCCTGCTCCATGGCCACTTTCGACCGCGCATACGCCGTGAGGGGATTGATGTCGTCCTGCTCGGTTCGAGGGCCACCCTCGGCGTAGCCGTACATGCTGCAGCTCGATGCAAAAACGAACGATTTGACTCCCCTTGCCCTGGCTTCCCGCGCGATTCGAATGCTCGCATTGAAGTTGATGTCATTGGTCAGGCTTTCGAAGCGCTTACCCATCGGATCGTTCGATATGGCGGCAAGATGAACGACAGCGTCAACACCGTCGAGAAGCTCGGGAGAAAAGTCCCGCAGATCCCCCCAGTACTGACGGTCATAATCGAACTCAGGCAGATATTGTGCGTTGGTCAGACAATGGGCAAAATAACCGGTATCGTAGCCGGCGAGTTCAATTTCGGGCCGGCTGCCTCTCAGGTGCTTGGCAAGCACAGGGCCGATGTAACCGGTGTTACCGGTAACCAGTACCTTCATAAGATCTCCTCCTTGGTCCTTTGTGTTATTTCATTGATGATTCGATCCGGTCGACGACAAACTTCGAAAAGGGAATCGAACAGGTAAAAGCCGGAGAAACCGCATTGAGCACATGCATCGAACGGTCGTCCCCCTCGACGACGAAATCCATTTCCAGGGTGTTGGTGGATTTTCTGACGAGTTGCGCCCTGATGCCGGCGGCCCCCCAGTCGCCGAACGAAGATTCGGTGAATCCGTCGGACAGAAGAAATGACTGCCTGATCATATGCGGCTTGTAGTATTTCTTGATCTCCTCGTAGGCCAGGCGATGGAAATTGAATCCCGACCCGGCCATCAGGCCCATCTGGCGCCCGACGGTCTCGGAAAATTCAGAGAAACGGAAATTGTCGAAACCCCGATACTGCTCGCGCCAGAACGCGGGAATAGCTGTCGGGCCTATCTTGATCGTGCCGTCCACGGCGACAGTGAAATGAACGCCAAGAAACGGATTGGCCAGGTTGGGCACGGGATAGATATTGGTTGCAAGCGAGCCTTTCAGATGTGTTGAATAGAGGTACAGACCCTTGAAAGGAAGCAGGTAGTAGCCCTCAGAGAAACCGTAGTCCCTTGCAATCTTGTCCGCATAGAGTCCCGCGGCGTTGACGACGTATCCGGCTTCTATCTCACCACCTGAAGTCCTTACCAGCGACCCGGAACAGCCGAGGTACCTTACTCCGAAACAGCATTCAACTCCCGAGGCCATGGCGTCTTGCACCATCTGCTCCACCACGATTTTGGGATTGACCGAAGAGGTTGTCGGGGAATAGAGGGCGAATCGGGTCGTTCTCACCTTCGGTTCGATCTTGCGGGCATCAGATTCCGATATTTTTTCGAGCTTCACGCTGTTCTGGTTCGCCCGCTTCATCAGCTCATCAAGAATGGGCACCTCCTTTTCGGTCTGGGCGACCACCAGTTTGCCACATTTCCTTATCGGCAGCCCCTTACGGTCGCAGTAATCCGTCAGGGCGGTATTGCCGTCACGGGAAAAGCGGGCCTTCAGACTATCCGCAGTATAGTAGAAACCGGCGTGCAATACCCCGCTGTTCCTCCCGCTCGCATGCTGAGCCTGGCTCGCCTCTTTCTCGATAAGGATGATCTTCGACGCAGGATGGCGCTCGGCCAGCTCCCTGGCGATGCTGACACCGACAACTCCGGCGCCGATAACCAGAAAATCACAGTTTTTCTTCATTTCTCTCTCTGATTACCAGACTTTCCAGGGGGCCACGCCCTGCTGCCAGAGTGATTCTAGATGGTTCCGGTCTCGAAGGGTATCCATCGGATGCCAGAAACCCCGATGCTCGAAAGCCGAGAGCTGACCATGTTCAGCAAGCATTTTGAGAGATTCGTGCTCCCAGGAGGTTTCATCCTCCGCGATATAGTCGATGACCTCGGGTTGCAGGACAAAAAAGCCTCCGTTGATAGCGAATCCGTCACCAAGCGGCTTCTCCTGGAACCCTTTGACTGTCGTTCCCTCGCAGTTCAGGGCGCCAAACCTGCCGGGAGGTAGCACGGCACAGACTGTAGCCAGTTTTCCGTGCTGCCGGTGGAACTCAAGTTCTTTGCCGAGATCGATATCCGCCACACCGTCGCCATAGGTGAAAAAAAACGGTTCGCCGGGCGTGAGGTATTCTGCAACACGCTTCAGGCGACCTCCGGTCTGCGATTTGTCGCCTGTATCGACCAGCGTAACTTTCCATGGCTCTGCTTTCATGCGATGCACCTCCATCCTGTTATTGACCATATCGAACGTAACATCGGACATATGCAGAAAATAGTTGTTGAAATACTCCTTGATCACATACCCCTTGTATCCGAGACAGATCACAAACTCGTCGACACCATAATGAGAGTAAAGCTTCATAATGTGCCAGAGTATCGGACGGCCATCTATTTCGATCATGGGTTTTGGTTTCAGAACCGACTCCTCACTGATTCGGGTACCAAAACCACCGGCAAGAATGACTGCTTTCATTTGCTGGGTTGCTTTTGTTGAACTGGTTTAAAACGTCAGAGCGTGACCGGCTGCACTGAACCGGATATCATCAAAAACAAAGCGATCAGAAGCCGACCGGCCGGCGTCACCCGGGCTGACATCTCCTGTAACCGGCCTGATCAACATTACGAAGCGTTTCAGATCTGGACAGACGGATGTAATGTACTTTATATCTGACAAATAACCCACATAGAGCCGATATTGTCCATGGACCGATCACCCCATTGCCGTTGTTCATGACGGACCTCTTCCTGCCCGACCATATCAGGCGTTCTGTCCTCAGAAGATTAGTGTGCAAATTCCGTACCATCCAACTCTAGTGCTGACCGATTGGAAGCAGAACCCCCATGCCCACCTCCTGTAGGAACGAAACCGGCATCGCGGAATCGGAACGAGATGCACCGGGATACTTCAGGCTGTATAGCTTTGAGAACAACAGTTGCAAATTCCAGACGAGAGTGACTAATTATGAAACTAGTCCGGGCGGAAAGCCCCCTCTCGGGCCACAAGGTAAAAACCGCGCCGTTCGCGGGGAAAGAAACGGAGCGGCGGTGACAAAACCGGCTCGCAGCGATGCACCTTCGGCTTGGCGGTTTCAACGCTAACAGCTTACTGACCAACTCCTCGGCTATCGCACTGATCCATGATACCTGATTTCATGAGATGCCCGGTCGTCAGGGGGCATGTTTCAGGAGCTCAATGAAGGCGGCTGGCCATCTCCAGGAACTCGCGGTACCATCGGTCGCCGCTATACTCCTCTTCCAGAATCTTCATTCCCTGCCGGCCATAGCGCTCCGCCAACTTTGGGTCGTCATTGATTTTCCTGATCGTCGAGGCCAGAGAGGCAGGGTCTTCGGGTTCGTAAAGCCATCCGTTGACCCCTTCTCGCACTACCTCCGGGTATCCCGCCAAACGGGGCGCGACAATCGGCAACCCATGCTGCATCGCCTCGAGAAATACCATGGGAAATCCCTCATACGAACGGCTCGTGAACACGAGTGCCCTGGATTTCCTGAAAGACTTTGTTTTCTCGCCGTTTTCAACGACACCGAGCCACTGGACATTCGACGGAAGCTCCGCCGAATCCAAACATGAGGCATCGAGAGCTCCAGCTAAGGAAAAGCGGACTTCCGGGCATAGCTTAGCCGCCTCGACCAGGATATCAGCGCCTTTCTGCCGGTTGAGTCTTCCGATAAAGAAAAAACCATCCCTTTCGAACGAGGGCTGCGTGCCATCCGTCGTCGATGTGTCAATAAAGTTGGGCAAAATGTGGCATTTGGCGTCGGGAAAGCCGTTCTCGATGAGCTTCCGTTTCTGGAATTCGGTCAGGCAGAGGAAGGCATCGACATTGTCCAGGTAGTATCCGGCCGCTCTGGCCCATGCATTGCGCAACGAGTAACCGAAGCTTTTGGCGAATGAACCTTCGCAGTCGTAACGCAGGCAGTTCCATTCTCGACCCCCTGTGCACCGTTCGCAGATCCCCTGCCTGTTGTAGAACAGGCCGTTTGGGCATACCAGTCGATAGTTATGAACCGTCATCACCACAGGCAGCTTCCGCTTGCTTATCGCGGGAAGCACCGAAGGAGAGAGTAGGGGGTAGAGGTTGTGAAGATGCACCAGATCCGGCCCGAAAGCATCGATGACGTCGAGCACCTTACGGATGGACGACGGATTGTAGAGCGCCGTGAAAAAGGCTATGGCCGAGCCGAAGGGCATTTCGTCAAGTTCCACGCTGCTTCTGGTGAATGCCGTGACCTCATGCCCCTGGCGCCTGAGCAGTTCGGCATGGCCGTCGAGGACCGTCGATTCGCCAGAATGGCTACCGTAATGGTTGTGCAGCTGAAGTATTCTCATATGTCAAGTTGGACAGTATCTTCCGTTCCAGAAATTCACAATCAGCCGTCCAGCAGGTGTTCCGCGACGTTTGTTCTGCACCTGAGCGAAGCAGAGCGCGTCCCACATCCCCAGGCAGAACCGTTCAAGACCCCATCCGGCGATGATACGATGTGATGCTTCTCCCATCATCTCCCTTTCTGCGGGACTGAGGCGGATAAAGGCCTGCAGTGCCCGCTCGATATCTCCGATGCGCTCGGGATCGTAGACGAATCCGTTCACGCCTTCGCTGACGAGCACCTCTGCACTGCCGCAACTGCTGCTTACCAGCACTGGCAACCCCGCGGCCATCGCCTCATTGACCACCAGGCCCCAGGTTTCACCATGCAGGCTCGGAAGGATCAGGGCGGCCGCAGTCCGATAACAGTGCGTCAGCTCGGCCTGGGTGCTGAACGGAAGAAAATGGATCCGGGAACCAGCCAGCCCGCCAGCCAGCCTGACCAGCTCTTCGTGATCCGGTCCGTCGCCGATGAAGACGAGAGACCAGTCAATCGCTTCAGGACGAGCCGCGATGTTGTTGAAAGCTTCGAGCAACCGTAGCCAGTTTTTTTTCGGGATCTGCCTTCCCACGCAGAGCAGGAAAGGCCCCCGCATGACCGCCTCAGGAAGCGGCGAGGCGACCGAGACATCAGGAGTGGTGAAAAACCGGTTGTCGACCGCGTTGACGCCGTAGAACAGCCGGTCGCTGCCGAACCCGAAATAACGGTAGGTTGCATCATGAGAGGGCGCCGGTATCACCATCGCGTCGATCTGGCTGTAGACCTGTCTTTTTATCCAGTCGACATAGCCTGGACGGGGAACGTCGTCAAGGCGGGCGTCGTCGAAAACCACCTGCGGCCGCCGCTTTCCGGAACACCACCTAGTGGACGCCGCTCCGGAGGGAAAGGCGATCGGCCCGGAAATGACCGCATCGGGATCGAGTTCGTCAAGTTTGGCGATGACCGCCCCGAGCGCCTCCGCCGGCTCAATATCTTCCATGCGCCGGTCACCGAAAAGCTGAGTCCATGACAGGCCGGCCTGCGAGCCTGAACTATCAGCGAAACTGTATGGCGAGCCTTTACCCGACACTTCGACAACAGAGAGCCGAACCCCTCTTTTTGTCAGAAAAGCGTTCAGAGCCCTGAGCCTCGCGGGCCAGTACAACCTGAAATCAGTATGCACGATGGCGATGTTTCCGATCATGTCCGCTCCCTCACTGGCCAAATTTCTTGAAAGCCTTCCCCGTCACCGACGGCGGCATGACACACAACAGCAGGTACACATAGAGCCTGACGCTGGTGGGCTGATACCATAAGGCCTTGAGTATTTCGGGAAAGGCCCTCCCTGGAAAACCCAGCCTCAGGTAGATGGAAGATCGCATCTTGTGCCACATGGAGAGATAGCGGTCAATGTCCCGGACCAGTCCACCGGAAACCTTTTTCAATTCGGCAAGCTTATTACCGACCGGATCGTCCGGTTCTGGAACCCTGTTCGGCCGGTCGTGATAGGTGTGCGCTTTCTCCTGCCAGAACACGGCCAGCGGCCTGGTGCAGTAAACGGGAGGGGTTCGTACCGCCAGGCGCGCCCAGGTGAGCAGGTCCTCTCCGGATTTGATGTCAAGGGGAAATCCTCCGATCTGATAGAGCGCCTCTTTCCGGATGCAGATGGCTGAAGACCAGAGCGGAGGATCGGAACACGAAGCTACTTCGAAATAGTTTTCAAGCACCCCCTCGTCGTCACTGAACGGCACACGGTTTAGCTGTATTCGCCGGCGAGCTCCAAGGTAATCTCCGGCGAAATAGGCGGTAGCGTAGACCTCGTGACCCGGATAACGTTGATGCATCCCCTCTACGCTCCTCAGGAAGTCAACCTCCCACTCGTCATCACCGTCAAGAAAAGCGACCCATTCGCAGTTAGCGCTCCGGAATCCCCGATTACGGGCTGCGGAGACCCCGGCGTTTATCTGGTCTACCAAACGGAGATTTTCGATGTTCATGCTCCTCACGAGCTCGTCACAGCCGTCGGAAGAGCCGTCGTTGACAACGATGATCTCTCTGGCTCCATACGTCTGGTTCAATACGGACTCCAGTGCCCGTATGATGGTCTCTTTCTTGTTGTAGAGCGGTATGACGACAGATATCTCCATCGCTTCAGCTCTCGGTCTTGTTGTCGAAGCTACCGAACACCATACCGAGCAACGCGAAATAGAAATCGGTGAAAAAGACCGTCGACTTCAGCATATTTTCTGAATACATCGCCATCAAAAGACCCAGCGTCAGGGTCAGCGCGCTGGACTGCAGGAGCATCTTGTACATGTTCTTTTCATTCATGAACTTGGAATAGAGCGATATGAACGTGGCGAGAAACCCGAAAAGGAGGAATCCAAGACCCACGTATCCGTAGTTGTAGCGCACGGAAATATAGTCGTTGTGAGCTTCGCTGAATCCTGTATCGACGATAGACTCGAGCACGCGCAGGTCGGCTCTCGGACCGTTGCCGAAAATGGGCTCTGCCTTCAGGCCATTCTCGTAGTACTTGAAGAAACGTGCCCGGCCGCTGGAGTTGAATATGGAGTTCTCATCATAATAGTTTATGTTCGACTCCAGGTCCGAAAGCTGTCCAACGCCGCTGAAAAAGGTCTTTTCCTGAAATCCTTTCGAGTTGAAGACAAACAACGCGAGCAGGACTCCGACAGTCCCGAAAAGCGTCTTGTAAATAATGTTCCTGTTGGCGAAATGCATGATGAGAATGAACATGAATACCAGCATCGCCATGCGGGTGACATCGAAGAAGGGAATGAGGAAAAGAAGGGCATAGACGATGAGAAAACGGATCTGCTTGGTGATGTAGAAGGCGCCGATACTGATGGCGGCCATCACGGCCATCATCATTGGAGTGAAGGCGGCGAACGGAGTATACCCGTTGCTGAATACGAACCCGACGATGAACAGGATGGCGATCACGCCGCACAGTAGCAGCATGTTCGTGTAGAGCCAGTGCAGCATCTCCTTGTCGTAGCTGAACCCGGAAGCCACGAACCCGACGATAACAGGAAGCATGTACTGCAGGGTCAGCTGCAAGCCGTAAAAAGAGAAGTCGACGGCCAAAGAGAACAGAAGGTAGGCTACCCACGGCAGCCAGAAAAACAGCGGAAACGACCGCTTCACACGGAGGGTAACCATATAGTAGGATGCCACGAAAAGCATCAGCAGCCACGCCCAGCCGGTAATGTTGAATCCCGCGATTGCTCCCAGCGCTTCGGGAAAAATGTACGCCAGGTAAGGCAGAAAGGCTGTGAAGAACAGCCATCGGTAAAAGTTGCGAAACTTCTTGTTTTCCATCACTCCTCCACGTTATAGAGATTGCGAATTTTGAGGTCAAAATGCTTGGTATCAAAATCAGACGCCCGGCCGGGGGCGTTCAGGGAAATTCCGTTTCTCAGGTCAGGGTCCAGAAGAAATGCCTCCATCGATAACGACAGCCCGACGGCGCTGCCAACTTCGAACAGCAGGCCATCCTGTCCATGGGTGATGATCTCCGTAAGGCCTCCGGCTCGGGCAGCTATCACCGGTTTCGAGGCCGCCATGGCCTCCACTGCGGTCAGGCCGAATCCTTCGTATCTCGAAGGAACGATCACGACATCCATGACTGCCAGATGGGTCATGGTCTCTTCCCAGCTCATACGTCCGGCAAAAGTGACCCGGTCCCACCATCCTGCATCTCCAAAACGGCTTGAAAGCGCCGCTTTCTCTGGCCCCTCCCCAAGCACGAGCAGGAAGATGTTCCTGTGCTTTTCGGCCAGGAGCGAAAAGGCCTCGACCAGGATATCGGGACCTTTTTCAGGGCTGAGCCGTCCAGCATACCCGAAAACAAACCGGTCCCTGCCGCCATATCTCTTTTTCAGCTCAAGGGCCGCCGGAGAGCGGACCAGTCTCGCGACCGACTCAGTATCGACCGCATTGTGAATGGTGAAGTGGCTCGGGAGTCTTCGACGCTCGCAGCCCGTCACCACGTACCCTGAACCGAACCAAGACTTTTCGGCATTCAGCGATACCGATATGAAATGGGTGCAGAGAAGCGCGGAGCAGCGCAGCAAGAGCTTCCAGGCGGGACTGTGCCATGAGGAGTAGGGTTGGTGCACGGTCGCGAATATCCTGGGAACAGCGGCAAGCTTGGCGGCGACGATGGCCAGGGCTCCCGGCGTCATATACTGGACGTGCGCCACATCTGGACGATCTTCGGCAAAGACCCGCCGAAGCGCCCTGATGAAGTCGAGCGAGGACATGCCCCTCGTCAGTCCCATCAGCAGGACATCGCAGCTTGCCGACCGGTATTCGCCCACCACCTGAGGATCCGACTCGAAATAGCAAACCACGCCCACATCATGCCCGGCATCTTTCAGCGCCCTGACCAGATAAAGAGTCTGCATCTCGGTTCCGCCCCTGTTCAGGCAGGGTATGGCAACGGAGACTTTCATGACGCCGTCGTCTCCTCTCCGCCGTGCACGGCACTTCTCCGTGACTTCAGCTGCTCGAGCATCTGGTGGGCCTGCTGCCGCACCCTGCTTTGCACCTTGCCCGAACGGTTCTGGTAGGTATACAGACCTAACGTACCATCGGCCCACTCCTCCTTGTACCGATACACTCCCCTGAGAAAATCGAATACCCTGCCACCGCATTCAATGCTGTCCTGCATCAGGGAGGCGAGCAGCACCTTGCCCGGCGAAAAGTTGTGATACTCGCTCAGGTATGCCGGCATATAATAATAGAACCGTCCGTTGTCCATATACCCGAGATGCCATGCGACAGCCTTGCCGTCGAGCCTGAGCTCGGAAAAATGTACCAGACCCGCAGGAATGCCGTTTCTGACAATGTCGGCATGCAGCCCAGGAGCCTTATAGGCAAGTGGCCACCGTTGGGAGTGTGATTCGAGGAAAGCCGGCAGGGCGGCCACCGCCGCATCGATCTCTCCCGCTCCGTAACGGTGATAGGTCAGGCTCCCCTTCTCAGACAATTGGCGCCTCCTTTTTTCCACCTGGGAACGGAGGTTTTTTTTCCTTGAAAGGTAAAACTCCTCGTAATTCCGATAAGGAGTGAGGTCCACAAAGGGACACGCCTCATCTTCGCTCAGCCATGACGCCTGCCTGCCAGGAAACCGGATGCCGGTAAAACAGACTTCGTCGAAAGGCCCGAGGTCGCCCGCCATGATCCGGCTCTCGATCATGCTCCAGAACGAATCCATCAGGTCCGGCCCGCCATTGCCTGCGACGATAGGATCGTGGTAGTCAAAATCGGAAAACCCGGCAGGAACGATCATCCTGATGAACGCGTTTTTCCAGTTCCTCCGCCACAGAACCAGAGGAAGGAAAAAGGTGGTTTCGCCGTGCCGGGCCACACAGTAGAGCGGCGAGATGTCGCCGTTCAGGTCCCAGTATTTGTCAGTCCAGGTCCTGAGGATGACCGGGTGGTAGAACACGTGTCCATCGGGAGCACTGCCGAGCCAAGAGTTCCATGTCTCAATAAACGAAGGATCGTTCACCTCGTCCCACGAACGGTATACATCAAGTTTCCATGCACACATTTTCACATTGTCCTGTTATTATTCCGAAAACACTTGACTTCCCTGATAACTTTTTCTGCCCTGATCCTTACCTCTGACAGCACGCCATACATTGCGATCACACGACGCGTTCGACAATCTCGTACGGATAGTCCAACGCCCTGACCATGGCCTCCGGCAGAGTTCCGCTCCACGCCTTCCCGTTCGGAGCTTTCGGCAGCAGGTAGAGATCAGTCAGCACATGTTTCTCCGGTCTGTCCTTCCCTATAGGAAGCCGGTACAGGGGCCGGCACAACAGGCTTAAAATGGCGGTCAGGGGCATCGAATACCAAACCCAGACCCAGTAGGCGTAAACATCGCATTTGATGCCGTCGCCGCGGACCGCTTCCGTAACCAGATCATACGCCGCGATATGATCGGGCCACATGTCGAATGGGTGAGTCACAAAAACAGCGTCGGGCGCGGTTTCGACCAGGATCTGCCGGACAGTCTCGAGCGCCTCCTTGAACTTCTTGCTGTTTTTCCCGGGGATGCCCCCGTCAGGGAAGTTGCACCACCTCGCACGGCCAGTATCGAATCCCAACCGGTCATGCACGCTCAGGGTAATCTGTTTGCGTCGGGCTGCAATCTCATCGCCGTCCAGCTCCTCCTGACTCTTCTCGCCATTGGAAAGGTAAACGACCGAAAGGGATTTTCCCGACCTCAGCTGACGGATCATGAAAGCACCAAGCCCGAGCACTTCGTCGTCCGGATGAGGAGCGATGATCAGGGCGTTCGAATAGCTGCCTGCCGCCTCAACACCGGCAACAGAGAGGCGCAACTTCAGCAGAAACATCTTGAGTGCGAGCAGAAGGCGCTTCAGCAGTCTGTAGACAAGTTTCAGATAATAGAGTCCCTTCATGAGCATGCGTTGTGTTCCGGAATCGTCCCTTCGAAATCCATTGGCGCCTCCATCCCTCAGTTCCCTCCAACAAGAGCGTCGTACACACCTGGAAGATAGCGGTCGAGTTGCCACATCTCCCGGTAGCACCGGAACGCGTTGTCGCGGTATTCGTCGTATCTCGACATGATTCTCTCTATCGCAGCTTCGATATCCTCCATATGTTCGACACAGATTCCGCACTGATATCTGTCGATATAGGCAGCAATCGAGGGGAAATTGTTCGTGATCACGGGAATTCCACATTTGAGGTAATTCCCTATCTTGCCGGCAGCCATGCCCATGTACTCGCACCGGTAACCGAGCTCGGCCCTGTTGTACCATGCAAGGCCGATATCCGCACTTGATACGAATTCGTCAAACCGTTCCGACGGTACCGGCTGGGTCGAAAAAGCGACGCGGCCATGGTACTCTTGCGCCCTCATCCTGAGGGAGTAGGGATCATTGCCAGAGTCATGGCTGGTATGGAACACGAGCAGGAACTTCTCCTGCCAACTTGCGGCCAGCCTTGCAAGATCAGCGGAATCAAACCATATCCCGAGCCCGCCGGCGTGAAGAATCAGCACCTTGGCGGGGTCAACCCCCTTGATCTCCCTCAGAGAGCGGGATTTTACCGTATGCGCCTCCCCTGTGGTGGCATTGGGAAGAATCATGAAAACATCGCGTGGAATACCGAGCTTTTCGGAGATAAGGTCGATGTGCGCATCATCGAAGGTCAGGATAAGATCGGCCCCGCCCATGACAAACCTGTTATACATGACGTCCTTGTAGCCATAGTCGTCGCACCCCATGTTGCTGAAGGTTGGATATTCAAGACAATGGTTGACGTATCTGACACCGAACAGCCGGGAGACGAGCCAAGCTATCGCATTTCCGTACAGTCCCGTCCCGATAACGCAATCATACCTCTTCGAACGCAACAGGTTAGCCGACATCATCTTCACCACATCCATGGTGAGCGTCACCGAGCTCGGCATCCCGAATCTTTTCTCACCCAGACGAAACCCGTGAAAAGAGACGCCGGGCAACTGGCTGACCGAGGGAACGAGATACTCTTCGTTCACCACGCTGACAATGTCCGTCGAGACGCCGCGCCCTGAAAGGTTCCTGATTATCGCCATCAGGTTCGGAATTTTGTCCAGGAACGGTTCCTTGCAGACAAGAAGAACTCTTTTCATAATTTTGAACCGATTTTTGTCACCGCGTACGCGATGATAAGTGCGCCGTTTGTGAGGACTTGCCGCATGCATTCCGTGAGCCGGACCCAGCCAGTGAAGGATGCGTTCATCTCGACTGAAACGCCTTTATCTGCATCAACAACCGATAGGCGCCGAGCCGCATCCTCGCCGAAGGATGCGTACATTGCCGGCTGTACTTGTACAGCGGCACCGCACCGTCAGACCATGAACTCTTGTAAGAAAACCCTCCCCGCAAATGATCGAAAATATCGATGCCATGACTGAAGCAGTCCTTAATCAGATACACCAGGTGCATATTCGCCATCGAATATTTCGAGTAATCCTCGAGGAACGCTCCCAGATAGCGGTAGGCTTTGCTCTTGTATCGAAACCCGATCTCCCAGCTCACCGGGCGAGAGTCGATCCGTATTTCGGAAAAATGCACGATGCCTGTATCGAAAAGCTCCCGCATGATGTTCTCATGCAGGCCAGGAGTCCGGTACGAATTTTTCCACCTTTGTGAGTGCGCATCAAGGAATGCCGGAAATGACCTGAGCGCCAACTCGTTCTCGTCTCTTTGGAACACATGAAACTCGACCCGCCCCAGTGCTTCGAGCAAGCGCATCTGACGACGCTGCGTATTTCTCGTCTTGGCCCCAAGGCCAGCAAAGAATTCGTCGAAATCGGCATATGGTCTCAGGTCCTTGTAGGGACAGATCGCCTCGTCAGGCACCCAGGTATCGCTATGCTCCTGGTTCCTGACACAAGGCAGCAGGATCTCGTCGAACAAGCGTGTACCGCATCCGGCCTCGATTTCGCGGATCCGCTTCCAGAATTCGCCCGACTCCGCTGCCGACACTTCTCCCGCAACAAGCGGGTCGTGATAGTCGTAATCCCGCAGACCCGCCGGCACGAGCATCCTCAGGAATCCGTTCTTCCAGTTCCTTCTCCATATCACCAGCGGCAGAAAGATGGTCGAGCCGCTCTCCGTCGTCGCGACGCAGTAGTATGGCGAAATCTCCTGTAAGGTCCTATAGGTGTCCGTCCATACCCTGACCATAGAGGGATGGTTGAACACATGGGCATCAGTGGACCGATCCACCCATTCCCTCCATTGCGAAATGAAAGCGGGATCATCCACCTCGTCCCAGCTTCTGTAGATACTGAACTTCATTCTTCCCTCTCCCTTTTCTTGCTGGCGCTTTTCAAACCTTGTCGCCTCATTTATTATTCCCGGCTGCGGTCATTGACTCCACCGCTCCTATTCGGAATCAACTTCAATTCCCCCCAGAGCGAACCGGCTTCAGCTCCCGGCAGAATTGAGTACGAGTCCCCTCATGATTTTCCTGATCGGGCGAATTAGGCCAACCGGAAGACGAGGGTACTCGCCCAACAGCTCCACCTTAACGGCATTTGTCCGCCGGATCGGCGCCGACAAACCACTTTGCCGGGCTTCCCGGATGACCTCGAGATAATGCTCGCCCATGAACCGTGTGGTAAATCTCTTCTGCACGGTATCCCTAGCCGCTCGGGACATCTTGTCGAGCCGTTCTGGATGTTCGACGCTCTCGACGATTCTCGCAGCGAAACCGGCAACGTCTCCCGGCTCGACCAGATAGCCATTCTTCTCCTGTTCAACGATATAATCGGTGCTCAATTCAAGCCTCGAGACCAGAGGAACAACTCCCTGCGACATCGCCTCGAGAAGAGCGATGGGCATACCCTCGAAATATGAAGGCATCAGCAGCAACCGAGAAGATTTCATGATTTCGAGAGCCTGATCGTGCAGCAACGAACCATAGAATTTCACGTTTGTCAGGCCTGCCTCGCTAAACCGCCCTTTCAGTTGTCCGAGGTCGGGCCCGTCGCCGACAACATGCAGGAATAGAGGTTTCGGACCTGTGGCTGCGCTCTTCATGATTTCCGGAAGCAGGAACACCCCCTTCTGATTGTTCTCGATCCGGCCGAGAAAGAGCAGGTGCAGTCTGTTCATCTCTTGCGCCGGCGGTGGTGAAGTGACCTCGGGAAAATCGACCGCGTTAGAGATGAACTCCACATATTCCTGACCGATACCGGTGCTTTTTATAAACTTCTCCTTCAGCACGGGACTGACCGTCACCACCCTGTTCCACTGCCCGAAATTGCCTGCGGCGTTGCTGATGAAGCTTGGCATGTCGAGATGAATGACGGGAATGACGATCACTTCCGGAGGTAACAGACCAAGCGAGGCCTGAGCGACAGGCACATCGTTGAGCAGCAGGACATCATAGGCGGACAACTGCCTGGCTATTTCTCTTGCATGCGCATATTTCGATACGTACCATCTCTCTGGCACAGCATGTACCTGAAAGTCAAGCGTCCTGAAATAGTCCGCCCATTTGCCACGCGATTCGACCTCGATAAAATCGACAATATGGCCCAGGCTCCGGAAAAAAAGAGCAAGCGACTTGAGCACGGTCTGCATTCCGCCCATTTCAAGAGATTCCAGAACGATCCCTACCTTCATATCAATTTGCTTTTATAAAGTATATACGAATATCACGCCATTACGTTACGCCAATCTCCGGACAGCCTCGGACCAATCCGATCGCAGCGATCAGCAATCACTGATTTTCAAGAGGTATTCACCAAGTTTGCCGACATACCTTTTCGATACACCTCCGGCCCGCTGAATGAGCGTACGCTGCACCACGACCCGTTCAGGCCATCGTTGGCTGGCCGACCCGGGAGCAGCGTCGATGGCCTTCATGAATTGCTCCTTTACATCAGCTAGACCCCTGGCTGCCGCAATGGCACTCTCCTGGGCCTTCTGTCGCCCCGATTCTGACAGACAGAACCTCAAGCCCTCTTCAAGTTCTTTCTCCGTCACTGTATCAATCTTAAACGCTGCAGGCCATCCCAGCGTCCTTGATTGCGCACTGACCTTGTCTCCACCCCTGACCGGGTCGACAACCAGTGGCGGCACCCCGTTTTTTATGGCATAAACCGTGCCATGCAGACGGGTCGTAAGAAGGACATCAACTCTCGATATGACGGCCTCGATCTGCGCTTCGCTTTCCAGGCCGGTATCATTGAGCTCTTTCGGCCAACCGGTGTCGATTTCGATCACGGCGGCATCAGACCTCCTTGCCAGCGATCGCAGGAGCTCGTTGGCCCTGGAATGCATTTGACGCTCCTTGTATTCGGGCTGGGGCGGGGCGATACACAGGCCGAATACGAATGTTTTCCTTGGCTTGCGCAGCATGGTCAGATCTGGCCGAACTAGCCGGTCCGAATCCCTTTCAAGAAGGGTGTCGAACGGGCTCCATTCTTCGAGTGGCTGGATCATGGAAAGGTTGACACCGATGAAATGGCAGTGGCTGAAAGCGGCAGGGTCGATTGGCCAGCGCCGGGCGTAATACTCACGGTCACATGGCCCGCAGACAATGACGACATGCGAGTAGTTCTCAGGATCGACGGTTTCGGGAAGTACCGATCCCGGTATGGCATCCAGAACCGGGCCGCCAAACGGGGCGATGGTATACTCCAGGTTCTTGTCCCGAAGCCACTCTTCTACAATTCGCAAAGAATCGATATCACCTATGGTGCAGTAGAATCCTATCAAAAGGGCGCGTTTCGCTTTCATGCATGGTTCAGGTTATGTTGATGATGCTGTGTAACCGAACGGAAGGCGATCAATTTCAGAATTTTATTTCTTTCGAGCAGCAGCTGGTTCAGTTGTGGCTCCCCTGGCTCGTTATCATCTCGGCATAACTTCCGGTTCTCGCGATGTCTCCGTCGGCTAGCTCAATGATGCTGGTGCAGTCTTTCAGGGTGGTAACGCGATGCGCAATCATGAGGATGGTGAGATCCCTGTCGAGATTTTCAATGGCCTGCATGACCGCAGCCTCGGTTTCGTTGTCGAGCGCACTGGTCGCCTCATCGAGAATGATCACATCAGCCTGTTTGTACAGGGCACGCGCGATGCCTATCCGCTGCCGCTGTCCCCCTGAAAGACGTACTCCCCGTTCACCAACGACGGTCTTGTATTTTTTCGGCCACGATTCTATGATCTTGGCGATCTGCGCCAGGCGCGCAGCCTCCCGGACCCGATCCCTGTCGATTTTATCTTTCGGTACGCCGAAGGCGATATTCTCCTCGATGGAATTGTCTGAAAGGAAGATGGCCTGCGGCACATGTGCTATGTGGGCCTGCCATGCGCGCCGGTTCTCCTCGACGATCGGAACCCCGTCGATCTGCAACGAGCCTTCGGTCGGCGGTAGCAGCCCCATGACGATATCGAGCAGCGTGCTTTTCCCGCTGCCGGTCGTACCGATGAAACCGATACGGCTGCCTCTGGGAATGGCGAGATCAACATCTCGCAGCACCCAGGGGGTGTCGTCACTATAGCGAAACGACAGACGTTTCAATTCAATGTTTTTTACGTAGGGGACCGGCTCCGGCGAAGGCTGGTCGGCGTAATCGGGAAGCGACTGGTCAAGGAGTTCAAGCGCTTCGCTGAGGGACGCCAGGCCACCCATTGTGTCGGACCAGGATGCATATGCCTGCTGGAGTAGCGGCAACAGACGCTGTGCGCCAAGGGCTATAGCGCCAAGCACGGGGATCGCCCGTGCTACTCCCTCAGAATTCGCCGTCAAGACATACGCAAGTACTGCAATCAGGATCATTCCGAGCGGTTCCAGCACATACCTAGGGCTCATGCTGATGAAAATGTTGGTGCTCTGCGCACGGCGAAGTGAGATGTCCGCGCTTCGGTACACGTCGCAATAGATCTCCTGACTTCCGTCAATTAGCACATCCCTGATGCCACCAAGGCCCTCCTGCAGTGATTTGATGACGCTGGTCTGCTGCGAGGCGATTCGACGACCGTTATTTTCGAGCCGATTCTTCGTAAACAGGATGATGGCCCCATAGATCGAGCCGAAACCAACGAATGCAGTAAAGGCGATGAGCGGATCGACCGCTACGAGCGTGGAGAGAATGGCAAGGAGAATGATGGTTGCGCTGCTGAAGGTCAGGACGTTGTTCAGTGCTCCGGTCACAATACCGGTTTTGTTCGTAATGCCGCTGATCACTTTGCTGCTGTTCCGCGATACGTGTAGGGAGTATGACTGGTAGAGTGTCTTCCGGTATATGTTGTAGCTGAGGTCTCCTCCTGCTGCAAACGAAAAACGGGTATTAGCCCATACGAGCATCAGGCGCATCGCCCCGGAAAGAATCGCGGCAAGACCGAACAGGATCGTCAGAGGCAGGAGCATCTGCCTCGGCTCGCTCAGACCAAGCATGCTGATGAAGGGTCTGGCAAGCGGGTGGTTGAACATGCTCTCTGGTGAAGTGAGCACGGCAAGGAAAGGCAAGACCGCGCCGATGCTGATCATCTCGGAAAATGAAGCCGCGATCATGAACAGGAAAAGCAGGCCGAACTGCTTTTTTCGCCTGGGAGAGATATGCGACCAAAGTCGCGACAAAAGCCTAGTAATGGTCTGACTGTTCTGCACTGCTTGTGTTGCTCCTTATGATTCTTTCTTCACTTGTTTAGGGACGCGTTTGCCGACTTGTAGAGCCGGTAAATGCTGGAGATCCCCTCCGCCAACAGCGTGGAATGCCGCCACCCGAGCCTTCGAATCCTCGAGACATCAAGAAGTTTCCTCGGCGTACCGTCGGGCTTCGAGGATTCGAAAAGCACCTCTCCGCGGTAACCGACAATATCGATGATCATAGTGGCAAGATCCCGTATGGATATATCCTCGCCCGTTCCGATGTTGAGGTGTGTGTTGCGGACCTCCCCGGTACCTGAAGCGCAGAGATCTGAAAAACGGACATTTTCCATCATAAAAACGCAGGCATCGGCAAGGTCGTCACTATGCAGAAACTCACGCTTCGGAGTCCCGGACCCCCACAACGTCACGAGCGACGTCAAGTTCCCGGAGAGAGAAACCCCATATTTTTCGAGAACCGCCAGCATCTCTTCCCGAGATGCAGAACCGTTGACGCCATCTATCGGATTTCTTTCAAAATCAGCCTTTACTCCCTCCAGATCGTTTTCCATGAGACACCTGCCGAGGTGAAATTTCCGTATCAGAGCCGGCAGCACATGTGACTTTTCGAGATCGAAATTGTCGTTCGGACCATAAAGGTTGGTCGGCATCACCGTCACATAACTCATGCCGTACTGCAGGTTGTAGCTTTCGCAAAGCTTCAGGCCCGCGATCTTGGCTATAGCGTAAGGTTCGTTGGTATACTCCAGTTCGCCGGTCAACAGACACTCCTCAGGCATCGGTTGCGGTGCGAGTTTCGGGTAGATGCAGGACGACCCGAGAAAAAGGATATCCCGTATGCCCGCCCTGAAACAGCCATGTACAATATTGGTCTCGATCGCAAGGTTTTCATAGATGAAATCTGCACGGTACGTCGTATTAGCCATTATTCCACCTACCCTGGCAGCTGCGACAAAAACGTAATCGGGCTTCTGTTCCGCAAGAAAATCAAACACCGCCCGCTGATCAAGCAGGTCGAGCTCAGCCCTTTCACGAACCAGGAGCTCACCATAACCGCCCTGTCGAAGCCTGCGGGCAATTGCCGAACCCACAAGTCCCTTATGGCCAGCCACATATATTTTCCTTATGTCACCCATAGGCTACAGGTTTCAGACCCGGTTTTGTTGATTAATTCAGTCCCCGAAACAGGAAGCGGAAATTACTGGTACGTATCCTGTTCAGAAGTGAGCAGAACACGTTGCCGATACCCATATTCAGACGGCACACCGAGAGCACGGCATAATAGGCCGCCCACCCTTTCAGATAGGCCTTGACACGCTTGTTGCCGAAAATGTCGCTTCTTACCAGCCGGTCAACCTCTTCGGTATGCCCATCATAAAAAGCCTTTCCGCCCTGAAGGAGACATCCTGCGACCAGAACAAGCCCCTGCGACCTGAAACCGCGCATGACTTCGGTATCGCGGTACACCCCCGACTCCTCGAAGAGACGATCAAGGAACTGGTGACAGCCGAACGACTCCTGGAGCTTGGCCAGCGTCATCGTGCTGCTGGTGGAACTCGTATTCATCCGGTAACCATGGACATCCTTTTTGCATCTCGACACCCGGTTGGCATACAGGACGAACTGGTAGTGCAGCAGCATGTCCATGCCGACGAGAACCGGTAAATAGGTGATCCTGTTTTTTCTCAGCAATTCGCTCCGGTAAAGCTTTCCGTGGTAAAGGAAATCCATGTACCAGACCGATACGTTCAGATACTCGTCCCTGCCAATGCACGAGAAATCAGGGAGGCCTATTTCACCGTCGACCTTGTCATCCATGGTCATCCGGACAATGTTGCCGACGACGATGTCCGCGCCGTCCCTCGTAGCAGAGGCCTGCAGTGCCTGGAGTGCCCCCGGCAGCAACACGTCGTCCCCATCGATGATGGTAAAATACTCGCCGGTCAACTCCCTGAGGCCCGCTTCGAGACCTTCGCCAATCGAGCTTTTCGGTTTCCTGTTGTCCACCGGCCTGACCCTGTTGTCCCGTGCGGCATAGTCCAGAACGATGCTGTCCGTCGAATCTGAAGAGATGCCGTTAAGCACCGCAACGAGTTCAAGGTCAGGATAGTCCTGGGCCAATATGGAGTCCAGGGTTCCGCGCAGATAGGTTTCCGCGTTGTAGAGCGTCATCACGATCGATATTCTTTCAGCCACCATTTCCATTCAGTCTACTGTATATTTTCGGTTATGCTCTTCATGGAGAACCCTTTCGTAGACTTCGAGGTACTGGCTGCTGACAACCTGGTAATCGAAGGTCCTCACCGCTTTCGCCCTGGCGTTGCGCTGAAGCCTCAAGCTGTTTTCCCTCTCTTCGAGAACCCATCTGACCCCCCTGGCAAGGTCTCCGGTTTCGAACCGCCGGGCAAGGTAGCCGGTCTCCTGATGATCCACGATATCCGGAAGTCCGGTGGTATCGAAAGCTATCACCGGGGTACCGCATGCGTGCGCTTCAGAGGCTGTCTGCCCGAAAGCTTCGATCCTCGACGGCACGACCATGGCGTCCGCAGCTCCGTACACCAGTCGAAGGCTCAAATCGTCATGTAGGTGACCGGTGTAGTGGACAGGAAAACCGAGATCTTCCGGGTTTTCCGGAGCACGCTGGCCGAAAACCATCAGCTCAAGTGCCGGCATCTCGCTTCTCAGGATACCAAGTGCGCTCAGCAGCATGTCATACCCTTTGTTGGGAATTCGACCACCCCCGTTGGCGCCGAACAGCAGCAGGGGAACATCCGGCGCTATACCGTACAGTGAACGGGCCATAACCCGATCGACGGGCTTCCAGAAGTTCGTGTCTATCGGATTGGGAATCACCGTCACTGGCCATGTTTCCATCAGTCTGCTCTCCTGGACACAGCGTTTAAGCCATCTGCTCGGGGTGACCAAGTGGAGTGGACATTTCCAGGCCTTCGCCTTGCGTCGCCAAACCCACTGGTTCAGATCGAATCCCGACTCATAATCCGGACGGTTTCCGTCCAGATACCCCGTCTGCCAGCGAAGGTCTTCCGTATAGTGTTCAGCACCGCAAAAAGCCCACATGTCGTGAATCGTCCAGACAAGGGGCTTCCGGATCCGTGCGATGTCCTCTATGGACATCATTTCATAGACCCAGTGCAGGTTGACCACTTCGTATCCAGAACTGTTGATCCAGCTGGGCCAATCCGATTTGATGTATGATGCGGAATGCGGGGCGGGAAAAGAGGAGGTGAAAAACAGGTTGGGCAATTCGGCGACAAGCGGCCTCACCTTGTTGAAAAGCTTTGAGATCGCCGACCTGTCGGGGAGCTGGACGCTCCAGTCCCCGGTGCTCGACTGGTTGACCTGCATATACGACGCCACGCCCTGCTCCAACAGTGCGCGGTGGATACGGTATGCCGCACGGGCTCCCCCGGTATAATTGTCGGTATGGTTGATGTGGCAGATTTTCATAAGTCGATGCATAGCGCAACCGTCTTGGGTTTGGGTATAAGCGGCCAGCAAAGGGGGGCGACAGGGAGGCCTGTCGAAACCGGAAGCACCGGGACAGCCTCCCCCCCTTCAGGTTCTCGGATCATCTCAAAATCCCCGCTTCTGAACCTTTTCCCAGTCAGACCTTGCCATGAGCCGAACAAGTTCTTCGAATTTGATGTGCGGTTCCCAGCCCAGTTTTTCCTTCGCCTT
>Ga0326726_10000847_pt1 | contig 27982 bp, 27 predicted proteins | sample MHFenrmetagenome_2_FD_207603 | JGI IMG/M metagenome (GOLD analysis project Ga0326726, IMG submission 207603) | Lab enriched peat soil microbial communities from Michigan Hollow, Ithaca, NY, United States - MHF15MN | ecosystem: Environmental > Terrestrial > Soil > Wetlands > Peat | place: USA... | reverse complement strand
ACGAATTCCGCGAACTGTGCAGGGTGGTCGCGCGGCTGGGCCAGCGCACCAACGAGTCGCACAACGAGGTGATGCTGGCGGCGGGATCGCTCGGTGTCTCGGCGCTGGTGTGCCTGCTCGACAACGGCGGCGGCCGCGCCGAGACCACCGCCAACCTGATGGGCCCGTTCTGGCGCGAGGGCTCGCCGCGATTGGACAACGGCGCATCGATCGTGCGTTCAGCGACGCCGGGGGTGCCGGTGTTCGTCGACGCCTGGGTGCACGACAGCGAGGGCCGCCCGCTGGTCGATGCGCGCGTCGACGTGTGGCACGCGTCGCCCGAGGGCTACTACGAGAACCAGGATCCGACCCAAGGCGACATGAACCTGCGTGGCACGTTCAACACCGACGCGGCCGGCCACATCGCCTTTCGCACGGTCAAGCCCGCGGGCTATCCGGTGCCGGTAGACGGGCCGGTGGGCGATCTGCTGCGCGCGCAGGGCCGCCACAACATGCGGCCGGCGCACCTGCATTTCATGATCCACAAGGCCGGCTACAAGACGCAGTTCTCGCAGGTGTACTCCAGCGACGACCCGAATCTGGAGACCGACTCGCAGTTCGGCGTCACGCGCGCGCTGATCGCGCACTACGTGCCGCACGACACCGCCGACGAAGCGGCCCCGGCGGCCGACGTGACCGGGCCGTGGTACTCGCTCGAGCGCCGCTTCGTCGTGCAACGAGGCGACGCCGCGCTGCCCACGCCGCCGATCACCGGCAAGGCCGCAGGCAGTCGAGCGCAGATCGATCGTCTCGTGCGCCGAGGCTGAGGCCCGAGCGCGCTGCCGAACGCCGTATCAGCGCGGCGTGCGTTTCCTGGCAGTGGCCGCGCGCAACCACGGCAGCTTGCGGCCCGAGGCCAACACCTGATCGATGTCTTCGCCTGCGCTGTCGATCAGGCGCAGGCTGGCGCGCTCAGCCCGCTCGGGTTTGTGCGCGATCACCGCATCGAGCACCGCGCGGTGCAGCGGCAGCGACGACGCCGGACCGTCGAGCAACGAGGTCGAGACCTCGAAGCTGGTGCGCAGCAGCGCGCCGATGGCCTTGCTCATCTGCACCATCATGCGGTTGCCGCCGGCGCGCAGCAGCCCCTGGTGGAAGCGCAGGTCGCTGGCGACGTAGTCGCCGCCGTGTTCGACCGCTTGCTTCATGCCGGCGTAAGCCGCCTCGATCTCGGCAATCTCGCTCGCCGTGGCGCGCTCGGCGGCCATGCGCACGGCCGCGGGCTCGATCACGCGCCGCAGCTCCTGCAGGTCGCGCAGGAATTCGCGCGTCAGCCCGGCATGGGTCTGCCACGCCACGACGTCGGGATCGAACCAGTTCCAGTTGTCCGATGGCAGCACCCGCGTGCCGACCTTGGGGCCGGCCACCAGCAACCCCTTGGCGGCGAGCGACTTGACCGCCTCGCGCACGACGGTGCGGCTGACGCCGAGTTCTTCGCACAACAACGGCTCGGCCGGCAGCGTGGCACCGACCGCATAGCGCCCCGCGACGATGGCCTCGCCGATGCGGTCCACCGTGTGGCCGTGGGCGTTCTTGTTCACCGCCATGGCGCGACCCGCGGCTGGCTGCACGGCGCGCGGTGGATCACGCCGCATGCGAGCGGCCCAACCAGGCGAGCGCGTCTTGCACCAACACGCTCGGCGGCTGCACGATGTCGAGCGTGAGCGCGTGTTCGTCGGCCTGTGGCGGCTCGAGCGTGGCCAGCTGGCTGGCCAGCAGCGACGGCGGCATGTAGTGGCCGCTGCGCCCGGCCATGCGCTGCGCCAGCACGTCGGGCGCGCCAGCGAGGTACACCAGCGCGAGGTCGCCCGCCTGCTGCCGCAGCGTGTCGCGGTAGCTGCGCTTGAGCGCCGAACACGACAGCACCACCGCTTCGCCCGACCGCCGCGCCGCGCCGAGGCGCGCGCTCAGCGTCGACAACCAGCCCTGGCGATCGGCATCGGTGAGCGCCACGCCGGCGGCCATGCGTGCCACGTTGTCCGGCGGGTGGAACGCGTCGCCCTCGAGGAACGTCGCCCCCAGATGCTGCGCCAGCGCCGCCCCGACCGTGCTCTTGCCGCTGCCGCACACGCCCATCACGACGATGATCGGTCGCACGAAGTTTCAGCTGAGCCGCCGGCCACTGGCCTGATCGAACACATGCGCGTGCGCGGCCGCAATGTCCAGGTACACGGTGTCGTCGGGTCGCGCGGTGGTGCGGCCATGCATCACCAACGTCAGTTGCGCGTCGCCCACTTGCAGCAGCAACTCGGTCTCGGCGCCGGTGGGCTCGACGACGAACACCTTGGCCGCGATGCCGGCATCGGCCAGGCTCAGATCGCCCGGGCGGATGCCGTAGCTCACGGCCTGGCCGTCACGGCCGTGCACCGTGCTCGGCACCGGCCAGCGCGAGCCCAGCGCCTCGACGTAGGCGCCGTCGGTGCCGCCGCGCAACGTGCCCGACAGCACGTTCATCGCCGGCGAACCGATGAACTGCGCGACGAACAGGTTGCCCGGCTTGTCGAACAGCTCCAGCGGCGTGCCGATCTGCTCGACGATGCCGTCGTGCATCACGACGATGCGATCGGCCATCGTCATCGCCTCGATCTGGTCGTGCGTGACGTAGACCGTGGTGGTCTTCAAGCGCTGATGCAGCGCCTTGATCTCGGCGCGCATCGCGACGCGCAGCTTGGCGTCGAGGTTCGACAGCGGCTCGTCGAACAGGAACACCTTGGGGTCGCGCACGATCGCGCGGCCCATCGCCACCCGCTGGCGCTGGCCGCCCGACAGCTCGCGCGGATAGCGCTCGAGCAGCTGATCGAGGTTGAGGATCTGCGCGGCGCGCAGCACACGCTCGTCGGTGGTCGACTTCTCCGCATTGCGCAGGCGCAGCGAGAAGCCCATGTTCTCGCGCACCGTCATGTGCGGGTACAGCGCATAGCTCTGGAACACCATTGCGATGTCGCGGTCCTTCGATTCGAGCTCGTTGACCACGCGGCCGTCAATCACGATCTCGCCGCCGGAGATCTCCTCCAGCCCCGCCAGCATCCGCAGCAGCGTGCTCTTGCCGCAGCCCGAGGGCCCGACCAGCACGACGAACTCGCCATCGACGATGTCGAAGCCGATGCCGTGGATGACCTCGACCTTGCCGAAGGATTTGCGGATGTCGCGAAAGGAGACGGAGGCCATGTCAGTTGTTCTCCTGCGCGAGCCGGCATGCGTGTGAGAAGCGGGCAAAGCCGCGAGCGGGTTGAGGCCAGCGTGAGGCAAAGCCGCGGGCGGGTATGCGCCGGCGCTCCGATGCGGCAGCCCTTCGCTGCGCGAAGGGTCCCCTGCGGTGCTCGATCTCATGGCCCGTCGCGAAACTCGCTACGCGAAGGGCGTTCGCTATGCTCGAACAATCGCGACGAGTCAGAAGACGTTGCGCGCTGGCGCGCGCGGCCACGAGCACGAGCCCTCCGCTCCTCGGCGCCGCATATGTCGCTGCCGACGCACACCCACCCACGGCATTGCCGGCACCACCGTGCCATTTGTCGATGAACGCCACGACCGGTGCAACGCGGTGGGCTGTACCTGGGGTGGGCGATTTGTGGGGCGGCGAGAAGCGCAGCGGCGCGCTCGGCGCGCGCAGAGCGCGCGCTTCAACTTCTGACTCGCCGAGATTGTTTGAGCGGCACGAACGCAGTGAGTGAAGCGAGTTTCTCGGCGCGAGCGCGCTGGGAGCATCGCAGCGGAGTTGGAGCGAAGCGGAGACCGCCACACCATGAGCCCACACCGGGTGCCGCCCGCCGCGTCGCGCCTGAATCTCGCATGAGGAACCCTCGGCAGACGACCTCAACACGCAGGGAGCGGACATGGCACGAAGACGCATCGACATTGCCGTCAACTCTTCACCGCGCCGGCGGTCAACCCGGAGACCATGTAGCGCTTGAACGCGTAGTAGATCGCCGCCGGCGGCAGCGCATAGATGAACCCGGTGGCCATCAACAGCTCCCACGGTGAATCGTCGGCGGACAGGAAGTTGCCGAGGGCCACCGCGAGCGTCACGTCGGTGTCTTTGGACAGCAGCAGGAACGCATAGAGGTATTCGTTCCACGCCAGCAACAACGAATAGGTGCCCACCGCGACCAGCGAAGGCAGCATCAACGGCACGTAGACAAGCCGGAACAGCTGCAGCGGGCTCGCGCCGTCGATGCGCGCGGCTTCGTCGAGCTCCCACGGCAATTTGTCGGAGGCTTGCTTGAGCACCCAGATGCAGTAGGGTGACGCGATCGTCACCATCGCCAGGATCAGCGACCACTGGTTGTTGAGCAAGCCGTAGACGCTCATCGTCTTGTACATCGGCACCGCCAGGAAGGCGGCGGGGATGAAGTAGGTGAACAGCGCCAGGTTCATCACCGTGCGCCCGCCGGCCAGCTTGAGCCGGCTGATGGCGAACGCGGCGCAAGTGGCGATGAACAGCGTCAGCGCGGCGACGGCGAGCGCGATCACGACCGAGTTGAACAACTGCAGCCAGAAGTGATTGAGGTAGAAGTGCTGTTCGCGAAAGACGATGCTGAAGTTCTGCAGCGTCGGCTCTTTCGGCCACAGGCGTCCCGACGTCGCCGAGTCCTTCGACGAGATGGCGAACAGGAACAGGTGATAGACCGGGACCATCGTCCACAGGAACACCGGGATGCCGATCAGCAGCAGCCGCGCCTCGGCGCTGGTCTTCTTCCAGCTGAAGCGCTTGCTCATTTGCTGAGCCTCTTCATCATGAAATAGACCAGCGGCAGCACCAGCGGCAGCGACACCACGATCGCCGCCATCGACAGATCGACCTCGTCCAGGCGCAAGTAGCGGATGCCCAGCGTGGCCAACACATGCGTCAGGTCGGCCGGGCCGCCGCCGGTGAGCAGGTAGACGCTGTTGAAGTCGCCCAAGGTCCAGATCATCGACAGGATGGTCGACGTCAGGTACAGCGAGCGCATCGCCGGCCAGGTGATGAAGCGGAACTTCTGCCAGCGTGTTGCACCATCGACGCTTGCCGCCTCGTACTGCTCACCCGGAATCGCGAGCCGGCCGGCGACCAGGATCAAGGTCCAGAACGGTAGCGACTTCCACACGTGCATCAGCATCGAGAAGCCGAGTGCCAGTGTCGGGTCGTTGAGCCAGTTGGGCCCGTCCAGGCCGGTGAGCTTGAAGATGGTCGTGTTGATCACGCCCCACTCGGGGTTGAGCATGAACCGCACCGACAGGATGGTCGGGATCGACGGCACCGCCCACGGGATGATGAAGATCACCGACAGCACGCTGATCCACCAGCGCTTCTGCACGAAGAACCCCGACAGCACGAGCGCGACCATCATCTTCAGGTTGATCGCGACGACGATGAAGATCACCGTGTTGATCGCGGTGCGCAGGAAGATCGGGTCTTCGAACAGCCGCTCGTAGCTCGACGGGTGGCGCGCCAGCCACAGGCCGTAGCCCACTGGGTAGAGCACGAAGACGAGGAACACCGCCAGGTACGGCAGCACCATCATGCGGCCCCAGAACGCCCAGACGCTCAGGCGCTTGGCGGCTGGTGCGGGCGCGACGATGACGGCGCTCATGGTGTCTGCAGCGGCCGGCAGGGCGGGTTGCGATGTTCGCGCGCGGCAGCGGTGTGGAGCCCGCCGCCGCGCGTGTGGCTTCGCCTACTCGGGCGACCCCGCCACCGCCTTGATACGCGCGATCATCTCGTCGGTCGCCTTGTCGACCGGCACCTTCTCGTTGAGGATGCGGTTCATCGCCTTGGCCCACACGTTCTCGTTGTTGAGCACGGTGAATTTGTAGTTCTTGGTGAATTCGAACGGCACGGTGCCGCTCATGAACTGGTTGTAGACGGCCAGGCGGTGCGGGTCGGACTTCCAGAACTGGCTCTGCTGCGCGTTCTTGGTCACCGGGAACCAGCGCCCAAGCGAGCCCTCGACATACGGCGTGAGGTTGGCTTCGTCGAGGAAGAAGGCGACGAACTTCTTGGCCGCCGCCTTGTTCTTCGAATCCTTGAAGATCACGCCGGTCTTCACCGCCGCGCGGTAGACGAACTTGCTGCCGTCAGGCTTGTTCGGCCAGCCCGCGGTGGCGATCAGCTCGGTGTAGTTCTTCTTCGCCACGGCACGCTGCTCGGCGGTCAGCGTCGTGTTGTTCATGTCGTCGAGCCACTTGGCGGCGATCGAGATGGTCGCGTTGTGCGTCATCACGGTCGTCTTGTTGTGGAAGGCGACGTTGTTGTCCGGATCCTTCCAGCTGGTGGACGACGGCGGCGAGCAGCCCTTGGCGTAGACCGCCGTGTAGTCGGTCAGCGCATTGATCAAGCCCTGGCGCACCGACGGGTCATCGACCAGCAGGCGCCCGGAGTCGTTGACCAGCTTGACGTTGTAGCCGTCCATGAAGGTCAGGAACGAGTAGAAGGTGTCGCTCGAATCGACGCCCAGCGGTTGGCCGATGCCGAACGCGCGGTTGCCGGTCTTCTGGCGGTAGGCCGGCTGCACCTTGTCGCACCAGAAGCTCCAGTAGCCCTTCCAGTCCTTCGGGATGTCGCTTTCCTTGAAGCCTGCATCGGCCAGCATGTCCTTCCAGTACTGGATGTGCATGGTCTGCTGCTTGATCGGGAACGCGTAGTACGCGCGCCCCTTCGTCTTGTCGTTGTAGAGGAAGGTGGTCGCCAGCGCGGCCGGCTCGAAATGCGCGCGCAACGGATCGATCACGCTGGTGATGTCTTCGAGCTTGCCGTCGAACGCCCACTTGGCGGTGACCTGGAAGTCGTAGACGTCGGCATACGCCACGTCGGGCGGGTTGCCCGAATCGAGCGCGGACACGGTCTTGGGGATCATGTCCTGGATCGGGTACTGCGACAGCTCGATCTTGATGCCCTTGTTCTTGGCCTCGAATTTCTTGATCGCCTCGAACAGCGCATCGTCCTCGGCTTTGTAGAAGCCCTTGACCCACCAGACGGTGAGCTTTTCCTGCGCAAAGGCCGGCGCGGCAGCGAGCAGCGCGACGCCGAGCAGCGCGCGCACGAACAACGAAGGGATCTGCATGTGAGGTCGTCTCCTGCGGGTGGCGCGCGCCGTCTTGGTCGCGGCGCGCGGATCGGCCGCAATCGTATGATGATTGCGCCGCAGCCCCTTCGGGACAAACCCGGCCGCGCCTCAGGCCTTGGGCTGCTCGACGTGACCGCCGAACTGCCGCCTCAGCGCCGACAGCATCTTGTCCGCGAAGGTATGGTCCTGGCGCGAACGAAAACGCGCGTACAGCGCCGCGGTCAGCACTTCGGCCGGCACCGCCTCGTCGACCGCGGCCTGCACGGTCCAGCGGCCCTCGCCGGAATCCTCGACGACGCCGGTGTAGCCCGCCAGCTGCGCGTCACCGGCGAGCGCCTGCGCCGCGAGATCGAGCAGCCACGACGACACCACGCTGCCGCGGCGCCACACCTCGGCGATGTCGGCGAGGTCGAAGCGGTACTGGTGCTCGGCCCCGAACGACGACTTGTCGGCGTTGCGCAGGATGTCGAAGCCCTCGGCCAGCGCCTGCATCATTCCGTACTCGATGCCGTTGTGGATCATCTTGACGAAGTGGCCGGCACCGGCCGGGCCGCAGTGCAGCCAGCCGCGTTCGACGTTGCCCGGCGCGCCCTCGCGCGCCGGCGTGCGAGCCAGCGAGCCGGCACCCGGCGCGAGCGCATCGAACAGCGGCGCCAGCCGTTGCACGCACGCGGCCGGGCCGCCGATCATCAGGCAGTAGCCCCGCTCGAGGCCCCACACGCCGCCGCTGGTGCCGATGTCGACGTAGTGGATCGAGCGCGCCGCCAGCTCGCGGGCGCGCCGCACGTCGTCGTGGTGATGGCTGTTGCCGCCGTCGATCACCAGGTCGCCCGGCGACAGCTTGTGCGCCAGTTCGGCGATGGTGGCTTCGGTGGCCGCACCGTGGGGCAGCATCACCCACACCGCGCGCGGCGCGTGCAGGTGCGCCACCAACTCGTCGAGGCCGCGCGCGGGCCACGCGCCTTGTGCAGCCAATGCGTCGACCGCCGAGGCATCGCGGTCGTAGACCACGCACTCGTGACCGGCTCGCATCAAGCGCCGCACCAGATTGGCCCCCATGCGGCCCAGGCCCACCATCGCCAGTTGCATCGTGTCGCTCCTCGTTGCGGGCTCGCTCGCCGGCCGCGCTCGCAGACTAACGCAATGGTCCGCCCGCCCGCGCGGCGCGGCGAAGCCGCTTAGCGAGCGCACCCTCGATGCGCTACGCTTGCGCGATGAAGACACGCTGGTCGCTGGGCCGCTTCTTGGCCCTGCTCGCCTCGCTGGCCGCACCGGCATGGGCCGACACCGGCAATGTCTCGCCGTACGGCTTCATCAGCATCTTTCGCGACGAGGTGAAAGCCTCGCCCGCCGATCTCTGGCAGGCGGTCGTGCAATTGCCGCGCTGGTGGAGCGGGCAACACTCCTACTCGGGCCAGGCGTCCAACATGAGCCTCGATGCACAGGCCGGTGGCTGCTGGTGCGAGCGCTGGGGCGATGGCAACTCGGTGCAGCATGGCCACGTGGTGCAGATCCAGCCCGGCCGCACGTTGCGGCTGTATGCCAACCTCGGGCCGCTGCAGGAGCTGCCGGTGACTGGCGTGCTGACATTCACCGTCGCGATGCAGGAGACCAAGACCATCCTGCGTTTGACCTACCGCGTCAGCGGTCCGCCCGACGTGGGACTGGACAAGCTGGCGCCGGTGGTCGACCAGGTGATCGGCCAGCAGTTCAAGCGACTGAAGTCGCTCGCCGAGAGCGGCAAACCCGAGTAAGTGCCGCGAGGCACGTGATGAACTGCCGGCGCACCGCCACATGTAACGCGCAGGCGGCGACACAATCGTTCGCACGATGAACTCGATCGCTTCGATCGCGCTGTCGGGCCTGCAGGCCGCGCAACTGCGCGCCAGCAGCGCCGGCCACAACATCGCCAACGCGATGACGCCGGGCTTCCGCCGTCAGGTGGTGGCGCAGCAGTCGGTCGAGGGCGGCGGCGTGGCCACCACGATCGAGCGCTCACCGGTGGTGGGCGACGCGTTGGCCGAAGACCTCGTGACGCTCAAGTTGAGCGAGCATCTGTTCGCCGCCAACCTGAAGGTCTTGCGCACGCAAGACCGCATGCTCGGTACGCTGCTCGACGAAGTGGCGTAACGTTCCCACCCCCGAGGCGGCCTAACAGCCGCGCACCACACCCTCGCCGCAACCCGCGCAGCTCGCAAGGAATCGCGTCGATGCGATCCGCCAATGTGCGTGTCAGCGCAGCAGCCGCTCAACCGCCGGCTGCACGCGGGAGCCGACCTGCACGCCCAAGGCCAATGCGGACGCATTGGCGCGCGAGACCACACCGTGCTGCCACGCGTCGAGCGCATCGCCGATGCGTGCGCTGGTGTGCGCCACCGCGGCGGCGGCAACGCCGCGCGTCTGCAGCATCGCCAGCGCCGCGACGCCCGCTTCATCCTTGCCGACGCCCGCGTCGTTGAAGAACACCAGCCGCAGCGGCAGCTCGAGCGCGAAGGTGCCCGAGCTCGTGCCACCGTGCGAGCCCGACACCACGATCGCGCCCTCGTCGCCCGCAGTGAGCTGGGTGATCGAATCGATCACGATCACGCGGCCATGCGGGCCACGGGCAACTTCGTCCTTGCGCATCGCCGGATTGTGGCGCCGACCCCTGTGTCGAGCGCTGCGGGCATTGCGGCGGTGGCCAGCCTGTCACAGCGACTTCAGGTACTCAGTCAGGTCGCTCATCTGCGCGGTCGTCAAACCCAGCGCACGCTTGGTGTTGTAGATGCGGACCACGTCGGCCAGCGTTGCGGCCGACCCATCGTGGAAGTACGGCGCGTGCTGCCAGACGCCCCTGAGCGGCGAGGTCCGGTACTGTTTGGTCGCGCTGCGCGCGGCATAGCTCGGCGCCTCCGGTTCGGCCATCGAGTCACTGGCCGGATGCAGTCTCGAGTTGGCATCGGTGAACAACGCGCCGCTGTGGCAGGTGGCACAGGTGCCGGGCCCGTTGAAGACCGCTTGGCCGCGTGCCGCCGCGGCCGCATCGAAGCTGCCTGCGGGCGCGGTGGGTGCCGGCAACGACAACTGATACGCCTGCAGCGCGGGCAGCTTGCCCGACACCCGGTCTTCGGTGCCGTTGGTGATGTTCAGGTTGAGCCGCGGCTCGGTCATCGTGCCGAGGCCACCCATCTGCGTCACGGCGACGTAGCGGTTCCAGTACGCGAGCTCGCTGCCATCGCCGGTGAACGTGACGCTGTGGATGCCATCGAGACCATAGGCCGGTGGAATCGCCGCCGGCTTGTTCAGGCCATCGATGTTGAAGCGCGGGTCGTACTTGCCCTTGCCCCACGAACTGAAGACCGCCTTGGCCGCCGCATCCACCGCAGGCGACAGCGCGATGATGGCGCCGGGATTCAGGTCGCGATTCGGCCAGCCGTCGAGCCGCTTGCCGATGCCCGGTGCGAACGAGTCGTCGACGGTCGAGTGGCACAGCGCGCAGGTGATGCCCACATGCGTCAGCGTGTCCTGGCCATTGACCGTCTCGACCGTGCCCTTCAGGCCGACGACGGCGTCGAGCTTGAGCAGGGCCACGGTGGTCGCCGGGCTCGTGAGATCGATGCTGCCGTTCTGGATGCCCGACACCACTGCCGCCGGGAGTGCATCGGCATCGACTTTCAACCCGACCGACAATGCGGTCACCGGATCGACCGCGCCGCGAATCACCTCGTGCGTGTGCAGCGCGTCGGTCCATTTGGCCTCGTCGCCGAAGGTGTCGTAGCGGAAGATCTGCTGGCCTTGCTGCACAAGCGCCGCTTGTTGTGCGGCCTGCTGCGCGGCGCTGTCGTCATCCGAACCGCCGCAGGCGGCGACCAGCGCCGCCATCGCGCCAACGGCGCTCGCCGCAGGCAAGCTTCGTCGACTTCGTTCATCGTTCATCGTCGGTCTCCTGTCGCTTTGGCGCTGACGGTTTGACCATTCGATGCGGCGCGTTCGAATCGCGTTCCGGTTGCCGCCGAACCGCAGCGCCGCCCACCGCCGCTTGCCGCCCGGCTCGCCATACCGGAGCGCCGCGTGTGCCGCGCAAAGACGTGGTGCAATAGGGGACCGCTGCCGCACCGATGGCCGACCGATGTCGCAACTCGCCCGCCCCGTGTCCCTGCTGCTCAACGTGGCGCACGCGCTCGATCACCTGTTTCTGCTGGTGTTCGCGACCGCCGTCAGCACGATCGCCACCGAGTTCGGTTTCGCGCGCTGGGAGGATCTGATGCCCTACAGCGTCGGCGCGTTCCTGATGTTCGGCCTGGGCTCGATGCCGGCCGGCCGCCTGGGCGATCTGTGGGGGCGCCGCCAGATGATGCTGGTGTTCTTCTTCGGCATGGGCGCGTCGGCGTTTCTGGTGGCGTTGACGCCGGGTCCGTGGTCGATCGCGCTCGCGCTGGCGCTGCTCGGCACCTTTGCATCGATCTACCACCCGGTGGGCATTCCGATGCTGGTGCAGCACGCCAGGAGCCCGGGCGCGACGATCGGCGTCAACGGCCTGGCCGGCAACCTCGGCATCGCGGCCGCTGCGCTGGTCACGGCATTTCTCGTCAAGTGGTTCGGCTGGCGCTGGGCGTTCGTGGTGCCCGGGCTGGTGTGCATCGCCTGCGGCATGCTGTTCTGGCGACTGACCCCGCACGAGAGCGAGCCACCTGCCGCACGTTCGCGCAAGGCCGGTGTCGAGTTGCCCGCGGCGCAACTGGCGCGCGCCTTTGCGGTGATGACGGTGGCCGCCACCGCCAACAGCCTGTCGTTCAACATGACGACCAACGGCAATGCGCAGCTGCTGGCCGAACGCATGCACGCGATCGTCGAAGACCCGGCCACCCTGGGCCTGCTGCTGGCGGCGGTGTACGCGCTGGCGTCGCTGGCACAGGTGGTGGTGGGCCGGCTGATCGACCGCATCTCGATCAAGCGTCTGTACCTCACGATCATGATCGCGCAGGTGCCGCTGTTCGTGCTGGCCGCGCAGGCGCAGGGCTGGTGGCTCTACGCCGCGCTGACCGGCGTGATGCTGCTGATCTTCGGCGCCATCCCGTTCACCGATGCGATGGTGGTGCGCTACATCGACGACCGCATGCGCTCGCGCGTGGCCGGCGTGCGGCTCACGGTGTCGATCGGCCTGAGTTCGCTCGCCGTGTGGCTGCTCGGGCCCGCGGTCAAGGCCGCAGGCTTCGGCGCGCTGATGCTCGCCATGGCGGGGATTGCGCTGGCCACCGCGGCCATCGTCAACTGGCTGCCGAGCGAAACCGGCGCCGCGCCGCTGCCGGCGCCGGTGACGCGCTAGCGCGTCGGCCTCAAAGGCTCTTCAGGTACACGTACAGCACCGGCTCGGCGCCGATCCCAACCGATCAAATCTTGGCCAGTGCCTGAGCCAGGTCGGCGCGCAGGTCGTCGACGCCTTCGACGCCGACCGACAGCCGCACCGCGTTGGGCGCGATGCCGGCCACGCGCATCTGCTCGTCATTCATCGTGCCGCGCCACATCGCTGCAGCGTGCACGACCAGGCTCTCGACGCCGCCCAGGCTCACCGCTTGTCGCGGCAGCGTCAGCGCGTGCACGAAGCGGCTCGCTTCGTCGTAGCCGCCGCGGATCACGATGTTCATCACGCCGCCGAAGCCCGTCATCTGCGACGCGGCCAACGCGTGCTGCGGGTGCGAAGCCAGGCCGGGATGGAACACGCGCTCGACCTGCGGCTGCTGCTCTAGCCAGCGCGCGAGTTCGAGCGCACTGGCGTTGTGCTGGCGCACGCGCAGGGCAAGCGTGCGCAGGCCGCGCAGCAGCAGCCAGGCGTCCATCGGGCTCAAGGTGGCGCCCAGACAGATTTGCGTCGGCCACAGCGCGTCGATCAGCGCGCGCGGGCCGATCACGGCGCCGGCGGTGAGGTCGTGATGGCCGCCGAGGTATTTGGTGGCGCTGTGCACCACCAGGTCGATGCCCAGGGCCAGCGGTTGCTGGTTCAGCGGGCTGGCGAACGTGTTGTCGCACACGCTCAGCGCGCCTTGCATGCGCGCCAATCGCGCGACCGCAGCGAGATCGGTCAGCGCGCAGGTCGGATTGACGGGTGTCTCGGTCATCACCAGCCGCGTGCCCGGCGCGATCGCGCGCTGCCACTGCGCGAGGTCGGTCTGGTCGACCAGCGTGCAGCGCACGCCGAAACGCGGCAGCAATTCGGAGAAATGCTTGGCGCTGGCCATGTAGTGGTTGGTCTGCGCGACCACATGGTCGCCGGCCTTCAACAGGCCGAGCAACACCAGCGAGATCGCGCCCATGCCCGAGGCGGTGACCAGCGCGTCGTGGCTGTCGGCGCCCGCGCCCTCGAGCGCCACAAGCTGCGCCGCCAGCTGCTCGTGCAGCGGGTTGCCGTAGCGTGTGTAGTAACGCGCATGCCGCGGCTGGCTCGCCATCGCCGCGAATTCGTCGGCGTCGCGCGCGGCAAAGGTCGCGCTGTAGACGATCGGCGGCACGATGGCCGAGTCGCCGTCGCCGCGGCGCACGCCCTGCGCGGACAGCGTGTCGGGGTTCGGCTGAGTGGTCATCGCGTCCGGGTCAAGGCTTGGGCCGCCATCATGCCGCGAGTCGCGCGGGTTCGGCACTGCCGCACAATGCGCCGGCATTTCAAACGCAACCCTCGCGGCCATGAACACCGTTGCCCTCGCCAGCCCGCAGCCGGCACGCAGCCGCGCCGGCTGGCTGCTGGCGTGGGCTTTGTTCTGGCTGCTGCTGGCCACGGTGTCGGTGCAGGACTATCTGCGCAACGAGGGCGGTGCCTGGTGGAAGCCGCTGTTGTGGGAAGGCACCTCGTGCGCGGTGGCCACCGTGATGCTGGGCCTGCTGTGGCATCACGCGCCGCGGCACGACGGCTGGCTCACCCGGCCCGCGCGCTGGTTCGCGCTGCAGCTGCGCTGGCTGCCGCTGCTGGCGCCGCTGTTCGTGAGCGCGGTCTACGCGCTGCGCCACGCCCTCTACGCGCTGCTCGGGCAGACCTACAGCCATCCGGGGTGGGGGCAGGTGTACCTCTACGAGTGCACCAAGTTCTCGTTGTTCTTCATGTTGTTCGCCGCCATCGTGTTCGGTGTGCGCACGCATGCCGCGCTGGCCGAGCAGCGGCTGCGCACGCAGGCGGCGCAGCTCGCGCAGCTGACGCAACAGCTCGAGCCGCACTTCCTGTTCAACGCGCTGAACACCATCGCATCGACGATCCACGACAAGCCCGACCTCGCCGATTCGCTGCTGACCCGCCTGGCCGCGCTGCTGCGCGCCACCACCGATCTGACGCGCCGACCCAGCTGCACGCTCGACGAGGAGCTGCGCCTGGTCGACGGTTACGCGGCGATCATGTGCGAGCGGTTTGCCGACCGCGTGAGCCTGCACATCGACATCGACCCGGACGCGCGCGCCTGCCGCGTGCCGACGCTGGCGATCCAGCCGCTGCTGGAGAACGCGTTTCGCCATGGCGTCGAGCGATCGAGCGAGCCCACCGAGTTGACGCTGCGCGCGCGGCGACTGGGCGAGCGCTTGCGTGTCGAGGTCGAGCAAAGCCGCGGCGAGCTGATCGACGAGCCGGCCAGCGGCGTGGGGCTGGGTACGCTGCGCGAACGGTTGGCCGCGTTGCACGGCGACCGCGCGCAGGTCGGGCTGTCCGCCCGCGCGGGCGGCGGCGTGATCGCGTGGTTCGAGCTGCCCGCGCAGGCGTGAGCGGCGGCGGCGAACGACGATGGCCGATTCGACGCTGCGCGTGCTGGTGATCGACGACGAAGCACCGGCGCGCGCCCGACTGCGCCGACTGCTGCTCGCGCACCCGCAGGTCGAGGTGGTGGCCGAGGCACGCAACGGCCGCGAGGCGCTCGAGCTCAACGCAGCCCACGCGCCGGATGCACTGTTCCTCGACGTGCAGATGCCCGAGGTCGACGGCCTCAGCGTGGCCGCGTCGTTGCCCGATCCGGCACCGGCGATCGTGTTCGTGACGGCGTTCGGCCACTACGCGCTGCCGGCGTTCGGCGCCGCGGCGCTCGACTACCTGCTCAAGCCGGCCGATGCCGAGCACGTGGCGCGTGCCGTGCAACGCCTGCTCGCGCGTGGCGCCAGAGCGAAAACCGCCACCCGTCCGACGCCCGGCCAGCTGCTGATTCCCGATCGTGGCCGCGCATGGCTGATCGCGGTCAGCGAGATCGAATGGCTCGAGGCGGCCGACAACTACGTGGTGGTGCACACGGCCACGCGCTCACCTCTCTTGCGGCGCACGTTGACCACGCTGCTGGTCGACCTCGGCGACGGCTTCGTGCGCACGCAGCGCGGCGCCGCAGTGGCGCTGGCGCACGTGAGCTCGCTGCAGTCGATGACCAAGGGCGACGCACAGGTTCTGATGCGCAGCGGCGCACGGGTGCCTTGTTCGCGGCAGTTTCGCGGCCACCTGATGCAGCGGCTGCATCCGGGCGGCTGAGAGCTGAGTCCACTTCGCCCCGGCGGCCACCCGGTTCGCCCCAGCGCAGTGGTGCGCCCAGCGCGCCGCCGCTACGGTGGCGTCACTGCCACTGCCGCCCACGGCGAGAGACACTCCCATGCACCTGCCCGCAGCCTCTGCCGCGCCATCGCGCCTGCTGTTCCTCGATTGGCTTCGCATCGGCGCGTTTGCGCTGCTGGTGCTCTACCACGTGGGCATGTACTACGTCAGCTGGGGGTGGCACGTGAAGAGCCCCGACGCCGGCCCCGCGCTCGAGCCGTGGATGCGCCTGTCGTCGCCATGGCGGTTGTCGCTGCTGTTCCTGATCTCGGGTGCGGCCACCTCGTTCATGCTGCAACGCGACGGCGCCGCCGGATCGCTGCTCGCCTCGCGCAGCAGGCGACTGTTGTGGCCCCTGCTGTTCGGCATGGCGGTGATCGTGCCGCCGCAGTCGTACTTCGAAGTTGTGCAGCTGCACGGATACGCCGGCAGCTTCCTCGGATTCATGCGCCTGTACGCCAGCGGCTATGGCGGTTTCTGCAAGAGCGACGGGCACTGCCTGATCCTGCCGACCTGGAACCACTTGTGGTTCGTGGCCTACCTGTTCGTCTACACGGTGGTGCTGTGGCTGCTGCTGCGGGCGTGGCCGCGCCTGCTCGACCGCGTCGCAGCGGCATCGACGCACCTGCTGCGCGGTGGCGCCCTGCTGTGGCTGCCGATCGCCGTGTTGGCCGCGTTGCGGGTGGCCCTGATCGATCGTCATCCGCCCACGCATGCGCTGCTCGGCGACTGGTACTTGCACGCGACCTATCTGGCCATGTTCCTGCTCGGTGCCGCCTGGGCGCGCGACGCCACCGCCTGGCAGCGCTGCGCCGACCTGCGCTGGCCCGCGCTCGTGCTGGCGCTGGCTGCCTGGGGCGCGATGCTGGCGCTATCGGCCTGGGTCTTCGACACGTCGACGCAAGCCCGCTGGCTCTGGCCGGGGCGGACGGCCTTCGCCGCGATGCAGTGGTCGGCCACCGTCGCCGCAGTGGGTTTCGCGAAGGTGCATCTGAACCGCGACCACCGCTGGCGCGCCACGCTCGCCGAGAGCGTGTTCCCCGTGTACATCGTGCACCAGACGCTGATCATCGGCTTCGCGATGGCGCTGGCGCCGCGGCACTGGACCCCGGCGCTGGAAGGCCCGTTGCTGGTGGCGTTGACGTTCGGTGCGAGCCTGGCGATCTACTTCGCCGTGCGGCGCGCGTCGTGGTTGCGGCCGTGGTTCGGCCTGACTGCAGCGGCCGCGCCACCGGCGGCCGCACCTGCTGCGCTGCAGCTTGCGGACCGCAGCGCGCGCTGAACCAGTCAGGCCACCACTTCGTGGTTCTCGACGAACTCTTCCAACGGCGGCGGCCCCCAGACGTAGAACGAGTCCTCGGGTGGGTGGTCGGCCGCCGGCCAGTCGAGGTCGTGCGGCACGAAATCGATGTCGAACGAATACTCGGCGAAGCTGCCCCACGGATCCTTGGCGTAGTAGAAGTAGTTCGAGCCGAGCACGTGGCGGCCCACGCCCCAGCCGCGCGCGTAGCCAGCGTTGCGCATCTGCTCCGAGCCGAGGCCGACCTCGTGCACGCTGCCGACGTCCCAGCTCGAGTGGTGCAGGCCCGGTGCGTGCGACTTCGCAAACGCCACCAGGTGATGGTCGCTGCCGTGCACGCCATGCACGAAGGCGATGCCGTCGCCCGAATGGTCCGACAGGCGCATGCCGAGCACGTCGCGGCAGAACGCCACCATGCGCAGCACGTCGGGGGTGAAAAGCAACAGGTGCGCGAGGCGGCGCGGGCGCACCGGCTGCACTTGGCTGCGACTGGGCGCGGCGCCCGCGCCCGATGGCACCGCGGGCGCCACCGTCGGTGTCGACTTGCGCGACGGCGACGACTTGTCGGCCACGACCAACTGCAGCGGCACGCCGTCGGGGCTGCGCAGCCACAGGCCCCGCCCGCCATCGGCCAGCGGGTGCGGCTCGCAGCCAAGGCCCAGCCGCTGGATGCGCTCGCGAAAGGCCGGCACATCGTCCGCATAGATGCCAAAGCTCAGGAACTGCAGCTTCTTGGCGGCGCCGAGCTCGAACACGGAACCCCAGCATTGGCCGTGGCCGAAGGTGTACAGGTCGAGCCGCTGCCCGCTGCGCCTCGCGTCGAGGCCGAAGGCGCGGTAGAACCGCTCGGCGTCGTTCAGTTCGGGCACCGTGAAGGCGAATCGATCGATCGAGTGCACGCCGACCACGCCCGGTCGGCGGGTCGGGGCAACGGAGGGTTCGGCCATCGAATGGCTCCTGGCAATGGCGATTCGCATCCAGTGTAGAACCGGCGCTCGCGCCCGTGCAGACCCGGGTTCGCCCCAATGCCAAGCGACATCGGGTTGCTACGCTGCGTCGTCGCAGCCGATCACCACCAGAGGAACCCGATGAAATCCCTGTCAGGCTGGCGCCGCGCCATCGCCGGCGCGTCGCTGATTTCTTTCGCCGCGTTCGCGCACGCGCAAGCGCCAGTACGCATCGGCAGCACGCTGGCGCTCACCGGCCCGCTGTCGGCCACCGCGCAGATCCACAAGCTGGTGGGCGAGATCTATGTCGAGCAGCTCAACAAGCGCGGCGGCCTGCTCGGCCGCCCGGTGGAGTGGATCGTCAAGGACGACCAGTCCAAGCCCGATCTGGCGCGCACGCTGTACGAGCAGCTGATCACCGCCGACAAGGTCGACCTGCTGATGGGCCCGTATGCCACCGGCGCCATCCTGTCGGCGATGGGCGTGGCGCAACGCTACGACAAGGTGTTGATCCATCACACCTTCGGCATCCCGAGCCTGGCCAAGTACGACAAGCAGTTCCCGGCCTGGTCGCTCGGCCCCGACCCCGGAACGACCGTGCCCACCACGGTGTTCAACGCGCTCGCCGCCGCCGGCAAGACACCCAAGACGATTGCCGTGGTGACCAGCAAGTTCCCGTCGCTGCACTTCATGTCGCTCGGCGCGCGCGAAGTGGCCAAGAAGCGTGGCATCGAGGAAGTGCTGTTTCTCGAATGGGAGTTCGGCAACCGCGACTTCGGACCGATCGCCGCGCGCATCAAGGACGCCAAGCCCGACTTCGTGTGGGTCGGCGCGATCGGACTGGACGGCAACCTGCTGATCGATGCGATGAAGAAACTGGACTACGTGCCGCCGCTGCATTTCTACGTCTACCCGGCGCCCGGGCCGATGGTGAAGTCGCCCGACGCCAACGGCGCCCTCAGCGTGACGATCTTCGAGGACCATCCGCCGCTGAACACGCCTCCGGTGGCCGCCGAGTTCACCAAGATCTTCCGTGAACGCGCGACCAAGGCCAATCTGCCCGAAACCAACGTCGAAGTGCAGGCCGCGGCGTCGTACACCGCGTGGCAGATGCTCGAGGCCGCCGTCAACGGCACCAAGAGCCTCGACGACAAGGCCATCGCCGCCTGGCTCAAGACCAACAAGGTCGACACCATCCAGGGCAAGCTGCACTTCGATGGACCCAACAACTACGGCGACGACCTGATGCGCGTGAAGCAGGTGCAGAACGGCCGCTGGCTGATCGTGTGGCCGCCCGAGGTGGCCGCCCCCGGCGCGAAGATGATCGTCCGGTGACCGTGCCGCGGTGGGCAGCGACGGCGCTGCCGCAGCGTCGGTCGGGGCGACGATGACGCTGCCCAGCACCACGCTGCTGGCGCAGTCGGCGCTGTCGGGCCTGTTCGTCGGTTCGCTGTACGGGCTGATCGGCCTGGGCCTCGGCCTGTCGTGGGGCCTGCTGCGCACCATCAACCTGGCGCACTTCGCGTTCGTCTTCGCCGCAGCGTACTTGTGCTACCAGTTGGTCGCGAGCACCGGTGTCGACCCGCTGCTGACCCTGGTGGCCATCGTGCCGTTGTTCTTCGCCATCGGCGTGGCGCTGCACTGGGTGATGCAACGCTTCGAGGTCACGCCGTTCAACTCGCTGCTGCTCACCTTCGGCGTCACCGCGATCATCGAGGCCGGCATCCAGGCCCTCTGGAGCGCCGACTTCCGGCGCCTGGAGTCGCACTACGGCCAGGCCAAGTTCAAATGGGGCGCGCTCTTCTTGCCGGTGCCCGAGCTGATCACGCTCGGCGCGGCGATCGCGCTGTCGCTGGCGATCTGGGCCCTGCTGAAGTACAGCGACCTCGGCAAGGCGATGCGCGCCGCTGCGTTGGATGCACCGATCGCCGCCGCCTTCGGCGTCAACCAGCGCGCACTGGCGTTGCTGCTGGCCGGCACCTGTGCTGCGCTGGCCGCGGTGGCCGGCATGTGCCTGTCGTTGAGCTTCACGCTCGCGCCATCGCAGATCTACGCCTGGATCGGCGTCGTCTTTGCGGCGGTGATGATGGGGGGCCTGGGCAGCGCGCTGGGACCACTCGTCGCCGGCGTGGTGATCGGGGTCAGCGAGGCGCTGACGATGGCCGTCACCGCGCCGTCGTGGGCGCCGATCGTGTCGTTCACCTTGCTGATCATGCTGCTGTTGTTGCGACCGGGGCGGCCGTGAGCGCCGTCTGCCGATGAGCCGTCCGGTCGTCGCCGCCATCGTCGGCTCCGGCATCGTGCTCGCCGGTGTGCCGCTGCTGCACCTGCCGGCGTTCTACGAATCGATCCTGTACCTGGTGCTGCACTGGATCCTGCTGGCGACTTCGTGGAACATCCTGTCGGGCTACTCGGGCTACTTCTCGTTCGGTCACGGCGCGTTCTTCGGCACCGGCGTGTACACCACCGCGGTGCTGACGGCCCAGTTCGACTGGCCGTTTCTTGCGACGTTGCCGGTCGCCGCGGCGGCGGCCACCGTGCTCGGGGTTGCGCTGGGCGCCGTGGTGTTCCGGGTGCGCTCGGTGCGCGGCGAGCTGTTCGCGTTGTTGACGCTGGCCGTCACTTTCGTGCTGGCCACCATCGTGCTCAACACGCCGATCGATGGCGGGCCCGGCCTCTACCTCAGCGCGGTGCCGGTGCCGCGGCTGGCGCCGACGCAGCCAGGCACCTTCTACCTGTTGGCGCTCGCCGGTGCAGTGGCCGCGCTGCTGATCGCCTACACGGTGCAGCAGTCGCGGCTCGGCGTCGGGCTGTTCGCGATCCACGACGACGAGGATGCGGCCGAGGTGATGGGCGTGCCGACGTATCGCTACAAGCTGGTCGCGCTGGCCATCTCGTGTGCATTGGCCGGCCTGGCCGGCGGCGTGCACGCGCTGTTCATCGCCTACGTCACCACTGGCGAAGTGTTCTCGATCACCGTGCCGCTGACCGTCGTGCTGATGAGCGTGCTGGGCGGCACGCGCCATTGGGCCGGGCCCGCAGTCGGCGCCACCGTGATCACTGCGTTGTTGTATGCGTTCACCCAGGGCGATCTCGCGCTGGCCGGCAAGGCCACGACCGGCGCCGTGCTGATCGCGGCGATCCTGTTCATGCCGCAGGGCATCGTGCCGGGGCTGCAGCGGCTGCGCGCGTCCAGGCCGAACGCGCCGCGCCGCGCGCGCGAGGCGGCGCAGGCGCGCGCGCCGTCGACGCCGACGCACGACTCGTCGCCGCGCGGCGAGGTGCTGCTGCGCGCCACCGCGCTGGCCAAGTCGTTTGCCGGCGTGCAGGCGCTGGCGGGTGTCGACGTCGAGATCCGCCGCGGCGAAATCCTCGGCCTGATCGGCCCCAATGGGTCGGGCAAGTCGACCTTCATCAACGTGGTCAGCGGGCATTTCCCCGCCAGCTCGGGCCGCGTCGAGTTCGAGGCGCGCGAGATCGCGCACCTCGCGGCGCACCGCATCGCGCACGCGGGCATCGCGCGCACCTACCAGATCCCGCGGCCGTTTGCGCACCTGAGCGTGCGCGACAACGTGGCGGCGGCTGCGATGTTCGGGGCTGCTGCATTGACGGCGGCGGCGGCGCGGCGCGAGGCCGACCATTGGCTCGCATTCAGCGGCCTCACCGACAAGGCCGACGCCATGCCCGATGCGCTGAACCTGCACCAGCGCAAGTTCCTCGAGCTGGCGCGCGCGCTGGCGTCGCGGCCCCGGCTGGTGTTGCTCGACGAGGTGCTGTGCGGCCTCAACCCGACCGAGGTCGACGATGCGATCGCGTTGATCCGGCGCATCCGCGACGACGGCACCACGGTGGTGTTCGTCGAGCACGTGATGCGCGCGGTGCTGGCGCTGAGCGATCGCCTGGTGGTGCTGAACCATGGCCAGCTGCTGGCCGAGGGCCCGACCGCACAGGTGATGCAGCGGCCCGACGTGGTGGCCGCGTACCTGGGGACCGCGCATGCTGCGGCTGACTGATCTCGAGGTCGCCTACGGTGCCGCGCCGGCGCTGCGCGGCGTATCGCTCGAGGTGCACCGCGGCGAACTGCTCGGCGTGGTCGGCCCCAACGGCGCCGGCAAGTCGACGTTGATCAACACGATTGCCGGGCTGCTGCGCGCGCGCGGCGGCACGATGGCGTTCGAAGGCCGCGACGTCACGCGGCTGCCGCCGCACCGCTACAACGCCGAGGGCATTGCGATCGTGCCCGAGGGGCGGCGGGTATTCGCCACGATGAGCGTGCTCGAGAACCTCGAGATCGGCAGCCTGTTGCCGCGCTCGCGCGCGCAGCGCTCGGGCTCGCTCGAGCACGCGCTCGCGCTGTTCCCGGCATTGGCGGGCAAGCTGAAGGCCGCAGCGGCGTCATTGTCCGGCGGCCAGCAGCAGATGGTGGCGATCGCGCGCGCGTTGATGTCGCGGCCCAAGCTGCTGCTGCTGGACGAACCGTCGCTCGGCCTGTCGCCGCTGGTGGTGCAGGACCTGTTCACCGCGATTCGGCGCATCAGTGCCGAGGGCATGACGATGCTGCTGGTGGAGCAGAACGTCCCCACGACGATGCAGATCGCGCAGCGCGTCTGCGTGCTCGAGGAAGGCCGCATCGTCGCCGAAGGAACCCCGCAGGCGCTAATGTCCAGCGCCGAGATCCGGCGCGCCTACCTCGGCGCTGACAGCGCGCCTGCTCAGCGCACGGTGAACGGCGACTGATAAGGCCGACCGAACGCGACGCCGGCCACCACGGTGGCCGCTGGCTTGAGATAGATCTTGCCGTCGCGCTTGTTGTTGCGCGTGTCGACGAACGACACCGGCCCTTCGACCACCTCGAACAGCGCCAGATCGGCCGGCGCCCCCGGCTGCAGCGTGCCGAGCTTGGGCACCCGTGCGATCACGCGCGCGGGAGCCGCGGTGGCCATGGTCACCACCTGCTCGAGCGTGAAGCCCATGTTGAGGAACTTGCTCATCACCCACGGCAGGTACGGCATGCCCGGCGAGTTGCCCGAGAACACGTGGATGTCCGACGAGATGGTGTCGGGCAGGCAGCCCTGCGCGATCGCGGCCTCGGCGACGGTGTAGTCGAAGCTGCCGCCGCCGTGGCCGATGTCGAAGATCACGCCGCGCTGCTTGGCCGCCAGCGCCGCCGGCAGCAGCTTGCCGTCTTGGACGATGTTGGTGCCGACGTTCGCGTCGTTGAGCGCGCCGGAGTAGCAGTGCGTCAGGATGTCGCCTGCGCGCAGCGTGTCGAGGATCTGCGACATCAGGTCGCGCGTGGCCACGCCGCCGATGTGGCACATCACCCGCGCCGGCACCCCTGACATCTCGCAGGCCGCGACGGCACGCTTGAGCGGTTCGAGGCCGTGGCGCGCGATCACGTTTTCGCTCATGCGCACCTTGACGCCGAGCACGAAGTCGGCGTTCTCGGCCACCGCCCGCGCGGCGGCCGCCGGCTGCGCGTAGTCGATGTTGAACAGCTCGGGCACCGGGAAGCCGACCAGCCCGCCGACCGCGATGTGCACAAACGCGAACTGGCGCGTGCGCGTGCCCGGCAGGATGAAGCGGCGGAACGCCGCGATGTTGTTGGCGCCGGCGTCGCCGGCCGACACCACCGTGGTGGTGCAGGCATGCTGCACCAGTTCGTCGGCCGGAATGCCGATCGCCGATCCGTAGGGGAAGGTGTGTGCGTGCAGGTCGATCAGCCCCGGCGTCACCAGCTTGCCGCCGGCGTCGAGCACACGGTTGGCGCGCTCCGGCGCGATGCTGGCATCGATCGTCTCGATCACCCCGTAGCGGATGCCGATGTCGCGCTTGCCCTTCAGGTTCTGGCTGGGGTCGAGCACGTTGGCGTTGCGCACCAGCAGGTCGAACTTGTCGTTCGGGCCCATCGCGGCGCGCGTGCTCCAGGGTGCCAGCGCGCCCAACGCCGTGCAGACGCCGCCGGCCAACCATTGGCGCCGTGTGTGTTCTGTCATGTCTCCTCCAGCGTCCGGATGTGCGGCGCATTCAAGCATGGTCACCGGCGCAGCGCAATGTCGACAAACGAGGGCCGCGGCCGTGCAGTATTTCGCCCGCGACACCCAAGGAAACACCGTTACTGCGCTGCTCGCGTATGGTTTCGGTTGCTGGTCGCCTGGCCCTTGCAGGCGCGAATCTCCCGGAGCAGACATGACCTCGAACGACACGCGCAATTTGTGGATGGGCACGCTGGTGCTGGCTGGCCTGAGCGCGCTGGTGAGCGCCTGCGGGCCGCAGGACGGCGGCAGCGCCGACAAGGCCGCACCCGTCGCCACCCCCGTTGCAGCGGCCCCGGCAGCGGCGGCGAATCCGGCGCCGGCGCCGGTTGCCGACCCGGCCCCGGCTCCAGTGGTCGCCAAGCCGGCCCCGGTGCACGTGGCCAAGCCGGCGACGAAACCGGTGGCCAAGCCGGTGGTGGCGAAGGCAGAACCCGCGCCCGAGATCAAGGTCGCGGCGGCGCCGCCGTCCAACACCGTCGGTGCGGTCAAGCAGATCGATCCGATCACCGAGACCAATGCCAGCGGCGTCGGCGCGGTGGCAGGCGGCGTGCTCGGTGGCGTGCTGGGCCACCAGTTCGGCAAGGGCGACGGCAAGAAGGCGATGACCGTGCTGGGCGCGGTCGGCGGCGCTGTGGCCGGGCATCAGGTCGAGAAGGCGCACAACACGAAGGTGGTGGGCTATCGCGTGCAGGTGCAACTCGACAACGGCGAAACGCGCACGTTCGAACCGACGCAGCTCGATGGCCTGAAGGTCGGCGACCGCGTGCGAGTCGAGCAGGGACAACTGCGCCGCGTGTGACGCGCCGACGAATTCACTCAACGCGAGGAAACACCATGGCCTTCAGCAGCCCCTTGATTCGAACCCTGATTGCGCTGGCCGCCGCGGCGACGCTGGCGGCCTGCCAGAACATGACCGAGCGTGAACAAGGCACTGCCACCGGCGCCGGCATCGGCGCGATCCTCGGCGCCGTCATCGGCTCCAACAGCGGCAACGCCGGCAAGGGTGCGTTGATCGGCGCCGCCGGCGGCGCGGTGGCCGGCAACCTGTGGTCCAAGCACATGGAAGAAAAACGCGCGGCGATGGAGAAGGCCACGCAGGGCACCGGCATCGTGGTGAGCCGCACCGAGGACAATCAACTGAAGGTCAACGTGCCGAGCGACTTCTCGTTCGATGTCGGCCGCTCCGACGTCAAGAACAACATGCGCCCGGTGCTCGACGAGTTCACGCGCGGCCTCGATCCCAACATGCAGGTGCGCGTGGTCGGCCACACCGACTCCACCGGCAGCGATGCGATCAACAACCCGCTGTCGGTGCGCCGCGCCGAGGCCGTGCGCGACTACATCTCGACCAAGAGCGTGATCAGCGGCCGCGTCATCACCGAAGGCCATGGCTCGCACGAACCGGTGGCCCAGAACGACACGCCAGCCGGGCGCGCGCAGAACCGCCGTGTCGAGATCTTCCTGCGCGAGCCGGCCGGCGGGAAATGAGCCGCCCCCGAGACGGCCTGGCGGCCGTCTCCCTGTCGAGGGGGCCATGCCAGCGCACTGGCAAGGCCGGATCCGCGGCCTGCGCCGGGCTGCCGGTTCATGCGGGCGTCGGTCGCGCCGCGCACGCTAGATCCTCTGGTTAGACGAACCTGAAGACGACGCTGCCGAGTGAGCCGTAGTCCGCATGCAGCGTGTCGCCGGCTTGCGCGAACACCGGCCGCGTGAACGAACCGGCCAGCACGATCTGGCCCGCTTCGAGCGACTCACCGTAGGGTGCGATCTTGTTGGCCAGCCATGCCACGCCGTTGCCCGGGTGGTTGAGCACGCCGGCGGCCAGTCCGGTTTCCTCGATCACGCCGTTCTTGTGCAGCAGCGCGCCGACCCAACGCAGATCGACGTCGTGCGGGCGTACCGGACGCCCGCCGATCACCACGCCGGCGTTGGCGGCGAAGTCGGCGATGGTGTCGAATACCTTGCGCATCTGCCTGGTGTCGCGATCCTGCTGCTCGATGCGCGCGTCGATGATCTCGATCGCCGGCGTCACCATATCGGTGGCCGACAACACGTCGAACAAGGTGACGCCGGGCCCCTTGAGCGGCTTGCCGAGGATGAATGCCAGCTCGACCTCGATGCGAGGCACGATGAAGCGGTGAATCGGGATGTCGCCGCCGGCGGGAAACAGCATGTCGTCCATCAGCGGCGCGAAGTCGGGTTCGTCGATCTGGCTCGATTGCTGCATCGCGCGCGAGGTCAGGCCGATCTTGCGGCCGACGACGCGATGGCCGTCGGCGATTTCCAGCTCGACCCACGCGCGCTGGATCGCATAGCCGTCGTCGATCGTCATCGACGGATGCTGCTTGGAGAAGTGGCGCAACTGCGTGCGCGACTTGCGCGCGTCGTAGAGCTGGCGCGCCAGCGACCGGATCGTGCGCTCGTCCAAGGTGGCGGTCATGACTTGGCGAAAAGCGGATGCAGGTTGCCGAACTTGCCGTCGAAGGCCTCCTGGCCCTCGTCGACCTGCAAGGTCAAGCCGACCGGTCTTCGCGCCAGCAGCGGCGCCAGGTGCTCGCGCGCCACCGCCACCAGCGCCTCGCCGGCCCGCTTCTTCACCGCATCGCTGCGACCGCGCCCCATGCGCAGGTTGAAGTAGGCGAACGCACAATCGTCGCCCTTGCCTTGGGCGCGCGACGCAGCGCCGCCGTCGGCCACCGCATGGTGAGCGGCCGGATAGGCCAGCACACGCGTGCCGCCGATCGGGAACACCGGCTGCCCCGCCTCGTCCTTGAGCGCGATCATCGTGTCGGCCAGCTTGCGGCACAGGCCATCCATGTCGGTCTCGCGATCGAGCTGGGGGGTGTAGAGGATCACCAGGTGGGGCATGGCTGACAGGCTCCAAGGCGGCGCTGGGGCAGGCCAGGCCACGCGCGATTGTTCATCATTCGGCGCCAGCCCGATCGAGCGCCCAGAGTACGATCGACGCACCGACGTCCCCTCGGGAGGGCTGTGAACCAGGAGATCCGCTTCTGCACCTGCCCCGACGGCGCGCGCATCGCCTACGCGCTGTCGGGACGCGGCGCGCCGCTGGTGATGTCGGGCACCTGGCTCAACCACCTCGAGTACCAGTGGCACAACCTGGCGTGGCGCCCCTGGTTGGAGCATTTCTCGCGCCATTACACGCTGCTGCGCTACGACCTTCGTGGCACCGGCCTGTCGGACCGCTCGTTCAACGGCGCATCTGCCGAGACCTGGGCGAGCGACTTCACCACCGTGGTCGACGCCGCCGGCTTCGAGCGCTTTCCGCTGCTCGGCGTCTGCCAGGGCGGGCCGATCGCGATCGACTACGCCGCGCGCCATCCCGAGCGCGTGAGCCACCTGCTGCTCTACGGCACCTATGCGCGCGGCAACTTCATGCGCCCGGAGCGGCCGCGCGAGGCACCCAACGCGCAGATGTTCCTCGACCTGGCCCGGCTCGGCTGGGGCACCGACAACCCCGAGTTCATGCAGGTGTGGGCTACCGTGTTCCAGCCCGGCGGCGGCATCGAGCACCAGCGCACGTGGAACGAGCTGCATTGCCGCTCGGTGTCACCCGCCAGCGCGGCGGCGTTCTTCGAAGCGGCGTTTCGCACCGACGTGCAGGAGGCCGCGCGGCGCGTCCAATGCCCCACACTCGTCGTGCACGCGAACAAAGACAAGGCCGCGCACGTCGAGGAAGGGCGGCGGCTGGCGAGCCTGATCCCCGGCGCGCGCTTCGTCGAACTCGACAGCCCCAACCACATGCTGCTGCCCGACGAGCCGGCTTGGGCGCGCTTCGTCGAGGAGGCGCGGGCCTTTCTGCGCACACCGGGCGCGCAGGTGGGCATCGAGGACAAACTCAGCGCCCTCACCGAACGCGAGCGCCAGGTGCTCGAGGGCATCGCACGCGGACTCGACAATGGCGAGATCGCCACCGCGCTCGCGCTCTCGGAGAAGACGGTGCGCAACCACGTGACGCGCGTGTTCGACAAGATCGGCGTCGCGCACCGCTACCAGGCCATCGTGCTGGCGCGCGACGCTGGCCTCGCCGACGGCCGGCGGCGCCCCCCGCCTCTGTAGTCGTCTGCGGTCAG
>Ga0326726_10000846_pt1 | contig 27993 bp, 22 predicted proteins | sample MHFenrmetagenome_2_FD_207603 | JGI IMG/M metagenome (GOLD analysis project Ga0326726, IMG submission 207603) | Lab enriched peat soil microbial communities from Michigan Hollow, Ithaca, NY, United States - MHF15MN | ecosystem: Environmental > Terrestrial > Soil > Wetlands > Peat | place: USA... | reverse complement strand
TCGTCCCGGTTCGGGTTCGACAGGTGGTGCGGTTTCGGATCGAAAAGTTCTGAGTCCGAGTTCCGAGTTTCGAGTCTCCAAGGTCCCAAGTCAGCGGTCGAGCCAATCGCAGGGTTCGATTCTTGCAAGTTTGTGCGCCAACTCGGAACTCGGAACTCTGAACTCGGCACTCCTGTGACGGCTGTCACCAAGGGCAACGGGTTTCACAGCTTTGACTTACGTGGCGCGGCCTCATGTAGTGTCTGAGTGGCGCGTCCGAGCCCCCTGTCATATATTGATTTATCCCTTGTACCCACTCTCTGAGAGGGTAGTCTGATGACCGCCTCCGCTCGGATCCGCTTGGTCGTTGTCCTGGCGGGCCTGACTCTGCCCGCGGGGCTTTGGGCGCAGAACGCCAGGCCCGAGACCCACACCGTCAACAAGGGTGATACCCTCTGGGATCTCGCCCGGCAGTACCTGGGCGACCCGCTGCTCTGGCCCGAGATCTACCGGCTGAACACCACGGTCGTGGAGGATCCGCACTGGATCTATCCGGGCGAGGTGCTGCGTCTGGTCTCCGGGGGAGACGTGAGCGCGGTTCCCACCACCGATACGCCGGCGCCCCAGGTGGAGCAGCAGGCCGAACCGAACGCCGAGGTAGCAGCCGCGCCGGGGGATTCCGCCGAGGCCGCACCGGCTGAAGCCGATTCGGGGCTGGCAGAGCCCCAGGTGATGGACCTGACGGCCAACAGCGGTGACGACCGCCGCGACAACGTGGACCTCACTCCTCTGGTCGGTGCTAGCCGGCGCACGGGCGCCTCGGGGCCGAGTCTCGAGCTGCAGCTGCGGCGCAAGTACCGGCCGGTGCGGCGCAGTGAATTCTACAGCTCGGGTTTCCTCACCGAGGGCCAGCAGCTTCCGCTAGGCAACATGCTGGGCACTGTGACGCCGCTGCAGATTCAGGCGGAAAACCGTGGGACCACGGCCCCCCTGTTCGCCAAGGTGGCTGTGACCCCGCCGTCGGGCGCCCGCTATCAGGTGGGTGATACGCTGATGGTGATGCGGGTAGAGCGCGAGGTAAGGGGCTACGGCAATGTGATCGTACCGACCGGACTGATCCGGGTGAGCGACGCCAGCCGGGCGGAGATCGTGGGCGAAGTGATCGCAGCCTATGCCCAGATCCACGATGGCCAGCGGGTGATTCCGGCCGAGAAGTTCGATGACCCGGGCCGGGTTCGGCCGGTGCCCATCTCCGACGGCGTGCGTGGACGGGTTCTGGCACACCGCGATGCTCATGCGCTCACCGGCCCGCAGGACGTGCTCTTCATCGATCGTGGCCGCAAGGACGGCGTGGGGCTCGGCGACCTGTTCGAGATCCGCGCCACGCCGAAGGCGCGGGAGAACGCGGCCGGTGTGGTGGATGATGTCATGGCGACGGTGCAGGTAGTGCACCTCGGCGATCACACCAGCACCGCGCGGGTCATCAAGGTCACCCAGCCGGACATCGTCACGGGCACCCAGGTTCGCCAGATCGCCAAGCTCCCTTCGTGACGCGGGCGTGGGCTCGCTCCGGCCTCACGCGCCTTCCTCCGGGCCCTCCTGAGCGGGCCGCACTCCTGCGGCCGCTCTCGGGGGCCCGGACTCGTTTGTCCCGACCGGCTCCCATCCGGTCGACTGCCGAGGCTATGATTCCTCCTTCCTCCTGACTCGTGGGATTGTTCGCCATGCTCCAGGCCGGTTCGTCGCTTCCCTCCTCGTCGTGGGACCTCGTAGTTCACTCCAGTCCGGAAACCAAGGTCGTCCTCGCGATCACCCTGGTGTTCTCGCTCATCTCGTGGTTCGTGATCGGACTCAAGATCTGGCAATTCCGCCGGGTCCGGAGCCAGGCGAACCGCTTCTTCGGCGTACTGGAGCGAACCACCCGGCTCAAGGATGCCTATCACGCGGTGATGAAGCTGCCGCCCTCGCCCTATTCCCGGCTGTTCCGGGAAGGGCTGAGCTTCTTCGCCGACCTGCGTCCCGGCATGCTTCGGGAGGAGGCGCCGGCGTCCTCGACGATTCTGAGCATCACCCAGCTCGAGGCGCTCAAGATGGTGCTGGGAAAGGAGGTCGCCGCCGAGCGGGACCTCATGGCCCGGTTCATCTCGTGGCTCGCGACCATCGGCTCGGTCGGCCCGCTGCTCGGACTACTCGGCACCGTGCTGGGCGTGATGGATGCCTTCATCGGCATCGCGGCCAAGGGTTCGGGCAACATCGGGGCGGTGGCTCCGGGCGTCGCGGAGGCGCTGGTTACCACGGTGGCCGGTCTGGCGACGGCCATCCCCGCGATCATGGCCTACAACCTCCTGGCCAATCGGCTGGGCGTGTTTGCCGGTGAACTCGAAGGCTTTGCCAACGAAATGGTGGGAACCATGGCTCGCGAAGGGATGATCTGATGAGCTGGGGCGTGGGGCAGGGGGGCGGTCTCCGCGGCCACGGGGAGCTGCCGCTTTCGGCGGACATCAACGTCACCTCCCTGGTGGACGTGGCCTTTGTACTGCTCATCATCTTCATGATCACCGCGCCGATCATGCAGGGCGGAGTGGACGTGCAGCTGCCGCGGGCGGAGGCCCGGCCCATTCCCGCGAAGGAGGGGATGGTAGTGAGTGTTGATCGCGAGGGTCGGATCTTCATCGACGAGACCCGGGTATCCCTGGGCGATTTCCGCATGACGTTCGGGGCTCTGGTGCAGAGCCGGAAACCGAAATCGGTGTACCTCCGGGCGGATAGGCGGGTGCCTTATGGCGAGGTCGTGAAGGTGCTGGCCGTCATCCGCATCTCCGGGATCTCGGACGTGGGGCTGGTCGCCGAGGAAGAAGAACGGCCGTGAAGCACCGGCTGGCCGCGGGGCGGGAACGGAGCGGGTTCGCCGTCGGACTGACCGGCACGGTCGTGGTCCACGCCGCCGCGATCGTCCTCCTGTGGAACACGATCTCGGCGGTGGATACCGGACCGCCGGTCTATGCGGTGGAGCTGGTGGCAGCGCCGGCGCCTCCCCCCGAGGAGAAGCCGGCGCCGGAGGCGGTCACCCGCCCGCCGGCGGAAGAGCCGGCGCCAACCGAGCCGGCACCCAAGCCGGAGAAACCGGCACCGCCCAAACCCAAGCCCACCGCCAAGCCGGCCGAGAAGGCAGAACCCAATCCCAAGGCCACCACGCCTACCCGGCCACTGCCTGGCGAAGCGCCCAGCACCGGGTCGGATGCCGTCACCGTCAGTACGCCCGGCCTCGCCTTTCCCTACCCGGACTACCTGCGGAACATCGTCCAGGAGGTGTATCGACGCTGGCAGCGCCCGCTGGGGAACGCCGCTCTCCGGGCGGAGGTGAGCTTCCTCATATTGCGGGACGGCTCGGTAAGGGAGATTCGTCTGACCCGGCCGTCGGGGGTCTTCTCGTTCGACCTGTCGGCCCAGGGGGCGATCGAGGCCGCCGGCAACGCGGGCGCCTTCGGCGCGCTGCCCGATGGCTGGCCCGCGGATGTACTCCCAGTTTCGTTTTACTTCACACCCAGGACCCAATGATCCGACGTTCCCTCCGTGGATGGCTCCTCGCCGCAGTGGCGGCACTGCCTGCCCTCCCGCTCGCCGCCCAGGATACCACCAAGACGCCGGAAGGGGTTCGGATCGGCATCGAGTACCGGCCGGGAGTCCGGCCGTCGGTGGTGGTGCTCCCGGGCCCGGGACTCGATTCCGCCCGAGCGATCCTGACCCGGGATCTCGACTACTCGGATCGTTTCGAGGTCATTCCCCTCGGGCCGCGGGATACCACGGGCGTGGTCAACCCCGGGGGCCGGGCGCTGGACTATGCCCTGTTCCGCACGCTCGGGGCCTCGTACGCCGTGGAGCTGGCCGGCGATGGCCCAGGTGCCATGGTGCGGCTGCACGATATCACCGCCGGCGCCCTGCGCCGGGAACAACGCTTCACTCTGCCGGCCCAGTTCGACGTGAACTACCGGCTCGCAGTGCACCGCGTGGCCGATGAGGTGGTGCGCTGGATCACGGGGACGCCCGGCTATGCGGCCTCCCGGGTCCTGTTTCTGGTCGACCGGCGGCTCTATCGGGTGGATAGCGACGGCGGCGGGGTCTCCGCGCTGTCGCCACCCGCCGAAGAGATCCTGTCGCCCGTCTGGAGCCCCGACGGCCGGCGCATCGCCTACACCCGCTTCGGGCGCGGGACCGGCAGCCTGGTGCTGCAGTTGGTGGCCACCGGTGAGAAGACCGTGGTGACGGGGACCACAGCCCTGCTCAACATCACGCCGGCATTCTCGCCGGACGGACGGTTGCTGGCCTTCGCGCGCTCCGGGGAGGACGGCACCGACATCTACACCGCGGATGTCGCGCAGAACTGCTGCGTTCAGCGGTTGACCGTGGGTCGCTACTCCGATAATCTTTCCCCCACCTTCGCCCCCGATGGGCGCCGGCTGGCGTTCGTGTCCACCCGGGCGGGCGCACCGCAGATCTACGTCATGGCGGTGGACGGGACCGACCAGGAGCTGTTCGCCCCGTTCGACTACGGTGTCACGGGCAGCTCCAATGCGCCGGAGTGGTCACCGGACGGGGCCAGCGTCGGGTTCCACCGGGAGGTGAACCGCACGCCGCAGGTGTTCGTGCTCGACGTGGCCAGCCGGCGGGTACGCCAGCTGACCTCCAGTGGCCGGAACGAGGATCCGAGCTGGGCCCCGGACGGGCGTCACCTGGTCTTCGTTTCCGACCGCAGCGGCCGGCGCCAGCTCTGGGTCATTGATATTGTGACCGGCCGCATCCGCCAGCTCACGTTCGAAGGTCAGGCGCGGTTGCCGGCGTGGTCCCGCCGTCTGTCCGACCCTGTTCCCACTCAGCCCTAGCTCCCCGGAGGTCCGATGGTGTCCCGCGCCTTCACCCGCTTGCTCGCCGCCCCTCTCGCGCTGGTCGTGGTTCTGGCCTGCGGCGGGAAGAAGCAGCCCGAGCAGCCGGCGCCGCAGCCGAGCACGCCCGCGCCCCAGCCGACCGCTCCGGCTCCTCAACCTGCCCCCCAGCCGCCGCCGCCCGCTCAGCCGACCGAGGATCCGGCCGCCGCCGCCGCGCGGGTCACCGCGGCCCTGCTGGGCGAAGTAGCCACGATGATCCACTTCGAGTTCGACATGTCGGACATCCGGCCCGATGACCGGACCGTGCTCGATCGCAAGGCCGCCATCCTGGGCGCCAATTCCGGGCTCCGGGTGCGTATCAGCGGTCATGCCGACGAGCGGGGCTCGGATGAGTACAACCTTGCCCTCGGCAGCCGGCGCGCCGCGGCGGCGAAGACCTACCTGGTCAACAAGGGTATCGATGCCAGCCGGATCGAGACGGTCTCCTTCGGTGAGGAGCGCCCGCTGGATCCCGGCCACGACGAGAACGCCTGGGCGGCCAACCGCCGGGACGAGTTCGAAGTGACCGCGGGCGGGCAGAACCTGCGCAACCCGTGATGCGGTACGCCCGACTGATCGCGCCGTGCCTCACGCTGGCCGCCCTGGGGGCCTGTGCCTCCAAGGGCGACCTGCGGCGGGTGGAGGACCAGCTGATCCTCTCCCGCACGGAGACTCAGCGCACCGACTCCGCCCGCGCCGTGCAGCTGGGCGAGGTGCTCCAGGTGCAGCGGCGGATCATGGATTCCCTGGACGCGGTCAACCGCAACCTCGGCGCGCTCGGCCGCCAGGTCGCCGGCTTCAAGGGCGACGTGGCCAACGACCTGGTGAGCATCCAGCAGCAGCTGGTCCAGGTTCAGGCGCTCACCGGCCAGAGCCAGGCGCGGCTCACCGAGCTGCAGACCCAGGTCGAGGCGCGCTCCGAACAGCTGAATGTCCCTGCTTCCGCGGCGGATACGACGGCCGCCCCGGCGGGGGCTGCACCCAGCGGCCCCCCGGCCGCCGGGGGGCCGTCCGCGGAACAGGTCTACGCCGCCTCGCTGCAGCAGCTCCGGCGGGGCAGCCCGGGGACGGCACGCATGGGATTCCAGCAGCTGCTGCGTACCTATCCCACCAACTCCCGGGTTCCGGACGCGACCTATTTCGTGGGAGAAACCTTCGCCGCGGAGGCTCCCGACTCGGCCCAGGTGTATTACAGCAAGGTCGTAGAGTCCTTCCCCCAGTCTCCCCGGGCGGCGAGCTCGCTGTACAAGCTCGGACTCCTGGCAGAGCGCCGGAAGGACCTCGACGGCGCCCGCGGGTACTTCACCCGCGTGGTGCGTGACTATCCCCGGTCTGACGAGGCGGCCCTCGCCCGCGATCGCCTGAAGACGCTCGGCCGCTGACCCGGGCGCAGGAAGCAGGACGGAAATGACCGGCCCCGGTGCGGAAATGCCTTTCCTCGAGCACCTCGAGGAGCTGCGGGTCCGGCTGGTGCGTGTCCTGCTGGCGCTGATCGCGGGTTTTGCCGCCGGGCTGTGGGTGGTGCAGCGGTTCGAATTCGTGAACCTGCTGAAGGCCCCGATCGCTCCCTACCTCAAGATCACCGGCGGCAAGCTGGTCGTCACCAGCCCCACCGAGCCGGTGATGATCACGCTCAAGCTCGCCCTCATCGTCGGGCTGGTGCTGGTCTCCCCGGTCATCGTCTACCAGGTCTGGGCCTTCCTCGCTCCCGCGCTGTATACCCGGGAGAAGCGGGCCGTGGTGCCCGCGCTCGGCGCGGGACTGGTGCTGTTCTGCGCCGGCGGATTCTTCGCCTTCCTCGTCATCCTGCCGCAGGCCCTGCCGATCCTGTTCAGCTTCCAGTCCGAGGGGCTGGAGATCCTCATCACCTTCGAGAAGTACTTCGGATTCGTGGTCCAGCTGGTCCTGGCGATGGGGCTGTGCTTCGAGATCCCGCTGGTCATGATGATGCTCTCGGCGCTGGGCGTGGTGACCCCGGCCGGGCTCAACCGCTTCCGGCGCTACGCCATCGTGCTGGCGGCAATCGCGGGAGCGGTGCTCAGTCCGGGCACCGACATCCTCTCGATGATCATCATGACCGTGCCGATCCTGCTCCTGTACGAGGTCGGCTTCCTCGGAGCGTGGGTGATTCACCGGCGCCGGGGGCGCAAGGAGGCGGTCACCGCCGCGCTGCTGCTTGTGGCCCTGTTTGCCGCGCCCCATCGCCTGGAGGCCCAGGTTCCGGTCAAGAAGCGTCCGGTGAGCCCGGCGGACGCCGTCCGCCGGCCCGGCCGGGACACCCTCCCCGACAGCACCGGGACCGACTCCACCCGGCTGAGACCCGGACAGGCGGTCGACACCGCCACGGCGCGCCGGCTGGGGCTGCCGACCTCGCCGAGGTGGACCTTCGCTCCCGACGATTCGATCGTCACCGAACTGCTCACCCGGCCCGGCTACCAGGCCACCCGGTTCCGCTCGGACTCGGCCGTCGTCTTTGCCGAGCAGCGGCACCTGGTGCTCACCCGGGAGGCAATGACCAAGCGGGGAGAGACCATCCTGGAGGCCGATTCCATCTCCTACCAGGAATCCGACTGCCTCATCCGCGCGCGAGGAGAACCGGCGCTGTTCGACAAGGAGACGGTGCTGACCGGCTTTGGCGGGATCCGCTACAACACCTGCATCCGCCGGGGGGTCGTGACCGACGCGCTGACCAGCTTCAAGCAGGGGAATACCGACTGGTTTCTGCGGGGGGACCTGGCCCAGGACTCGAGCGCGTCCCGGTTGTACGCCGCCGAAGGGGAGATCACCAGTTGTGACCTCCCTACGCCGCACTACCACTTCAGCGCCCGGGAGGTGAAGTGGATCTCCCGCACCGTCATGGTGGCCCGTCCGGCGGTCCTGTATATCCGCGACGTGCCGATCCTGTGGCTGCCGTTCGTGTTCCAGGATGCCCGGCCGGGAAGGCGGTCCGGGATCCTGATCCCGCGCTTCGGGCTCAACGACATCGTGCGGCAGAATCCGGGCTACAACCGGCAGGTCACCAATATCGGTTACTACTGGGCGCCCAATGAGTATTTCGACGCGGTAGCCAAGCTGGACTGGTTCGCCAACCGCTACACCGAGTACGGCATCGCCGGGCAGTATCGCATCCTGTCGCGGGACATGAGCGGCGCGGTGGGCTACCGGCGGATGGTGGAATCGAGCGGCAGCCGGTCCACCAACATCCGCTGGGACCACCGGCAGAACTTCGATCTGAGCACCTCGCTCAACCTGAGCCTCAACTACACCAGCAGCGGGTTCGTGCAGCAGCGGAACGCCATCGATCCGCTGCAGTCCACCCAGCAGATCACCAGCTCGGCGAACTTCTCCAAGCGTTATCCCTGGGGCTCGGTGTCGATCGGCGGCAACCGCCGCCAGAGCCTGTCGGACAACAGCGTCTCGACCCAGTTCCCCTCCCTCGCGGTCACTCCGAAGCCGATCGACCTGTCCAGCAACGTGACCTGGTCACCCGGCCTATCGGTGACCAACACCTTCGAGACCAACTTCCCCACCAGCCCGCCCATCGTGCGGGTGGGGCCGGGAGGAATCCTCGACACGCTGGCCGCCACCACCGACCGGCGCAACACCGTGGTCAACTTCGATACCCCTCTCAGGGTCGGTGGCTTCACCTGGCGCAACAGCTTCAACTACAACGACCGGCAAGTGAACGGGCGGCAGGTCATCGGGGTGGTCCGGATCCCCGACCCCAGCACCCCCGACCCGACCGACTCGATCACCGTAAGTCAGGCCACGGTGGGCGACTTCGAAAGCGACCTCGACTGGCAGACCGGCATCAATCTGCCCACCGTGTTCCGCAGCAGCTGGAAGGTGCAGCCCAGTGTGAACATCGTGAACTCCACCAGCGGGCCGTTCTACCTGCGCAACCAGAGCAGCGGGGGGAACTGGGTGCGGCAGAGCAAGCGCTTCAACTTCGGCATCACCTCGTCGCCCACCTTCTTCGGATTCTTCCCGGGGTTCGGACCGATTCAGCGGATCCGCCACAGCATCTCCCCCACGATCAGCTACAGCTACAGTCCGGCCGCGAGCGTGCCGGCGGAGTACGCGCGGGCCCTGGCCGGCCGGAACGGGACGCCTCAGTTCCGGAGCGATCCCGCCCAGCTGCTCAGCATCGGTCTGTCGCAGAACTTCGAGGGCAAGGCCCGGCCCAAGGCGGGAGACACCACCTCCGCCGACAACGCGCGGAAGTTTCGCCTGCTCGGCATTCAGACCAGCTCGCTGCAGTACGACTTCGAACAGGCCAAGCAGAAGGGGAAGACCGGCTGGAAGACCGACGCGCTCACCAATTCATTTCAGAGCGACCTGCTGCCGGGCTTCAACCTCAGCCTCACCCACGATCTCTGGCGCGGGCCGGTGGGGACCGACAGCGCGAAATTCTCGCCCTTCCTGGAGGCGGTGACGGCCAGCTTTGCCATCTCCGGCAACACGGTTCGCTCCGTCCTTGGCCTTTTTGGTCTGGTGCATCGTCCGGATACCACCGGCAAGGCCGGTCCGCCGCCACCCAACTACGTGGCCAGCCAGAGCCGCTTCGGGAGGCCGCCCTCGTTCTACGGCTATGGCGCCGATCAGAGCCTGGGGTTCGGAACCAGCCGCCAGTTCACCGCCAATTTCAACTACAGCCTCTCGCGGCAGCGGCAGGAAGGCATCGGCCCGGCACCAACCCCGCAACAGAGCCTGGGGTTCAGCACCGCGTTCTCCCCAACCGCCTTCTGGACCGTCTCCTGGTCCACCCAGTACAACATCACTGCGAGCCGGTTCGAGTCACAGACCGTCCGGCTCGAACGGGTGCTGCACGAGTGGCGCGCCGGGTTCAATTTCGTGCGCAATCCGAACGGCAATTTCGCGTTCTTCTTCTCGGTGTATCTCTCCGACCTCCCCGACATCAAGTTCGACTACAACCAGACCTCGATCGAGCGCTGACCCTCGCGGTTTTCACCAGAACCACCACCAGCGAACCGCAACGCAGAGACGCGAAGGGCGCAGAGGTCGCAAAGGTCCCTCTGCGGGCTCCGCGTTCTCTGCGTCTCTGCGTTGAATGGGGGCTGTCCCTGGGGTGGGACAGGTAGGCGGGCCGGTCCATGTTGCTAAGTGATTGAGCCGCAAGATGATACTGTCGGCAGTCGGAGTGGCACTCCTCCTGCTTTCAAGACGGCTGATCTCTACCCGGAGACAGTCATGCGTCGCGTCTGGTTGGCCCTGCCATTCCTCGGTCTCGCCGCCTGCTCGGACTACAACAACGGGGTCGGATACGGTGGCGGGTTGGTGGCTCCGCCCAGTAACCTGACCTACGAGGTCGAGCCGAGCGGTACACCCGGTGCTCCCGCCGGCGTACTGCTGCACTGGGACTTCGACTCCGATCCCAACCTGGCGGTATGGCACGTCTACTCGCGCGGGTCCACTTCCGACTCGTACCGGCTGCGGGGCAGCACGACCTCCAACAGCTTCCACGATGAAGGTGTGCCCCACCTGCAGTACTACGTGACTGCCGAAGACGTCAACGGGGTGGAGAGCTCGCCAAGCGCGGTAGTCACGGTCGACGAGCGGCTGGCGTTGCAGAAGCCGACCTCACTCACCACGACTTCGCTCAATGGCGGTATCGCACTGACCTGGTCGGACAACCCGTTCCAGTCGGATCCGGGCGGGTTCAAGATCTATCGGGTGTACAGCACCTCGTACGACCTCGACCACAATCTGTGCGGCACCACCTGGGCGCTCGAGGGGACCACGGTCGCGCCCGAATTCGTGTCCAGCGCGCTCACCAACGGCGTGCCCCGCTGCTTCGGGGTCTCGGCCGTGAGCATCGAGGGGTTCGAGAGCCTGTGGTCGCCCATCCAGTCCGACACGCCGCGGCCCGATGCCCGCAATGTCGTGCTGTACGCCCGGCAGGCCCAGGATGCGGGGAGCGGGTTCCGCTTCTGGCGTGATGTGGATGGCGACGGCGCCGCCGACGCCAACGAGATCGGCCTGGTCCTGGCTGGCTCCTCGAGCCAGGGGGATTTCACCGTGGAGCGGGATGCCAGCGGCACTCTGTTCCTCACTCCCTTGCGGACCGGAACCGGGGTCGCGCTGTACGGCAACGCGCCGGTGGCCGACCTGACCAGCATCGATTTCGCCCCGAACATCAGCTATGGTCGGGCGGGGATCGAAGCCCTGCCGGGGTGGGGCTATGTGTTCGAAACCGATGGCGGCGATGGTTTCCTGCGGTACGGCGCGGTGCGAGTGACCCATGTCGGGCAGAGCTTCCTGATACTCGACTGGTCCTTCCAGACCGACCCGGGGAATCCGGAGCTGATCAGGGTGGCCAGCGTAGAGAAGTAGCGGTTCGAGGCGGGACAGGGCGGACAAGGCGGACAAGGCGGACGAAAATAGGCGGGGCGCTCGGGGCTCTGGTTTGGTGTTCCGGCCCGTCCGCCCTGTCCGCCTTGTCCGCCTTGCCTTGCTCGCTCTAGGAGGGCCCGGTATCTTCTAAGTTCCGGTATTTCATAGGCCTTAACCCTCGACCCGCCGGCTGGATGAACTTCGAGAAGCTGAAGGAAACGGCCCGGAAGTATGAGCAGAAAGAGGAGTGGCGGCGGGCCATCGAGGTCTACCTGCAGGCAATCCGTGAGTTCGAGGCGGGGAACGATCCCGTCCCCGACCTCTCGGTATACAACCGGATTGGGGATCTCTACCTCAAGGCCAATGAGCCCGGCGCTGCGGTCCAGGCCTACGAGCGCGCTGCCGACCTGTACGGCGAGCAGGGCTTCTACAACAATGCCATAGCGCTGTGCGGCAAGATCCTCCGGGTGAACCCCGGTCGGATCGGCACGTACCTCAAGCTCGCCCACCTGCACGCCCGCAAGAACGTCGTCATCGAAGCGAAGAAGAACCTGCTCGAGTACCTCGAGCGGATGAACGCCCTCAATCAGCTGGATGACGCATTCAAGTCGGTCAAGGAATTCGCGGACCAGTTCCCCGGCAACAAGGAAATCCGGCTGATGTTGAGCGAGTTGCTCCGCGCCTCCTCCCGCAACGCGGAGGCGCGGGAGCAGCTGGAGAAGCTGGCCAACGACCTCGAGGCCCGGGGTGACACCATCGGCGCCCGCAAGACGCTGATGCGGCTCCAGGCCCTCGACGCCGAGGAGGGCGGGGCGGCTCCCGCCGAAGTACCGCGACCCGCTCCGACGCGGGGCAAGGGAGACCTGGTCTTCCTCGATACCGGGTCGGCCGCGCCTGCCGGACGGCCGGGCCCTGCGGGGCCGCCGTCACGCAAGACCCGGGCGGTGACGTTGCCGCCTCCGGGGCGGCCGACCGAGCGAAACAAGGCGCCCTCCGGGCTGCCGCTGATCGAAGTGGGCGATGAAGCTCATGGCGGCAAGACCGGTGGTCCCAAGCCTGGCGCTCCCAAGACCGGAGAGACTCCCGCGCTGCAGATCGAGACCTCGAGCCTGGTGGACACACCGCTCGAGCTCGAGTCGGTGCAGTCGATTTCCGATGAGGCTCACCTCGAGGCCGCCGCTTCCGCGGAGGTGGCGAAGACCCTGGGTTTCGAGCCGACGGTGACGGAAGGATTCGACGGGGCGCAGGTACGGCCGCTGGAGGGCCTCGAGCTGGACGAGCCCGCGCCCGACAACGTGGAGCTGCAGATCTCCACCGAGGGCCTGGATCTCGAACGCGCCAGCGTGGATCCGGATGCGTTGGAGCCAGGCGACCGGACCAGCCTCATCATTCCCGAACCGCTGGACTCCCCCGAGTTGGCCGAGGCGCTGGGCGAGCTTGAGGGGTTCGAGCCTGGCCTGGATACTACCAGCTTCGCCGGGGAGCTCGAGCTGCTCGAGACCGGGGCAGCCGAGCCCGACCTCGGCACCGAGCTGGATTTCCCGTCGGAGCCGCTCCCCGATCTGGATGACACGGTGCTGGAGGGTGGCGATGACACTGTCACCTTCATCGACGCCGGTCCAGCGGTCCTGCCCACGATCACCGAGCTCGAAGACCGGGTGCTGGATGATCCGGATGACCCGGAAGCCCATCGGGCCCTGGGCGAGGCGTTGCTGGCGGCGGGCGAGCAGCTGCGCGGGCAGGAGGAGCTGGAGCTGGCGCTGGCGGGGTTCGAAGGGCGAGAAGACTGGCAGCACGCGAGCGACCTGATCAACGAGCTGATCCGGCTCGACCCCAACGGGGTGCGGTACCATCAGAAACGGGTGGAGATCGGATTCCGCAGTGGCGATCGCTCCCGGCTGGTCGATTCCTACCTCGAGCTGGCGGACGCCCTGCTCCGGGTCGGCGCGATGGACAAGGCGCTGGCGGTGTACCGCCGGGTCTCCGAACACGATCCGGGGAATCAGCGGGCGCTCGCGGCCCTCGATGCGCTCTCTTCGCCCGAGGATGAGCTGCCTCCGATTCCGCCAGCCGCGCCCCCGCCGCCTGCCCGGGGCGCGGTGGGTCTCACCGGCGTGGCGGAAGGGGCGGAACAGGCGGTGGAGGCCATGTTCGAGGCTCCACCGACGCCCGCCGCGCCGGGCCGCCCGGCCCAGCCCCCCGCGGCCCCGCCCGCAGCGGATCGCAAGCAGCGGAAATCCGTGCCGGCTGCTCGCGTCCCGGAGCCGGCCGGCGACTTCATCGACCTCGGGGCTCTGGTGCAGGAGGACGACCGGGTGAAGGACACCCGGATGCGGGTCGAGGACGAGGAGCCCACCGGCGACGAGCAGAAGGACTTCCAGGAGATGCTCTCGGCGTTCAAGCGCGGCATCGACGAGAACATCGACGCCGAGGACTACCAGGCGCACTACGACCTGGGCGTGGCCTTCAAGGAAATGGGGCTGCTGGACGAGGCGATCGCCGAATTCCAGAAGGCGCTCCGCTCTCCCGAGGGGAGGCTCAAGACCTCGGAGGCCCTGGGCACCGCCTTCTTCGAGAAGGGGCAATACGCCATCGCCGAAGCCATTCTGAAGCGGGCGGTCGAGAGTCTCGGCGCGACGGACGACGAGCAGATCGGGCTCATCTACTGGCTGGGTCGCTCGCAGGAGGCTCAGGGCAAGGCAGAGGCGTCCATCGGCAATTACCAGCGGGTGCTGGCGGTGGACATCGGATTCCACGATGTGACCGCACGGATGAACCGGCTCGGCACCGGGCGGGTGCAGTGACGTCACCGACCGCCGGGGTCACCCTCGCCGCGCTGCAGGCCTCGCTCAAGCCCCGGCTCGAAGTCGTCCAGGGTGAGCTCCGTCGCATCATCGAAAGCGACTTCGGACTCATCGCCGAGGTGAACGGCCACCTGCTGCAGATGCAGGGCAAGATGTTCCGGCCCACCGTACTGCTCCTGGCCAACGAGGCTGCCGCCGCCCCGGACGACCGGGTCGAGATCCTGGCGGCCGTGGTGGAGCTGATCCACCTGGCCACCCTGGTGCACGACGACTCGGTGGATCACTCGGTGCTGCGCCGGGGCATGCCCACGATCAATGCGCTGTTCAGTCACCAGGTCTCCGTGATCATGGGAGACTACCTGTACTCCCGCGCGGTGGTGGAACTGACCCGGCTTGGCGACATCGAACCGCTCAGAGTGCTTTCGCGGGTGACCAACGAGATGACCGTCGGCGAGATGCGCCAGCTCATGGCGCACGAGCCGCTGGCCTTCTCGGAAGCCGAGTACGACCTGCTGATCCGGGCCAAGACCGCGTCGCTTCTCTCCGGCGCCTGCGACCTTGGGGCGCTCCGCGCGAGCCCGCGGGAACGCGCGGCCCTGCGAGGCTTCGGTGAGGCCCTCGGGATGGCGTTCCAGATCGTGGATGACCTGCTCGACTACACCGGCGAGGAGACCGTCACCGGAAAACCGTCCGGAAACGACCTTCGCGAGCACAAAGTGACCCTTCCCCTCATATTTGCCCTGGGACGGCTGGCGGCCGACGCCCGCCGGGAGGTGGCAACCCTGATGGCGACCCCAGAACCGAGCGACCAGCAGATCGCACGGGTGATCGGATTCGTAGCGGACGCGGGCGGGCTGGAGTACTCGAGACAGCGTGCCCACCGGCTGGCGGAACGGGCCGAGCGGGAGCTGGATGCGCTGCCGCCCAGCCCCGCGCGGGAAACGCTGCGCGATAGCATCGCGTACGTACTCGATCGGCGGCGCTGATGGCCAGCGGCCCCAGGCGTCCCGGCTTCTACCTCGGTGTGCTGGTCACCGGATTCATCCTCGGCGGCTTTCTCAATGCGCTGGTGAAGGCGGTGATGCCGGACAGTGTCGCCAAACAGGTGTTTACCTTTACCGCCAGCGCGAGCGCGGGCCCCGTCTCGCTTGATCTACTGGTGTTCAGTCTCACGCTGGGGCCATTCGCGGTGAATATTTCGCCGCTCGCGATTCTGGGCGTCATTATCGCCTATCTGATCGCCCGGTCACTCTTCTAGCTGGGGGGCGTTATGTTCGGCAATCTGGGTCTCCCCGAGATCCTCCTGATCATGGTGATTGTCCTGCTGGTGTTCGGCGCCAAGCGGCTGCCGGAGATCGGCTCCTCCTTCGGCAAGGGGATCCGGGAATTCAAGCGCAGCATCAGCGAGGCGAGTGAGTCGGTGACCGGCAACGATGCCGCGACCCCGCCCACCCGCCAGCTCGACAGCCGCAACACCACCCCCACCACCCCGGCCAGCGGCGGCGAGCCGAAGCGGCTCTCGCAGTAAAGGCGGGACGGCGGGAAGGCGGACAGGCGGGAACGCCAAGGGCGGGCCTCCACTTTGGAAGCCCGCCCTTTGCTGCGACCACTGTCCGCCTTCCCGCCGGTCCGCCTTCCCGCTTCAGCTGCGCTTATTGCCCTGGCTGCTGGACTGCGCCTCGGTCTTGTAGATCTCGGCTCGGCGATCGGTCACCTTCGCGCTGGTCTTGAGTGCCGCGAGGTAGTTCCGCACCCGGTCCTGGGTGGCCAGCCGGACCTGGCGGGCACGGAAGTCATCGATGCCCTTGATGAACTCCGCGGAATCCGCCGGCTCCCGCTTGACCACCTTGAGGAAGTAGATCCCCTCCTCGGCATTGATGGCGCCGCTGGTCTTGCCCTGGTCCACCCCAAACGCCGCACCCACGACCCGGGGACTGGGGATGGCAGGGTTGATCCGGGTGAAGGGCCCCAGCTGCTGGTGCGGCAGGCCAAGCGCTGTCGCAGCCTGATCGAGGGTGCTCCCCTCGGCCAGCCGTTTGGCGAGACTGTCGGCGATGCCGCTGGCCAGCCTGGTCTTCCTGTCGTTCGTCGCGGCGATCGCCACGCTCTGCTTGATCTTCTCGAATGGCCGGACCCCTTCGGGTTCCAGGCTGTCCAGCCGGAACAGGAAGTAGGCGTACGACACTTCCACGATCCGGCCGGTCTCGCCGGGCTTGGCCTGGAAGGCCCACACCCCGGCATCGGGCAGGACCTGGAGACCAACCTGGACGCGGCCGCCCTTCTGCAGCGGCAGCGCCTGGCCCACGCCAATGCCGAGCACCCGGGCGGCCGTGTCCAGGGCTGTCGGATCCACCTTGTCGGCGCCCAGTGCCTCGAGGCTGTCGGCCCGGGCGTCCAGCTGGTCGCGGTGGGCCCCGACGATTTCGATAGGGATCAGGATGTGGCGCGCCTTAACCTTGCCGCCGCTGCGCGACTCCACCTTGATGAGGTGATAGCCGAAGGCCGAAAGCACCGGTTCGCTCACCGTGCCGATCGGCAGCGAGAAGGCGGCCCGCTCGAACGCCGGATCCATGACGCCTTTGCCGAACTCCCCCAGGTCGCCGCCCTTGGCGCCGGAGGCGGTATCGGCGGACTCGCGCTTGGCCACTTCCTCGAAGGGTGAGCCGTCCAGGATCTCCTTGCGCAGCTGCAGGGCGTGATCCCGGGCCGAAGCGGTGTCACTCTGGTCCGGCGACCGGAGCAGCTCCACGTAGCTCAAATAGGCGGTCTCGGGCCGCTTGAACTGGTCCGTGTTGGAGTCGTAGTACTGCCGGATTTCCTGCTCGGTGAGGTGGACCGCGGAGTCTGGAACCGCGCTCCGCGGCTGGATGGTCACGAGGTCGATCGTGACCTTGTCGTGTGCGTCTTTCCACGACTGCCAGAGCCCCGGATCCGAGACGTAAACATCCGCCGTCACCACCCGGAACAGCTTGCTCCGCCGCAGCTGGTCCCGGTACTGCGCCTCGAGCATGGGGATCACCTGGGCCGCCTCGGCCGAGCGGAGCCAGCGCTGATACTTGGACTCGTCGAACTTGCCGTCGGTCTGGAAGGTGGGTGCCGACATGACCTCGGGGGGCGGGCTCTCCTGGATCGCCGCGGCGATCTCCTCCGAGGTGACATTCAGATGGCGCTCCCGGTACTCCCGCTCCAGCGCCTGCTGCTGCACCAGCTCGTCCCACACGGCGTTGCGGACCTCCTCGACCTCCTCGGCGCTGAGCGACCGCCCGGTCTGGCGCTGCTGGTTCTCGATCTGGCTCTGGACCATCGACTGGTAGGCCCGAAGCTGGATGGTCACCCCGTCGATGGTTCCGACGCTGGTGCGAGACCCGCCGGTCACCTGGCGCCAGTCGACACTGGTCAGCAGGAACACGATCATCAGAACGGCGAACACCACCGCGGCGACCTTGCCGGCGATGCTGCGGAAGACCTGCATCATAGAGCGCTGCCCTGCTGCAAGAGGATCCGGTCGAAAAAGCGGGCTAAGTCTAAGCCCGGTAAGGCCGAATCACAAGCCAAAGGGGCCCTCCACCGGTTGACAGTCACTCCGGCCGTCGCTAATCTTTGTTCAATCCCCACAACAACTTAGGGACAGAGCCCGGGATGCCACCAAACAGCGAAATCGAGAAGCTCGAGCGCCGGTGGAGGGACAATCCCAAGGGAACGGTCTTCGCACCGTACGCGGAGGTCCTGCGCAAGAACGGCGACCACGCCCTTGCGCGCGATGTGCTCCGGCAGGGCCTCGAACTGCACCCCGACCACATTCCCGGCAACATCGTGCTGGGACGCTGCTGTCTCGACTTGGGAGAGGATGGCCCGGCCGAGGCGGCCTTTGCCCATGTACTCGACCTGGACCCCGAGAACGTCATCGCGCTCAAGGCGTTAGCCGATGTCACGGAGCGCCAGGGACGCTTGGCCGAGGCCAACAACTGGCTCTCCCGGCTGATCTCAGTCGATCCCAGCAATGACGAGGCGCGAGACCAGTTCGCCCGGGTGAGTACCGCCCGCGAAGCGGCCGCCGCGGCCTTGGCGTCCGAGTTCACGACTCGGGAGGAGTCGCCTTCTCCCTCGTCCGTTGCGCCCACGGTCGAGGTCGAGCTCACTCCGAGAGGGGAGCCCGTACCCCCTCTGGAGGCGCAGGACCGCGCGGAGGCCAGCGTGGGCGAAATCGACGATGTGAGCGACGTGGCTGCCTTCGCCGATGAGGCGCTGGATAGCTTCCTGGATGAGCCCGCGGCGGCCCCGCCCGTGGGCCGAGTGCTCCCGGATGTAGAGGCCCTGGCCGCTCCGTCCACGCCGGTCCTCACGCCTGAACCGGAGCCTATCGCCGATCTGGAGCCGGCGGCCCTGGACCTGTCCGCGGCCCCGGGAACCGTCCACGAGCCGCTGGCAGATCTCGAGGTGGACGAGGGCTTCGTGCCACCTCCGCCCGAGCCGCAGGCCCGGCCGAGCGGCCCGGCCGTGTTCTCCTTCGGAGTGGAGGAGACCGCCGCGGAGATCGAGATCCGGGCCGCCAGCGCGAGCGAGTACCAGGCGCCTGACGACAGCACGTCACTGATCGACCTTTCGCCAGGCAAGTCCGAGTTCCAGGTGCCGGACGCGAGCTCCGACCTGGAGCTCTCCACCGGGGGCAAGTCGGAGTTCCAGTCGCCGGACGCCGCCGAAGAGCTCAAGTTCTCCGGTCAGGGCTCGACCGAGTACCAGACGACGAGTGACGCGGACGCGCTGCTGGAATCGGCCCGGGCCGCAGCCGCATCCCCGCCCGAGCCATCCCCCGCGAGTGGCGACTCGTCGTGGGGTGGGACGGTGCCGTCCAACACGCTGGCGGCGATGGCGGCGATGCCCACCCAGGAGCTCTCCACCGAGCCGCCGGTGGAACCGCCCGCGGCCGAATCTCCTCCGACGGCGCCTTCATGGCTGTTCGAGGAGGAAGAGCTGGAACCGCCCGCCCCCCCTGCCCACGTTCCGCTGATCCTCCCTGAACCGGAACCGGTTGCCCAGGCGACCGCTCCGCCGGAGGTAGAGCCGGAGGCAGAGCCAGTGGCTGCGGCCGCCGAAGCGGAGCCGGTGGCCGGGGTCGAAACCCGGAGCAGCGCCGAGCTCAAGCTCATTTTCCCGGACGACGCGGCGCAGCCGGAGCCGCACCGGGTCCGTCGCATTACTCAGGCAGAGATCACGCCGCCCCACGCTGAAGAGACGCCGGAGCCTGCGGTCGGCGAGCCCGCGCCGATCATGACGGAGACCATGGCCGAGCTGTATGCGCGGCAGGGTCACATCGCCGAGGCGCTCCGGGTGTATCGCGCACTGGCGGAGCGGGCGCCGGGCGACACCCATCTGCGGGAGCGGGTTCGCGAGTTGGAGGCTCGGAACGCCGGGGCGCAGCGGCGGCTCACCTACGTCGCCGTGGATACCGGGGGCGAGTCGGTCGAGTCATTCTTCCGCTCCCTGGCGGATGCGCGGCCGGGGAGCGGCGGGGCGGTGAGTGGTTTCGACCAGGGAACGGTGCCGGCGGAGGACAACAGCGGTGCTCCGACGCGTCCCGCGCGGGACCCGCTGTCGCTGAGCGCTATCTTCGGCGAGGAGCCGGCCGCATCGGCGCCGCCCTCAGTCGCGGATGGCCCCGCCGCGCCCAAGCCCGCGGCCGGGCCCGACGCCTTCTCCTTCGACCAGTTCTTCGGCGGGCCCGGGTCCTCGGGCCAGACACCTTCGCCCGCCCGGCCGTCCGGCGCCTCCGAAGAAGACCTCGACCAGTTCCAGAACTGGCTCAAGAGCCTCAAGCGCTGATGCGGGTCGCCGTTCTCAACGGGCCGAACCTGAATTTGCTCGGCACTCGTGAGCCCGAAGTCTACGGCCGGACGACCTTGGCGGAACTGGAGCAGCTGGTCCGCGCCGAAGCAACGAGGCTGGAAGTGGGCCTGACGTGGACCCAGACCAACCACGAGGGCGCCTTCGTCGAGGCCGTGCAGGGGCTACGCGGTCAGGCGGATGGCGCTCTGGTCAACGCCGCGGCCTTCACCCATACGAGCCTCGCCATCCGCGACGCCTTCCTGGCGGTGCGGATTCCGTTCGTCGAGGTGCATCTCTCCAACATCTTCGCCCGTGAACCGGAGCGGCGGCACTCACGGCTCGCCGACCTCGCGCTCGGCATCGTGGCCGGTTTCGGGCCGGCTGGGTACCTGCTCGGCCTGCAGGCGCTGGTCGGCAAGCTCCGTGAACGCTGATCGCCGGGACGCGCGCCAGACCGCCCTCCGGGAGCGGCTCGCGACGCTCGGACTCGATGCGCTCGTCGTGCAGTCGCTTCCCAATATCCGATACCTCACCGGCTTCACCGGTTCGAGCGGGTTGCTGGTGATGCGGCCGCAGGACGCGGTCCTGGTCACCGACTATCGCTACGCCTCTCAGGCCCCGCGCGAGGTGGGCAACGCGGCGCGGGTAGAGATCGACCAGGTCAATGTCTGGGACCGGCTCAAGCGGGTGGTCCAGGAACGTCCCGCCGGGGTCGGCGCCTTCGAGGCCCACGTCGCGACGGTGAAGGAGCGCGAGCGGCTGGACGGGTTCGGGGTGCCGCGCTGGGAGCCCACCGGCGACCTGGTCGAGCGGCAGCGGGCGATCAAGGACCCGGGAGAAGTGGCAGCGATCCGCGCCGCGGCCACCCTTGCCACCGAAGCGCTGGCTGAGATCCTGCCATCGGTCCGGCCCGGCGAGACCGAGCTCGCCATCGCCGCGCGGCTCGAGGCGGCCCTGCGCCGTCGGGGAAGTGAATGGCATCCGTTCCCCACGATCGTTGCGTCCGGGCCCCGCGCTGCGCTGCCGCATGCGGGAACCAGCCCGCGTGCGGTGGAGCGGGGTGAGTGGCTGCTGCTTGACTTCGGTGCGCAGGTGGACGGATACTGTGCCGACTTGACTCGAACCGTCGTGGTGGGCGCGCGGGCGGATGAACGCCAATGCCAGGTATACGACACCGTTCGGCTGGCCCAGCGACGTGCCCTGGAGAATGTGCGGGCCGGGATGACCGGCCGCGAAGCGGATCAGCTGGCGCGCGAAGTCATTGCCCAGCGTGGCTACGGCGAGGCCTTCGGCCACTCGCTGGGCCACGGTCTCGGACTGGAGGTGCACGAGGCCCCGCGGCTGTCCGCCACGGCGGAGGCGCCGCTGCCCGCCGGCGCGGTAGTCACCGTGGAGCCCGGTATCTATCTTCCCGGCTGGGGCGGCGTCCGGCTGGAGGACGACGTGCACCTCGCGGCCGAAGGACCCGAGCTCTTGTCCGACAACGCGGTGGAGCTGGTGGAGCTGTTCTAGAGGCGTCAGGTGCAAGGCGACAGGCGTCAGGGCCAGGATGCTGACGTCTTGCGCCTGACGCCTGAAATCGAGAACTCAAGCCGTGAGTGCCATGAATCCCAAGGACGCCCAGGACCTCGCCAAAGTGCTGGCCAAGCAGCCCAGCATCCGGCCGGTTGAGCTCAAGGACGTGCGCAAACTGGTGGAGCTGCTGCACGAGTTCCCCGAGATCGGCTCGATCGAGGTGAAGGGGTGGTTCGAGACCGGCGTTGTCATCACCCGTACCGGCAACACGCTGCATCACGCCGCCGCGGTCCCCATTGCCGCAGCGCAGCCGATGGCCCCCCCGCCGGCGGCAGCAGCACCGGCGTCGGCCGCGCCCGCAGGCGCCCCGGCTCCGCCAGCGACCACCGCGCTCAAGGATATCAAGTCGCCGATGGTGGGGACTTTTTACCGGGCGCCCGAACCGGGGGCCGAGCCGTACGTGAAGGTCGGCACGCGGGTGACTCAGGGCCAAACGGTGTGCATTATCGAGGCGATGAAGATCATGAACGAGATCGAGGCGGAGGTGACCGGCGTGGTACGCGAGGTGCTGGTCGAAGACACGCAGCCGGTCGAGTTCGGCACGGTTCTCTTCCGGGTGGATCCCAATGGCTGAGACGACGGCTCCGGCCAATCTGCTGCCCCCGTTCAATTTCAAGCAGGCCATCTCGCTGATGGTACAGCGCAACGGCTCAGACCTGCACCTCAAGGTCGGCCGGCCGCCCACCATCCGCGTGAACGGCGAACTCAACGGGCTGGACATGCAGCCGCTCAAGCCCGAGGACCTGAAGCTGCTGGCGGAGCAGATCATGACGCCCCGGCAGGTCAAGGAGTTCGCCGAGAAAAAGGAGGCGGACTTCGCCATCGGCGTGCCCGGTGTAGGGCGCTTCCGCACCAATATCTACCAGCAGCGCGGCACGCTGGCTTTTGCCTTCCGGGCGATTCCCTACGAGGTGAAGACCATCCGGGAGCTGAGCCTGCCGGAGGTGCTCGAGGAAATCGCGCTCCGGCCCCGCGGCCTGGTCCTGGTGACCGGCGTGACCGGCTCCGGCAAATCGACCTCGCTGGCAGCCATGATCAACCACGTCAACCAGAACCGGCGGGTCAACATCATCACGATCGAGGACCCAATCGAGTTCCTGCATCGTGACGTGATGGCCAACATCTCCCAGCGCGAGGTGGGCAGCGACACCCTCGCCTTCGGGACCGCCCTGCGCCACGTTCTGCGGCAGGACCCCGACGTCATCCTGATCGGCGAGATCCGCGACAACGAGACGCTGGACGTGGCGCTCAAGGCGGCCGACACCGGACACCTGGTCTTTTCCACTCTGCACACCACCGACGCCACCCAGACCATCAACCGGGTGATCTCGTTCTACCCGCCGCACCAGCACCAGGAGATCCGCTCGCTGCTGTCGACCGCGCTTGCCGGGGTGGTATGCCTCCGGCTGGTCCCGCGGAAGGACGGCAAGGGCCGGGTGGCCGCTGCCGAGGTCCTGATCAACACCGCCGCCGTGGCGGACAACATCCGGGACATCGAGAAGCAGCTCAACATTCCGGATCTGATCGCGGAGGGCACCGAGGCCTACGGCATGCAGAGCTTCGACCAGTCCTTGATGAAGTGGTACCGCGAGGAGGTCATCTCCTACGAGAGTGCGTTGTTCTACTCCACCAACCCCAGCGAGTTCGCGCTCCGGGCCTCCGGCATCAGCTCCGCATCCGACCGGACGTTCAGCGGGGCGGTGACCACCGGCGCCAAGCCCGACCTGGCCCAGGACCTTACACCCTGATGGTCAAGCAGGTGCTCGTCGCCAACCGAGCCGCGGGCGAGGTCGGCGATCATGGGGACTCGTGTGTCCAAAAAAGTCCTGATCGCCAGCCAAGCGGCAGGCGAGGTCGGCGATTGCGGAGACTCGTGTGTTTAAGAAAGTCCTGATCGCCAACCGCGGGGAAATCGCCCTGCGGGTCATTCGCGCCTGCCGGGAGCTCGGGATCGGGACGGTCGCCGTCTACAGCGAAGCCGACCGCGAGTCGCTGCACGTCCGCTTTGCCGACGATGACGTATGCATTGGTCCGCCGCCCAGCCGGCAGTCCTACCTGCGCATTCCCAACCTGATCGCCGCCGCCGAGATCACCGGGGCTGACGCCATCCACCCGGGCTACGGGTTCCTCGCAGAGAACGCCGAGTTCGCCGATACATGCAGGGCCTCGGGGATCACCTTCATCGGGCCCACCGGCGAGCAGATCCGGCAGATGGGGGACAAGGCCACCGCCAAGCGGCTGGCCCAGGCGGCCGGAGTACCCACGGTCCCGGGCACGCCCGGCACGGTGCAGGACATGGACGAGGCGCTGGCCCAGGTCGAGGGGATCGGCTTCCCCGTGATCATCAAAGCCACCGCGGGCGGGGGTGGCAAGGGGATGAGGGTCGCCCACGACCAGGAGCAGTTCGCCCAGGTCTTCTCGCTGGCGCAGAACGAGGCGCTCGCGGCGTTCGGGAACGGCGAGGTGTATGTTGAGAAGTACCTCGCCCGACCCCGCCACGTGGAGATCCAGGTCATGGGCGATACCCACGGGAAGGTGGTCCACTTCGGCGAGCGCGACTGCTCGGTGCAACGGCGGCACCAGAAGCTCATCGAGGAGAGCCCGAGCCCCGCGCTCAACCCGGAGCTCCGCTCCCGCATGGGCGAGTCCGCGGTAAGCCTCGCGGCCGCTATCGACTACGTTGGCGCCGGAACGCTGGAGTTCCTGCTGGACGAGGATGGCAGCTTCTATTTCATGGAAATGAACACCCGGATCCAGGTGGAGCACCCGGTGACCGAGATGGTGACCAGCTTCGACCTGGTGAAGGAGCAGATCCGGGTCGCGGCCGGCGAGCACATCAGCTTCCGCGGAGAGGGCGGGCGGCTCCGGGGACACGCCATCGAGTGCCGGATCAACGCCGAGGATCCGTACCGCAACTTCCAGCCGTCGCCGGGACTGATCACCGCGTACCATCCGCCCGGCGGGCCGGGCGTGCGGCTCGATACCCATGTATACGCAGGGTACAGCGTCCCACCCTACTACGATTCGCTGCTGGCCAAGGTGATCGTCCATGGCAACACGCGGGCCGAGGCGCTCGCCCGCATGGGACAGGCCCTCGACAGCTTCATCATCGAGGGGGTCACCACCACCATACCGTTCCTCGCCCGGATCATCCGGCATCCGGAGTTCGTCGCCGGCCAGGTGGACACGAAGTTCCTCGAGCGCCACCCGGAGCTGCTCCGCCCCGAAGCATGAAGCTGGACGTCGTCTTCACCGCCGCCGGCCTCACCCCCGGTGAGGTCCAGGGCCGGACCGTCTTTGTCATCGACATCCTCCGGGCCGGGACCACAATGTGCGCGGCGCTCCACCACGGCGCCCGCGCCGTGGTTCCCGTGGCCAGCACGGAGGAGGCGCTTCGGCTCGCCCAGACCCTCGGTACCGCGGAAACCGTTCTGGCCGGAGAGCGCAACGCACTGCAGATCCCCGGCTTCGCACTGGGCAACTCTCCCCGGGAGATGACTGCCGAGATGGTTCGAGGCAAGACCGTCGTCATGACCACCAGCAACGGGACCGGCGCGCTCCTGGCCGTGGCCAACGCTCACCAGGTCTACGTCGCGTGCGCCGCCAACTTCACTCTGGCGAGCACCCGCGCCCACGAGGCCTGGAATCGCCAGGAGGAGATGCTGGTGGTGTGTGCCGGGCGGGAGCAGCGATTCGCGCTGGATGATGCCTACTGCGCCGGTCGCCTGGTGGAGGCCGCACTCGGCGGCGGGCGCGGCCGGAAGGGGCTCAACGACGGCGCGCTGGCCACGCTCGACCTGGTGCGCCGCTACGGCCGCCGGTGGGAACGCCCTCTCGCCGCCAGCCGCGGCGGGCGTGAGCTGGCGGAACTCGGTCTCAAGGACGACGTGACCGACGCCGCCCGCCTGGATGCCTATCCCGTCCTGGCCCAGTTCCAGAACCGGCGGGTGGTTCCTGCGCCGCCGCCGGCAACGGCGCCTGCAGCCCCATGAGCGAAGAAGGTCGCCGCCACCTGGCCGCCATCGTGGCGCTGGTCCTCGGCAGCTTCCTTGGGCTGACGCTGCTGCCGGTCCACCTCACCGGTCCCATCGGAGAATGGCTCGGTGCGGCCCTGTGGCGGGGGCTGGGTCTCGGCGCACTCGGCTTTCCCCTCCTGGGTCTGGGGCTTGGCCTGGCGGGCTTCGACCGACTTCCGCGCCTGAACATGAAGCGCGCCGCCGTTCTCGTCTCCGGCCTCTCGCTGCTGATCCCGTTCCTGGTCGGGGTGATCACCGGCGTGCGCCCGGCCGGATTCGATTCGGGCGAGCTCGCGCCGAAGCTGACCGGCCTGGTGCCTGGATTTCTCTCGTTCTACGTGGTCGAGGCCGTCGGCGTCGCCGGTGGGGCGCTGCTGGGCTTCGTCTTGCTCTGTGCACTGACGATTGTGACGATCGCGTGGCACCCACTCGGCCGGCTGGCAAGACAGGGCGGGAACGGCGGAAAGGTCGGGAAGAACCGGAGCGAGTCTCCCGCCTCTTCCGCCATTGCCGCCCCTCCCGCCATGGAAGAGGAGGCTCCGTTCTTCCCGGCGCCGCCGAAACGCGAGAAGAAGCCCAAGAAGGCGGCCAGGCCCCAGGGTGAGTTTCCGCTCGGCGATCCGGGGGACGAGACCGAGCTCCCACCGATCGAGCTGCTCGCCCCACCTCCGGCACAGGACAAGGACGCCGGCCAGGCGGAGCTGGACAGGCTGGGACAGGTGCTGCTGGAGACCCTCAAGACCTTCAAGGTGGAAGGGAGTATTGCGGGCCGGACCACCGGGCCAGTGGTGACCCAGTTCGAGGTGGTGCCGGCGCCGGGGGTGAAGGTAGGGCGGATCGCCGCGCTGGCCGATGACATGGCGATCACGATGCGGGCCCAGTCCATCCGGGTAGCGCCGATCCCGGGGAGGGGCGCCGTCGGCGTGGAGATTCCGAACCCCACGGCGCGCATGGTCACCCTGCGCGAGCTGCTCGAGGCGCCAGAGTGGGATGCCTCACGCGCCGCGCTTCCGATCGCTCTGGGACGCGACTTGGAGGGCAAGCCGGTCATCGCCGATCTGGCCAAGATGCCGCATCTGCTCATCGCCGGTGCCACCGGATCGGGGAAGTCGGTTGCGATCAATACCATCATCACCAGCCTGGTGTACCGATACACCCCGAAGCAGCTCCGCCTCCTGATGGTGGATCCGAAAATGGTGGAGCTCTCGATGTACAACGCGCTCCCCCATATGCGGCACAAGGTGGTCACCAACAACCATGACGCCGCCACCGTGCTCAAGTGGGGTGTCATCGAGATGAACCGGCGCTACGAGTTGCTGCACGCCAACGGCGCCCGGAACATGGCGGACTTCAACCGCAAGGCCGAGGAAGGCAAACCGCTCCGCAAGCCACCCAAGCCCAGGCCGACGATCGCCTCGATTAGCGCCGAGACCGAGCCCACACCGCCGGACACAGCGGAAGACGAGGTCTACCGTGAGGGACCGCTTCCGCTCATCGTCATGATCGTCGACGAGCTGGCGGACCTGATGATGACGGTACAGGGCGAGGTGGAAACCCCGCTGGCCATCCTGGCGCAGAAGGCGCGCGCCATCGGGATCCACCTGATCCTCGCCACCCAGCGTCCCTCGGTGAACGTGCTCACCGGTCTGATCAAAGCCAACTTCCCGAGCCGGATCGCGTTCCGGGTGGCATCCAAGGTCGACAGCCGAACCATCCTCGACCAGAATGGCGCCGAGGCGCTGCTCGGCAACGGCGACATGCTGTTCCTTCCTCCCGGCAAGAGCGAGCCGATGCGGCTCCAGGGAGCGTACATCGCGACCGAGGAAACCGAACGGGTGATGGGCTGGTACGAGGGCCGGCGGGAGGCGCGTGCCACCCAGGCGGTTGCCCCCGGCAGCGAGCCGGACATCCTTGCCCTCATGCGGGCGCTCGAGGCCGAGGAAGAGGGCGGGGGGGCCGGCGGGTACGAGGGAGAGAGGGACCCGCTGTTCCGCGACGCCGCCGAGGTGTGCGTGCAGAATCAGGGCGGCTCCACCTCGCTGCTGCAGCGTCGGCTGTCGATCGGCTACGGCCGGGCGGCCCGGATCATCGACCAGCTGCACCTGGCCGGGATCCTCGGCCCGCAGCCTCCTGGCTCGAGCAAGCCGCGCGAGGTGCTGATCGGCATCGATCAGCTGGACGAGTACTGCTCCTGACGGACGGTCACAGCCCTAGGACCGCTCCAATAGCGAAATCGGCCACATGGCCCCTGGTTCCGAAGAACAGCTCACGGTTGATCACCTCTCCGAATACACCCACCGGGCCGAACCAGACTCGGGCCTGCAGCCCGAACTGAGCGGCCAGACCGCCCGCCGCGTCATCCTCCTTGATGCCCACCTGACTGAGCCCCAACAGGACTGCCAGGTCCCCGCGCCGGTTGCCGACGCCGAGCGCGAAGCCGGCGTCGCCCGCGACGCCCCGGTCGACGTCGTTGTTGTGGGGCTCCATCTGATACACCCGCACCGCAAACTTCAACGCGCC
>Ga0326726_10000845_pt1 | contig 27994 bp, 19 predicted proteins | sample MHFenrmetagenome_2_FD_207603 | JGI IMG/M metagenome (GOLD analysis project Ga0326726, IMG submission 207603) | Lab enriched peat soil microbial communities from Michigan Hollow, Ithaca, NY, United States - MHF15MN | ecosystem: Environmental > Terrestrial > Soil > Wetlands > Peat | place: USA... | reverse complement strand
GAAGGACTGGCTGATCAGGGAGCCGGTGGCCTACGAAGGCAAGGAGCGGGCCACCCGGTTCCGGCGCCTGCTGCACTACGCCGTGGCCGCGGATATCCTCACTGTCGAGCGAGCGGCCGAACTGGCTGGGACGTCGTCCGAAACCCTCAAGAAAGAGATCGGAGACATTTTTTAACGATAATAGCCAAGGACAAGGGAGGTCGATGATGGGACGCTTCGAAACAGGTTACACCTAGCGCCTGAACGGGGGGGGGCGGCGGCTCGAGAACATCCTGTGATCTCGCGCCGGCGTCCCGCGGCTGGGTGGTCTTGATCTCAATTTAGGAAAAGAAAGGAAAACACGAATGGACAAGTCTGTCGAATCTTATCTTCTCGGCTTGGAGATCGGGCCGGGGGCGCGCTTCGAGAACATGGGCGTCTTCGAGCTCTTCAGGCCCCAGAACGGGGGGCCCGAGTACATCACGCTCCGCGAGGCCATCGAGCATGGCGTCTTCTCGGTCACCGAGGTGAGCGAAGGGGGCTCCGTGCCCGAGCTCCTGGTGTCCAACAAGGGCGACGTGGCGGTGCTGCTCATCGACGGCGAGGAGGTCCGCGGCGCCAAGCAGAACCGCGTCCTCAACACGACCATCCTGGTCGGGGCGAGATCGACCATCAAGGTCCCGGTCAGCTGCGTCGAGCACGGCCGCTGGACCTACCAGGAGAGGGAGTTCCGGGACTCCGGCAACGTCATGCATCGGGAGATGCGGGCCCTCAACGTGCAGAGGGTCAGCGCCAGCCTGGCCTCGGCCCGGGAATTCCGGTCCGATCAGGGCGAGATCTGGAACAAGGTCGAAGAGCTCCACAGCGACTTGGCCGTGCCGGCGAGGACCTCGGCCATGACCGACGTTTATCAGGCCAAGGCGGCCGATCTGGACTCCTACCTGAAGAGCTTCCGGCTGGCCGATGGGGCTAAGGGCATCCTCGTGTTCATCGACGGCCAGCCGGCCGGCCTGGATTTCGTTTCGCGGGACGCGGCCTTCGCGGCGCTCTTCCCCAAGCTCATCCGCAGCTACGCCATGGAGGCGATGCTGGTCACGGAGCGGCGCAAGCGGGGCCGCGGCCAAGGCGATGCGGAAAAGGCCCCGGCCGAGCCCACGGCGGACGAGGCGCGGAAGTTCCTGAAGCGGGCCGCCGGGAGCGGGGAGAAGAAGTACGAGTCGGTCGGTCTCGGCTGGTCTTACCGGTACGCCGGTCAGGGGATCGTCGGGTCGGCCCTGGCCTTCAACGACAAGGTCGTCCACATGGCCTTCTTCAGCGTCGAGGAGGGCGATCGGGTGGAGGATCCGGGCCACATGGCCGGCAGCCGCGTTCGGCGCAACTGGCGGCTGTGAAGATCAAGGGACTGTCGCTCCCGGGCTGATGATTCTTTGGGGCTCGGCGCCGAGTCTCCGATCCGGGGAACCGGGGGGTTGGGAGCGGGGAGGAGGCGCCGGGCCCCTTGTTTCTCCGGCCAGTCTTGACGGATAATGCCCGTGGAGGGGAGTGAAATGATCCAGGACCGTCTGCAGGCATGGGCGGAATCGCGAGGTTACGGCGTAGCCGTCGCCGGGGTCGAGATCGTCGACGTCGTCAAGAGGAAGCTCGAAGAGCGCCGGGCCTCACGGCTGATCGATCCGGCCTTCTTCGCCGAGAGCTTGGGCTTCTTCCGGTTCCTTGAAGGGATGGCCCTCCCCGGCCCGGTCAGCATCGTCCTCGTGGCCGTGCCGAGACCTATCCACATTCTCCCGGTGTCCTTCGGCGGCCGGACGGTAGACACTCTGATCCCGCCGACTTATGTGCGTTATCGGGCCGTGTTCGACGATGTGCTGGCCGACATGAAGGCCAACGCCCTGCTTCCGGGTCTCGGCGCCGAAGCTCTCAAAGCGCCCTTGAAATCGCTGGCCGTCCACATGGGGCTCGTCGCCTATGGCCGGAACAATGTGACCTACCGGCCAGGTCTCGGCAGCGGCCACCAGCTCTGCGGCTACGCGGTCGGCATCTCACCCGGATCGAACCAGGAGGAAGCACCCGGCGCCAATGGCGAGACCATGCTGGAGCGGTGCCGGGATTGCCGGGTCTGCATCAAGGCCTGCCCGACGGGGGCGATCCATGAGGACCGCTTCCTGATCTCAGCCGAGCGGTGTTACACCCTGCTCTCCGAAAGCCGCAGGCCTTTCCCGGACTGGGCCCGCCTGCCGAAGGCGGTCTGCCTGGTCGGTTGCCTGACCTGTCAGCAGGTCTGCCCCGAGAACAAGGGCCGTATGGGGGTCGAGCCCTCGGGCGTCGAATTGACCGGCGAGGAGACCGAGGCGCTCCTCGAAGCCGGGAGACGGCTGGAGGCGGGCACTGGCGCACCGGCCGCGAACGCGGCATCGGACCGGCCCGAGTCGCCGGCCTGGACATCCGCCTGGGGCAAGATCGACAGGCTGGGGATGACCGAGGACATCGAGGTCATGGGCCGCAATCTCGCCCATTTTCTCAGCCGTTGATCCCCCGTCCGGCGGCGCCCCGGGAAGTGGACAAAGCCGCTGAGTCGGGAAATCGGAAAATAGTATTGTGTCCCCGATTTACTGGCCGCCGACGGTCATTTCGGCGACCTTGACCGTCGGGCCCGTGATCGGGTTCAGGAACTCGAGATCGGTGCCGACCGCCTCGATCGATTCCAGGACGCGGCCGAGGTGGCCGGCGATCGTGATCTCGGTCACGGGATAGGCGACGCGGCCGTCCTCGATCCAGAGCCCGAAGGCGCCGCGCGAGATGTCTCCGGTGACGGAGTTCAGCCCGTGGCCGAGCGTCCGGATGAGCAGGAGTCCCTTGGCCGTCCCGGCGATGATGTCCTCGGCCCGCTGGGCCCCGGGTCCCGGTTCCCAATAGAAGTTGGCCGGACCGACGCCGCTGCCGTCGGCGCTGCCCGTCGACTCCAGTCCGAGCTTGCGGGCGGCGTAGTAGTTGCAGAGATAGCTCTTCAGGACCCCCTTGTCGATCACGACCGTCCGGCGGCACGGCAGGCCGTCCGAATCGAACGGATGAGAGCCCAGGGCGCCAGGCCTCAGGGCGTCGTCGATGATCGTCACCCGCTCGTTGCCGATCCTCTGGCCGAGCTTGCCCTCGAGGAAGGTCGCCTTTTGGTAGACCGCCGTCCCGGCGACGCAGCCGAAGAGGAAGCCCAGGAGCCAGGCCGTCTGGGTGGGCTCGAAGATGACCGGCACGTTCTGCGTCGGGATCTTGCGGGGGTTGAGCTGGCGCACGGTCCGCTCGACCGCCTTGCGCGCGATGGCCTCGGGGGTTTCGAGGTCCTTGAGGTGGCGCTTGGACGAGGACCAGGAATCCTCGACCCGGTGGTCCGTGTCTCCGGCCTGGAGCCCGAGCCCGAGACCGCAATAGGTCTGCTGGTATTCGCCGATGAAGCCGTTGGTCAGGGCCAGGACCGAACGGATCTCGTTCGAGGCGAACGTCGCGCCGTAGGAGTTGGTGATGCGCTTGTCCCGCAGAGCGATCCGCTCCGTCTCGCGGGCCAGGCCGATCTTGGCCCGGGAATCGAGCTCGGCGATGGCCGGGTCATAAAGGTCGAGGGCCGCCGGATCGACCCGTTCCCTGGACAACGGGGCGAGAGCGGCGAACTCATCGGGGTTGCCGAGCTCGGCCCGCCTGACCGCATGCCGCACCAGGCGCCTCAGCGTTCCCCGGTCCAGGTCCGAGGAGCTGGCATAGGCGGTCTTCTTGTCCTTGATGACGCGGAGGCCCGCCGACCGGGCCCCGGCCTCGATGAGCGTCTCGATGCGGCCTTTCCGGACGTCGACGTTGAATTCGTAGCCGTCGACGACGGAGACCTCGGCCTCGTCGGCCCCGCACGCGCGGGCGTAGGCGGCCAGCTCCTCGGCCACGTCTCGCAGGGCCGGGGCGGGCCGGGAGATCCGGGGCCGCCTCATGATCGCCCTCCGACGGTCATCTTCGCGATCCGCAGCGTCGGGCAGCCGTCGTTCACGGGCACGTCCTGGCCCTCCTTGCTGCACGTCCCGGTCTGCAGCCCGAAGGCGAGGTCGTTGCCGACGCGGTCGATCTTCTTCAGGATGTCGATGTTCGTGCCGATGAGGGTGGCCTGTTTGACGGGGGCGGTCATTTGGCCGTCCTCGATGAGGTATCCGAGGCTGACCGAGAACGTGAATTTTCCGGAGTCCTCGACCTGGCCGCCCGAGAGGCTGGCGACATAGAAGCCCTTTTTGACCGAGCGCAGAATGTCGTCGGGGGCGTCGGAGCCGGGGGCGATATAGGTGTTGGACATGCGCGGGATGGGCCAGTGGCTGTAGTCCTGCCGCCGCCCGTGGCCGGTCAGGGGCGCGCCGCCCATCAGCCGGGCCGAGAGCTTGTCCTGAAGGAGTCCCCGGACGAATCCCTTCTCGATGAGCAGCGTCCGCCGCGGCGGCGTGCCCTCGTCATCGATGTTGTAGGAGCCGCGGAACGCGGGGATGGTCGGATCGTCGTAGATCGTGACCAGGTCGGAGCCGACCCGCTTGCCCATCTTGTTCCAGAAGATGGACGTCTTTTTGCGGTTGAAGTCGGCCTCGAGGAGGTGGCCGACGGCTTCGTGGATGAGGACGCCGCTGTGGCCCGGGGCCAGGACGATGGGCATTTCTCCCGCCGGCGGGTCGATCGCGCCCAGGAGCAGGATGGCCTCGCGGGCCGCTTCCTGGCCGATCTCGCGCGGCGACTGGACGTCCCGGAAGAACTCCCAGCCGACGCGTCCGCCGCCGCCCCAATAGCCGGACTCGCGCTTGGCGCCGTCCTCGGAGATGGCGACGCAGACGAGCTTGACGAGAGGGCGGGTGTCGCGGACGAGCAGGCCTTCCGAGTTGGCGATGCAGACGTGGACGAGCGAATCCGAGTGGAGGACCTTGACCTTGACGATGCGCGGGTCGAAGTAGCGGGCCCCGTCGTAAGCCTCGCGCACGAGCTGGATCTTCTCGCCGAGGGGGACCTTGTGGACCGGCCGCCGGACGAGGTAGCGGCTGGTGCCGCAGGTCCGGTCGCGGAGCGGCGGCGTGCGGACCTGGGCGGCCCTGCCCCGGGCGATGGCCGCCGCGGTCTCGGCCGTCTTGCGGACCTTGTCCAAAGCCAGGTCGCTCGTGTAGCCGAAGCCGGTCCGGTCGCCGCAGACGACCCGGATGCCCAGGCCCAGGCTGACGGCCTCGGCCGTCTCTTTGATGATGTCCTCCTCCATGTTGATGAAGTCGTAGGTCCGGTGCTCCATGAAGATCTCCGCGAACTCGCCGCCGCTCGACAGGGCGGTGTCGAGGACGGAGCGGAGGTCGGACGGGGGCAGGCCGAAATGGTCGACGTAGGGGAGCGGCGCCTGGAGGGCCGATCTGGGGTCGGGGCAGGAGGTCGATGGGGATTGCCCCCAGGGCCGGTCCGCCGGCCGGGACGGTCCCTTGCGGGCACCGATCGTCCTGACGGACGCGGCTTTCTTTGAGGTTCCCATAGTGTTGCCATGATGGCACAATCCGGGGGGCGAGGCAAACGGGGAAGGAGTCAATGGGGACATGCTTCGGCCGGAATTGACGCGTCGCGGGAGAAAGGCCTATAATTTCGTGAAGACATGGGGACTCAAGACCTTAAGCAAGCAATCGAGGCTGTCATCGAGGCCGCCCTCCGCGAGGATATGCCCGAGGGCGACGTCACCTCGGAGAGCGTCGTCCCGGCCGAGGCCCGCTCCGAAGCCTATTTCCTGGCCAAGGAGGACGGGGTCCTGGCCGGCCTCGAAGTCGCCGCCCGGGTTTTCACCACGATCGACCCCGCGGTGATCTTCATCGAGCGCTTCAAGGACGGGGCCTTTTTCCATCAGGGCGACAAGCTGGCCCGGGTCAAAGGACCGACGATCTCCCTGCTCAAGGGCGAGCGGACGGCCCTGAACTTCCTCCAGCACCTCAGCGGCGTGGCCACGGCCACGCGCCGGTTCGCCGACGCCGTCGCGGGCACCCGGGCCAAGATCCTCGACACCCGCAAAACGACGCCGGGGCTCCGCCTGCTCGAGAAATATGCCGTCCGGGCGGGCGGGGGCACGAACCACCGCATCAGCCTCTCGGACATGGTCCTGATCAAGGACAACCACATCCGGTTCGTCGGCAGCGTGGCCGAGGCCGTGAGCCGGGCCCGGGCCAAGGTCCGGCCGGGCACCAAGATCGAGGTCGAGGCGGACAGCCTCCTCCAGGTCCGCGAGGCCCTCGCGGCCGGGGCCGATTGGATCATGCTCGACAACATGCCGCTCGAAACGATGAGCCAGGCCGTGGCCCTGGCCGGAGGGCGCGTGCCCCTCGAGGCCTCCGGCAACATGAGCCTCGACCGCGTCCGGGCCGTGGCCGAGACCGGGGTCGATTACATTTCGGTCGGGGCCCTGACCCACTCGGCCAGGGCCGTCGACATCAGCATGGACTTCGTCCGGTGAGGCCGCGATGAGCGCCCTCGACATCCGTGCCGATGTCCTGATCGTCGGCTGCGGCATCGCCGGAGCGGCCGCGGCCCTCGAGGCTGCCGACGCCGGTCTGGAGGTCGTGGTCATCACCAAGGACGCCCGGCCCGAGGAATCCAACACTTATTACGCCCAAGGCGGCATCGTCTCGTTCGCGCCCGACGACCAGCCCGAGCTGCTCAAGCGCGACATCCTCGAGGCGGGCGACGGGGTCGGCGACCCTCTGGCCGTGGATATCCTGGTCGCGGACGGCCCGCGCCTGGTCCAGGAAACGCTCATCGACAAGCTCAGGATCCCCTTCACCCGCAGCTCGCCCGAGAGCCTCGATTATGCCCTCGAAGCCGGGCACTCGCGGCGACGCATCCTCCACGTCGAGGACGCCACGGGCCGGACGATCGAGGACCGGTTCCTGCGGGCGCTCAAGAAGCACCCTCGCGTGACCCTCCTCGCGGGCCGGACGGCCGTCGATCTGCTGACCGTGCCGCACCATTCCAAGAACCCCGTCGCGTACTATCGGCAGCCCCAGGCGATCGGGGCCTATGTCCTCGAGAACGCCACGGGGGCGGTGGCGCGGATCTTCGCCCCATTCACCGTGCTGGCCACGGGCGGCTGCGGCTCGGTCTTCCTCCATACCTGCAACCCGCCCGGCGCCGACGGCTCGGGCTATGCCATGGCCTTGCGCGCCGGGGCCCGGATCGGCAACATGGAGTACATCCAATTCCATCCCACGGTCTTCATGCGCGAGTCGGGCGACGGGTTCCTGATCTCCGAGGCGGTCCGCGGCGAGGGAGCCAAGCTGAAGACGCGCGACGGCCAGACGTTCATGGAGAAGTACACCCCGCAGCGGGACCTGGCGCCGCGAGACGAAGTGTCCCGGGCCATCTACGAGGAGATGATCGTCACGAACACCGATCACGTCCTCCTCGACCTGGCCTCTTACGCCAAGCCGGACTTCATCCGCAAGCGCTTCCCGACGATCACCCGGACGTGTCTCGAGGACGGCGTCGATATCACCAAGCAGCCCATCCCGGTCGTCCCGGCGGCGCATTATTGCTGCGGCGGCGTCCTGGCCGACGGCTGGGGACGGACCTCGCTCCCCGGGCTCTATGCGGTCGGCGAGGTGGCCTGCACCGGCGTCCACGGGGCCAACCGCTTGGCTTCGACCTCGCTTCTCGAGGGTCTCGTGTGGGGCACGCGGGCGGCCCACGACATCGCCGTGCGCTTCGACGACTCGAGGCCTTACAAGGCCTCCGAGATCCACCGCTGGTACCACCCGAAGGACGAGGAGACCGTCGACCCGGCCTTGGTGTACCAGGATTGGCTGACCATCCGCTCGACCATGTGGAACTATGCCGGCGTCATTCGGACGCGCAAGCGCCTGGACCGGGCCAAGTCCGACCTCGAATACCTCAGCCACCGCATCGAGAAATTCTACCAGGCCGCCCGCGTCGAGCCGGCGCTCGTCGGGCTCCGCCATGGCATCCTGGTGGCCTTGATGATCACCCGGGCCGCCCTGGCCAACCCGGTCTCCCGCGGCGCCCATTATATAAAAAAATAATCCTCGACCACTGATCTCTCACCGGTCGCTCTATATTGAACAAGTTCCCCCCCCGTTTTCGCATTGCCGGCCCAATACGGTGGCGCGAATGTCTGTCCGGCCCCCCGAGGGTATCCACCCCGCGCAGGGGCTTTCCTGGAGGAGGCCGTGGGAGGGCGGAGCGGGCACGGTTCCTCGACCGAAGGGAGAGGAGAGAGAAGCCCGGAGGCGAAGCGAGCCGGCACGGTGGGACGGCGCGCGGCCGACGGAAGGAATGCCCCGAGCGTAGCAGGGTGGATGCCCTCGGGCATTCTAGTCCATGCCTGCTCCGATCACGGCCTTTGGAGGTATGGGGGAATTTGTTCTATAATGGATCATTATATTCGTTCGACGGAGACCATTATGGCCGATAAGTCCGAAGTGAAGGCGACGCTCAACCTGCCCCAGACCGCGTTCGCCATGAAGGCCTCCCTGGCCCAAAAGGAGCCGGAAACGATCAAGAGGTGGGAGGCCGAACGCCTCTACGAGAAGATCCTCGAGAAGCGTGCCGCCTCAGGCCGCCCCCTGTTCATCCTCCACGACGGCCCGCCCTATGCCAACGGCCACATCCATATGGGCACGGCGCTGAACAAGATCCTCAAGGATTTCATCGTCAAGTCCCGCTCGATGCTCGGCCATTATGCCCCCTATATCCCCGGCTGGGACTGCCACGGCCTGCCCATCGAGATCCACGTCGACCGGCAGCTCGGCGGCAAGAAGAAGGACATGCCGGTCATGTCCGTCCGCAAGGCCTGTCGGGACTACGCCGAGAAGTTCATTGACGTCCAGCGCGGGGAGTTCAAGCGCTTGGGTGTCATCGGGGCCTGGGATACTCCCTACTTGACCATGCACCCGGCCTACGAGGCCAAGGTCCTCGAATACCTGGGCGGCTTCTTTGATCATGGCGAGGTCTATAAAGGCAGGCGGCCCGTCCACTGGTGCATTCACGACCGGACCGCCCTGGCCGAGGCGGAGATCGAGTATAAGGACAAGACCTCTCCGTCGATCTACGTCCGCTTCGAGGTCTTATCCGACCTGGGAGCCAAATTCCCGGCCTTGGCCGGCCGCAAGGCCTACGTCGTGATCTGGACGACCACCCCATGGACCCTCCCGGCCAACCTGGCCATCGCCTTCCACCCGGACTACGAGTATGCCGCGGCCGAGGTCGACGGGGATGTCTACATCCTGGCCAAGCGGCTCCTTCCCGTCGTCGCCGAAGAGCTCGGCTGGCCGTCTCCGAAGGTCCTGGCCAGCTTTCCCGGCCGCGAGCTCGAGGGGCTCAAGGCCCGCCATCCGTTCATCGACCGGGAGTCGGTCTTCGTCCTCGCCGATTATGTTACGCTCGAGGACGGCACCGGCTGCGTCCACACCGCCCCTGGCCACGGCTATGACGATTACATGACCGGCCAGTCCTATGGCCTCGACATCTACACGCCCGTCGACGACGAGGGCCGCTTCACGCCCGACGTGCCGCGCTACGCCGGCCTCGAGGTCTTCGCAGCCAACGCCCGGATCACGGCGGACATGAAGCGCGACGGGACACTCCTCAAGGAGACCCAGATCACGCACTCCTACCCGCACTGCTGGCGCTGCAAGAACCCGGTCATTTTCCGGGCCACCGAGCAGTGGTTCATCTCCATGGACAAGCACGGCCTGCGGCAGAAGTCCCGCCAGGCCATCGCCGCCGTGACCTGGATCCCCGAATGGGGCCGCGAGCGGATCGACGGCATGGTCGCCGGCCGCCCCGACTGGTGCATCTCGCGCCAGCGCTCCTGGGGCGTGCCCATCCCGGCCTTCAAGTGCAGGGGCTGCGGCGCTCCGCTGGCCGACGCCGCCGTCTGCCGCCACGTCGCCGGGATCTTCGGGCGGGAGGGCTCGGACGCCTGGTTCGTCCGCGATGCCGCGTCGCTCGTCCCGCCCGGCGCGGTCTGCCCGAAGTGCGGCGGGACGGAGTTCGAGAAGGAGTTCAACATCCTCGACGTCTGGTTCGAGTCCGGCTCGTCCCAGAACGTCCTCGAGCGCGAGGCCGGCCATTCCTGGCCGTCCGACGTCTACATCGAGGGCCACGATCAGCACCGCGGCTGGTTCAACAGCTCGCTCCTCATCGGCGTCGACGTCAAGGGGGCCAGTCCCTTCCGGACCTGCATCACCCACGGCTTCATCCTCGACGAGCAGGGGAGGGCCATGTCGAAGTCGATGGGCAACGTCATCGACCCCGGCGAGGTCTGCAAGCGCTCCGGGGCCGAGATCGTCCGGCTCTGGGCGGCCATGCTCAATTATAAGGAGGACGCCCGCTTCGGCCCGGAGATCGAACAGCGGCTGGTCGAGGCCTACCGCAAGATCCGCAACACCTGGCGGTTCCTGCTCGGCAACGTTTCCGACTTCGTGCCGGCCCGCGATACCGTGGCCGAGCCCCACCTTCTCGACCTCGACCGTTGGATCCTGCACCGGTTCGAGGAGGTCCGGTCCCGGGTCGTCAGGTCCTACGAAGCTTATGAGTTCCACCCGATCGTCCACGACATCCTCGATTTTTTCACCGTCGACCTGAGCGCCTTCTACCTCGACGTCGTCAAGGACCGCGCCTACTGCTCGGCCAAGGCCTCGGCCGAGCGCCGCTCGGCCCAGACGGCCATGTTCACGATCCTGCGCGATTCGCTCCTGCTCCTGGCCCCGATCCTGTCATTCACGGCCGAGGAGGCCTGGGCCCACGTCCCGCATTTCGACGGCCAGGATCCGTCCGTCCATATGGGCGAGTTCCCCGGACCTTCGGACTGGCTGAGATCGGCAAATGACGGCTTCGCGGCCGATATGGAGCGCCTGCTCACGGTCCGCGAGAAGGCCCTCAAGGAGCTCGAGAAGGCCCGCGAATCGAAGCTCATCGGCAATTCGCTCGAGGCCCGCGTCACGCTCAAGGCCCCGGCCGCCGACGCCCCGTTCCTCCGGTCGCGTCAGGCCGACCTGGCCGCGCTGCTGATCGTTTCGCAGGTCGCGGTCGAGCCGATCTCGGGCGAGGACCTCGCCATCGAGGTTGCGAGGGCCGCCGGCGCCAAGTGCGAGCGCTGCTGGAGCTATTCGACCGGCGTGGGGACGGAGGCCGCGTGCCCGACGTTCTGCGAGCGCTGCGGCCGGGCGGTCCAGGCGATGCGATCATGACCAAGAACACGCCCTACCTCCTGCTCGCCGCCCTCCTCGTCCTCGCCGACCAGGCCACCAAGGCCGTTGTCGCCCGGTCGGTCGAGCTCTACAAGTCCGTCCCGGTCATCCCCGGCTTCTTCAACATCACCCGCATCCATAACAAGGGCGCCATCTTCGGCACGTTCTCGCAGACCGATAATACCCTCGTCTTCGCCATGCTGACGGCCGCGTCCGTCGCCGCCCTGGCCTTCGTGGCCTATTTCTTCTTCAAGACGCCGTCGTCGGACCCCCTGATGAAGGTCGCCCTGACGCTGATCATGGCCGGGGCGGTGGGCAACCAGTTCGACCGGCTCGTCCGAGGCCATGTCATCGATTTCCTCGATTTCTACATCGGCACGGCGCACTGGCCGTTCTTCAACGTGGCCGATTCCTGCATCACCATCGGGGCCGGCCTGATGCTGGTCGCCCTCTTCAGGAGTAAACCCGCATGTTCCCCATCCTCTTGAAAATTGGCCCACTGACCATCCATACTTACGGCTTCCTCATGGCCGTCGGGGTCGCCCTCGGCCTCTGGTTCATCTACGCCCAGGCCAAGAAGGCCGGCATGGACGCGAATCGGGTCATGGACGCCGCCTTCTATACGATCATCGTCTCGCTCCTCGGCGCCAAGCTGATGCTCTTCATCGGCAACATCTCGTATTATGTCAGCTATCCCAAGGAGCTCTTTTCGCTGGCCCGCTCGGGGGGCGTCTTTCAGGGCGGCCTGGCCTTCGGCACGGTCTACGCCCTGTGGTACTTCCACCGCAAGAAGATCCCGACCTGGCGGACGGCCGACCTCATCGGGCCGGCCCTGGCCCTCGGCCACGGCTTCGGACGGATCGGCTGCTTCAGCGCCGGCTGCTGCTACGGCCGCGAATGCGCGGCGCCCTGGGCCGTCACCTTCACCAACCAGTACGCCGGACAGCTCACCGGCGTCCACCTGGGCACTCCGCTCCATCCGGTCCAGCTCTACGAGGCGGCCCTCAACTTCCTGAACTTCGCGGTCCTCTTCGTCATCCTCAAGAAGAAGAAGTTCGACGGCCAGGTCTTCGCCTTCTACATCATCAACTATTCGGTCATCCGGTTCTTCACCGAGTATTTCCGGGGCGACCACGGCGACAGCGTCTACTTCATCCGGGGCGCGACGCCCCTCGCCAGCCTGAGCCTGCCGCAGCTCTTCTGCCTGTTGGGGCTCATCGGCGGGGCCGTCCTCTTCGTCGTCCTCAAGCGGCGGGCGCGTGCCGACAGTTGATCTCGTCGTCGGGCCTGAAGTTGAAACGCGCGTCAGGCTCGACGTCTTTCTGGCCGACAAGATCGAAGGGCTGAGCCGGGCCCAGGTCCGCAAGGCCATCGACGCCGGCGGCGTCCGCGTCGGCTCCTTCACCCGGAAGGCCGGCTACAAGCTCAAACCGGGGGACCGTGTCCATGTCGCCTACGAGCCCCCCGAGCCGGAGCCGGCCCTGGCCCCGCAGTGCATCCCTCTCAAGTTCATCTTCGTCGACGACGACGTCATCGTTATCGACAAGCCGCCCCACCTGGTCGTCCATCCGGGGCCGGGCCACCCGTCGGGAACGCTGGTCAACGCCCTGCTCTATCATTTCCCGGAGATCGGCGCCGTCGGCAACGAGAACCGCCCCGGCATCGTCCACCGCCTGGACCAGGATACCTCGGGGGTCATGGTCGCGGCCCGATCCCCGCGGGCCTATGCTTCTCTCCACGACCAGTTCAAGCGCCGGCTGACGTGGAAGACCTATCTGGCCTTGGTCTGGGGCCGCATGTCGGACGTGAGCGGCAAGCTGAGCTGGCCGCTCGGCCGGCACCCCAAGGAAGGTGCGAGGATGTCCGTGCGGACCCACAGCCCCAAAAAGGCCGAGACCTTCTTTCAGGTCCAGAGGGCCTTCAAGGACACGACCCTGCTCGAGGTCAAGCCGGTGACGGGCCGGACCCATCAGATCCGCGTCCACTTAGCCGCGGCCGGGCACCCGGTCGTCGGCGACCCCGTCTACGGGCGAAAGCACGAGCCGCGGGAGTTCCCCCGGATCTTTCTCCACGCCCACACCCTGTCGTTCCTCCACCCTGGGACGGAGGAGCGTCTGACCTTCGCGTCGCCGCTGCCGCCGGACCTCGAGGAGGTCGTCTCGCGGGAGTTGGAGCTTCGCTGAGGAAGACGTCAACCCGGGCAGCCCCCTGTGGCCCGCCGCTCACTTCTTGGGGCGAAAGGGAACTTCAGGAGATAGGGCCGGGGTCAGCGGCGTCGCGGGCAGGACCTCCATATCGACCCTATGGACCCGGGTGACGCCGAGCCGGCGAAGCTTGTAATGCAGGGTCGTCGGCTTGATACCCAGGATCTTGGCCGCGTTGTTCTGGTTGCCCTTCGTCATCTCGAGGACATGGACGATGATGTCCCGCTCGAGACCGTTGAGGGCTTTTTTCAGACTGGTGCTTCCGGCCAGGAAATCCCTGCGGAGATAGATCTCGAACAGGTCCTGGGCCGAGGCGCTCACAGGGGCCTCGGGGCCCGGTTTCTCAGGGCGCGCCTTGCGCGCATCTGCAGACCGGCGGTCCATATGTTCCCTCCCTCACCTTTTTGTCAACAGCCCGTAGGATCTGCATCTTGCGCCGGGATGATAGACCACTCCGCCAGGGAATGCAAGGGGGAGCTTTCCGGGCCCCGGAGACCGGGCCTGGCCAGGGAGAAAGACGGAAAACGAGGTCTTCCTCTTGAGCCAGGAGGGTTTTTTGGGTAGAATAACCATTCCGTTCTTCCGAGAATCCCAGGAGGCTCGAGGATGAAAGACTATTCCGCTGAGAAGATCAGGAATATCGCCCTGGTCGGGCACGGTTCCTCCGGAAAGACGTCCCTGACGGCCGCGGCCCTGTTCGACACGGGGGCGACCAGCCGTCTGACCAAGGTCGACAAGGGCAACACGGTCACGGACTACGACCCCGACGAGATCGAGCGCAAGATCTCGATCAACGCCGCGCCTTGCTTCTGCGAATGGGCCGACCACAAGATCAACATCATCGACACGCCCGGCTACAGCAACTTCCTCTGGGACACCCGGGCCGCGCTTCGGGCGGTGGACGGCGCCGCCGTCCTGATCGACGCCGTGGCCGGGGTCGAGGTCGGGACGGAAAAAGTCTGGGAGATGATCGAGGAGCGCGGCTTGCCCCGCCTCATCGTCATCAACAAGATGGACCGGGAGAACGCCAACTTCGGCCGGGCCCTCGAATCGGTCCGCCAGTTCTTCGGCCGCCAGGCCGTGCCGGTCGAGCTGCCGATCGGCGAAGAAAAGAACTTCGCCGGGGTCGTCGACGTCGTCCACAAGAAGGCCTATTTCTTCGAGAAGGACGAGAGCGGCAAGATGAGCGAAGGGGCTATCCCGGCCAACCTCGCCGACGAGGTCGAGAACCGCAACAAGGAGCTCGTCGAGCTCGTGGCCGAGACCGACGATAAGCTCATGGACAAGTACTTCGAGAAGGGCGAGCTCGCGCCCGAGGAGTTCCAGGCCGGGCTCAAGAAGAGCATCCTCCAGCACCAGGTCTTCCCGGTCTTCGCCACGGCCGGCGCCGCCAACATCGGGGCCCAGACGTTCCTCGAGGGCGTTATCGCCTACCTGCCCTCCCCGGTCGAGGCCGGACCGGTCAAGGCTGCGATCAAGGGCGAGGAGACGACCCTCCCGCCCTCGGCCGAGGGCCCCTTCGCCGCCTTCGTCTTCAAGACCATCTCCGACCCTTACACGGGCCGGATCTCCCTCATGCGGGTCTTCTCGGGCCGGGTCAACCCGGACGGCACCGTGGTCAACGCCAGCCGTGACACCGACGAGAAGCTCGGCGGCCTCTTCTTCCTCCAGGGCAAGGAGCAGGTCGCGGCGGGCCAGGCCAAGGCCGGCGACATCGTGGCCACGGCCAAGCTCAAGGTCACCGCGACCGGCGACACGCTGAGCGCCAAGGGCTCCGGCATCCTCCTGCCGGAGATCGTCTTCCCGCTGCCGTCGATCTCCTTCGCCATCGAGCCCAAGACCCGGGCCGACGAGGACCGCATCTCTCAGGCCACCCACCGGATCACCGAAGAGGACCCGACGGTCCGCATCGAGCGCGACCCCAACACCTCGCAGCTCCTCATCTCGGGCAACGGCGAGCTCCACGTCCGCATCATCTCGGAGCGGCTGAAGAAGCGCTACAATGTCGACGTCGATCTCAAGCCGCCCAAGATCTCCTACCTCGAGACGATCAAGGGCAAGTCCGACGTCCAGGGCCGCCACAAGAAGCAGACCGGCGGCCGCGGCCAGTTCGGCGACGTCTGGGTCAAGTTCGAGCCGCTGCCTCGCGGCAGAGACTTCGAGTTCGAGGACAAGGTCTTCGGCGGGGCCATCCCTCGTAACTTTATCCCCTCGGTCGAGAAAGGCCTCCAGGAGGCCCGCAAGAAGGGCGTCCTGGCCGGCTATCCGACGGTCGATTTCAAGGCCATCCTCTATGACGGGTCGTATCACGATGTCGATTCGTCCGACATCGCCTTCAAGATCGCGGCCAACAAGGCCTACAAGAAGGGCATCCGCGAGGCCAAGCCGACCCTGCTCGAGCCGGTCATGAACGTCGAGATCTACACGCCCGAGGCCTACATGGGCGACATCATGGGCAATCTCAACGGCCGGCGCGGCCGGGTCCTGGGCATGGAGCAGAAGGGGACTATGCGCGTCCTCAAGGCCCAGGTGCCGATGTCGGAGATGCTCGATTTCGAGCCCACCCTGACCTCGATCACCGGCGGCCGCGGCTCCTTCCTCATGGAGTTCTCGCACTACGAGGAGGCGCCGGCGAACATCCAGCAGAAGATCATCGCCGAGGCGGTCAAGGAAGGCCGGGTCAAGCCGGAAGAAGAAGACTAGCGGAGTTCTCTCGCGTTGACAGGCCGGAAAGGCCGCGGGTATGATACTCGGGAATTCCCGCAGGAGGTCCCGATGAAGCTCCGCCAACACGCCGTCCCGTTCTTTGTTGTCGCCCTGACGCTCCTGGGCGCGGCCTTCCTCATGGCCCAAACGCAGACGATGCCCGGTCAGGCCCAGCCTCAGACCCCGGACAAGGCCCCGGCCGCGCCCAAGGCGGAAAAGCCCGACCCCACTCTGACCCTCAAGATCGGGGACCCGACACTCAAGGACAAGGTCATGGACCTCGGGGTCGGGGCCATCCTGGCCGGCCGGACCGGGCGCCCGATCGGCTTCGAGCGGATGATCGACGAGATGCTGGCCGCCCGGATCGTCCACGTGGGCGAGACCCACAACTCGATGGCCATGCACGAGATCGAGCTCCAGGTCATCCGGGGCCTCTATGAGCGGGACCCTCATTTGGCCATCGGCCTCGAGATGGTGCCGGTGACGCTGCAGGAGGCGTTGAATAAGTGGACCGCCGGGATCCTGACTAGGGACGAGTTCCTGCGCGAGATCCGCTGGTACGTCACCTGGAACTTCAACTTCGGCTACTACGAGAAGATCTTCGACTTCGCCCGGGAGCACCGGCTGCCGATCTATGCCCTGAACGCCCCGCGCGAGGTCATCAACAAGATCCGGATGAGAGGCTGGGATGCCCTCTCGGACGTGGAGAAAGCGTTCTTCCCGGGGCCGCCCGACACGACGAACGCGGACCACCGGACGCTCATCCGGACGGTCTTCGAATCTTCCGAAATTCCGGAAGCCATGCGGGGCGCCGGATTGGACATGATGTTCGAGGGCCTCTACCGGGGCCAGTCGGCCTGGGACACGGTCATGGGGGCGAACGCGGTCCGGGCGGCCGGGGCCGAGGGCCGGCGCGTCGTCGTCTGCGTCGGCTCGGGGCACCTCCTCTACAATCTCGGCCTCAACCGGCGCGCCTATGAAATGTCCAAGAAGCCTTTCAAGACGGTCATCGCCGTGGAGATGCCGGCCGGGAAGAAAGATCTGCCGGTCTCCCGCGCTCTCGGTGATTACGTCTTCGGCCTGCCGACCATGGACAAGCCGGCCTTCCCGAACATCGGGCTGGGCTTTAAGAAGGTCGATAACCTCGAGAACCTGGTCATCGACGCCAAGCCGACGGAGGGCGCGTCGAGCCGGGCCGACTTCGAAAAGGGCGACATCGTCCTTTCGGTCGACGGCCGGGCCTATACCGACATCAACGAGCTGCGAATGGAGCTGGCCAAGCTGCGCTGCGGCGGCGAGATGAAGTTCAAGGTCCTGCGGGCCGGGGCGGTCAAGGACGTGTCGCTGAAGTGTGAACGGGCCGCGGCCGCCGAACCGGCCGAGAAGAAGTGACCGGGTCGAAGGGATGGGACCGTCCCCGGTCAGGGGACCGTCCCTCTTGAGGAGGGACATAATGAAGAGAACGAGCTTGGCCTTGATCTTGGCCGTCCCGATCCTGGGATTGATCGGAGTGGCCGGTCATACGGCGGCCCCACGGGGTCAATCCCTCTTGAAGACGCCGGCCGAAGAGAACGGCACGACGCGCTATACCCAGAACGAGGCCCTGATGGCGTTCCTGAGCGCGCTCGACGAGGTCTCGTCGGACGTCTCGGTCTCGATCGTCGGCCGTTCGCTGCCGGCGGATACCTATGGCGCCCAGGACCTCCCCCTCGTCCTCATCAGCAAGAATGGAGCCGCGGGGCCAAGCGGTCTCGACCGCGCCAAGCCGACCGTCCTCTTCACCGCGGCCCAGCATGGCAACGAGCAATCGGCCAAGGAGGCCGTCATCCGGCTCATCCGCGACCTGGCCCTGGGCGATCTCCATCCGCTCCTGGACAACGTCAATGTCGTGGCCATGCCCCAGACGAACCCCTACGGCAACTTCATGAACGTCCGCACGAACGAGCTCGACCTGGACATGAACCGCGACCACATCAAGATCGAGGCCGAAGGCGTGCGGGCCATCCACCGCGTTTTCATGGCCTACCGGCCCGAAGTGACCATCGACGTCCATGAGAAGGGCGACGACTATTATCGGGTCTCCATCGGCTGCGTCTCGAACGTCAACATCGGCCGCGACCTCCAGGATTTCTCTCGGAATGTGCTCCTGGCCGAGGTCGAGAAGAGCTTGGCCAAGAAGCGGGTGGCCTTCCACGAGTACCTGGTCACCGAGGACCTGGGCGTCGACACGTCGTCCGGGGCGGCCTACGCGTCCGGCCCCGCCGCTCCGCGCGAGGAGATGAAGCGTTACTCGACGACCGACCTCAACGACGGGCGGAACAGCCTCGGCATCTTCGAGACCCTGTCCTTTATCCAGGAAGGCGCGTCGCGTCATGATCTGGAGACCCTGGCCGAGCGGACGGGCTGGCAGTACCAGGGCCTGCGGGCCTTCCTCGAATCCTGCGCCGGGCACGGGCCCGAAATCCAGAAAATGGTCCATGGTGACCGCGAGCGCCTGCTCCAGAGGGCCGCGGCCCGGGCCGCCTCCGATCCGGTCCATCTCAGGATGAAGTTCGCCCGCGACCCGAAGGAGCCGGAACTCCATCTCAAGGCGTTCGAAACGGTCGAATCGCCGATCCGCGGCATCCTCAAGGTCGACAAGAAAGCAGGGGAGACGCTTCTCGCCGATGACATCGAGCCGTATCGCGGGCCCCGGGACCGGAGGATCGTCGATGAGGTGGTCAAGAACTGGTTCCCGAACGTCGAGCCGACGCTTTCGGTCGTCCGGCCGCGGGGCTACATCATCCCGGCGGCCCGGCTCGATATCGTCGAGACCCTGCTGGCCCTCGGGGTCGAGGTCGGGCTCGTGACCAACGGAGGCGTGGCCGACGCCGAGGTCTATGAGGTGGCGGCGATCGTGCCCGCCAAGCTGGATTATCTGGCCCCCGAGAGGATCGACGTCGCGGCCCGCCCGGTCCGGGCGCCTGTCAACAAGGGGGATTTCTACGTCGATTGCGTCCAGCCGGCGGCCAACCTCATTCCCTCGCTGCTCGAGCCGCAGTCGGAGTTCGGCCTGATCCGCTATTGGAAGTACCAGCTCGCGCCCGCGGCCGGCGGGACCTTCGAGATCCTGCGCTTTGTGGGGGCGACGGCCCCGGCCGCCATTCCGTACAGGCCCTGGCGGCCCTGAAAGAAAAGATCCAAGAGGGACAGTCCCCCTGCGGGGACAGTCCCTAGCTCATCTTCTTGATGGCCTCGAGGAACTCGGGCGAGGGTTTGGGCCCGCTCAGAAGCTCGGTGGCCCTGAGCCGGTCTTCCTTGTGTCCCAGCTTCTGCAGGACCAGTCCGCCGAAGTAGCCGTAGGGCTGGCCCTCGTCCCAATATTTCAGCGTGTAGTCCCGGATCGCTTCGCGCAGGGCGGCGGCCTTGTCCTTCTCGCCCTGATGGTCGAAGGCGATGGCCATGAAGTAGTCCTGCAGGCGGGTATCCGGATGGAAGGGCGCGCCCGTGCCGAGTTTTTCCGGGTAGAGCTTGGACAGCTCGAGGGCCTGAATGGCCGCGGCCCAGTTCCCCGTCTTCAGCGCCGCGAGGCCGATCCCGATATGGGCCCGGACGTAGAGGCCGTAAATGTTGCTCGCGCCTTCGTAGGGAAGCGCGGCCACCCCGTCCAGGACCGTGGCCGCTTCGTGCGGCTCACCGGCGGCCAGCAGGGCTTCGACCAGGTCGATCTGGAGGGGGACCTCGCCGGTGAAATCGGCCGCCCCTTTGCGGGCCGAGCCCAAGGCCTCGTCCGTCCGGCCCTGTCGGAGAAAGAAGCCGGTCAGCGTGTGACGGGCCCGCCAGCCCGCGGCGTCGAGTTCGACGGCCTTGCGGTAGTCCGCGGCGGCCCGGGCGGCGTCCGCCCGTTCGAAGAACCCGCCCCTGGCCATATAGAACGGAGCGAAATCGGCGCTCTCGACCATCTCGAATAGATCCCTGGCCTCGTCGAGCCGGCCCTTGCCCCAGAGGATGAGCGCGAGATAGTACCTGGGTTTCCAATCGGACGGGCGGGCGGCCGCGGCCCAGGAGAAGACGGCGATCTCTTCCTCGCGGAAGGGGAGGACCAGGAACGGCGACGTTGCCGAGGCCTTGTCGAGAGCGGCCGCGCTCTCGGCCGGGGCGCCGTCCCGGAGGAGATAGGCCAGCGTGTAGAGGACCGTGGCTTGCGGCGGCGCCGCCCGCAGCGCCTCGACCGCGTCCGGCGTGAGACCAAGCCGGGCGTAGAACGCGGCCATCTCGAGCCAGGTCTCGTGCGGCAGCTCGTTGCGTATCAGGGCCCGGCAGGCGTCGAGGTCGGCGGTCTTCCGCGTCAGCAGGTAGCGTTCGAAGCGGCCGAGGTGATCGAGAGGGTCGATCTCGGCCAGACGGTCCAGCGTCGCCCGGGCTTCCGCCATCCGGCGGTCCAGCCGTTCGGCGACCGCTTGGATCTCTAGAGCGTTGACGTTCCCGGCGTCGGCCTCGAGGGCCTGGCGCGCCGAGTCCAGGGCACGAGGATAGTCCTTTTCGAGAATGCCGATCTCGGCCACCTGGAGGCAGGCCACCGTCTTGAATTGAGGCGACCGCATGGCCCAGCCCAGGGTCTCTTTGGCGTCGACGAGACGGCCCAGGCGGCGGGCGGCGACCGCATAGACGTAATTCGCCTCGGGGTCGTACATGGCCACCGACAGGGCCCGGCCGGAGAGCTCGAGGGCCTTGGCCGGCTCGCCGCGGCGGGTGGTGAGCTCGGCGGCCCGGGCCAGGGCCCGGACGTGGAGCGGCTCCTCGCCGATCGCCGCCAGGTACTTCTCGAGGGCCTCGGGCAGGCGCCTCTCGCGCTCGAGCCCGCGGGCCTGAAGGAAGAGGGCCTCGGCCGAGCTCCCGGACGGCGCGCTGAAATGGAGCGGCCGTTCGAGATCGCCGGCCTGGCGGGCCGTCTCGTAAACGAGCTTGGCGCCGAGCCGGACTTCGATGGCGTCGGCCGCGGAGACGCCGGTCAGGGGGACTGTCTTCTTCCAGATCTGCTCCGGTCCGAGGATGACGCGTTCCTTGAAGACTTCGCGGCCGCCGGCGCTGACGGTCAGATCGTCGGCCACGGGCCGGAGGGCGAAGAGCCCGAGGCCGAGCGACTCGTCTGAGCGTGAGGCGCTGAGCACGGCGTGGGGCGAGGCCTTGGCCATCGGGCCGATGCCGCGGTAGGGGAACCAGAGCTCTCTCCAGTGGTCGGCGGAGCCCGGCGGAAAGTCGCCGTGGTCGGATTGATTGAGCAGGCGGCCGGCCTGGGGCTCGGTGTACTGCCCGTCCTTGTCGGTCAGGAGGTCGACCCAGATCTCGCCCGAACGGGACAGGTCCCAGATCCAGACCTTCCGGCCCGGCATGTCGGTGTATGCCGACCAGTGGCCGAAGCCGGCGTCGGACTTCTCGTACCAGCCGCCGTAGAAGTCCTCGTACTCGCCGACGGTGAAATAGCTCTTCGAGCCGGGCGTGGCGTTGTTCCGGTACCAGGAGCGGTCCCGGCCGTCGCGATCGACCGGCCAGGGCTCGAGCGGCACCGAATAATCGTGGCCGATGAACCACTGCCCGGGGAAGATGTACTTCAGGTCGTCGGCAGCCTTCACCGCGGCGCATGACCAGGCATAATAGGATTGGCTGAAGGGCGTCGGGTTGACCCAACGGGCCTGCGACTCGAAAACAGCGCCGTCCTTGGGCAGGGTGATGGCGACGCTCCAGCGGGTCCGGGAGGCCAGGTCCATGGTCCCGACGACGCAGGAGACGCCGCCGTCGGGATCGCGGCGCAGGATGTAATCAACGGGCGTCGCGGTCGACGGCGCGTGCCCGACGACCCCGAAGTTCCACTCGATGCCGCCCGATGTCCAGGGGCCGCGAAGCGCGATCTGGCGGAACTTGAGGACGTGGTTCCAGTAAAGAAAATCACGGCCGGTGGCGTTCTCCCTGGCGCCCCAGACCTTGCCGCCCGCCTGGGGCAGCACGGCGACCTCGATGGAGGCGTTCTTCAGCCGGACGACCGTCCAGGGCTTGTCGACGGGATCGGCCGTGAAGCGGTCGAAAATGAAATAGGGGTAGAGCCGCGCGCCCTGGCCTCCCATGGACGACCGGGCGAAGATGGGCACGGGATCGGGATCGGAGAACGGATAGGTCCTGATGGATTCGGTCTTCTCGGCGATAGTGGCGCCCGACGAGGCGGACTTGCAGGCAGGAAGGAGGGCGATGGCGAGAAGGACGAAGGTCAAAGCGCCGATCGCGAACAGGGGAAGGCGGGGTTCGTTGCGGCGAATTCTCGTCATCAGGGCCTCCTCGTCAGCCGTTCGTGTTCCTCCCTTAATATCCGCCCGACGGTTTTTTGTCAATCGCCCGGTCCCTTGAGGCCCGCCAGTTGGCCTGTCCTCTCCTTTGAACGATGAACGCCGACGCCCGGCTGTGAGGCGTATCGACCCAAGGACCCCGTAATGGAAAGGGGGCCCGCCGGAGGCGGGGGAAACCAGCTACGACGTTTCCGGGGTGCTGGGTCAAGGGTCGATATGCCGAGCGAAGCCGAGAGTCGGCGTTCGACCTTTTCGGGATCTAAATATTGATCCTGATGGGCAAAATGACCGTCGTGATCCCTTTCCAGCGCAGCTCCTGCTGGATGGCGAAGGCGGTCTCGTTGTGGAGGATCCGGTTGATGATGCCGGGCCGGCGAAAGACGGTCTGCCCGGCGAAGACCGTCGACTTGGGGAACTCCCGGGCCACCGTCTCGCAGACGGCCGAGGCGGTCTTGACCACGTCGATGCCCGTGTCCATCCGGGACTCGGCCGGGAAACCCAGGCGCCGGGCCAGGTCGACGTACTTTTTGAGCGAGTCCTTGGTGGCCTCACACATATGGCTGAGGCTCTCCGCCTCCCTGAAGGCGCCGGCGTCCACCTCGGCCACGGTCACGAACACGAAGTTTTTGTAGAGTCCGGGAAAGCCGCGGATGATGGACAGAAAGGTGTGGACGCCGAAGCCCGAATAGCCGTTGACGAGCTGGATGGCCGTCATGGCCTTGGGATCGGTCGGCTCGGCGTTGTAAGTGCCCTTGTGGGCGATGAAGGCCGTGAGCATGTCATCGAGCTCGCGCACGCCTTTGCGGACCCGGTTGTAGTGGCCCTTGATGAGATAGCAGAGCAGGATGACGATCGCGGTGATGACCAGCGTCAGCCAGCCGCCGCGGGCGAACTTCTCGAAGGTCGTGATGATCAGGATCGTCAGGCACAGGGTCAGACCGGTCAGATGGACGGGCAAGTGCTTCTTCCAGTGCGGCTCCCTCTTCCGGTTGCGGATGAAGAAGCGGGACATGCCCAGCTCGGAGAGCGAAAAGGTCAGGAAGACATTGATCGAGTACATGACGACGAGGGTCGAGATGCGGCCGTGAGAATAGATCAGGAGCAGGACGGCCGCCCCGCCCATGAGGACAACGCCGTTCTGCATGGTCAGGCGGTCGGAGAGCGAGGCGAAGCGGTGGGGGAACCAGTAATCGACGGCCATGTTGGAGACGACCCGGGGGCCGTCGACGAAGCCGGTCTGGGCGGCGACAAGGAGCAGGGCGCCCTCGGAGAAGATCGTGACCAGGGGGATGATGCCGCCGGCGCTCCAGCTGCCGAAGACCTGTCCGGCCAGGACGGCGTTGAGCGTCTTGCCCGCGATGGGCTGGACGCCCAGCAGGAGATAGCAGACGAAGATGCCTCCGGCCGTCACGGCCAGCGACGTGGACAGGTAGACCATGGTCCTCTTGCCGTTGTGGACCCGGGGCTCGCGCATGATCTGGAGGCCGTTCGAGACGGCCTCGATCCCGGTGAACGTCCCGCCGCCCATCGAGAAGGCGCGCAAGAACAGGAGGGCCAGGCCGCCAAAGCCGAGCGTGGCCAGCCCGGTCCGGTAGCCGGACGAGATCTGGCTGGCCACGGCCCCGATCTGCGGAATGTGCTTCAGGATGCCATACCCGAGCATCAGGGCGTGGGTCAGGACGAAGACGATAAAGATCGGCGCGAGCATGGTCACCGATTCCTTGATGCCGCGCAGGTTTATGACGACGAGAAAGACGATGGCCAGGATCTCGAACGGCGTCTTGAGCGGCTGATAGGCGACCGGGAAAAAGCTGAAGACGGCATCGCCGCACGCGACGATCGAAACAGTGATCGTTAGCATGTAGTCGACGAGGAGCGCGGCGCCGGAGACGACGCCGTATTTTTCGCCGAGCGTGTGGGTGGCAACGATGTAGCCGCCGCCGCCCGACGGGAAGTACTCGATGATCCGCGAATAGGCGTAGGAGATGATGAAGACCGTGAGCGCTGTGGCCAGGGCCAGTCCGACGGCCAGATAGGTGTGCTGGCCGAGCGTCCGGAACGCCTCTTCCGGCCCGTAGGACGCGGACGAGAGGCCGTCGCCGCCGAGACCGATCCAGGCCAGGATCGGGATCAGGGCCAGCTTGTGGAAGAGCGAAGGGTCCTTGATGTCGCGGGGTTTACCGACGAGGGCCTGCTTGATCCTGCCGCCGAACGAGACGTTCTTGTCGCTCAAATCAGGACCTAGGGGAGGAGTTGACGCATGTCTGGGGGATCAATGGCGGATCTTCTGACAGGCGGGTATTATAAGCGTTCTGCCGCGAAAATCAAGGGGGCCGGGGGCCGCGCAGCGCTAGGTCCTGCCTGACAGGACAGAGGCCACCGCCTCCCCGATCCGGGCCGGGTTCCGGACGACCCGGGCCCCGGCCGACTCGAGCAGCTCGATCTTCTGGGCAGCCGTGCCGTGAGCGGCCGACATGATGGCCCCGGCATGACCCATGCGCCGGCCGGGCGGAGCGGTCAGGCCGGCGATGTAGCCGATCAATGGCTTGGTGAAGCCCCGGCCCACGAGGGCGGCCGCCTCCTCCTCGGCCGAGCCGCCGATCTCGCCGATGAGCACCACGGCCTTGGTCTCGGGGTCGGCTTCGAACATCCGGAGGGCGTCGACGAACGACAGCCCGACGATGGGATCGCCGCCGATGCCGAGCGCCGTCGATTGACCCAGACCGTGAAGCGTCAGCTGGTTGACGGCCTCGTAGGTCAGCGTGCCGGAGCGGGAGACGACGCCGACCGGGCCGGGCTGGTGAATAGGTCCGGGCATGATTCCGATCTTGGTCTGGCCCGGCGAGATGATGCCGGGCGTGTTGGGGCCGATCAGCCGGGCCGGCCGTTCGCGGAGGAAGGCCTTGACCCGGGCCATGTCCAGCGCCGGGATGCCCTCGGTGATACAAACGACGAGCCCGATCCCGGCCTCGGCGGCTTCCATGATGGCGTCGGCGGCGGCGCGGGCCGGCACGAAGATGATGGAGACATCGATAGGCTCGGAACGGACGGCCGCGGCGACCGTATCGAAGACCGGCCGGCCGAGATGGCGGGCGCCGCCCTTGCCGGGGGTCACGCCAGCGCGGACGTCCGTGCCATAGTCGATCATGCTCTGGGTGTGGAAGGTGCCTTCATGTCCGGTCAGACCCTGAACGAGGACGTGCGTCGTCCTCCCGACGAGGATGCTCACCGCGGGCCTCCCGGAGCTTTGGCCAGACGGACGGCCTCGCGGGCCGCCCTCTCCATGTCCGGCTCCGAGACAAAAGGAAGGCCGGAGTCGGCCAGGATCTCGCGCCCGAGCTCGACGTTGGTGCCCTCCATCCGGATGACGACGGGGATCCGGACGCCTCTTTCGCGGGCGGCACGGACGATGCCTCGAGCGACGAGATCGCAGCGGACGATGCCGCCGAAGATGTTGACCAGGGCCGACCGGACCCCGGGGTCGGCGGCCAGGATGAGGAAGGCCTGTCGGACGCTGTCCTCCGATACCCCGCCGCCGACATCGAGGAAGTTGGCTGGCCGGCCGCCGGCGAGGGCGATGAGGTCCATGGTGGCCATGGCCAGGCCGGCGCCGTTGACCATGCAGCCCACGTCGCCGTCGAGGCGGACGAAGCTCAGCCCGGCCCGGGCGGCCTCGAGCTCTTCGGACGGTTCTTCATCCGGGTCGAGGAGGGCCTTGATATCGGGGTGGCGGAAGAGGCCGTTGTCGTCGAAGTCCATCTTGGCGTCGGCGGCGACGAGCTCGCCGGCCGTAGTGACGGCCAGGGGATTGATCTCGACGAGCGAAGCGTCGGTCTCCATGAACGTGCGGACGAGCCCGGCGAACAGGGCCCCGGCCCGGTCGAACGCGGCGCCCGAGAGCCCCAGTCCGAAGGCCGCGTTCCGGGCCTGAAACCCGAGCAGCCCGGCGGACGGAGAGACCGGCTGCCGGAGGATCAGGTCCGGCTCGGTGAGGGCCAGGGTCTCGATGTCGACGCCGCCCCGCGGTGAGGTCAGAAGAACTGGCCGGGCGGCTTCGCGGCTGAGCACGACCCCGACGTAGAGCTCACGGGCGATGGCGACGGGCTCCTCGACGAGGAGACGCCGGACGATCCGGCCTTGGGGACCGGTCTGGGGCGTGATCAGGGGCCGGCCCAACAGCCGGGAAGCCGCGGCGGCGGCAGCGGCGGGACCCTCAACCCTGAGGATGCCCCCCGCTTTGCCCCGCCCGCCGGCGTGGATCTGGGCCTTCAGGATGACCGTTCCGCCGAGCGATTCAGCCGCCGCCCGGGCCTCGGCCGGGGTCTCGACGACCTCGCCGCGCGGCACAGGCACGCCGAAGCCGGCCAGCAGCCGCTTGGCCTGATACTCGTGGATCCTCATCCCCTCAACGATAGCCTTTTTTATTGCGGCCGTAAAGAAAAGGCCGGGAACGATGCCGCTCCCGGCCTGAAAGATCAGAGGGCGACGCGTCCTAGAGCTTGGTCTCCTCGACGGTCTTCTGGACGACGCCGACGGTCTTCTGGAGCATGGCCTTCTCTTCGTCGCTGAGCTTGATCTCGTAGATCTTCTCCATGCCCTTGGCACTGATCAGGCAGGGCACGCCGATGAACAGGCCCTTGATGCCGTACTCGCCTTCGCAGAGAGCCGCGCAGGGGAGGATGCGGCGCTTGTCCTTGAGGTAGGCCTCGGCGATGACAATGGCGCTCCAGGCCGGGCTGAAGAAGGCCGAGCCCTTGCCGAAGAGCTTGACGATCTCGGTCCCGGCCTCGCGGGTCCGCTGGGCCAGCTTGTCGATCTGCTCCTTGGTTGCGACGTCGGTCAGGGGCACGCCGCCGACCGTGGTCAGGCGCGGCAGGGGAACCATGTCCGGGCCGTGGCCGCCGAGGACCGTGCCGGCGACGTCGTTGACCGACACGCCGAGCTCCATGGCGACGAAGGCGCGCCAGCGGGCGGTGTCGAGGGTGCCGGCCATGCCGACGACCTGGGTCTTGGGGAAGCCCGTGAGCTTCGTGAAGGCATAGACCATGGCGTCGAGCGGGTTGGTGACGATGATGCAGAACGCCTTGGGCGCGTGTTGCTTCACGCCGGCCGCGACCTTGCCGATGATGTCGAGGTTGACGGCCAGGAGGTCTTCGCGGGTCATGCCGGCCTGGCGGGGCCTGCCGGCCGTGATGATGACGATGTCGGCCCCGGCGATATCCTTGTAGTCGGACGTGCCGGTGATGGCGGCGTCATAGTTGCCGTGGGGGGCCATCTCCATGAGGTCGAGGGCCTTGCCCTTGGCGGGATTCTCGAGCTCGGGGATGTCGAGGATGACGATGTCACCGAGCTCCTTCTGGGCCGCGAGCATGGCCAGGATCTGGCCGATCTGCCCGCCGCCGATAAGGGCGATCTTCTTGCGCATGATGTCCTCTCCTTAAATGTTCCGCCTGGTCTCAGCCCTTGACGTAGCCTTCCCAGGCCTCTTTGAGCTTCGGGTTCTTGACCCAGTCCATGACGTAGTCGGTGAAGGCCTCGCCGGTCGCTCCGGTCG
>Ga0326726_10000844_pt1 | contig 27996 bp, 38 predicted proteins | sample MHFenrmetagenome_2_FD_207603 | JGI IMG/M metagenome (GOLD analysis project Ga0326726, IMG submission 207603) | Lab enriched peat soil microbial communities from Michigan Hollow, Ithaca, NY, United States - MHF15MN | ecosystem: Environmental > Terrestrial > Soil > Wetlands > Peat | place: USA... | reverse complement strand
ATTTCGGACGGCAATATGGAGGAGGGGAGCCTTCGCTGCGATGCCAACGTTTCCCTGCGACCGGTTGGCGCTACGGAGTACGGCACCCGTACCGAGATCAAGAATATGAATTCGTTCAAGAATGTTGAAAAGGCGATCGAGTATGAAGCCGAACGCCATAGAGAAATTCTGGATGGCGGCGGTGTCATCGTGCAGGAAACCAGGCTCTGGGATGCCGACAAGGGAGAGACCCGTTCGATGAGGGGCAAGGAGTTTGCTCATGACTACCGTTACTTTCCTGATCCCGATCTGATCCCGGTATTGGTCGATCAGGAACTGCTCGATCGGATGACACGTGAGCTGCCGGAGTTTCCCGAAGTACGTGCAGCAAGGTTTGTGGCCGAATATGCTATCCCTGCCTATGATGCCGCAGTGCTTACGGTTGAGCGTGAAGTTGCCGACTATTTCGAAGAGACTGTCAGGGTTTCGGGTGACGGCAAGGCTTCCTCGAACTGGGTGATGGGAGAGGTGCTGCGTACGCTTAAAGAGAAGTATCTGGATATTGCCGAGTTTGCAATCTCCTCCGAACGGCTGGGAGGGCTTATCCGTCTCATTGGAGACGGTACCATCAGCAATACTATTGCCAAGCAGGTTTTTGAGCTGATGCAGCAGAATGAACTCTCTGCATCTGAAATTGTTGCCAATGAAGGGCTTGCACAGGTTTCGGATTCAGGGGCGATCGAGAGTGTTGTTCAGGAGATTCTCGATGCAAATCCCGGCCAGCTTGCCGCCTATCGGGAAGGCAAAACCAAGCTGCTCGGCTTTTTTGTGGGTCAGTGCATGAGCCGAATGAAAGGCAAGGCTAATCCCCAGATGGTCAATGAGGTGCTTTTGAAGAAGCTCGAAGGGTGAGCCTTTTCAGGATTCGCCGTCGAACAGATCTTTGATGCGGGTTGTTTCGGGCCAGGTTTTTGCAAGATCAGGGTTGATAACCTCGATTTTTTTTCTGGCCTCCTGCAGCCGCTTTTTACATTGTCCGGCAATGCCAAGACCCTCTTCGTAGAGAGAGATGGAGCTTTCAAGGCCGGTGTCGGGATTCTCGATATTCCGGGTGATTTCCTCGAGCCGTGAGATAAGCTCTTCGATAGCGGGTTTTCCGGAATGTGTTGCAGCCATGGGTATGTTGAGTTTAGATGTTGTATATGAACATAGGTAATGTGAAAGAATATTCAAAAGTCAGGAGCGTAAGTGAAGTTTGTTGATAGTGCGTCCATTGTTATTGCAGCTGGAGATGGCGGTAAGGGCTGTGTGAGTTTTCGCAGGGAAAAGTTTGTGCCCAAGGGCGGCCCCGACGGCGGCGATGGTGGTCGCGGCGGTCATGTATGGCTTAAAACCAACAGGCAGCTGACCACACTGCTCGATTTCAAGTACAAGAAAAAGTATATAGCCGACCGTGGCGTTCATGGTCAAGGTGCCCGTAAAACCGGCAGGGATGGAGCGGATATTGTTATTCAGGTTCCGTGCGGAACGCTTGTCAGGAATGCTGAAACCCACGAGATCATAGCTGATTTGACCGGTGAGGAGCAGGAGTTCCTGATTGCAAAAGGCGGTAAGGGCGGACGCGGCAACCAGCATTTTGCCACACCAACCCGTCAGGCTCCCCGCTTTGCCGAACCCGGTCAGCCAGGTGAGGCGCTGGTTCTTGACCTGGAATTGAAGCTTATGGCCGACGTAGGGCTGGTTGGATTTCCCAATGCCGGAAAATCAACCCTGATTTCGGTTATCAGTGCAGCGAAACCCAAAATTGCCGATTATCCCTTCACGACGCTTGTGCCGAATCTCGGCATTGTGCGCTATGAGGATTATAAATCTTTTGTGATGGCCGATATTCCGGGCATTATTGAAGGTGCCGCAGAGGGCAGGGGGCTGGGGCTCCAGTTTCTGCGTCATATTGAACGCACAAAAATACTTGCTGTTCTGGTTTCGGCGGACTCTCCGGACATTGCCGAGGAGTACCGGACGCTGCTTGGGGAACTTGAAAAGTTTAATGCGGGGCTGCTCGGTAAGCCGAGGATAGCCGTTATTACCAAAATGGATATTGCATCGGAGGATCTTGTAATACCTTTTCTGGAAGAGGGCGTGAAAGTGCTTCCGATTTCCAGCGTGGCCGGTACGGGGCTTAAGGAGCTCAAGGATGAACTCTGGAAAGAGGTATCCGGGCGCGAAAGGGATGCTGAACCTTCAGACGAGGGTATCGGGTAACCATGCAGCAGGCAGAATTATTTGTCAGGTATGCGCGACTTGCCGATGCCGGAGCAATTTCCGCCATTACTGCGGAGTATGCCCGTCAGGGAATAATGCTTGAGCGTTCTGATGAGAATATTATCGAAAATATCCGTAATTTTTTTGTAGCTGAGTATAACGGAGAGGTGATCGGGTGTTGCGCTATTGCGTTTTATACCCTGAAGTTTGCAGAGATTCGTTCGCTTGCTGTTTTTAACCGCTATAAAATGAAGGGGATAGGCCGGCTGCTGGTTGAAAAGGCCGAGTCGGTTTTACGTGAGGAAGGAGTAAAAGAGGTGTTTGTTCTGACGCTCAGCCGTGATTTTTTCGGCCGCATCGGGTACAGCGAAATCAAGAAAGAGTATTTTCCCCAGAAAATATGGAGAGATTGTACTCATTGTCCAAAGCTTATGGCATGCGATGAGATTGCGATGGTGAAAAAACTCTGACGGGCAGACCACATCCTGCTCATAAGCTGAGGGGTTCCTCTCGAATGTGCAGGACGTACAGAGTTGTTGAGTACCCCCAAAACATATAAACCGGTTAAGCAACGTTGTGATAGTTCAGGAAGTCATAGTTAAAAACAAGGCCGGGCTGCATACCAGGCCCGCTGCCGCAGTGGTCAAGCTCGCGTCTCGATTCAAATCGGAGTTTTTTATTGAGATGCAGGGTGTTGAAATCAATGCAAAATCAATTATCGGAGTCATGAGTCTGGCTGCTCCGAAAGGTACCCGGCTGACACTCAAGCTGGATGGTGAAGATGCGCCGGAGGCCGCCCGCCAGCTGGTGGAATTTTTTGAACAGGGGTTTGGAGAACAGTAGTATCAATGGTAGTCCGGGAACGTCATTCAAAACGTTGCGGATTGCCTTTATAACTCCCTTTTTTCCCCTGAAGGGAGGTATTGCCCGGTTCAGCGGACTTTTGATTGAGGCTTTTCGCCAGAGTGGATACGCTGTCATTCCTGTCGCTTTCCGGGCACTTTACCCGCCATTTTTAACCAGAGGCAGAGCAAAATCTGCTCACAGCGCTGAAAAAACCGTTCAGCCCGAGACCCGGCTGACGCTTTACAATCCTGTTACCTGGTTTAAAGCAATCCGCCGACTCAGACGCCTTCAGCCTGATCTGTTGCTCGTATCATACTGGACCGGCTTTCTTGCTCCGCTTTGCTGCGCCTTGCGATACTTTACCGGTATCAGGGTAGTCGTCCTGCTCCATAATTTCTCTTCCCATGAGTCCTTTTTTTTCGAACCATTCATGCAGAGAGTGCTCATTGCTTCAGCCGATGGATTTCTGACTCTTTCGGCGGCTGTGTCGCGTGAGCTTCTTACTGCTTTTCCTGAGGCCAGAGTGCGGCAGCTGTTTCATCCTGTCTATGAGCCCGAAGCTGAGCAGCCCGCTCGGGAAGATGCGCGAAAGCTGCTCCAGCTTGAAGCTGCGGCGCCGGTGCTGCTCTTTTTCGGATATGTTCGTCCATACAAGGGGCTTGATATGCTGCTTCGGGCACTGCCTGCGCTTCTGCACCGGGAGCCGTCGCTCAAGCTGGTTGTGGCCGGAGAGTTTTTTGAAGATCCGGAACACTACAGGAGCCTGATCAGGGAGCTCGGTATTTCGGGCTGTGTCGATATGTATGAGGGCTATGTGTCTACAGATCTCAGCGCGCTGCTCTTTGCCGCAGCCGATTGTGTTGTGCTGCCCTACCGCCATGCAACGCAGTCGGGCGTAGTCCAACAGGCCTATGGTTACGGTCGTCCTGTTATTGTCACTCCGGAAGGCGCTCTTCCTGATATGGTTCGTCACGGCTTCACCGGCTGGATTGCCCGTGAGAGTTCGGCTGAAGGAGTGGCTGCAGCAGCAGGGGAGTTTCTCGACGGGAGAGGTGAGCTGCCGGCAATGCACGCTGCCATTGCGGAGTTCAGCCGGCAGTTTTCCTGGGAGGCGTTTGCTGCGGCGGCAGGCAGTTTTCTTGAAGCCGAAGCTGCACGGACATGAATATGGCGCCGACGCTTTGCATTGTCGTTCTGAACTGGAATGGCGCCGGGGACACGATTGCCTGCCTGAACTCTCTGGCAGAAGTGAAGATGCCGTCCTGCAGGGTGCTTGTGGTCGATAACGGTTCAACCGATGGCTCAGCCGCCCGGATAAAGGCGGCTTTTCCCGATACAGAACTGCTGCTTCTTCCGGCGAATATCGGATATGCGGCAGGAAACAATGCCGGTTTCAGGCGGGTTATGGAGCTTCAGGCGGAGTTCGTGATTTTTCTGAACAACGACACCATTGTTGATGCGGGATTTTCGGCACCGCTTGTTCAAATCCTTCAGCGGCATGCGTCGGCAGGAATTGCCGTACCGAAAATATTCTATCATGATCGCCCCCGAACGCTCTGGTATGCAGGCGGCATCGTTCGGCTGTCAACCGGTCTGATCCGGCATGTCGGGCTCAGGAAAGAGGACGGCCCGGAATTCAACCGTCAAGGGCCAACCGGTTATGCTACGGGATGCTGTTTTGCCATGCGATGCCGGGATTTCGAGCGTATCGGCGGCTTTGATGAATGCTTCAGCATGTATGCCGAGGATGTCGATCTCTCGCTGCGGGTACGTTCCCTCGGCATGAGCGTCGAATATGTTCCCTCTTCAATAGTCTGGCATAAGGTTTCGGCTTCGCTTTCCGGCAATCCGCTGAAGAAGCTTGTGAAAAGGAGTTTCGCATCGCTGCGTATGCTCAGAAAGCACAGGGCATGGGGTGGTATGGCCCTGTTTCTGCTGCTGTTTCCGCTGCGGCTTGCGGGCAGCTATGGTGAGATGGTGAGAGATAGAGGTTAGAGGTTCGGGGAAAATAACCGGAAGCAAGGTCTGATCATCATGGAGAATTTCAGAACACCTGTTGACAGTGAGTATATCTGCAACCCGGTTCACAGGCTGCGCTGGCAGAAAACCCTCAATTTTCTGAGTCGTTCGGAACCTTTTGAACAAAGATTTTCCCGAGGCCTCGATCTGGGTGACCGAACGCCCCTTACCGCATCACTCGAGCAGCTGTTCGACTGCCGGTTCGAGACTACAAATATCGATCTCGATGTTGAACGGCTCGATGGTTCATTTGCGGTTGTAACGGCTTTCGAGGTGCTTGAGCATCTCTACAATCCGCTCCATCTCTTGCTCGAAGTACGCCGGATTCTTCACGCTGAGGGAGGAAGGCTGTTTGTGTCGATGCCGGTGGCGAAACCGGCATTTCTCAGAAGTGCGGACCACTTTCATGAGATGAGTCGTGATGCAGCCCTCTCGCTTTTCATGCGTGCGGGGTTCCGCGTTATCCGCAGCGGGGAGTTTCGTATCCGTCACCCTTTGTTTTATCTTACCGGAGTGAAGCCGCTATTGCGGGCATGGTATGAAAAGGTGCAGATTTATGAACTTTCCGTTACGTAGGACAATACTCCCCAGTCCGAAACGGCTTGTCTGGTTTTCCGAGATACAGTGGGATTTTCTTTCAACCCGCAAGCAGCGGATTCTTTCTCGCTTCGGCGACGAGTGGAGAATACTTTTTATTGAGCCCTACGCTCTTGGGCGCAGCCATCACTGGCTGCCGGTAAAGAGAGGGCGGGTCTGGGTTGTCACCATACCGTTTCTGAAAACCGTTCCGTTCAGCATCGGTCGTATCCTTGACAATCCGCTCTTGCGTACAGTTGTCTCGCTGCCGGGAATTGTTCTTATGCTCTGGTGGGTGGCGATTCTCGGATTTGCTTCTACAGACCGCATTATCGGTCTCTCCAATATCTACTGGGGCAGGGTGGCGCCTTTACTTTCATGCCGCCTCCGTTTTTATGACGCCAATGATGATCATCTTGCCTTTCCGGGTACTCCTTTGTGGCTTAAGGGATACCTCTCAGCCTGGCTTTCAAAAATAGATCTGCTTTTCAGCGTCACTCCTGAACTCACTCTCCGTCTTCAGATTCCGTCAGGCGTGCGATGCATCGAGCTTGGCAACGGTGTCGAGTTCAGCCATTTCGCTGTTCCGCGAAGCGAAGTGCCTCCGGAACTTGCACGGCTCAAGGGGCCTGTTCTCGGCTATGCCGGGGCCATGGACTGGCTGGATACCGAACTTGTTGCGGCGACCGCGAAAGCCTGGCCGGATTACTCTCTTGTGCTGCTTGGTCCTGCCTATGAGCAGAACTGGTGGAAAAAACAGCAGCTTATCAATACGCTTCCCAACGTTCATTATTTCGGCAACATTGATTACGGTGAACTTCCTGCGTGGGTCCAGCGCTTCGATCTTGCGTTGATGCCGCTCCTCTCGAACAGGCTCAAAGCGGTTTCACACCCGAACAAGCTTTATGAATACACGGCGGCCGGTGTGCCGGTACTTTCGATGAACTACTGCAGCGCCGTCGAGCGGGCGCGGGATGTGGTGCAGGTGGCCGATTCTCAGGAAGCGTTTGTCCGTATGGTGCCTCTCGCGCTCGCTGACCGGCGCAGGGAGGAGCGGCAGGCCTTTGCCCGCCGGCACAGCTGGGATGCAATCGCGGCCGGGATGGAGACGGAGCTGCTGAAGGCATACCGGGATCGGAGCGTATGAGCCGCAATGTTGTCATAGCCGGCCAGGCAGGTATCTCCTATGCCGGGTTTCTGTTCGGCCAGGCATCGCGGTTTGCCTTTAACCTGCTTGTTGCAAGGCTGCTCGGCGCAGATGCTCTCGGCATCTATGCGCTTGCAATTGCGGTTATCCAGATTGCCGAGGTTCTTGCCATCGCCGGTCTTGATTCCGGCGTGCTGCGTTTTGTCAATGTCTATCGGAATAATCCTTTGCGGCAAAAAGAGGTGATCGGTTCCGCACTGAAAACAAGCCTGTTTCTCTCCCTCTCTGTTGCCCTGCTGCTCCTGCTTTTATCGGGCAGCATTGCTTCACTCCTCAACGGCAGCCGACTCCTTCAGCTTGTGATCTGCTGTTATGCGGCGTCCATTCCCTTCAATGCGGCTACCATGCTTTTCGGCCATGCCATGCAGGGCTTCAGGAAGCTTCAACCCAAAGTTATCGCAACCCAGGTTATCAGCCCGCTGCTGCTTCTGCTGATGACACTTCTCATTCACTATATGTCGGGACGTGATGAAGCACTGCTCTTTCCCTTTGTCATCGCAGCTGTCGGCTCTTTTTTCTGGATCCGTCCCTATCTAAAAAAAATCACCGGTGTTGCTTCAACGGATATCATGCATGCTCCAATCGATCGCGTCATGCTCGCCTATGCGCTGCCGTTCATGGGAGTTTCGCTTTTGAGCATGATGACTCACTGGCTCGATATCATGATGCTCGGCATGTTCACCGATACGGCAACGGTCGGAATCTATCATCCGGCCGCCAGAACAGCCGGTCTGATCCGATCGGTGCTTCTGGCGTTTTCAGGCATTGCGGCACCGATGATCGCAGAGCTGCATTCCGGCAGCGAGAATAAGGAGATAGGTCGTATCTACAGGATGGTGACACGCTGGATCGTTGCGGTTGTTATTCCCGCCGTTCTGCTTTTTACTCTGCTCCCGGGGCCTGTACTCGGTGTGTTCGGAGGGCGGTTTGCCGAAGGCAGTACCGTTCTCGTCCTGCTTACCATGGCTTCGTTTCTGCAGGTCTGTTTCGGACTCTCTTCAACCGTGCTCGCCATGACAGGGTATTCGCGCCTCAGCCTCCTCAATGCTCTCGGCGCATTTATACTGCAGGTCGCCCTGAATTTTGTTCTCATACCCGGGATGGGAATCAACGGGGCCGCGCTTGCCACACTGCTGGTTTTTTTTGTGCTGTCGGCGATCCGTCTTTATCAGATTCACCATTTACTCAAGATCAATCCTTTCGGCAGAGCGCTCTGGAAACCTCTTTGTTCAGGGCTTCTGACTGCCGTGCTGCTTATTGCCCTGCGTCCATGGCTGCTCTCTCTTTCTGAGTTTACAGGGTTTGCTGCGGCAGCTTTCATTTCCGCAGGCAGTTATACTGGAGCGATGCTGCTTCTGAAGTTGGAACAGGAGGAGCGGGAGATTATTTTAAAAGCCTTACCGTTTTTTAACAAGGAACTAAAGCGATAACGCTGTGAAACAAAAGATTCTTTCGCTGCTCACGGTTTTCGGGGCATATTTTCTGCTTGCGCTGCTGCTTTTCTGGCCGCTTGTTTTCCAGTCGAATATCCTCGTTGCTCCCGACTCGCTTATTCCTCATGCTTCAACTTTAGCGCTTGACAAGCTTCATTCCGAAACCGGCAGCTACCCGCTCTGGCAGCCATGGCTCTTTTCAGGCATGCCGACGGTTGAAGCGTTCAGTTATCTCAGCGGACTCTATCTGCCCAACGTCGTTTTCAACCTCTTCCAAACGGATGCTGTAGTTCTGCAGCTGCTTCATCTTGCATTTGCAGGTTTGGGAGTTTTCATGTTTCTTCGCCAGTACAGCCTCGTCACCCCTGCCGCACTTTTTGGCGGGGCGCTCTTTATGCTTAATCCCTACATGAGCGCCATGCTGGTGCATGGTCACGGCAGCCAGCTCATGACAGCGGCATATATGCCCTGGATGCTCTGGGCCACAGTGCGGCTATTCCAGCGTGGCGGACTTGCCGATGCCGGGATTCTTGCAATCATTATCGGTTTTCAGCTGCAGCGCGCACATGTCCAGATCGCTTACTATTCATGGCTGCTCATGCTGCTGCTGGTTGTGGTTCTGTTTATATCCCGGCGTAATTCGTCTGAAACCGGGGGCGGCAACGGTAAGGGTAATCAAAAGGGCCGGGGCAGCCACAAGGGCGGCCCCTACGGAAGAATCCTGTTATTGGTTGTGGCGCTGGGGTGCGGGGTTGCCATGTCGGCCTCGATCTATCTTCCCGCTGCCCAGTATGCTGCGTATTCAGTAAGGGGAGTGGCAGAACAGGGAGCAGGCTCTGCATGGGAGTATGCCACTCTCTGGTCGATGCATCCTCTGGAGCTCATCACCTTTCTTGTACCGGGATTTTTCGGATTCGGCGGTGTGACCTACTGGGGCTTCATGCCGTTTACCGACTTTCCCAATTATGCCGGAATTGTGGTGCTGCTGTTGGCCGTTTCGGGCGCCATTATCCGCAGAAAAGAGCCGATGACCTGGTTTTTTATTGCAGCCTCGCTGCTTGCGCTGCTGCTCTCTTTCGGGCGGTTTTTCAGTCCTGTTTTTGATCTCTTTTATCATTTCGCGCCGCTTTTCAGTCGATTCAGGGTGCCCTCCATGGCGCTCATCATGCTCTACCTCGTCATCTCCTTTCTTGCCGCCGCCGGAACGAGCGATCTGCTGCAGCGCAAGCCCGCGCAGCTGTTGAAGCCGGTCAAAATCGGGACGATCATACTCGCAGCTTTTCTCATTCTTTTCGTCGCCTTTACGCAGCCGCTCGAAAGTTTTTTCCGCGCGCTCTTCCCTGAACCGCCGGCGGGAAGTTTCGATCTGGCCTTTATGGTCAATAAAGTACGCTGGGAGAATCTTTACTGGAGTATCTGGATAGCCCTTGGCATTGTATCACTCTTCACCGGCTTGCTTTGGCTCAGCATCAAGAACCGGCTCTCTCACAAACTGACAGGCCTCTTTTTGTTTATGATTGCGCTTGCCGATCTTGTCTGGATTGACTTGCAGATTATCTACCCTTTGCCCGACTCACTGCGACCCCCGGTTTTTGCCGACAGCCGTCTGGTTTCATCTGCTTTTAAGCCTGATGAAATTACCCGATACCTTGCAGCAGAGAAGGGACCGTTCAGAATCTACCCCGCAGGGCCTCTTTTTGCGGAAAACAAGTTCGCACTGTTCGGTATCGAGTCGGCGGGAGGCTACCATCCCGCGAAGCTGAAGATCTATGAAGAGTTTCTTGCAAGTACAGGTAATCTTGCAAGCCTGAATGTCCTCAGAATGCTCAATGTCGCCTATGTCGTAAGTCCGGTGCCTCTCGCGCATTCTGCGCTTGTACTGGTCAAAACAGGCCTGCTGCAGCTGGCAGGCGGCCCGATGCCGGTTAATGTTTACAGCCTGCAGTCCACATTACCGAGGGCATGGTTTGCCGGTCAAGTTACCGCAGTGAAGAGTGACGAAGAGTTGTTTAACCGGCTGCTCAATGACAACGCCTCTCCCGGCGAAGTTTTCGTTGATGGCTCCCTCTGGTCGGGTACCCGAAGCTTCCCGGCAGCATCGGTCACCTCGCTTGAGGCAAAACCCGAATCGATGCGTCTGAAGGTTTCTGTTCCCGGTGATGCATTTCTGGTTGTGAGTGAAGTTTTTTATCCCTTGCGCTGGAAGGTGAAGGTTGATGGCAGAGAGGCCAATATTGTCAAAGTGAACGGGCTGCTTCGCGGCGTCCTGATTCCTGCAGGGAGCAGGGAGGTATGGTTCTATTACGACAGAAGTTTGTTTGAAACAGGCAGGATGATCTCGCAGGGAGCATTCGTCGTGGCGCTGATGATGGTGGCGGCGGGCGTCATATCCGGGCGAATAAACAGGAAGCCGGGGACGTCGGTGTAGTTCTGTGTTGGGGAACAAACCCCGGCCACGGATTGGCGAACTGCTTAAATAATTGCGGTTGCACTGCCTGCCCGGAATGCTCGAAAGCCCTGTGGTTTCCTGCATTTTTACTGTTTGGCGGGGGTGAAAAGGCAGAGGGGATTATTATTATTACAAGAGTTGAAAAATGTTGTTTTAGGTTTTGTTTTTTTTCATAATTCGCTTACATTGTCTGTCCTTATGGATTTTTAGTGTATTGCGTTTTTCGTAATCAGAGGTTTTTAAATAGAAAGAGAGTTTCAGTATGCCGACGATTCAGCAGCTCATCAGGCACGGAAGAAGTGTAAAAGCATCAAAAACAGCGTCTCCGGCGCTTGAAAAATGCCCGCAGAAGCGCGGGGTTTGTACGCGTGTCTACACGACTACCCCAAAAAAGCCTAACTCAGCGTTACGTAAGGTTGCGCGTGTAAGGTTATCCAACAAGATTGAGGTTACGGCGTACATCCCTGGTGAGGGCCATAACCTGCAGGAGCACTCCATTGTTCTGATTCGTGGCGGCAGGGTGAAGGATCTTCCTGGTGTACGGTATCATATTGTGCGTGGTTCGCTGGATACGTCCGGTGTTGCCGATCGCAAGCAGAGTCGGTCGAAATACGGGGCCAAGCAGCCTAAGGCTGGTGCAGCTGCTCCTGTCAAGGGTAAAGGCAGATAAGTCGAATCATAAATTCAGAGCAGAACATGTCAAAAAAAGGTGGCTATAAAAGGATCGGTGTTGATTTCCGTTACGGCGATGAAAGTGTTGCCCGTTTTATCAATGCTGTGATGCTTGATGGTAAAAAGGCTGTCGCGACGAAGATAGTCTATGATGCATTCGCTATCATTGAAGAGAAAATGAGCGGTGAAAATCCTCTGGAGGTTTATCGCAAGGCGATGTCTCATATTGCTCCGGTTGTTGAGGTTCGCAGTAAGAGGGTTGGTGGTGCGACGTACCAGATTCCTATGGAGGTCAAGGCTTCCAGGAGAGGTGCGCTTGCGTTCCGCTGGCTTAAGTTGTATGCGGCAAAGCGCGGTGGCAAGTCCATGGCAGAGAAGCTTGCTGCAGAGCTGATGGATGCGGCTAACGAACAGGGTGCTTCAGTTAAAAAGCGTGATGAAGTTCACCGTATGGCTGATGCGAACAAGGCGTTTGCGCATTTCAGGTTCTAAGGTGTTTCGTAAAAGTGTTGAATAAAAGGCCAAAAATTTTGTTATGACAAGGCAGGTTGATTTAGATAAAGTCAGGAATATCGGCATCATGGCCCACATTGATGCCGGAAAGACAACGACTACGGAGAGGATTCTCTATTATACCGGTCGTCTGCACAGGATGGGTGAAGTGCATGACGGTGGTGCGACGATGGACTGGATGGAGCAGGAGAAAGAGCGTGGTATCACGATTACTTCTGCAGCAACAACCTGTTTCTGGGTGCCGAAGTTTGGAAACTATTCCGGCATCAATCACAGAATCAATATTATCGATACACCTGGCCACGTAGACTTTACGGTTGAGGTTGAGCGTTCATTGCGTGTGCTTGACGGTGCTGTTGCGCTGTTCTGTGCGGTTGGCGGTGTTGAGCCTCAGTCTGAAACCGTCTGGCGTCAGGCTAACAAGTATGGTGTACCGAGAATTGCATATGTCAATAAGATGGACAGGACCGGCGCCAACTTCTTTGATACCGTAAAGGCTATCAGGGAGAGGCTCGGAGCAAACCCTGTTCCGCTTCAGATCCCGATCGGCGAAGGAGAGATTTTTGCCGGGTTCGTAGATCTGATCAGGATGAAGGGCATTATTTATAATAAGGACGACGGCAGTACCTACAACGAAGTCGAAATTCCGCATGACCTGCAGAATGAGGCAAGGACCTGGCGTATCAATATGCTTGAGGCGGTTTCGGAAGTTGACGATACCCTCCTCGAGAAGTATCTGAACGGCGAAGAGATCACCGAGGAAGAGGTAAGGTCGGTGCTTCGCAAGGCTACGCTGAAGGTTACCATCATTCCTGTTCTCTGTGGATCTTCATTCAAGAACAAGGGTGTTCAGTTCATGCTTGACGCTGTTGTCGAGTATCTGGCTTCACCGGTTGATGTCGGAGCTGTCGAAGGCCATCACCCGCGTACAGACGAGTCGGTCGTTCGCGAGCCAAGCGATTCCGAGCCGTTTGCCGGACTTGCATTCAAGATCGCAACTGATCCGTTTGTCGGAAAGCTGACATTTTTCAGGGTTTATTCCGGTATGCTGAAAGCCGGCAGTTATGTACTCAATACAATGACTGGCAAGAAGGAGCGCATTGGTCGTATCCTTCAGATGCACTCAAACAAGAGAGAAGATATAGATTGTGTTTATTCAGGTGATATTGCGGCTGCTGTCGGTTTGAAGGATGTGAGAACCGGTGACACGATCTGCGATGAAGCTAATCCGGTGGTTCTTGAGAAAATGGTTTTCCCTGAGCCGGTTATCGAGATTGCTATCGAACCTAAAACAAAAGCGGATAACGATAAGCTCGGTATGTCGCTTGCAAAGCTTGCCGAAGAGGATCCTACCTTCAAGGTAAAGACTGATGACGAAACGGGACAGACCCTGATCGCCGGTATGGGTGAGCTTCATCTTGAGATTCTGGTTGACAGGCTCAAGCGTGAGTTCAAGGTTGAAGCCAATGTTGGTCAGCCTCAGGTTGCCTACCGCGAAACCATCAGAAAGTCTGTTGAGTTCGAAGGCAAGTTTGTGCGTCAGTCAGGCGGTAAAGGCCAGTTTGGTCTGGTAGTTCTCCGCGTTGAGCCGCTTGAAGAGGGTAAGGGATACGAATTTGTCGATGCCGTCAAGGGCGGAGTCATTCCGAGAGAGTATATTCCGGCAGTCAATGCAGGTGTGCAGCAGGCCATGAAGAGTGGTGTTGTCGCCGGCTATCCGATGCAGGATATCAAGGTTACCCTTCTGGATGGAAAATATCATGAGGTTGACTCTTCGGAAATGGCATTTAAGATTGCAGGTTCCATCGGTTTCAAGGGTGGTGCCAAAAAGGCTGATCCTGTATTGCTTGAGCCGATCATGAAGGTTGAAGTTGTTACACCTGAGGAGTATCTTGGTGATGTGATGGGTGACTTGTCAAGCCGCCGCGGTCATATCGAAGGTATGGGTCAGAGGGCCGGAGCCCAGTTTGTCAATTCCAAGGTTCCTCTCTCTGCGATGTTCGGGTACTCTACCGATCTTCGTTCGATGAGTCAGGGAAGAGCGAACTATTCGATGGAGTTTGACTGTTACCGTGAAGTTCCGCGCAGCGTCGCAGAGGCTTTGCAGGAGAAGCGGGTAAGCAGGGATTCGGAATAAGCAGGTACTGCCTGTATCAGTTTTAACTATTACAAAATAATAACAGATAACCGACACGGAGATAAGTTATGGCAAAAGAGTCCTACAAAAGGGATAAACCTCATGTCAATATCGGCACCATTGGTCACGTTGACCATGGTAAAACAACCTTGACTGCAGCAATTACCTCGGTTCTTGCAAAGCAGGGTCTGGCCCTGCAGCGCGATTTCGGCAGTATCGATAAAGCTCCTGAAGAAAGAGAGCGCGGTATTACCATTTCAACAGCACACGTTGAGTACCAGACAAAAAAGCGCCACTATGCGCACATCGACTGTCCTGGTCACGCTGACTACATTAAAAACATGATCACCGGTGCTGCCCAGATGGACGGCGCAATTCTTGTTGTAGCCGGTACCGATGGTCCTATGCCTCAGACCCGCGAGCACATTCTGCTTGCCCGTCAGGTTAACGTTCCTGCGCTTGTCGTATTCCTGAACAAGGTTGACATCGCAGATCCTGAGCTTATCGAGCTTGTTGAGCTTGAACTCAGAGAGCTTCTTACCGAGTATAACTTCCCTGGCGACGACATCCCGATCATCAAGGGTTCAGCCCTGAAGGCACTTGACGGTGATCCGGAAGCTGAAAAATCGATCATGGAGCTTATGGACGCGGTTGACGAGTTCATCCCCGAGCCTGTCCGTGATATCGACAAGCCATTCCTTATGCCGGTTGAAGATGTATTCTCTATTTCAGGTCGTGGTACTGTTGGTACAGGAAGGATCGAGAGAGGCCGCATCAAGATCAACGAAGAGGTTGAAATCGTTGGTATCAAGCCGACCCGCAAGTCAGTTGTTACCGGTATCGAAATGTTCCAGAAGCTGCTTGATGAAGGTCAGGCTGGTGATAACGCCGGTCTTCTTCTCCGCGGTGTCGACAAAACCGAACTCGAGCGTGGCATGGTTATCGCAAAACCGGGTACCATCAAGCCGCACACCAAGTTCAAGGCTGAGGTTTACATCCTGAGAAAAGAAGAGGGTGGTCGTCACACACCGTTCTTCAACGGCTACCGCCCACAGTTCTACTTCCGTACCACAGACGTTACAGGTTCTGTAACACTGCCTGAAGGTGTTGAAATGGTTATGCCTGGCGATAACCTTGCTGTTGAGGTCGAACTGCTTGCACCGATCGCTATGGATGAAGCACTGCGTTTCGCTATCCGTGAGGGTGGTCGTACCGTTGGTGCCGGTTCAGTAACATCGATTATCGAGTAAATAGATTGTATGGCGTCCCGGGACGGGGCCGAAAATCCCGTCCCTTTTTATTGATAACATAGAAACAGGGTTGACAAGTGGCTGTACAGCAAAAGATTAGGATCAAGCTCAAGTCTTACGACCATAGTCTGGTTGATAAGTGGGCTTTAAGGATTATTGATGTGGTCAAGCAGACTGATGCTATCATCTTTGGCCCAATACCGCTGCCCACAAAATCACACGTGTATACCGTAAACCGGTCTCCGCATGTTGACAAGAAGTCTCGTGAGCAGTTTTCATTCTCCTCCCACAAGAGGCTGATTGAAATTATAAACCCGACATCCAGAACCATTGATATGCTGATGAAGCTTGAGCTTCCGAGCGGCGTTGATGTTGAAATTAAGTCTTAAAGAATTAGAAAAGCTAATTATATGGGTGCGATTCTTGGAAAGAAAATCGGCATGACCCGTTTATTTAATGATAAACGCGAGGCAGTATCCTGCACGATTATTGAGGCAGGACCATGCTTTGTGACGCAGGTTAAGCGTGTTGATACAGATGGCTACGATGCTTATCAGGTCGGTATCGGTGAGAGAAGCGAGAAAAAGATAAACAAGCCATTGCAGGGTCATTACAGAAAGGCCGGAGTCACACCAGGCTATAAGCTGGCTGAGTTTGATTTTTCAGAACTCAATCAGGAACTTGAACTGGGCAGCCCTGTCAGTGTTGAATCGTTCAAGGAAGGCGAGAAGGTTAATGTTCTCGGCGTTTCAAAAGGTAAGGGTTTCGCCGGTGTAGTTAAACGCTACAACTTTGGCGGCGGTTCAAGAACTCACGGTCAGTCTGACAGATTGAGAGCACCGGGTTCCGTAGGCGGTTCATCTGATCCGTCGAGAGTTTTCAAGGGCACCAGAATGGGTGGACGCATGGGATCGGATAACATCACGGTAAAAAACCTTGAGATTGTCAAGATCATGCCGGAGTCCAATCTTATAGTTATAAAAGGATCTGTGCCGGGCCCGAGAAATTCCTATGTCAAGATTGTTTCTATAAAAAAGTAAATGCTGAATGCTCGTAGCTATGGAACTTAAAGTCTTAAATACCGGTGGCACTGAAACCGGGGAAGTGGTAACGCTCCGTGACGATATATTCGGCGCTGAAGTATCTGAACATGCGATCTATCTCGACGTAAAGTCGATTCTCGCAAACAGGAGGCAGGGAACGCACAAATCCAAAACGCGGGCCGAAGTAAGGGGCGGCGGCAGAAAGCCGTTACGTCAGAAAGGTACCGGTAATGCGCGTCAGGGTTCCAGCCGTTCGCCACTTAACAGCGGCGGTGGTACCATATTCGGACCTACCCCCCATGGATACGATCAGAAGGTCAACAAAAAGGTAAAACTTCTTGCACGCCGCTCTGCCCTGAGTGCCAAGGCACAGGCTGGAAAGATTATTGTTGTTGAGGATTTCAGATTCGACTTCATCAAGACCAAGCCGTTTGCCCAGATACTGAAAAACCTCGGACTTGCCGAGAAAAAAACCCTGCTCTTGACTCCGGAGTATGACATGATCATTGCCCGTTCCGGACGAAATATCGAGGTTCTTAATATCATGACAGCCGACAAGGCTTCAACGTATGATATTCTGAACAGCCAGACTGTGCTGGTTCAGAAGACCGCGTTGAAAACAATAGAAGATACATTAGGGTAACCTGCAGTTTTCCAGAAAAAGAGGAGTTAAAGAGATGAAAAACCCGTTGTTGCGCCCTTGGTTGACAGAAAAAAGTACTGGGCTGACCGAGAAGAAAGGACAGTACGTTTTCGTTGTCAAGCCGGATGCTGACAAGACCGATATCAAGATCGCGGTTGAACAGAAGTTCGGTGTAGAAGTAAAATCGGTTCGTACGGTCTACTACCTTGGTAAGTCCCGTCGCCAGAATACCCGCAAGGGAGTGATTTCCGGTAAGAAGAGCGACTGGAAGAAGGCAATAATCACTCTTGCAAAGGGTCAGTCGATCGATTATTACTCTGGTACAACCCAGAAGAGCGAAGGATAGAAATTATAAAAAGGATAGATCATACATTCAAATGGCTATAAGGAAACTAGCGCCGGTTACGCCAGGGTCGAGGTTCATGTCATACCCTGCATTCGATGAAATCACAAAAAGCACGCCGGAAAAAAGCCTGCTTGTGCCGTTAAAGAAGTCAGGCGGGCGCAACGCTGCCGGACGCAAAACATCAAGGCACAGAGGCGGCGGGCATAAAAGGCATTACAGGATTATCGATTTCAAACGCAACAAGGATGGCGTACCTGCAACCGTTGCTGCTATTGAGTATGATCCGAATCGTTCATCAAGAATTGCATTATTGCATTACATTGATGGAGAAAAACGTTATATTCTCGCCCCGAAAGGTTTGAAAGTCGGTGATAAAGTGGAAAGCGGAGAGAAGGTCGAGATCAAGACCGGAAACACCATGCCGCTGAAAAACATTCCGCTCGGTACCGATATTCATAATGTTGAGATGAAAGCCGGCAAAGGTGGTCAGATTGTTCGTTCGGCTGGTGGATATGCTGTTCTTGCCGCACGTGAAGGTGATTATGCAACATTGAAGCTTCCTTCCGGTGAAATCCGCAAGATCAGGGTTGAATGTCGCGCCACAATAGGTGTTATAGGTAATGCCGATCACGAGAATATCGTACTCGGTAAAGCAGGAAGAAGTCGCTGGCTCGGAATTCGCCCGCAGACAAGAGGTATGGCGATGAACCCGGTCGATCACCCGATGGGTGGTGGTGAAGGTAAGTCGAAGTCCGGTGGTGGACGGAAACATCCGAAGTCTCCATGGGGTCAGCTTGCCAAGGGTCTTAAGACCAGAAACAAGAAAAAGGCTTCACAGAAATTGATTGTACGCGGCAGAAACGCCAAATAACTATAGGGGTTAACAACAACAAGCAGAGGAACTATGCCAAGATCACTTAAAAAGGGACCGTTCATTGATATAAAACTGGAAAAACGGATCCTTGATATGAATAGCAAGGGAGAGAAGAAGGTTGTAAAGACCTGGTCCAGAAGTACAATGATTTCGCCTGATTTCGTAGGTCATACCATTGCTGTTCATAACGGCAAGAGTCATGTGCCGGTCTATGTTGGTGATAACATGGTAGGTCATAAGCTTGGAGAGTTTGCCCCGACAAGAACGTTTCGTGGTCATGCTGGTGGCGGTAAGGCTGAAAAAGGCGGCTCAGCTCCAAGGAAAAAATAAATTGAATAACGCGAAAGGGTAAAGACAATAATGGAAGCTAAAGCAATTTTACGGCACACGCCAACATCGCCAAGGAAAATGCGTCTTGTGGCAGGCCTTGTTCGTGGCAAGCAGGTTGATCTGGCAAAGGCCATACTGCTCAACTCGACAAAGTCGGCTTCACGCAATCTCATGCAGACGCTCAAGTCAGCGGTAGCAAACTATGCGCAGTTGAATCCGGATGAGAGGGTCAGTGATCAGGAGCTGTTCGTCAAGGCGGTTTTTGTTGATCAGGGTACTACACTGAAAAGAATGCTTCCTGCTCCTATGGGCCGGGCATACAGGATTCGCAAAAGATCGAATCATCTGACGATAGTCATTGATAAGGTTAAAAATCCAGTAACAAAATAAAATAAGGAGAGCGCATTGGGTCAGAAAGTTAATCCTACTGGATTCAGGCTTGGAATTATAAGGGACTGGACTTCTCGCTGGTATGATGACAGCCCTGTTATATCGGAAAAAATCAAGCAGGATCATGTTATCCGTAACTACGTCATTGCCAGGTTGAAAAGGGAAAGAGCAGGTATTGCACGCATTGTTATCGAGAGAACGACCAAGCATGTCAAGATCAATATCTACGCAGCCCGTCCAGGAGCTGTTGTAGGAAGAAAAGGCGAAGAGATTAACAATCTCTCACAGGAACTGAGCCGTATTACCGGCAAAGAGGTAAAAATAGATGTTGTTGAAGTAGTCAAGCCGGAAATCGAGGCACAGCTTATCGGTGACAATATTGCTTACCAGCTTGAAAATCGTGTCTCTTTCAGAAGAGCCATGAAGCAGGCGATACAGCAGGCCATGCGTTCAGGTGCCGAAGGTGTAAGAATCAGATGTGCCGGTCGACTCGGTGGTGCTGAAATTGCCCGTGCCGAGCAGTATAAAGAAGGAAAGATCCCGCTCCATACTATTCGTGCCAATGTTGATTATGCAAGCGTCACTGCTCATACCATCGCCGGTACCATCGGTATCAAGGTCTGGGTTTATAAAGGTGAGGTACTTGTCCAGCGTATTGATGCCATTGAAGAGGATGAGCTGAAAAGAATCAAGGAAAGACGCGGTGATGCAGGTGCAAGAAATCGTGATGGTCGCAACAAGCGCCGTCGCCGCACCAAGCGAGCATAATTACAAGTACCAACAAATCAGAAAACGAATGGAGTCGCCGGTATGTTAATGCCAAAGAGAGTCAAATATAGAAAGACAATGAGAGGCCGGATGAAAGGCAATTCCGGTAGAGGCACATTGGTATCTTTCGGTTCTTTCGGTCTGAAGGCTGTTGAGTCTGCATGGATCACCAGTCGTCAGATTGAAGCTGCCCGTGTGGCAATGACCAGATTCATGAAGAGGGACGGTAAAATCTGGATCAGGATATTCCCTGATAAACCGGTAACCAAGAAAGCTGCCGAAACCCGAATGGGATCCGGTAAAGGTTCTCCCGAGTTCTGGGTAGCGGTTGTCAAGCCAGGCAGAATCATGTTCGAAGCCGATGGTGTACCAAGAGAAGTTGCCACAGAGGCTTTCAGGCTGGCAGCGCAGAAATTGCCGATCAAGACGAAATTCATTGTCCGTCCTGATTACGAAGATTAACCGAGCAACTAATTCGACACGAGGGTTACTTATTATGAAAAAGTATGAAATAGCGGCATTGAACAAGCAGGAGTTGATCGATCGGATCAAAGAGCTTGAGGACAGAGTTGCCGATATCAATTTTTATAAGGTTATTGAGCAGCCGCAGAATCCGATGGTTTTTCGCAACTCCAAGCGGGATATTGCGCGCATGAAAACCCGTCTCCATCAACTTGCTGCCGCAGAAACGGTTCAGGGTTGATCGAGAGGCAAACAACAAAACCGTTTACTTACATGGAAGAAAATAAAATTGGCAGTGCATCTATGGAACAGAATGCTGCGGTAAGGGGAAGAAAAAAAAGCTGGTCAGGCAAGGTTGTCAGCGATAAGATGGACAAGGCGATCATTGTTGTTGTCGAGCGCAGGGTACAGCACCCTGTTTACAAGAAATATTTCAAGAAAACCACAAGGCTCATGGCTCATGATGAGAAGAATGAAGCCGGAATTGGTGATCTTGTCAAAATTGTAGAGTGCCGTCCTCTCAGCAAGAGAAAGAGCTGCCGATTGGTTGAAATTATCGAAAAAGCCAGGTAAGGGTCGATTTTTATACATTTATTAAAGTTTGAAACAGGATGATCCAGAAAGAAACAAATCTGGTTGTTGCCGATAACAGCGGGGCCAAAAAGGTTCGTTGCATTCATGTATTCGGCGGAACCGGCAGGCGATATGCCTCATTGGGTGATCAGATTATCGTATCGGTCAAAGCAGCTGTACCCGGTGGAGTCGTAAAAAAGAAGGATGTCTGCAAGGCTGTTGTCGTTCGCTGCGTCAAGGAACAGAGAAGAAAAGATGGATCCTATATCCGCTTTGACGAGAATGCCGTAGTTCTTCTCAATGCACAGGGAGAGCCGAGAGGCACCCGTATTTTCGGACCAGTTGCCAGAGAGCTTCGCGACAGAAAATATATGAAGATCGTTTCGTTGGCACCCGAAGTTCTTTAAGGTGTCTCAGGCGGGAGTAACTCAGTTGGTAGAGTCACAGCCTTCCAAGCTGTTGGTCGCGAGTTCGAGTCTCGTCTCCCGCTCCAGATTTTATGAATAATATCATATAAGTGAAAAATGAAAACAGGGATTAAAAAGGTTAAGCTGCACGTAAGAAAAAACGACACGGTAGTCGTTATAAGCGGCAACGATAAAGGCAAGAGCGGAAAGGTACTGAGAGTATACCCGTTGAAGACCCGTGTGATTGTTGAAGGGGTTAATATCCGCAAGCGTCACATGCGTCCAACCCAGACCAATCCCCAGGGTGCAATAATTGAGAGGGAATTTCCCATTCATGCTTCAAATGTGAAGAAAAGTTAAGTTTTTCCACTAAAGACAGGATGACCAAGACCATCCTGGTAAACAGATAAAGAATCCGATGGCCCAGAACAAAGAGACGACACCGGCAACATCTTCAGTAGCACGGCTTGAAACCTTCTACAAGGAAAAAGTTACTCCCAAGCTGATAGAGCGCTTTGAGTACAAGAATGTGATGAGAGTGCCGAGACTGAAGAAAATATCGATTAACATTGGTGTCGGTGAAGCTGCTGCTGAGCCGAAACTGCTTGAAATCGCACTCCAGGAGCTTGCCCAGATTACCGGTCAGAAACCGCAGGTCCGTAAATCGAAAAAAGCAATTTCAAACTTCAAGCTTCGTGAAGGACAGGCTATCGGCTGCCGCGTAACGCTGCGCCGTAAAGCCATGTATGAATTTTTTGACCGCTTTGTCAGTCTTGCCGTTCCGAGGATCCGTGATTTCCGCGGTCTGAACGATACCAGTTTTGATGGACGTGGCAACTACACAGTTGGTGTCCGTGAACAGATTATTTTTCCGGAAATTGATATAGACAAAGTACCGAGAATATCCGGAATGGATATCAGTTTTGTCACTTCCGCAGCTTCAGATGAAGAGGCATACGTGCTGCTTTCGGAGCTTGGAATGCCATTCAAAAAGAAGAACAACTAAATAATTCAGAAAACAGATGGCAAAGAAAAGCGTTATAGCAAGGAACGAGAAGAGGAAAAGGCTTGTAGAGAAATACGCAGTCCTTCGTGAGGAGCTGCTCAAGGCCGGTGACTATGAAGCTCTCCGCAAACTTCCGAGAGACAGTTCAGCGACAAGGGTTCGCAGCCGTTGTGTCCTTACAGGTCGTGGAAGAGGTGTCTATGTAAAGTATGGGTTGTGCAGGCATATGTTCCGCAAGTTCGCTCTTGAAGGAAAGTTGCCGGGTGTTAAAAAAGCAAGCTGGTAAATCAGCTGACTGTTAGATTAAGAGAGGTATTTGTTCATTTTCGAAAGTAACCAACGTTCGCTATGCCTGTAACGGATTCTATTGCAGATTATATCACCCGTATCAGAAACGCGGGAAGAGCAAAAAATAAAACAACCGATATCCCGTATTCGAAGCTCAGGGAGAATCTCTCGCAATTGCTTCTCGAGAAAGGGTACATTAAAAACTTCACGGTCATTACTACCGAAAAATTTCCGTTTATTCGGATTGACCTGAAGTACACTGCCCACGGTGATCCGGCTATCAAGGAAATTACCAGGGTCAGCAAACCCGGACGTCGTGTATATGACGGTAAGGATATCAAGAAATATCTGGGTGGTCTCGGACTCTACATTCTTTCGTCATCGAAAGGTGTAATAACCGATAAAGAGGCACGGGCACAGGGAGTTGGCGGTGAGATTCTCTTCCGTATCTATTAATTCATAAGTCAAAGAGCATTAGAATACCATGTCAAGAATAGGAAAAATGCCAATAACCCTGAGCAATCAGGCGAAGATAGAGATCAATGAGTCGAGCGTCAGGGTTTCAGGGCCAAAAGGTGCTCTTGAACAGCCGCTTACTGATCAGGTAATCGTTACACAGGATGGCGATATCGTTACGGTTCAGAGGATCGACGAAAGCAAGAAGGCAAAGGCGCAGCACGGCCTTTACCGCCAGCTGATCAGCAATATGGTTGATGGTGTGACCAAAGGCTTTACAAGAAAACTCGAAATATCCGGCGTTGGATACCGTGCCGAGTTGAAAAACGATCTGCTCGCTCTTACACTCGGTTATTCTCACATGATCTATTTTAAAGCTCCTGACGAAATCAAAATCGAGGTGCCTGATCAGACCACCATTCTAATCAGTGGTATCGACAAGGCTCTTGTTGGTCAGATTGCAGCCAAGATTCGCTCATTCAGGAAGCCTGAGCCATATCGCGGAAAGGGCATTAAATACGAAGGTGAAGTCATTCGCCGTAAGGAAGGTAAGGCAGCAGGCAAGTAAGGATTGAATGCAGAGCTCAGGAATTCACGCAATAACATTATACAACGGTTCAAGAGAATGAGTCAAATCGATAAAGCCTCCCGGAGGCAGAAAATCAAGGACAGAAGCAGACAGAATGTCCAGGGTACACAGGCAAAACCAAGACTTTGTGTCTACAGGAGCCTTTCGCAGATGTACGCACAGCTGATTGACGATCTGAACGGCAAAACCATTATAGCCGTATCGACCATGTCGAAAGAAAACAAGGCTCTTCAGGGTTCAAAGTCAGATCTCTGCCGCACAATCGGAAAGCAGATCGGAGAGAAAGCTCTTGCCGCAGGAATAACAAGTGTAGTATTTGACAGGAATGGTTTTCGTTATCACGGCAGAGTCAAGGCATTGGCTGATGGTGCGAGAGAAGCAGGACTGATCTTTTAAAAAAACATTTCAAAGAGATAGGTAAATGGCGAAAACATCTGCTAAGAGTATCAGGCCCGGTGAATTAAATCTGAAAGAGAAGCTGGTTCATATCAACAGGACCGCAAAGGTAGTTAAGGGCGGTAAACGTTTCGGATTCAATGCTATCGTTGTAGTTGGCGATAAAGAAGGTCATGTCGGCTACGGGCTTGGAAAAGCAAACGAAGTACAGGATGCAATTGCGAAAGGTGTTGAGGACGGCAAGAAAAATGTCATCAAGGTGCCGATTGTAAAGGGGACCATACCTCACCAGATTATTGCAAAGTACGGTTCGGCCAAAGTTCTGATGAAGCCTGCTACACCAGGTACCGGACTTATTGCCGGCGGAGCTGTTAGGGCTGTACTTGAAATGGCCGGTATACATGATATTCTGACCAAGTCGCTTGGTTCATCCAATCCACACAATGTGGTCAAGGCAGCAATCAAAGGACTTCAGAGCATATCTGATGCCTATGATGTTGGAGAAAGACGTTCAAAGAGCCTGAAAGAGGTTTTCGAAAGCTAAACGAAAGAATGCGATCATGAGTGAGAAAAAAATAAAGATTACCCAGGTGCGCAGCATTATCGGTGGCACGAAAAAGCAGAAAGCCACCATCAAGGCACTTGGACTCGGCAGACCGAACTACCACGTAGACCGGCAGGACAATCCCTGCACCAGAGGACAGATCAGGGTTGTACAGCACCTTGTGAAGGTTGAAGAAGTCTAAGATTTTACTAATAGCAAGTCGGGAATTGAAACCATGGATTTAAGCTCACTTCGTCCAGCAAAAGGTGGCGCGGTAAAAACTAAAAAGCGTGTCGGCCGCGGTCAGGGTACAGGCAACGGTACTACAGCCGGTAAAGGCAACAAGGGTCAGCAGGCAAGAAGCGGCTATAAAAGACCCATCATGGAGGGCGGACAGGTTCCTGTCTACCGCAGGCTGCCTAAATTCGGCTTTACTCCTATCGACAGAAAGCCTGTCAGCACCGTCAATCTTACACAGATCAATCAGTGGATTGAGGACGGACTTGTAGAAAAAGAGATTACCGTTCTTGATCTGAAAGCTTTGCTGCATGCCAGCAATGCAGATTATTTCAAGATTCTCGGTAATGGCGAACTTACGAGCGCAATAAAGATTACCGCTCATGCGTTCAGCAAGACCGCTGAAGAAAAAATTACTGCAGCAGGCGGAGAGGCAGTTAAAGCATTCCGTACACTTGAAGAAGCATCCAAAGTCAGGGATCTGTCGGTTGATGAAGCTCTCTTGAAGCCAAAGGCTAAGCTGGTCAAGAGAGTCAAAAAAACCACAAAGTCCTGAATCTGTTAAAAAGCCGCTATGAAGCTTACTGAAAGTATAAGGAACATAAATAAAATCCCTGAACTTCGTCAGAGGATACTTTATACGCTTCTTCTGTTATTTGTCTACAGGCTTGGCTCTCACATTACCATACCGGGTGTAGATGCGTCTGCTGTTTCAGGCGCATCTCAATCCCATGCCAACGATCTCTTCGGTCTCTTCGATCTCTTTGTCGGCGGCGCGTTCGCCAGGGCATCGATTTTCTCTCTCGGCATAATGCCGTATATCTCCGCATCCATCATTGTTCAGCTGCTTGGTGCCGTAACCCCTTATTTCCAGAAACTGCAGAAAGAGGGAGAGGACGGGCGCCAGAAAATCAGCCAGATGACGAGGTATGGAACCGTAGTGATTGCTGCGCTTCAGTCGTGGGGTGTCAGTGTGAGTCTTTCAAGTCCCTCCTCATTCGGCAAGGTTGTCGTTCCTGATCCCGGCATATTCTTTACGGTGACGGCTGTAATTCTTCTTACATCGGCAACCGTTTTTGTAATGTGGCTGGGCGAGAAGATTACTGAAAGAGGTATAGGTAATGGAATATCGCTTATCATCATGATCGGTATTCTTGCAAGATTTCCCCAGTCGCTGGTCGCGGAGTTCCGTTCAGTCTCTCTCGGCAGCAAGAACTGGATAATAGAAATTATCATTCTTGCCCTGATGGCAGCCATTGTGGCTTTTGTGGTGATCCTTACCGTAGGAACCCGCCGCATACCAGTGCAGCATGCCAAAAGAGTTGTCGGACGCAAGGTCTACGGCGGCAGTACTCAGTACATTCCAATGAGGATCAATACTGCCGGTGTCATGCCTATCATTTTCGCACAGTCCATCATGTTCCTGCCGGGCACCTTTGTATCCTTCTTTCCGGACAGTGAGGTGATGCAGAGTATTGCATCGGTATTTGCATATGATTCCTGGTGGTATGCGCTCATGTTCGGTACCATGATTGTTTTCTTCACCTATTTCTACACAGCCATAGCCTTCAATCCTAAAGAGGTAGCTGATACCATGCGTCGCCAGGGCGGGTTTATTCCCGGTGTGCGGCCAGGTAAAAGCACGGCTGAATTTATCGACAACATTCTGACCCGCATTACTCTGCCAGGAGCAATATCACTTGCAATCATTGCCATTCTGCCTACTTTTCTGACAAAGTTCGGTAATGTGACCCAGGGATTTGCGCAATTCTTCGGCGGAACAAGTCTTCTGATCATAGTAGGTGTCGGTCTTGATACGCTTCAGCAGGTTGAAAGTCATCTGCTCATGCGTCACTATGACGGCTTTATGAAATCAGGCAAAACACGTGGTCGTCAGGGCAGGTAAGAAAATTCGGTTATGATCACGATAAAAAGCGAACGCGAAATTGAACTGATGAGAGAGTCCGGAGCCCTTGTGGCCAAGACTCTCGACCTTCTTCAGACGGAAATCAAGCCGGGTATGACGACAAAGCAGCTTGATGTTATGGCCGAAGAGTTCATCAGGGATCATCATGGCATACCGAGCTTTCTGAACTACGCTCCCAAAGGTGACCCGGATGTGACGCCATATCCGGCGACTTTGTGTATTTCGATTAATGAAGAGGTCGTTCACGGTGTTCCGAGCAGTAAACGGATAATCAGGGAAGGTGAAATCGTTTCCGTTGATTGCGGTGCATATAAAGGGGGCTATCATGGTGATGCAGCAAGAACGTTTGTTCTCGGTGTCATCGATCAGAAGGTCCAGCAGCTTGTAGATGTTACCCGTGAGTGTCTTGAAAGGGGGATTGCCATGGCAGTAGAGGGCAACCGTCTTCATGATATCTCATCGGCAATCGAAGAGTATGCCCGTTCATTCGGATTCAGCGTTATTGAGAATATGGTTGGTCACGGTATCGGCAGTGAACTGCATGAAGATCCTGCTGTACCCAATTACGGAAGGAAACATACTGGAGTAAAACTTCGGGAGGGAATGACGCTCGCCATTGAGCCGATGATCGCTCTTGGAAAATCACGCAGAGCAGTCAGTCGTCGGGGCGGTTGGGTAGCTGTGACCGAAGACGGTAAACACTCTGCACATTTTGAACATACTATAGTGGTAAGGCCGGGAAAAGCAGAGGTACTGACCCGCACTTTTCTTGAGGCTGAAAAGCCCTGAAGGCATACAACACGTTATAGCATAAAAGGAGAAAAATTTGGCCAAGGAAGAAGCAATTGAGATTGAAGGCGTGATACTGGAAGCGCTTCCAAATGCGCAGTTCAAGGTAAAGCTGGAAAACAGTCTTGAGGTTCTGGCGCATGTTTCAGGCAAAATCAGGATGCACTACATAAGGATCCTGCCCGGTGACAAGGTAAAAGTCCAGATATCGCCTTACGATATATCGAAAGGGCGTATTACCTATCGGTACAAATAAGTGTGAAATATGTGATCTTGATGTTGATTCTTTGATCTTTATTTTTTACATTACATGCCTTTTCAGATTTCGGATAGTCGGATTAATTATTGCATGTGGGTTTTATTATGAAAATATATTCTTCTATTAAAAAACGTTGCGAGCACTGCCGCATTATCAAGCGCAAAGGTAAAAGATTTGTGATTTGCAAAGTGAATCCAAGCCATAAGCAGCGCCAGGGTTGATCTTCAGAAAAAACAATAGAACTTTAAAGAGCATATGAGGATAGCTGGGGTAAATTTGCCGTTAAACAAACATGCCGTTATCGCTTTAACGCACGTTTATGGGAT
>Ga0326726_10000843_pt1 | contig 28004 bp, 29 predicted proteins | sample MHFenrmetagenome_2_FD_207603 | JGI IMG/M metagenome (GOLD analysis project Ga0326726, IMG submission 207603) | Lab enriched peat soil microbial communities from Michigan Hollow, Ithaca, NY, United States - MHF15MN | ecosystem: Environmental > Terrestrial > Soil > Wetlands > Peat | place: USA... | reverse complement strand
GGAGACGTGGAAGGCGCCGGCCGCAATGAAGAGGATGTGATCGGTCCGGACCATTCCGTGCTTGGTGTTGACGGTCGTCCCTTCGACGATCGGCAGGATGTCGCGCTGCACGCCCTCGCGGCTCACGTCCGGGCCGTGCCCGCCCTCGCGGCCGGCGATCTTGTCGATCTCGTCGATGAAGATGATGCCCGCCTGCTCGACGCGCTCGACGGCGGCGCGCGCGACGCTGTCCATGTCGATCAGCTTCTGCTCCTCTTCCTGCGTGAGGAACTCGAGCGCCTCGGGGACCTTGACCTTGCGCTTCTTGCTCTTCCCCTGAAAGAGGCCGGGCAGCATGTCTTTCAGGTTGATGTCGACTTCCTCGACCGCCGACCCGGCGACGATCTCGAACGAGGGAAACGATTTCTCCCGCACGTCGATCTCGACGACGCGCGCGTCCAGGCGGCCGGCGCGGAGCTGCTCGCGAAACCGCTCGCGCGTCTGCGTCTGCTGATCGCGGGCGGCCGCGTGATCCCCCTGATCTTGATCCGGCGCCACGGGCCTGGGCGGCGGCAGCAGGATGTCGAGCAGGCGTTCCTCGGCGTTCTGCGCGGCCTTCGCGCGCACTTCGATGAGGCGCTCGTCGCGCACGAGATCGACGCCGAGCTCGACCAGATCCCGCACCATCGACTCGACATCGCGTCCGACGTAGCCCACTTCGGTGAATTTCGAGGCTTCGACCTTCAGGAAGGGCGACTGCGCGAGGCGCGCGAGCCGGCGGGCGATCTCCGTCTTGCCGACGCCCGTCGGGCCGATCATCAGAATGTTCTTCGGCGCGACGTCTTCCGCCAGCTCGGGCGACAGCTTCTGCCGCCGCATGCGGTTGCGCAGCGCGATGGCGACGGCGCGTTTGGCGGCGCGCTGGCCGACGACGTACTTGTCCAGCTCGGCGACGATCTGGCGCGGCGTGAGCGTCTCGGTCGACGTCTGCGTCGATTCGGGAAGGTAGATGGCCACTACAGTTCTTCCACGACGATCTCGGCGTTCGTGTAGATACAGATGTCGGCCGCGATCGCCATCGCCTTTTCCGCGATCGCGCGCGCGTCGAGCTCGGTGTTCGCAGACAGCGCCCGCGCGGCGGCCAGCGCATAGGGCCCGCCCGATCCGATCGCCGCGATGCCGTCATCGGGCTCGATCAGATCGCCGTTGCCCGACAGCAGAAACATGGTGCTCTTATCCAAGACGACGAGCATCGCTTCCAGGCGGCGCAGCACGCGATCCGTGCGCCAGTCCTTGGCGAGCTCGACGGCGGACCGTTCCAGGTTGCCGCGGTACTGCTCCAGCTTCGACTCGAACCGCGAAAAAAGCGCGAAGGAATCGGCGGCCGAGCCGGCGAAGCCCGCCAGAATCCTGTCGTTGTACAGGCGCCGAATCTTCTTGGCGTGGTGCTTGACGACCGTGCCCCCGAGGGTCACCTGACCGTCGCCGGCGAGCACGGCATGGTCCCGATGACGCACGGCAAGGATCGTTGTGCTGTGAAACATGGATTCTCCCGACTGTATCGGCCGGGGATCGGGGTGTCAAGAAAACGGGACGCCGTGTGCTCGCCAGGAGACAGCGGCCCTCTTTAAGTACGTGCAAATCAGCCCAAACAGGCCGATACTGGGGCGATTCGAAATACCACGTCTGGCAGATGGGTTGCTGGTTTCCTTACGCGAGGTTCTGCGATGAAGGGAATGCTCTCGGCCTGTTCCGCTGCGGCGCTGACTGTGCTCGTAGGAACCTGGGGCCTGGCTGCGCCTGCCAGCGCGCAAGAGAACCGCGGCGCCGCGAGCAGCGGTGCTGAACGCGGCGGCGGCGGCGGTGGCAGTGTCGCGCCCGCACCGTCCGGCGGCGGCGGGTCGACGTCGGCAGGCGGCGGCTCGAGTTCGGGCGGATCCACGTCGAGCGGCGGATCCGGATCGAGTTCATCTGGCGGCGGCTGGTCCGGCGGTGGTGGTGGCGGCGGCGCGCGCGCCGGCGCCCACAACAGCGGCGCGACCGGCGGCACTGGCATGCGCAACGAATCGAGCGGCGCCCGCAGCGGGTCGAACGGCGGCGCTGCGGTCTCGCGCGGGGCTGGTGGTGCCGGTGGTGCCGGTGGTGATCGTAGCGTGCGATCGGCTACTGGAAGCGGCAGCGGCTCGGGAAGCTCGACCGCCCGCGGCACCGGTTCAACGACCGGCGCGACGCCTCCTTCGGCTGACGGCAGCCACGCCACCGCGCGCGACGGCACCGGCCGGAACCCGCGGACGCAGGATGGCACTGATGGCGTGCCGTCATATGCGCGGCCGCGCGATGGCAAGCCTGCGATTGGCACTGCGGCGCCGCGCACGCCTGGCACGTCGACGCCGGGCACGGTCGTGCTGGTTCCTGGCGGCTACTACGGCGGCGGGGTCTACGACCCCTGGGGTTACGGCGGGTACGGCTACGGCGGGTACGGGTACGGCGGGTACGGTGGCGCCTATGGCGGCTACTACGATCCGTGGTACGGCGGGTATCCGACCACCTACCAGTCGAACGCAGCCGACAAAGACGAAGGCGCGCTCAAACTGAAGATCAAACCGCGTGAAGCGGAGGTCTACGTCGACGGCTACTACGTCGGCATCGTCGACAATTTCGACGGCCTGTTCCAGAAGCTGCACGTCGAATCGGGCCCGCACCGGATCGAAGTCCGCGCGCCCGGCTACGAGCCGCTGGCGTTCGACGTGCGCGTCACCGCAGACCAGACGACAACGTATCAGGGCGAGCTGAAGAAGATTCAGTGACGGTTCGGGCGGCGGCGGCGGTCTCGGCCGTGTACGACGCACTCGTCGGTGTGTTGATGCTGGTGGGACGGCCGCTGCTCGCGGACATCTTCGGCGTTCCCCTTCCACAGCCTCCCATCTTCGCGGATCTCAACGGCGTCTTCCTGGTCGCGGTCGCGGCCGGCTACCTGATTCCTTATCGCGAACCCGACTCGCGCGGCGGGCGGATGTACCTATGGGTGATGGGACCGTTGCTGAAGGGCGCGGGCGCGCTCACGTTCGTGCTGGACTTCATCGTCCGTCACTCGCCGCGCTCGTTCCTGCTGTTCGCCGTCAGCGACGGGACGCTCGCGCTGCTCACGCTGTGGGCGCTTACTTCGTCAGCAGCTCGCGGACAATCGGATACTCGCCGACCTTGACCCACTGCGTCGCGGCGTACTTCGCGAACAGGTCCACCTTCGCGTCGACGAAGTGCGTGTTCTGCAGCATCTCGGCGCGGGTTTGATCGCTGCCGGTGTAGCCCAGCTGTGACTTCGCGGTCAGGACGGCCGTCGTCGCGCCGGGCGCGAGACCTTCGGATCCGACGGCGGTCAGGAACGCGCTCCCCCACTCGTCGTTCTCGCCGGCGCGACGGAACAGCGCGTTGATCTGCAGCGTGACGAGCTTCTGGTCGGAGACGTTCTTCAGTTTGAACGAGGCCGTGGGGACCAGCTTGTTCTGACCGTTGACGATCCCGGCGTCGAACCAGCCGGTCGACACGACTTCGACCTCGAGGCCCTTGGTGAGGTCGACCGTCGGCCCGCAGCCGGCGCACACGAAAGCAATGAGGATCGGCAGGACGGCGGACGCGCGCATCCGCGTATTCTAGAACACCCTCACCTCAATCCGCCTCAACGCCTCGTCGCGGGTGATCTGGCGCGCCAGGTAGGCGGCAAGGTCGGAACCGCGCAGGCGGATGATGCGCGTGGCCGAGTCGCTGTCGGCCGGCGCGAGACGTGGCCGGTCGTCATTCCCTTTGGCGGCGATCGTCAGCCACTCATCGAGCCCGATCCCGAGCGACGCGCTGTGATCGAGCATCGCGTCCTTCAGCGCCTGCGTGACCTCAGTACGATACGCCTCGCTCGGATCCTCGAGAATGGGATCGACGGGGACACCCTGCGGATTCGCGCCCGCCGCAGCCGCGGGACGCGTGCTGGCGGCTGAAACCGCCCGGGCGTCTGCGCCGGACGCGCCGCCCGTGTTCGCGGCCGACACGGACCCGGTCGCGTCGCGCGCGCCCGCCGGCGTCGTCGAGCGCGCCAGCACCGCCGGACCCATCTGCAACTCGATCCGCCGCAGCGCCTGTTCGGCGTCGGTGTCGCCGGCGGCCTTCGCCCGCAACTGCTTGATCGCGCTCTCCAGTCCGAGATCGTTCTGATCGAGCGTGCGCAGCGTCCATGCGAGCGTCGATTCCGTGTAGAACGGCGGTACGATGACGTCGAAGATCACGCCGTACCCTTCGAGGCGGAACCCCCGCGCCTGCGAGTTCTCGCCCCGCATGCTCGTCTGGTTGGGCGGTAACACGGCCTGCAGGCGATCCCGCGTCACCGCGGCGCCGTGCTCGACGGCGCCCTCGAGCACGCGCTCCATCTGGCCGATCTGATACCGCGACTGCCGTTGATCGGCCGAGATGCGCGGCGCGGACACCGGTTGCGCGCCCGCCATCACAGGCGCCAGGAGCGCGCCGCCGACGACCATCACGAGACTCCCTTTGACGCGATTCACCGAAATCACAGGCTCTCCCCCTACTGTCTCTGCGAGACGCGCAGCAGCATCTGCTGCTGTTCCTGTTGCTGTCTGTAGACGACGCCGAAGTCCTGGTGCACGCCGTTCAAGCTGTAGTCGATCTTGCGCAAGTCGGCTTGCCGCGCGGCGTTGAAGTCGCGCTCCACTTCGCCGACCTTGAGGGCCAACTCGCGCGCCTGCCGCTTCTCGCTCTCGTCGATCAGCGCGCGCCAGCGGGGCGGGACATCCGCGTCGGTCGACGCGACACGCGCCGGCGACGCCGCGGCGCCGGCCGGCACGGCACGGAGCTCCTGGCGCAGCTGCTGCTCGAGCGCGGTGAGATCCGCGCGCCAGGGCGCGGCCGCCCCGGTTCCCAGCGCGACGGCCGCGGGGGCCTGCGTGCTGCGCGGCGGCGGCGCCCAGCCGGTCCGCACGCTGAGCCCGTTGCTGTCGTACCGCACGTCGAGATTCGCGATGCCGGCCGACGCGCCAAGGACCAGCAGCGCCGCGGCCACCTGCGCCCATGCCGGAATCTCGTGCCACCATGCACGCGTCGCTGGTGGCTGGCGGCTCGTGGCTGGTGACTCGTGACTCCCGACGACCGACTGCTGACTACCGACTATGAAGTTCACCTCGGGCGGCGACCAGCGCGCGAGCTGGCGGCGCACGCCGCGCAAGGCATCCATTTCACGGCGACATCGCGCACACGCCGCCAGATGCGTTTCGAACCCGGCGCGCGTCGCCGGGTCGCCATCGTCATAGAGGTAGGCGATCATCGCTTCGTCCCGATCGCCCGCGTAGCCACACGACATGTCAGTCACGGTCGTTTCCTCTGATCTTGAAGACGGCCGCCTTGGGCGCGTTGGGGTTCTTCGCCAACTCGCGCCGCAGCACCGTCAGCCCCTGATACAGACGCGTCTTTACCGTACTCAACGGGCAGCCGACCAGTTCCGCGATTTCCTGAAACGTCAGCCCGTGGTACTCCTTCAACACGATCGCCGTCCGCTGTTCCTCCGGGAGCGCCGCCATCGCGCGCTCCACGGCCCGCGCGAGATCCTTGCGCGACACCAGGTCCTCAACGGACTCGGACGGCTCGGCGGCGGCGGCCAACTCCATCAAGTCGACGTCCTCGGGCGCCTGCACGACCGGCGTCCGGCGTTCGCGCCGGATCCAGTCTCGACACAGATTCAACGCGATCCGATACAGCCACGAGGAAAACTTCGCCTGCCCCCGAAAGCCGGGCAGCGCGCGAAACGCGCGCAGGAACGTTTCCTGGCACACGTCTCTCGCATCCTCTTCGCGACCGATCGTGCGGTACGCGAGGGCGTAGATGGGCCGTTCCCATCGCAAGATGAGCTCGTTAAAACTGTTGGCGTCGCCGCTGATCGATCGCGCGACGAGCTCTTCGTCCGTCCACGTCATGCGGAGCGCGGAAGGTCCTCTCTTCTCGGATGTTAAGACGGCGCATCCCGTCCCAGAGTCGGGTGGACGGCCACGCGGGTCAATTATAGCGGGTCGACGGCTAACCGACTGTCGCAGGGCAGGTTACGACTGCGGACAGGAGCCGGGCACGCGCACGCCGGGTTTGGATTGCGTCGATCGATCGCAGTAGAATCCGGGACGCAACGGCCGGGCGGCCCTCCCGATATCCATCATGCCCCGCGAAACCGGAACTCCACGACGCCCCCGAGGCTCCGGCGGGGCCCCGCCCGGCGCCGAGGTGCGTCCCCTGATCTCGCTGCTGGTCCACTCGGTGCGTGCCAACGATATGCTGCCGCACCTGCACCAGCACGCGCTCGATGTCACAGGCGGCACGTGTTCGCTGCTGTTTCAGCACAACCCGCGCAACGGCGTCCTCCAGGCCACGTCGGGCTTCGGTCTCGAGGCCCTGCGCGCCGATCCATGGCTGCCCGCCGAAGACGAGGCCGCGCTGATATCCGGCGTGTTCGAGCAACCGGGTCCGACACTGATCGCCGACGCCGAGCGGCGCGCACCGGACCTCGCCGCACGGCTCGGCTGTCGCGGCGCGCTGCTGCTGCCGCTCGTCCGATCGTCGGAGCGCATCGGGCTGCTGGCGGTCGGTTTTTCGAGTCCACCGGCGGCAACAACAACGATGCTGGACGGCGCTGAGGAAGCGGCGGACGCCTTCCTCGCGGCGCTCGAGTTGCTGCATCTGCGCCAGAGCGAGGAGCTGCTGCGCGACGTCCACGGTCTGCTCGAGGAATTCTCCACGAGCCTGTCCGCCACGCTGAATCTCGCGGCGGGGCTGGACGTCTTCTGCCATGGCGCCAACCGGCTGTTTGGAGCGGATTGCACCTCGGTGTGGATTCACGACCGGCGCGCGCGCGACCTGGTGCTCCGGGCGTCGTCGGACACCGAGGGTCTCTTGCGCGGCACACGGATCGACGTGGCCGACGCGACGGCGCCGGCGGCCGTCGCGATGCGGCGGACACGCGCCGAAATCGTCTCCTCGGCGGTCGACGATGTGACGGCCATGGTGACGGTGCCGCTGCGCGGCTACCGGCGGGCGCTGGGCACGATTGTGTTCGAGGGCGTGCGCGTAGAGACGGGGGGCGAGCTCGACCTGCTCGATCGCGCCGACGAGTTGGGCCGCCAGCTCTCGAGCGCCATCGAGAACATGCAGCTGCTGGACGAGGTCGTCCAGGCCCGGCGCGAGCTCGAGAACACGTTCGACTCCATTTCGCATCTGGTCGCGGTCGCCGACACGCGCGGGCGGATCGTGCACGTGAACCAGGCGTTTGCGGCGCGCCTCGGGCGCCGCCGCCTCGACCTGGTCGACGAGCCGCTCGCCGATTACATCGGGCCGGAGCTGGCCGCCTGGCTCGAACACCACCAGTCGACGCACGCGGCGAAGAGCGGCAAGTCGGCGACGGCGACGACCGCGGAAATCGTCGACCAGATGCTCAACGGGCGCTTCGTCGTGACGGTGACCGACCTCATGAATCACGAGCGGGAGCCGGTCGGCAGCGTCATCGTGGCCCGCGAGCTGACGCCGCAGACGCAGCTCGAGGTGGAGCGTGAGGAACTGCGCAAGCGGCTGACACAGTCTGAAAAACTCGCGGCGCTCGGCCAGTTCGTCGCCGGCATCGCCCACGAGCTCAACAACCCGCTGCAGGGCGTGCTCGGCCACCTCGAGCTCCTGCGGACGACGGGGGCGTTTCCCAAGCAGCTGCGCCGCGAGGTGCAGACGATTTACCGTGAAGCCGACCGCGCGGCAAAAATTGTGCGCAACCTGCTGGTGTTCGCCGGCTCGCGCCGGTTGACGCTGCGCTCGGTCAGCCTCAACGCCATCCTGCAGAAGGTCCTCGCGCTGCGCGCGTCTGCCTGCCGTGCCGCGGACATCGAAGTCGTGCGACACTATGACGAGCAGCTGCCGCGCGTGAAGAGCGATCCGCTGCTGCTCCATCAGGTGTTCCTGAACATGGTGATGAACGCCGAACACGCGATCGCGTCCGCCGGCCGGGGCGGCGCCATCGAAGTGCGGACGGCCGTGTCGCCCTCGGGCGATCGGATCGTGGCGACCCTGCGCGACACCGGGACGGGGATTCCCGAGGACAAGCTGTCGCGCATCTTCGAGCCGTTCTACACGACGAAGGAAGTGGGCAAGGGAACGGGGCTGGGTCTGGCCATCGCGTACGGGATCGTGCAGGAGCACGGCGGCCAGATCATTGCCGGCAATCACCCCGACGGCGGGGCGATCTTCACGGTCGAGCTGCCGAAGGCACCGCCGCCAGGACGCTGACGCATGATGGACGAAACGTTTCTCACCACCGAAGAGGTCCTGGAGTATCTCCAGGTCAACCTGCGGACCGTCTACCGCCTGATCAAGGCCGGGAAGATTCCCGCCGTTCGCGTCGGCCGCCAATGGCGGTTCCGCAAGCGCGACATCGACGCCTGGCTCGACAGCCAGCGTCCCCGCGGCGGATCGCGGGCCACGGCGGCGCCCGCGCGGCCTGCCGTCACCGCGAGCACGCGCCCGCGCGTGCTGGTCGTCGACGACGAAGCCAGCATCCGGGATCTGCTCGCGAAAACGCTCGCGCTCGCCGAGTACGACGTGGACGTCGCGCCCGACGGCCGGTCCGCGCTCGAGCGCATGCGGCTGTATCCCTACGACCTGCTGATCGCGGATCTGAAGATGCCCGGGATGGACGGCCTCACGGTGATCCGCGAGGCGAAGCGCTATAAGGCGGATCTCCCGGTGATCATCATCACGGGCTTCTCCACCGAATCGAGCGCCATCGAGGCGGTGAACCTCGGCGTCGCCGGTTATCTGACCAAGCCGTTCCGCGTGCCCCAGGTGCTCGCCGCCGCGGCCAAGGCGCTCGGCGAGTAAGCGCGCGCCCGCGTCATGGCGAAGGGCTCAGGGCTGAAGGCGGTGATCCATCCGCCTCCCTGAGCCCTCAGCCGTCAGCCATCCTCATGATCCAGCTCTCGGAGCTCACGAAGTCCTTCGGCGACCGCGTCCTGTTCGATCACGTCACGTGGCAGATCACTGATCGCGAGCGCGTCGGCCTGTGCGGCCCGAACGGGGCCGGCAAGACGACGCTGATGCGCATGATGGCCGGGCTCGACGAGCCCGATTCGGGCGCCATCCTCACGCCGGCGGCGCTGACCGTCGGCTACCTCCCGCAGGACGGACTCACGCACAGCGGCCGCACGGTCTTCGAAGAAGCGTCCGGTGCGTTCGGCGCGCTGCTCGACATGAAGGCCGAGATGCACGCGCTCGAGGCGCGGCTCGGCGATCAGTCGATCCCCGAAGCCGCGCACGACGCGATGCTGCACCGCTACAGCGATCTCCAGGACGCGTTTCGCATGGGCGACGGCTACAGCATCGAGCTGAAGACCGCCACGGTGCTCCAGGGCCTCGGCTTCGCGCCGTCAGACTTCGAGCGGCGCACCGAGACGTTTTCAGGCGGCTGGCAGATGCGCATCGCGCTCGCCAAACTGCTGCTCGGCCAGCCCAACCTGCTCCTGCTGGACGAGCCGACGAACCATCTCGACCTCGAGGCGCGCAACTGGCTCGAGGAGTACCTCAACGCCTACCCCCACGCCGTGATCCTCGTCTCGCACGATCGCTTCTTTCTCGACGCGGTCGTCACGCGCATCGCCGACCTCACGCTGCGGACGCTCACCGACTACCACACCAACTACAGCGGGTATCTCGCGGAGCATCACGAGCGAATCGAAGCGATGCGCAAGGCGAAGCGCGAGCAGGACGAGGAAATCGCCCGCGTGAAGATGTTCATCGACCGGTTCCGCTATCAGGCGACCAAGGCGTCGCAGGTGCAGAGCCGGATCAAGATGCTCGAAAAGGTCGTGCCGATCGAGGTGCCGCCGGAGCGCAAGAAGATCCACTTCGATTTTCCCGTGTGCGCCAAGAGCGGCCGGACGGTCCTCGAGCTCATGCACGCGCGCAAGGCGTACGGCGATCTGATCGTGTTCAAGGACCTCAACGTGCACATCGAGCGCGGCGACCGGATCGCGCTCGTCGGCCCCAACGGATCGGGCAAATCCACGCTGATGCGGATGCTGTCGGGCGAGGAGCCGCCCGACGCCGGCGAGCGGACGCTAGGCCACAACGTCGTCATGCAGTACTTCGCGCAGGACGAAGCGACGCGTCTCGATCCCGGCCCGACGGTGTACGAAACGCTCTCCTCCGGATCGCCCCTGCAGATGGTGCCGATGATCCGCAACATCCTCGGCGGCTTCCTGTTCTCGGGCGACGACGTCTACAAGCACGTGCGCGTGCTGTCGGGCGGCGAGCGCACGCGCCTGGCCGTGGCGCGCATGCTGTTGCGGCCGTCGAACACGCTGCTGCTCGACGAGCCGACGAATCATCTCGATCTCGATTCGAAGGAAGTCCTGCTGGATGCCCTGGTCGACTACGGCGGCACGCTCATCTTCGTGTCGCACGACCGCTACTTCGTCGAGCGGCTCGCCACGAAGATCATCGAGATCGGCCACGGCGAGGCGACGGCGTTCCCGGGAACGTACAAGGAATTTCTCTGGCACAAGGAACACGCGGGGGAATTGCAGGAAGGCAGGAAGGCAGAAAGGCAGGAAGGAAGAAAGGAAGGACGGAAGGACGGACGAAAGGACGGATTGCAGAACGGACGCGAGAGCCAGAAGAAATCGCCGACGCCTGCGGCGTCCCCGTCGCGCGAGGATCGAAAGAAGGCGGACGCCGAGGCGCGGAAGAAGCAACGCGAGGTGCAGGCGCGCCGCACCCGGATCGAAGCGCTCGAAGGGCGCATCGCGGAGTGCGAAGCCTCGCTGCGATCGATCGAACAGGAAATGTCGGCGCCGGGCTTCTACGAGAACCACTCGGCCGCGCAGCCGGTGATCGATCGCCATCAAGCCTTGATGTGGCAGGTCGGGGATCTCATGCATCAGTGGGAAGAACTGCAAAGCGCGAGTGACCGTGCCGACGAGTCTTGACAGGATCGTAATTTCATTACAGTTTTGTTATCATCGTTCCGCTTCGTACACTCTAACTCGCTGATTTTACGCGGGTTTCTTGACCAAATCGGACTTGGGGCACGGGCACACGGTTTGCCCTTCGTGCCCCGGGTTACTGTGCGCGCCATCATGCCCAACACGCCCCGTCCGGACCACCCCCAGCCGCGTCGCGCCCCTGCGCCGGCGCCACGCGTGCGAGGCACGGAATCGGCTGCACGCGCCGATGTGGCTGTCGACGACCGCTTCTTCCGGCAGATGGTCGGCAGCATGCGCAACGGTGTCATCGCGATTCATCGCGACGGCACCGTGGCGCTGATGAACGACGAGGCGTACAGGATTTTCGGTCTCACGCGCAGACCGGGCGATCTCGGCCGGCCGTTCACCGACGTCCTGCGCGAGCGACCGGCGATCATCCGGGTGTTGTCGGGCGCGTTCGAATTGAGTCATCTGCCGAACCGCGCGGAGCTGCGGATGCGCGACCTCGATCGCGTGATCGGCTACACGCTCTCGCAGATTCTGGACGACAAAGGCACGTCGATCGGCGCGGCGATGTTCTTCAAGGATCTGACGCAGGTCGAGCAGCGCGAGGAGAGCGAGCGCCTGCGGGATCGCCTCGCCTCCCTCGGCGAAATGGCGGCCGGCATCGCGCACGAGCTGAAGAACCCGCTCGCGGGCATCGAGGTCATGGCCGGCCTGCTGCGGCGGCAGGTGCAGGATTCCAAGGACGCGCAGGCGCTGCTCGCCGACATTCTGAGCGAGGCCAAGCTGGCGAACGCGATCGTCGTCGAAATGCTGGAGTTCGTGCGGCCCGTGCGGCTGCAGGTCGAGCGGACCGACGTCGCCGACGTGCTCCAGCAGGCCGTCACGATGGCCGAGTCGAAGACGTCGCGCGGCGAGGTGAGTGTCAGTGTCGAGGTCGAGCCTGGCCTCGCCATCGAGTGCGACGACCACCAGCTCAGCCAGGTCTTCACGAATCTCATCGCGAACGCCTTCGAAGCGCTCGAAGGCAAGGGCCGCCTCGCCATCACCGCGGTCTCGAAACTCGTGGAGGCCGACCCCGCGTTCGCCGCGTCGCCGTCGCCGACGCCGACGCCGATGGTGATGGTCGACGTGGCCGACGACGGTCCGGGGCTGCCCGTGGAAGTGACCGACAAGATCTTCGATCCGTTCTTCACGACGAAGCCGCAGGGATCGGGGCTCGGCCTCGCGATCGTGCGGAAGATCGTCGACGCGCACGACGGCCGCATCGACGTCAGCAGCACACCGGGCGTCGGCACGCGATTCCGCGTGACGTTGCCGATGTCGAGCGCCTCGGGATGGTTCAAATGAATTTGGTCACTGAGTCACCTGGTTATCGAGTCAATGGGCAGTCCAGCCACTTGACCAGATAACCAAATGACTCGATGACCAGATGGGAGCGAAGGGAACGTTATGGGTCGAATTCTGGTAGCTGACGATCACGACGCACTGCGCCGCGGGCTGGTCCGCGGGCTGACGGAAGCCGGGCACGAGGTGGAGGAAGCGTCGAATGGCAACATGGCCATCGAGCGCCTGCATTCCGGGCATTTCGATATCGTGCTGAGCGATTTGAAGATGGGCGGCAGCGACGGCCTCGACGTGCTGCGCACGACGCGGGCGCTGCACCCGACGACGTCCGTCATCCTGATGACGGCGTTCGGCTCGGTGGGCACGGCCGTCGAGGCGATGAAGAGCGGCGCCTTCGACTACGTGCAGAAGCCGTTCGAGATCGAGGAGATGGAGGTCAAGATCGAAAAGGCGCTCGAGTTGAAGCGCCTCAAGCACGAGCTCGAGTACCTCCGGGGCGCCCAGCAGGACATCTATCAGTTCGACCGCATCGTCGGGTCGAGCGCCGCCCTGCAGCGCGTGCTCGACATCGTCAAGAAGGTCGCCAAGAGCAACACGACCGTGCTCATCCGCGGCGAAACGGGCACGGGCAAGGAGCTCATCGCGGGCGCCATTCACCACAACTCGCTGCGCAATTCGCGGAACTTCGTGAAGGTCAACTGCGCGGCGCTGCAGGAGAACCTGCTCGAATCCGAACTGTTCGGTCACGAGAAGGGCGCCTTCACGGGCGCGGACAAGCAGCGCATCGGGCGATTCGAGCAGGCCGACGGAGGCACGCTGTTCCTCGATGAAATCGGCGACATGAGCCCGAGCACGCAGGCCAAGATCCTGCGCGTCCTGCAGGAACACGAATTCGAGCGCCTGGGCGGCACGCGCACGCTGAGCGTGGACGTGCGGCTCATCGCGGCGACCAACCGCGACCTGCCGGCCATGGTGACCGCCGGCCAGTTCCGCGAAGACCTGTACTACCGGCTCAACGTCGTCTCGATCGAGATGCCGCCGTTGCGCGAGCGCAAGGACGACATCGTGCCGCTGGCGACCAACTTCATCGCGCGCTTCGCGGGCGAACTGAAGAAGAAGATCGAGGGCATCGATCCGGACGCGCAGAAGCTGCTGATGCGCTACAACTGGCCGGGCAACATTCGCGAGCTCGAGAACACGGTCGAGCGGGCGATTCTGCTGGCGGAAGGCAAATCGATCGCGTCGGCGGATCTGCGGCTCGGCGAGGTCGCGACCGCGGGCAGCACGCGCGATCACGCGCCGGTCGTCAGGATTCCGCCGAGCGGGATCCCGCTGGACGACATCGAACGGCACGCGCTGGTCGAAGCGCTGAAGATGTCGAACTGGGTGCAGAAGGACGCCGCGGAGCTGCTGTCCATCAGCCCGCGTGTGATGAACTACAAGATCAAGGTGCTGGGGATCGAATTCCCGCGCGGCCGTCGGGCCGCGCCGCTGGTGGCCCAGGCGTCGTAGTCGAACGAGGCGGGAGGGTTCCTACTCTCCCGCCTTTCCTTCCGCTCCCGCCCTTCCCGCCTTCGGGTGGCTCTTCCGATACACGTCCAGCAACTGCGCGGCGTTCACGTGCGTGTAGCGCTGCGTCGTGCTGAGACGAGCGTGGCCGAGCAGTTCCTGAATCGCGCGCAGGTCGGCGCCCCGCTGCAGGAGATGCGTCGCGAATGAATGACGCAGCGCGTGCGGGCTGATGCCCATCCGCGCGCTGCTCGCCGCGACGTATCGACGGACCAGCCGCGCGATGCTTCGCACGGTCAGACGCCGGCCGAGATAGTTCACGAAGAGCGGATCGCGCCGCTGACGACGGTCCGCCTGAAGGCGGACGCCACGTACCAATTCCTCGCGATCGCCTAAATACACGCGGAGCGCCTTCGCCGCGCTCGTGTTGAACGGGACGATGCGCTCCTTGCCGCCTTTGCCGAGCACGCGGACCATGCGCGCGCTCAGGTTGACGGTGTCCACATCAAGGCCGGCCAGCTCGCTGACGCGCAGGCCCGACGCGTAGAACAATTCGAGAATCGCGCGATCGCGCCGGCCGAGCGCGTTCTCGGCCGACGGCGCGTCGAGGAGCGCGGACATCTCCCCCTCCGACAAGTGCGCCGGCATGCGGACGTCGCGCTTCGGCGTGGAGACCAGCGCGCCGGGATCGTCGTCGATCACGCCTTCGCGGCGGAGGTACTTGAGAAACGTCCGCGCGGCGGCCAGCTTGCGCGCCGCCGACGCGCGCGTGTGCCCCTGCTTGTGCAGGTCGCCGAGGAAACCGCGCAGCGCGAGGCGATCGAGGCGCGCGGGCTGAAGCTCGGCCACGGACGTCTTCGTCGTCGCGGCGGTGTAGGCGAGCAGCTGGCCGAGATCGCTCTCGTACGCGCGGACCGTGTGCGCGGACGCGTTGCGGTTGAGCGCGAGGAACTGCAGAAACGCCTTGAGATGGCGCGTCACTGATGCACCAGCGCGCGCGATCGCATCCAGCCGTCGAGATCGGCCAGCGCGCGCGCGGAGAGCGCCTGGTTGCGCAGCTTCTTGCCGCGCGGCGTGCCGGGCAGCGGCGGGATGATGCCGAACGTGATGTTCGACGGCTCGTAATGCGCCGGATCCGCATGCGCCACGTAATACGCGAGCGCGCCAATCGCCGTGGTCCTTGGCGGCGACGCGATGGTCTCTCCCCTCGCGAGCGCCGCGGCGTTCAATCCCGCGATGAGCCCGGAGGCCGCCGACTCCACGTATCCCTCGACTCCGGACATCTGTCCCGCGAAAAAGAGCGTCGGCCGCGTCCGCACCTGCCACGTGTCGTAGAGGACGGTCGGGCCGTTTACGTAGGTGTTGCGATGCACCATTCCGAAGCGCACGAACTCCGCCTGCTCGAGTCCGGGAATCAGCCGCAGCACGCGCGCCTGCTCGCCCCATTTGATCTGCGTCTGAAAACCCACCAGGCTGAAATGGTCGCCGGCCAGGTTGTCCTGGCGCAACTGGACCGCCGCGTAGGGCTCGCGCCCCGTCCGCGGGTCGACGAGACCGACCGGTTTCATCGGCCCGAAGCGCAGCGTGTCGCGCCCGCGGTGCGCCATCACCTCGATCGGCAGGCAGCCTTCGAAGAATCGCTCCTTGTCGAAGTCGTGGACCGTGGCGGACTCCGCCGTCACGAGCGCGTCGTAGAAGCGCTCGTACTCCTCGCGCGTCAGCGGGCAGTTCAAATAATCGCCTTGGCCGTCGTCGACGCCGCATGCGGCGCCCGCGGCCCGCAGGCTGCGATCCCATCGCGACGCACGGAACACCTTCGCGCGATCGATGGTCTCGGCAAGGACGATCGGGCTGATGGCGTCATAGAAGTACAGATGTCGCTCGCCGACGAGCGCGGCGATCTGCGCCGACAGCGCGTCGGACGTCAGCGGTCCCGTCGCGATGATCACCGGATCGCGCTCGGTGGAGTCCGGGATCGCGGCGATCTCCTGCCGCGTCACGGTGATCCGCGGATGCTCGCTGATGGCGCGCGTGATCGTTTCTGCGAAGAGCTCGCGGTCGACCGCGAGCGCGGCGCCCGCGGGCACGCGGCTCGCTTCCGCCGCGCGCATGACGAGCGAGCCGAGCCGCCGCATTTCTTCTTTGAGCAGGCCGACGGCGTTGTCGAGCTTGTCGCCGCGGAAGGAATTGCTGCAGACGAGTTCAGCGAGCCGGTCCGTCTTGTGGACGGGCGTGGGCCGTACCGGACGCATTTCCCAAAGCGCAACAGGCACGCCGCATTCGGCCGCCTGCCACGCGGCTTCCGAGCCCGCGAGACCGCCGCCGACAATCGTGATCAAGAAAGTCTCAAGTCTGAAGTCTCAAGTGTGAGCCGCTCGTCTTCAGCCTTCACACGTCAGACTTTACACTTTTTCACGCTGCGCTTTCCGGCAGTTCTTCAGAGCGCGCGTAATCGCAGTCCTCATTGTTGCAGAGAATCTGCCGCCCGTGTTTCTTCGTGGTCTTCTCGACCAGGAACGGCGCGGCGCACTTCGGGCAGGGTTCCGCCACCGGCCGGTTCCACAGCACGAAGTCGCAGTCGGGATAGTTCGAGCAGCCGAAGAAGATCTTCCCGCGGCGGGACTTGCGCTCGACGACGTCGCCGCCCTTGTCGGCGTCCTTCGGGCACTTCACGCCGGTCGTCTTGTGTTTGACGTACTTGCACTCGGGGTACTTCGTGCACGCCGTGAACTCCCCGAAGCGCCCCTGCTTGATGACGAGGTTGGCGCCGCAGCGCGGACACGGCTCGTCGAGGATCTGATCCGGCTTCGCCGCTCTCAGGCCGCCCTGCTTGGTCGCGATCAGCTTGCGCGTCGTCTTGCACTCGGGGTAGCCGGTGCAGGCGAGGAACTGGCCGAACCGGCCGCGCTTGACGGCCATCGGCTTGCCGCAGTTTTCACACGGATCGATTTCCTCTTCGCCGCTCTCCGACTCCGGCTCCGCACCCTCGACTTCGCGCGTGTTCGTGCACTCCGGATAGCCGCTGCACGCGATGAACAGGCCGAACTTGCCGACGCGCTTGAGCATCGGCATGCCGCACTTGTCGCACGCCTCGCCGATGTCGATCCCCTTCTTGAGATCGATCATCTCCTTGCCGGCGCGGGTCAGATCTTTCTTGAACTTCTTGTAGAACTCCTTGAGCGTCTTCGCGTAGCCGTTCTTGCCCTGTTCGATCTTGTCGAGATCGTCCTCGAGGCTGCGCGTGTACTCCACGTCGATGATGTCGTCGAAGCTCTTCACGAGCAGGTCGGTGATCATCATGCCCATCGACGTGGGTTTGAACTTGCCTTCGCTCTTGACGACGTACTCGCGATCCTGCAGCACGCCGATGATGGACGCGTAGGTGCTCGGGCGGCCGATGCCGTTCTCCTCGAGTTCCTTGACGAGCGTCGCCTCGGTGAAACGCGGCGGCGGCTGCGTGAACTTCTGCTCGGGCCGCAGCGCTTTCAGCTCGAGACGATCGCCTTCGGCGAGCACCGGCAGCACGCCCGACACGGCGCCTTCGTCGTCGCCATCCCGCTCCGGCGCCGCGACCGGGTCCTTCTCGTCGTCGCTCTGGACGGGACCGTAGGTCGCCGTCCAGCCCGCGAACTTCGGGACCGTGCCCTTCACGCGGAACACGTACTCCGCGTGCCCTGAGCCTGCCGAAGGGCCAGCCGTGACGTCGACGGTCGTTTCGTCGAAGGTCGACGGCGTCATCTGCGACGCGACGAACCGGTTCCAGATCAGGCGGTAGAGCGAGTACTGATCCTGGGTGAGGTACGGCCGGACCGTTTCCGGGTCGTACTGCATCGACGTCGGCCGGATCGCCTCGTGCGCGTCCTGGGCGTCGGATTTCGATTTGTAGGTATTCGGGCTTTCCGGGAGGTAGTCGGGCCCGAAGGCGCTCTTGATGTGATCGCGGACGGCGGCCAGCGCCTCGTCGGCGACGCGCACCGAGTCCGTGCGCATGTAGGTGATGAGGCCGATCGATCCCTCGACGCCGAGCCCGGGCAGCTCCACGCCTTCGTACAGCTGCTGCGCCAGCATCATCGTCTTCTTCACGGGGAAGCGCGCGGTCTGCTGCAGCTTGCTCGTGATGAACGGCGGGGCGGGATTGCGCTTGCGTTCCTTGGTCGCCACTGAGGACACGACCCACGACGCGCGGTCGAGGTCCGCGAGAATCGCCTTCGACTGATCCTCGTTCGCCACGCGAATCGCCTCGCCGCCTTTCTTGAGCAGCTTCGCGTCGAATTCCGGCGGCTGCGGGCCGGCCAGGCGGGCGAACACGTGCCAGTACTCCTCGGGCACGAACTTATCGATCTCGCGCTCGCGGTCGCAGACCAGCTTCAGCGCCACCGACTGGACGCGGCCCGCGCTCAGGCCGCGGCGCACCTTGTCCCACAGCAGCGGACTGATCTTGTAGCCGACGAGCCGGTCGAGCACGCGGCGCGCCCGCTGCGCGTCGACCATCTTCTCGTCGATGGCGCGCGGATGTTTCAGCGCTTCGGTAATCGCCTTCTTGGTGATTTCGTTGAAGGTCAGCCGATGGAACTTCCGCTTCTTGCCCTTCAACTCCTCGATCAAGTGCCAGCCGATCGCCTCGCCCTCGCGGTCCGGGTCGGTCGCGACGTAGATGTCCGAGGCGTCCTTGGCCGCGTCCTTCAGTTCCTTGATGACCTTCTTGCGCGAGACGAGCGATTCGTACGTCTCGATGAAGTCGTTGTCGATGTCGACGCCCAGCTTGCTCTTCGGCAGATCGCGGATGTGCCCCATCGACGCGACCACTTTGAAGTCGCGGCCCAGATATTTGTTGATGGTCTTCGCCTTCGCGGGCGATTCGACCACGACGAGTGACTTTGCCATTTATTCCTTCTGCCTTCTCACTTCTCGGTTCTCACTTCTCTTTTCACCCTAGCACGTTCTGTCAACCCTGACGAACCGGCCGCCGCCGACACGCGCGACGACGCCGCGCATTTCGAGCTCGAACAATCGGGGCAAGAGTCGCGCGGGACTCAGGCCCGATCGCTCCGCGATCGCATCGAGATCGCTCGGTTCCCCTGGCGTCAGACACGCCAGAATCGGGTCGGGCTTCGCGACTTGACCGTCTGCCGTCGACTGTGCGTCCGGGGCGCTGCCTGTGCCTCCGGACGCGGGCATACCCAGCTCCTCCAAGATATCGTCCGCAGTCTCCACAATCTTTGCACCGTCCCGCAAAAGGCCGTGGGCACCGCGGTTACGGCCGCTCAGGACGTTCCCGGGGACCGCGAGCACGTCCCGCCCCTGCTCGAGCGCGCAGCGGGCCGTGATCAGCGATCCGCTCTTCTCGCCCGCCTCGATCACGACCACGGCACGCGACAGACCGCTGATGATCCGGTTGCGCTGGGGGAAGAACGGCGGCAGCGGCGGCGTGCCCGGCACGAACTCGCTGACGATGGCGCCGTGGCGTTCGATGTCGCGCGCGAGCGCGCCATGTTCGGGCGGATAGACGACGTCGGCGCCGCAGCCGAGCACCGCGACGGTCAGACCGCGCCCCGCGAGCGCGCCCCGATGCGCCGCCGAGTCGACGCCGCGCGCCAGGCCGCTGACCACCGTGACGCCTGATCCTGCGAGATCCGCGGCGAGATGCTCGGCGACCGACAGCCCATACGGCGACGCGGCGCGCGCCCCGACAATCGCGACCGATGGCGTGCTGAGCGCCGCGACGTCGCCGCGCGTCCACAGCACCGGCGGCGGATCGACGATCGTGGTCAGCGCCACCGGATACGACGCGTCGGACCACGCGATCGGTGCAATCTGGTGTGCGCCCGCCCGCGCCAGCACATCTGCGGCCCCCGCGCGAATCGTTGGAACCCTGTCGGGCTGGTCGGGCCAGCGGCTATCGGCAATCTGTCGGAGGATGTCGGCCGGCGTGTCGCCGGCGCGGAGCCGCTCCGCCACCGCGAGCCACGTCCAGATCGGCAGGAGCGACAGGGCGACGAAGTCGGAGAGATCGGTCATGCCGCACCTCACGATGGCGCGGAACCTCGACCCCAACCTTTATTATAGCGACGCGTGAGGACAGCGCTGACCGCGTTTGGTAAGCCGTGCGCCCTCCGATCCTGCTGAATCTCCACGATTTTGGCCGCGGCGCCATGGCACATGGCTTGCTCTGGAATCGGGCGATGTTAAGCCCAATTGCCTTGCACGCCCGCGCGGCGTGTGGATATAGTGGCGGTATCCAGTCATGAAGATACGCGGAGGAATCGTGGCGGCTGGTGTCGCCCTGCTGGCCGCAGCGCCAGCATTGGCCGACGCCAAGGGCGACGCGAAGTCGCAGGTGGAATTCGGCATCAACGTCGCGCAACGCGGGCTGTGGCGCGAGGCCATTTACCGGTGGGAAAAAGCCGTCGAGCTCGACCCCACGTACGCCGCGGCCTTCAACGACCTGGCCATCGCCTACGAGCACGAAGGGCAGCTCGACAAGGCGCGGAAGGCGTACGAAAAGGCCATCGAACTCAGTCCCAACAACGAGCCGATTCGCCAGAATTACGAGCTCTTCAAGGAAATCAATGATCGGACGACCGCTGTCAAGGACAAGTAGGCTCGCCCTCGCGGCCGGCGCCGCACTGGTCGCGGCGATCGCGCTCGCCTGTGGCCCGGACACCTACGAAATCCCGATCGAGACGCCGATTCAGCCGAAGCTGGATGTCTCCGCGTTTCAGCGCGTACTCGTCGCCGGCTTCGTCGCCGGCGGCAACGAGGACATCGACGCGAATCAGGAGACCGTCCGCCTGCTGCGCAGCCAGCTCCGCACGAAATCCTCGCTCCGCGTGATCGACGCGGACATCCTTCCGCTCGTCGAGGTCGCGCAGGATCAGAACGCCGGCAGCGCCGCCGCAGATGAATCGGCGGCGAGCAGCCGCAGCGCCAGCGCGAACGGCGGCGCCGCCAGGCCCGCCCCAGCCGCAGCGGCAGGTGGTGCGGCGGCCGGCGACAAGACGCTCGCGCTGGCGAAGACCATCAAGGACGAAAAGGATCTCGAGCCGTACGAGCGTGTGTTCGCCAACACCGCGTACTGGAAGCGCATCGGCGAAGAGTTCCAGAATCCGCTGATCGTCACCGGCACGGTGCTGTTCGCGAACCGCTCGACGTCGGGCATCGTGCAGCGCGATCAGGAAGTGATGGATCCGTACGGCCGCCGCCGCGTCGTTCCCGTGCGTACCTACATGGAGCGCAAAGGATTCCTGCTGCGGCCCAAGTTCGTGTTCATCGACGGCCGCACGGGCGTGCAGATCTATTCGGAGAGCTATCGGGAAGAAGTGCTGTACAACGCGCAGCAGAATACGCCGGCGCTGTCGTCGTATTTCGAGCTGATGGATCGCCTGGTGCCGAACTTCCTGAGCGCGCTCAGCAGCCAGAAGATCAAGGGCACGCGCGTCCTCCTGAAGTAGCTTCCGGGCAGGCACCTGAGGCCGCGTTAGGCCGTGTAACCCCTTCAGTGTGCTACACTAACTCCTTTGCACAGGTGTCGATTATGTACGCAATCATCGAGAGCGGCGGACATCAGCTGAAGGTCACGCCGGGCGGACGCGCGACGCTCCCCGGCACGGCCGGCGAGCCGGGCGCCGAGGTCACCTTCAATCAGGTGCTGCTGGTCGAGAAGGACGGCGGCGAGATTCTGACGGGCGCGCCCTACGTGGCCAGCGCGCGCGTCGTGGCGGTCGTCGACGGCGAATCGCGAGGGCCGAAAATCCGCGTGTTCAAGAAGAAGCGCCGCAAGGGGATGCGCCGGACCAAGGGGCATCGCGCGGTGTACACCAGCGTGCGCATCAAGGAAATCGTCGCGTAGGAATCACTGCAATGGCTCATAAAAAAGGACAAGGCAGCTCACGGAACGGCCGCGATTCGAACTCGCAGCGGCTCGGCGTCAAGGCGCACGACGGCAACGTCGTCACGGGCGGCACGATCATCGTCCGGCAGCGCGGGCGCCGGTTCCACCCGGGATTGAACGCGGGTCTCGGTAAGGACGACACGATCTTCGCCAAGGTCGCCGGACGCGTGAAGTTCGAGGACCACGGCGCCAAGGGCCGCGTCATCAGCATTCAGCCTCTCGAATAGCTTTGTTCGTCGACGAAGTCGACATTCACGTCGAGGCGGGCAGCGGCGGGCGCGGCTGCTTGGCGTTCCGCCGCGAGAAGTTCGTCCCGCGCGGCGGACCCAGCGGCGGCGACGGCGGCCACGGCGGGTCGGTCTACATCGTCGCCAGCCCGCACATCAACACCCTCATCAACTTCCGGTTTCATCCCGAGTTCTCGGCCGAGCGCGGCGATCACGGGCAGGGCTCGAACTGCACCGGCAAGGGCGGAGCCGATCTCGAGTTGCCGGTGCCGATCGGCACGCTCGTGTACGAGCGCACCGGCGATCCCGACGCACCGACGCGGGTCGTTGCTGACCTCGCCGCGGAAGGCCAGCGCGTCCTGGTGGCGAAGGGCGGGCGCGGCGGTCTGGGCAACGCGCGCTTCGCAACGGCCACCAACCGCGCGCCGCGCAAGGTCCAGCCCGGCGAGCCGGGCGAGATCAAGGACCTCCGCCTCGAGTTGAAGCTGCTCGCCGACGTCGGGCTCGTCGGCTATCCCAACGCCGGCAAGTCCACGCTGATCGCGCGCATCTCCGCCGCGCGGCCGAAAATCGCCGACTACCCGTTCACCACGCTCACGCCCAACCTCGGCGTCGTCGGCCTGAGCGGCGATCGCAGCTTCACGGTCGCGGACGTGCCCGGCCTGATCGAGGGCGCGCATCGCGGCGCGGGCCTCGGCCACCAGTTCCTGAGGCACCTCGAGCGCACGCAGGTCCTCGTGCACCTCGTCGACATGTCCGGCACCGGCCGCGATCCGGTCGAGGACCTGGACATGGTGCGACGCGAGCTGGAGCTGTTCCAGCCGACGCTGGCCGCCAAACCGCAGATTGTCGCGGCCAACAAGATCGACGTGCTCGAACCTGACGATGGCGAGGCGCGGGTGAGCGCGCTGGCCAGGCGGTCCGCCGCGTTACGCCTGCCCTTCTTCCGCATTTCCGGCGTGACAGGCGCGGGGGTGCCTGAATTACTGGAGGCGATGTGGCACCATCTGTCGGAAGCGCGGCGGCACGCGGCGGCAGTCTCCCAATAACTATGGCGATCTCGTGACCAATCGGCGACGCATCGGCATTCTTGGCGGCACGTTCGATCCAATCCACCGCGGGCACCTCGACGTGGGCCTCGCGGCCCAGGCCGCGCTCGAACTGCAGCGCGTCTTCGCCGTCACGGCCAATGTGCCTCCGCACCGACCGCAGCCGTTCGCGTCCGGGTACCATCGGTTCGCGATGACGTCGTTCGCCGTGGCGGGCCACGACGGATGGCGCGCGTCGGACCTCGAGCTGCGTCTTCACTCACCGTCGTACACATCGGAAACGCTCCAACGATTCCGCGAGCGCGGGTACGCGGCGACGGAGCTGTACTTCGTCCTCGGCGCCGACGCGTTCAGCGACATCGGAAGCTGGCGTGACTACCCGTCGATTCTCGATCTGGCGAACTTCGCGGTCGTGTCGCGACCGGGGTACCCCGTGGACACGCTGGCGCATCGCCTGCCGCGCCTGGAATCGCGGATGGTGCGGCCGCCGGCCGATTCGCTGACGGGGCTGGATCCCATGATCTTCTTGATCGATGCGCCGACTGCCGACGTGTCATCTACTGCAATCCGTCGCAAGCTGGGGGCCGGCGAATCGATAGCAGGACTCGTCCCACACGGCGTTCAGCAACACATTGAGCAGCACGGACTTTACTCGGCGATGCCGCCTGGCCGACGCGGGTCGGACGCGCCGGAGCGATCCGCGGCAGGCAGGTTGCATGGCAAAGACTGACAAGCGAAAGAAATCCGCCCGGCTGACCGCGCAGGTCGAGCAGGCGATCGCGGCCGCGGAGGACAAACAGGCCAGGGACCTCGTCGTCCTCGATCTGCGCACGGCCGCGGGCTTCACGGATTTCTTTGTCATTTGTTCGGGGACGAACACGCGCCAGACCCGCGCGATCGCCGATGCCGTGATGGAGAAGCTGGCCGCCGGGGGCGTCAAGCCCGCGCACCTGGAAGGCTACGATCGATCCGAATGGATTCTGATCGACTACTTCGATTTCATCGTGCACATCTTCGCGCCAGAGACGCGCGTGTTCTACGGCCTCGAGCGCCTGTGGGGCAACGCGGATCGGATCGAGGTCCCCGCGGGCCCGTAGCGCGCGCTCTACGTCTCGGCATCGACGCCCTCCTTTCGGTCGTGCTCGCGCCCTCGTGCGCGGCCTGCCAAGAACTCCTCGAGCATCCGACGCGCGGTCCCGTATGCGCGAGATGCTGGAAATCCATCCTTCCGCTGACGCCGCCGCTCTGCGACCGCTGCGGCGATCCGCTGCCCACCTGGCGATCGATCAGCGTGCCGCTCGCGCGTTGTCCGCGGTGCCGGCGATCGCGGCGGCTCGTCGATCGTGCGCGCGCGATTGGCGCTTACGACGGCGCCCTGCGTGCGATTGTCCACGCGCTCAAGTACGAAGGCCGGCGGTCGCTCGCGAAGCCGCTGGCGGAGATGATGATCGCGCGCGGCGGCGACACGCTCAGCGGCGCCGCGTGCGTCGTTCCGGTGCCGTTGCATTCCTCGCGGCGCCGTCATCGCGGCTTCAACCAGGCGGCGGATCTCGCGGCGCATTTGCCGCTCCCGCGGATCGTGGCGCTCGCGCGGACGCGGGCAACGCCGACGCAGACCGGCCTCCCCGCCGCGCGACGGCACGGCAACGTGCGCGACGCGTTTCGCGTCACGCGTGCAGGCCGCCGGCTCGCGGGCGCCATCGTCGTCCTCGTTGATGATGTGAGCACGACGGGCGCAACGCTCGAAGCGTGCGCGCGTGCGCTGAAAGCGGCGGGCGTGAAGGAGGTGCGGGCGCTTACGGCCGCCCGAGTCGTGGGGCCACTGCGCTGAAGACGTCCGCGGCGATATCGTCCTTCGACCGTTCGCCGTCGATCACAATCCACTGTCCCGCCACCGCCTGGCGCCGGTAGCTCTCGCGAACCCGCGCCTGCATCGCGAGATCGCGCTCGTAGCGATCGCGGTCGACGGACTTGCGCCCGACGGCGGTTTCCGGTGCGATGTCGAGGAGGATCGTCAGCGAGGCCGGCGGAAGGAACTTCTGCATCTCGGTCAACCACGCCGGATCGAGGCCCATCGCGTCTCCGTACGCGACGCTGGACGCCGTGTAGCGGTCGCAGACGAGGACGAGGCCGCCGTCGAGCCAGCGCAGGAGGTCCGGCTTTCGCTCGTACCGGTTGGCGATGTAGAGCAGCTGCATCACGTCCGGGCCATACTCGCGTTCGCCCTGCAGCGCCCGCGCGATTTCCTCGCCGATGGACGTGCCGTAGTCCGGAAACGAGACGAGGCGGGACTTGCTGCCCTCCTGCTTGAGGCGATCGCGCAGCCGCTCGGCCTGCGTCTGCTTACCACTCTGGTCGAGTCCTTCAAACGCAATGATTGATCCCGTCGACATATGCGCTCTAGGGAACCACAAAGCTCACGAAGACCACAAAGGTGTTCTCGTGATACTTGCGGTCTTTCTCTTCTTCGTGGTCTTTGTGTTCTTTGTGGATCATCTTTCTTCGAGGTTCAACATGTCGTCGACGGTCTGGCGACGGCGGATCACGCGCCACCTGCCGTCGTCGACGAGCGCCTCCGGCGGCAGCGGACGCCGATTGTAGTTCGACGCCATCGCCGATCCGTACGCGCCTGCGTCGCGAATGGCGACCACGTCGCCCACCGCCAGCGGCGGCAGCTGCCGATCGCGCCCGACGACGTCGCTGCTCTCGCAGACGGGGCCGACGAATTCGTACTGCCGCGCGCCGGCCTCTGCGCTCCGCGAGACGGGCTCGATGAGGTGGAACGCGCCGTACAGCGCGGGCCGCAGCAGCTCGGTCATCCCGGCGTCGAGCACGGCGAAGTCGCTCTCGGCCGTGCGCGGCTTCACGTCGATGACGGTGGCGAGCAGCACACCCGCCGGTCCCGCGATTGCGCGGCCGGGTTCGAGGACGATCGGCAGGGCCGTCCGCCGCGCCTCGGCGACGAGCGCGTCGACGTATTCCTGCACGGACACGATGTCGGCGCCGTCGTAGGAGATGCCCAGACCGCCGCCGAGGTCGACGTACTCGAGCGGCAGGCCCCGCTGCAGCAGATGGAGGCTGAGATCGGCCGCGACGGCAGCGGCGCGCCGCAGCGGTTCAACCGTCGTGATCTGCGATCCGACGTGCAGGTGAATTGCGACGAGGGTCAGCGCCCGGCGCGAGGCCAGCGTGTCGAACAGGCCGCGCGCCTCGTCGATCGGCACGCCGAACTTGTTGATCTTCAGGCCCGTGGAAATGTGCGGATGGCTCCTGGCGTCGATGTCGGGATTGACGCGAATCGCCACGCGCGCCGTTCGTCCGAGTCGCGTCGCGATGGCTTCCACGCGGCTGAGCTCGCCGGCCGACTCCACGTTGATGGCCTTCACGCCGAGGCCGACCGCGCATTCGAGTTCGGCCTGGGACTTGCCGACGCCCGTGAAGACGATCTGCCCCGGCTCGAATCCGGCGCGCCTCGCGACGTCGATCTCCCAGATCGAATTGGCATCCGCCGCGCTGCCCAGCTCGCGCAGCAGCTTGACCAGGGCCAGCGTCGAGTTGGCTTTCATCGCATAGTGCAACGCGTGCGGGTAGTCGCCGAACGCGCGATCGATCGCGCGATACCGGTCGCGGAGGACGGCGGCGCTGTAGACGTAGATGGGCGTGCCCTCTTTCGCGGCGATCGCGGCAAGCGGGACGCCGTCACAGAGGAGGTCCAGGGAAGGTCTCGAGAAGCCGGTCGATTGCGCCAACGTGGTACGCTATTCTACTCAACCTTCATGTCGCCGGACTCATCTGCCGCGTCGCCTTCGCCCAACGACGCCGTCGAGGCGCTGATCCAACGGTGCCTGAAAGGCGATCAGTCCGCCTGGGACCAGATCGTCCGCACGTACTGGCGGAAGGTGTTCAACGTCGCGTACAAATTCGTCGGCAAGCACGACGAGGCCGAGGATCTGACGCAGGACATCTTCCTGAAGATCTTCAAGTCGCTGCACACGTTCGACCGGCGCGCCAATTTTCAGACGTGGCTGATCAGCATCAGCCGCAATCTCTGCATCGACCACTATCGGAGCGTCCGCAAGGAGCGCGAGACGATCGACCGCGACGTGGACGCCAACGAGCTGACGCCGGCCTCGAAGGAGCCCGGGCCGGTGGCCGCCCTCGAACAGCGCGATCGGGTTGCGCTGCTGCGCCAGGCGCTCTCCTCGCTGCCGGAGACGCTGCGGACGGCGGTGCTGATGCGCGACATCCAGGAACTGTCCTATCAGGAAATCGCCGACGCGCTGCGGCTGCCCGAAGGCACGGTCAAGTCGCGCATCAACCGCGGCCGGACGGAACTCGCGCGGCAGATCCGCAAGCTGCGCGGCGACGACTTCAGCCCGACCGGATCGCGCCCTGACTCCGATCGCTCACGAACGGGAGCTTACTGATGAATGTGAAAACCGAACAGGCCGGCGCAATCGCGATCGTCCGCGTCGGCGAGACGCGGCTGATGTATCCGATTCTCGGCGACTTCTCGACGGCCGTGACCGGCCTCCTGGCCGCCGGCAAGCGCGAGATCCTGATCGATCTCGCGCCGGTCACCTACGTCGACAGCGCGACGATCGGCTGCCTGATGGATCTGTACCGCCAGGTCACCGGCGCGGGCGGGCACCTGAAATTGTCCGGCGTGCAGAAGCGCGTCGAGACCATGCTGTCCATGACGGGCGCGCAGAACTTCATCGAGATCCACGCCGACGAGCCGAGCGCCGTCAAGAGCTTCGGGGCTTAACGATGCGTACCATCAAGACCAGCACCGGCGCCTCCATCACCCTCGACGGCGATCTGCTCGCCGTCATGGAAGCGCTGTACCACGAAGTCACCGCCAAGCACGAGCTCGAGCGATCGTTCGAGGACATGGTGAAGGAAATCCACCATCTCATCGAGCAGATGGACGAGGCCGAGCGGCGGACCTATCTGGCCGAGAGCCTCTTTCTGAACACGGTCAAGTACGAGA
>Ga0326726_10000842_pt1 | contig 28017 bp, 23 predicted proteins | sample MHFenrmetagenome_2_FD_207603 | JGI IMG/M metagenome (GOLD analysis project Ga0326726, IMG submission 207603) | Lab enriched peat soil microbial communities from Michigan Hollow, Ithaca, NY, United States - MHF15MN | ecosystem: Environmental > Terrestrial > Soil > Wetlands > Peat | place: USA... | reverse complement strand
TCGCGGCTCGCAATGACAGGAAATGTGCAAGACTGTTTGGTATTGACTTGACAGTAGTCTCTTTATAGCTTATTGCACTCGCAGAGGATTGCTTTTGCTGTGGAAAAATGGTTGTATTGGTCAATGTTTTATTATCTTCAGTAAAGCGGAGTTGATTTTTCGGATTACAATTTTGACGATAATCTTCTATGCCTGAATTGCTGACGGTGAATAATCTGAATTTGCTGTTTTGGTTTGCAGCGGGATTGCTTTCTGTTTCTCAATATCTTGAATTCCTGTTCACCAAAAACATCCCGTGGCTCTGGCGGATTGCGCGGCAGCTCTGGAGAAAAATCAGGTGGAGCTTTGGCAAAAAAGCGGATGACGGAGAAGTTCAGCGCCTGATCCTGAACTTTTCGGGCCATCCGGTTTCGCCCGGCCAGCAGCAGGCAATCGAAAAACAGATGCACTGGACATCATCCAGCGTGGTGGATGTGCGATTGGGGAATGTGCCGGAAGACAACAACTTTGCCGCCGCAATCACCAAAGCCATCGACCGCACGGAACTTTCGCCCGAGGAGTGGCAAACGACTCCATTCGTGGCCGTGCCCGCCGGTTATCCGGCAGCTTGGTCGGTCATTCTCGCATCACTGCACGGACGCCTCGGCCACTTCCCCGACGTCGCCCGCCTCCGCCCAACCCCGCCCGGCGCAAGTGAAAAGTACGAAGTAGCGGAAATCCTCAACCTCCGCGAACTCCGCCACGCCTCTCGCGACAAGCGCTAAAAACCCCAAAAAATATTCCAGAAAAAATCAGTTTTTTCCCGAAAAGACTTGGATAAAACTGAGAAGCTACGTAACGTATATACGCAACGATGTCAAATGATGCAGACCCGTTTGTAAGCCTCAGAATCCCATACCCACCCACGCGCCCCGATGCCCGCTCCATCGAGCCATCAGCTTGATGCGATCCAAGTTCTCGTTGTCCGGCAGTTCAGTTGTTTAGGAAGAACCAAAACTCAGAACCCATGCCCGCTCAGCAGTACCTCTTTTTACTTGCCATAGCATCCATCACAGGGGAGCCATTGTTACCCGATGTGATTTCTCATCACCACTGCATCAGTGTGCAGTTCAACATGAATTGAAATCACCGCTCATGGCTCGTTCAGGTCAAGATATAATCGAGTTCGGAATCACGCTTTTGCGGGAGCACACCGGTGATGTTTCTGCGGATGTCGCTGAAGCATTCAGGCTTGCTGGCGTCAAGCAAAGCGAGTTGACGCTTGCCGCGCTGAAATCTCCCTTCGGCGGCGACAAGTATTTCAAGCCTGCTCAGCTATCAGCAAAAGCAATGAACTATCCTGATAGTGAAGCTCCTCCTGATTTTTCGTGCGTAGCACCAGGTGAACAAGAGCATGGGTTAACCGCGCTCGAAAAGTACGGGTCGTTTGTGGCGACCAATGCAAACGAGAGCGTTCCCGTTTATCATCTGTTCAAAACGGCTGCCGCCATACAGGATTGTTTGCTTGCCGATGGCGACAGGGAAAATCCGTTCCTGCTCGTCAGCGCCGATTTTTCCGGCATTCAGGATACGGTCTATACCATTTCCTCAAAAGGAGCGCTCAAGACCCTGCGAGCGCGCTCGTTTATGCTGGAACTGCTGACCGAACATATTATAAACGAGATTTTGAATGCAAGCCAAGCGGAGCGCCACGCCATTATCTATTCCGGAGGCGGCGGATTCAGCTTGCTGCTGCCGAACAGAGCCGGAACTGCCGATGCTATTGATGGCTATAGAGAGGTACTGAATGGTTGGGCATTACAGGAGTTTTCAGGAAAGTTTTTCATCGCTTTAGATGCAACGCCATGCAGCGCAACGTCGCTTGAAAGTGAGGCGGATTTCAGAGCACTACGGCAAAGCCAGTCTGAAAGGTTAGACAAGCTCAAACGCCAGAAGTTCCTGAATCAGCTCGACGAGCTGTTCACTCCAAAAATGCCAAAACAGTTGACCACCCGAACCGAATGCCAGATTACCAGAAGGGACGATTTATTTCCTGAACAAATGAGGGATCGGGAAAAAGGTACAATCATGAGTTCTGTACCTGTTGAGCAACGAGATGATGACCGGTGGACTTGGCTTTCCGAGAGTTGTTTCCATCAATTCATGTTGGGTGACAAGCTCATCGATGCAAAACATGTTTATCGGCATGAAGAAAAGCCAGATAAAGATGGGTATCTGACGTTTAAAGGTATAAACGATCAGAATGTTTATTACAGCATAGATAAAAATGAGCATAAAGCTGCTATAGGCTGGCAGATCAATTCATGGGAAGAACCCAGCCCGACAATTCTTTATGCGCAGTATGTCCGCAAGCATGGTGATTTATCGGAGTACGCAAAAAAAGCCGAAATAGAATCCATTGATGCTGTAGAAGATAGAAAACCAGAAGATGATCATACTGCCACATTTGCCGGACTTGCTTCAAGTTCATGCGGAGCCGATCTCATCGGCGCGTTGCGGATGGATGTTGATAACATGGGCAATATGTTCAAAAATATTGGTTCACTTTCCGAGCTGTCAGTAAAGTCGCGGATGCTGAACCTGTTTTTCAAGGTATATCTGAACGAGATATGCGCGGCGAATCTGGGCGAAGGAGATAAACCAACCGATATTGTCGTTAAAAATTATCAGGAAAAGAATCCTGATGGGACAAACAAAGGCCGAAATGTATCAGTAGTTTACGCCGGAGGCGATGATCTTTTTATACTCGGAGCCTGGGACGAAACCGCAGAACTCGCCTTCGACATTCAACGCTGCTTCGCCCGTTTCACAGGAGGCGTAATCGACAGCGAGAAGAACGTCATAACTGGCGGTTGCGGAATATCAGGCGGCTTCACCCTGCACCAGCCAAAGTACCCCCTCTACCAAATGGCCCAAAAATCCGGTGAAGCCGAGCACGTGGCGAAGAATGAAACAGGCCAAAAGAAGAAAGATGGGCTAAAAAACAGAATTGCTTTGTTTTATGCTGAAAATCTCATGGAGATTGAGCGTGAAAAAAAGATGGAGCGAATAAATAAAGACGATGACCGCTTAATGCTTTCAATTGATTGGAATCAATTTACGGAACTGATAAGGATTGTAAGCTTTTTTGCCATCTACAGAGATGCTGAGGAAAATAGATTTGTTTTAAAATATCTTTCAAATAGCTTCACTTATAACTTGCTTGATACTGCATACGAGTGGCATGAAAGGCGGCATTTATCTTTGCCGCATGTGTTATGGTTGTTAAGAAAACATGAGAAGGAGTTACAAAGTAAAGATTTTAAGAATGAAGATGGTCTTTCATATTTCAAGCGCAAGATTATTGGAAGATTTATTGATGTATTTCCGATTCTTCATCTTCCTTTAACCTGGATTGAACTTCTAAAACGTAGAGGGTAAATTTTATGGCTCTTTATAAAAATATTGATGAACTTCTTGAGGGTTCAGAAGAGAGTTGGGTAAGTGCTGTAAATGAAATGAAAAGCCAATCGCCTAAAAAATTGGTTGCAAATATAACAGAACCACGCTTAGGCTCTTTGCCAGCGGACAAAATAGTTCAGTATGGACTTGTTATTGGATTTCAATGTAAAGATTCAAAGCTAAAATACAGCCAATTGCGGCGGTATGTTGATGAGATTAAAACAATTGAGCAGTCATCAGATAAAATAAATAAAATAAAGCTGTTCCGAATACAGCTTTTACATGGTTACAGTAGGCAAAAAGAACAACTTGAACCATTTTATCAATTTGTTGATGGTTTGATAAAATCAAATAAAATACAAGAAGAAAAAGACTTTACTTCTTTTGTTGATTTAATAGATTCCATCACTGCTCATTTTGAAGCATTTAGGGATGATAATAACGAATAACAAAAATTATGCCACAAGTAGCCATGAATAAATTAAACGATACTGAAAATCGCCAAAAGCTGAAAATTATTTTTCTTGGGGTTGCGTCGATTTCAGGAAAGATAAAATGTGAAACCGGTTTACACATTGGTGCCGGTAATGACGAACTTAAAATCGGTGGTATAGATAAGTACGTAATAAAAAATGCGGACAACAAGCCATACATACCGGGCAGTTCATTTAAAGGAAAAACACGCAGCTTATTTGAAAAATGGCATGGATTGACTTCTAATCGCAAAGGAGCTGACCAAATATATCGCTATGAAGCTGATGATATTCATGAGGCGCTATCATGCGAGCTTTCGCGATTGTTTGGTTCGACTTCAAGAGATGGTGATAAATTAAATTTTCCGGCTCGTTTAATTGTGCGCGATATGTTGCCTGTGCTGGAAAAATTAAAATTAGAAAAGAAATCTGAAAATACAATCGACAGGCTTTCTGCTCATGCTAATCCAAGAACAAATGAAAGAGTATCTGATGGCTCGGAATTCAAACTTCACTTGGATTACAACCTCGAAGTGATTTCAGATGACTCTGGAAATATTTATCTCGGAGCAAAAAATAATGGTGATCCTCAAAAGAGTGGAATTGATGGTTACATTGCTGATACAATAGACGATCTAAAGAACATTTTTAATATATTGTTGCTTTTACAGCATAGTTATCTTGGCGGTAACGGTTCCCGCGGCTATGGTCGTGTTTCTTTTGCCGATCTTACTTTAGAAATTAAAACCATTTCGGAATTACTGTCAATAGAAAATACAGCGAAGCCGATAATCTTTGCAAGCAGAAAGCCAAAAGAAATTAGACAAGAAATTGAAGGTAAAAAGGATGAAATAAAAGAATACATCAGCTCTTACTACACAAAGGTATGCAGCAGATGACGTATTACATAGTCCGGTTAAAGTTTACCTCTCCGGTTCGATTCGGTGCTGATAATTCGGGGATTGGTATAGAAAATTCCGAATCATTTGTGCACTCTGATACTCTTTTTAGCGCACTCTGCAATGCTTGGGTTAAGTATGGGATTCTTTCAAATAAAGAGTTATCAGAATGTAGTGATAATATTATCATCAGTTCGACTTCATTTTATATATATAAAGTAGGGGCAACTTATTTTGTTCCCAAGCCGTTGGTTCCATCTGCTTGGATCACAGGATTGACAGGTAGAAAAAAAGAGCGATTGGAGAAGGTGATAAAAAAGGTCAGCTTTATTACAAGCGATATGTATAAACATTGGCTTGATCCAAAACCACCGAGCCATGTGTTTCCAGATAGTTCAACCAGACTTGCTGAAAAACTTGATTATCGATCAATAACTCGAAATAGTATTGTTGCAAAGCACGCACAGGATAGACTTACTGGTGCAAGTAATTTGTTTTATGAGAGCCATTATGAATTCAAAAGTGCTCCTACTTGTGGATTATATTTTTTCGTTGGTCTAAAAGATGATTCGTTCAAAGAGAAATTTAATCTTGGCATAAAAGCATTAAGCCAAATAGGGCTTGGCGGAGAACGAAGTTTCGGTTTCGGTAGATTTGAAGTTGGGAATGGAAATGGTATTTTGTGCGACATAGAGACTGATGGTTCAAATCTTGGGTTTCTTTTTGAATCGAAATCAGGTTCTCTTCAATGTTTGTTTTCACTTTCACTTCCAACCAAAGCTGAAGTCGAAACGATAAAAAGTATCAATAACCACCAGGTTGCCCAATATGACATAAAGTTGCGTAAAGGCTGGACTTTCTCAAGTCTTAATCTATTCCAGATGAAACGCCAGACTGTAAATATGCTTTCAGAAGGTAGCGTATTTGAAGAGAAGCTTTGTCCTGTTGGAAAAATTGAAAATGTAGCGCCTCTTGATGATAAGATGATTGTGGATTTTCCTCATCCTGTTATTCGTTTTGGGAAGTCTTTTTGTGTGTCACTTAAATCTTATTGATACTAAGAACGATGAAAAACAGATTTGAAACATGTACGGTTACGCTTACGCCGCTTTCGCCTATTCATATTTCTGGAGGAAATCCCGATTATGGTTGGGGAGCCGTATGGATTGAAAAAAAAGAAAAAATGTACATACTTGACTCGGAACGTTTTTCTAAAATATTGATTGAGAAAAATCTGTTTGATAAATATATTGAAAAGGTTGAAGAATGGATAAATTATTCTGATTCTGAAAAAGAAGAGCAATCCAATCCTTGCTTTAAATTTCTTGTAGATAATAGTCATTTGCTTTTTCAAAATAGTAGTATTATTGATTTTGTTAAAGGATTGTCAATAGCAGAATTACATGCGCCAAATGGAACTCGTTTTATTAGGAATGGTAAAGGAGATGCCTATATTCCAGGAAGTAGTATTAAAGGTGCTATAAGAACCGCTGTGATTTATGCTATCCTCAACGAGTATAAAAAACGCACAAAGAAAGATTATTTAAATGATGAATATCTAAGAAATATTCTTAATAGAGAGCCAGATATTCCAAATGATGCAAATAGTGGATTTGCTGTAAGAAAGGAAATGGATAAGGAGTTACTAAAATCAGTTCTTGAAGATTTTGAGCTGACAGAAAAAGATTATTTAGGAAATCCTATAACACTTAATAGGCCAAAACCTGATAAAGGTTCAATCACCAATTTGATGAAAGCAATACTTGTGAGTGACTCTACGCCAATTCCATATGCGCGGAAAAACTTGGTTGACGAAGAAGTGAAAATTATTATGCTAGGAAATTCTGACATTAATGGAGATCGATTTTTAAATAGGCAAGCTCTTCCTTATGCAGTGAGTGAAAATAAAAAAGAGTGTTTCGAACAAAATGAACGTGCTTTTGTTACATTTAATATCACAATTGATCATGAGATTCTTCGCTCTTTTAATAATAATGCATCTGGTTTCTCTATTATCTTTCAAAGTTTAAAAGATATAGAGAAGATAATAAATAATTTTTATAAAAACGTATGGGCCTTTGAACAGCAGTATTATTTGGAGCAGCTTGCATTGCCAGATAATAACCATTCAAAAGAAGAAAAAATGATTGAAAAAGTATTAGATTTTTATGACGATGAAAATGATGTTAATCCTCATTTATTACCAAGCATTAATATTGGTTTAGGCTCAGGAATGCTCTGTAAAACACTTTTTATCGCAATAAATGAAGAGTATCGTATAAAAATTAGGAATTTGCAAATGACAGGGCGTCAGATACATAATCAAAAACGAGGGCATAATGGAAGAGGAAATGTTGTGGATTGGATAAATAAAATAGCAACTAATTCAAGGCATTTGGTTTTTAGTAATGGTGTGGCAAGTCGTCCGCTAGGATGGGCAAAATTATTTTTTGGTCCAATAACTTATGAGAATAGCGTCTTATGACAAAGGAAGAAAGAATCGATGCCCTTAATATTACTCAAGAAGAGAAGGTGGCGCTGAAAGGTATTTTCTTTGAATACGAAGATAAATATGACAGAAGTGACCCTGATTTGCGTCGTTGGTGGTTAAGTGAAATATTACCTAAGTCTCAAAGGCTTTTAGAAGAAAGATATGCCCCTCGTCAAGAAGTAAAATGCTTGTTTGTTCTTGTGGGTACTACGATAGAACCACTATTTCTTTCAATTCTTACAATTCGCCCAAAAGAAAAAATATTTTTGATTTCTTCTTCTGAAAGTAAAAAAGAGGCTGAATATATAAGTAATTCATTGAGGCAGATACATGGTGGTGGTGATATAATAAACCCTGATTTGTTTTCTGATAATGTTAAAAATTATCTTGAAAATATAAAAAATATTGAAATAAATTCAGATATTGTTATTGAGGATATATCGCCACAAAAAGTTTTTACTGCTGTAAGAGAAAATATAGGTATGTATCCATATAATGAAGTTGGTATTGATATAACTGGAGGCAAAAAGTCAATGACTGGGGGTGGTTATTTGGTGGCAGCAATTAATAATTTGCATTTATTCTATGTCGATTTTGATGAATATATTGATAATTATCCTAAGCCGGGAACTGAGTTTATTAACATTCTTGATAATCCATATGATATTTACAACATCCAAGAAGAATCTATAATTAAATATCTTTGGGAGAGGCAGGACTTTGATGCAGTTGTTAAAGTGGCAGGTCAAACAATTAAAAAGTTGACAGACGAAAAAGCAGAAAAGTACGAACTAGGAAAAGAACGGAAGCGTTTAGCGCAAATTGAAGCCGCAGCACAATGTTACAGCGATTGGGCGAGATTTAATTATTCGAAAGCGCTTGATAGTGTATTTGATTACTATGAGCGCAAGCAAGAAGGTATTCTTTCGATTTTGAAAGATTGTAAAAATCTTAGAAAAGATGCTTATGGTGCAATATTACTTTCTTTAGATAGATGGACACGTGGCGTCGACGCATTGGGATTATGTGATCTTGATAAGTCTGCATTGTGTTTTACTCAGGCTATTGAGGTTTTGTGTGAATATCGCTTGTATGATATGGCGGTAAAAGGAAATGTATCTCCTCAGTTCGATATTGGGACAATACATTTTGATCTTTCATCATTAATCAGGTTTCTGTGGGATAGCAATAAAAAAGATATGGTTATCAGTATGTTGGAACCAAAGAAAGATTTGGTATTTGTTTGGACTATGATGATGCGTTTTGATAAAACGACAAAGCCGAGCAGTAGTAATCTTATAGGAAAGTTATCAATTCGTAATAAGCTCGCACACTATAATTGTTATAATGAAAAAAGTGGGGCCGAACAGATATCTGAAATTGAAGTGTTTAAAGATACGGTCAAGAGGCTCATTGAATTATTTCTTTTGACTTATCAAAATGAAGAAAAGCTAAAAGAAAAAACATTTGATGTTTTGCAAGCACCATTCAACTTTGCAAAGTATAGTGATTTTGATTGGTGTTTATTATATAATAAATGTATTCATTGATTAGTAAAACTGCATAAACAAGATGCGCATTAATCTAACCCTCTCCCATAGAAAACCGTCAATTACTCTTCCGGTCAACTGTTTCCATCAGCTCTCCTCCCTTATCTACAACATCGTCGATCAAAGCTCAAGTGAGTATGCCGAGCGATTGCACGAGCAGGGTTATGTGTTGAAAAACAGGGCGTTCAAGCTCTTTACGTTCTCTCCGCTCTATGTTGCCGCAAAAGGAAAGAAATGGCATTTTCGAGAGGATGGTACAATGAACACACGGGAAAACCTGTTGCAGTTTACCGTCTCCTCACCGAAAAGTGAGTTCATCGAACATCTTGTGATTGGGCTGTTGCATCAACCGATAGTGCGCGTGGGGCATGAGCAGTTTCGTGTTGAAACGGTGAGGCGGCTCGATCCTCCCGAATTCACGGCAGACATGCGTTTTGTTGCGCTCTCGCCGATTGTGTGCAGCACGAAAAACGATAACGATCGATATACGCAGTTTCTTTTTCCCGGCGACGAGGAGTTCGCGCAAAAGCTTTTTGCGAATCTTGCACGAAAGTATGAAGCGTTGCATGGAAAGCCATATCCCGCGTCTGATACCAATTGTCGCTTCACGCTCGACAGCGCATATCTCGAACGCAGGCAGGGGAGGGTGCAGAAGCTTGTTTCCGTAAAAGAGGGGAAGCCAGATGAAACAATGGTAAAAGGCACGCTCGCCCCATTCCGGCTTGAAGCGCCGCCTGCATTGATGGAAATAGGCTACGATTGTGGTTTTGGCGAAAGGAACTCACAGGGTTTCGGCATGGTGAAGCTCGACACCTATCACGTCTGTAGCTTGTAAGCGCGGCGATGCAGCGACCATCTTCGCTTTCCTCGCATTTCCCGTCCCCACACACCTCCAATTTCCCATGCCGCGCTTGCAAGGGCGAAGTCCGGCGCGTACATTTTGAGAGTGACGTTCCGGCTAATCCGTAAATCTGCGTTATCGCTTATCCGACTATGCCGTTAAAGTTTATCAAAGAGCTGAAGCAGAGCTTCTTGCTGCATCCCGTGGCGGCGCATTTCAGCAATGGGGTGGTGCCGGTTGCCGTGCTTTACCTGCTGCTTTTTCTGCCGACGGGCGATCCCTTTTTCGAGCGCACGGTGATTCATCTGCTGGTTATCGTGCTGCTCGCCGTGCCGGTCTCCTTTTATTCCGGCATTCGCGAATGGAAAACCAAGTACAAAGGCGCGAAAGCTCCGGTGTTCCAGAAGAAGATCAGGCTCTCGATTCTGCTTTTCGTGCTGTGCGTGATCGCCGTTGCGATTCGCATCGCCGTGCCTGGCGTGATGCAGCAGGGCGGGCCTCTCTCATGGATTTACAACGCCGCTCTTTTCGCCATGCTGCCGACGGTGGTGCTCCTTGGTCATCACGGGGGCAAGCTCGCCGCTGGACAGCGTACCGAGAGGTTCCGCTGATGGAGGTCGCATTGCTGCCGGTTTCCGTCGATGACATGGAGGAGATGGCTGAAATCTTCAATTATTACGTTGAGCACAGCTTTGCGACTTACACCGAAATGCCGGTCAGCGTGGAGCGCTTCGAGGCGCTGATGAGCTTCAGTGCGGGCTATCCCGCATTCGTGGCGCGAGATGCCGATGGCTCGCTCGCCGGATTCGGACTCTTGCGGCCATACAGCCCGATTCCGGCCTTCGCCCGCGCCGCCGAACTGACCTGCTTTCTCGCCGAGGGATATACGGGCCGGGGCATCGGCACCATGATCTTGCAAGCGCTCGAATCCGGCGCGGCGGAACTCGGCATCGAAACGATCATCGCGACGGTCTCGTCGCTCAACGAGGCGAGCCTCGTTTTCCATATCGCCAGAGGCTTTGCCGAACGGGGACGGCTGATCGGTATCGGAGAGCGGAACGGACGGCGGTTCGACGTCGTCTATTTCCAGAAAATGCTTTGAGTTATCCGGTTATTGCTCCGGCAATAAAAAAACGCAAAAACAACAGATGTCATTCTGAATGAAGCGTAGCGCATTGAAGAATCCATCTGACTACTAAAAAAAAGAGAATTATGGATTCTTCGCTTTGCCCAGAATGACAGAAAAAATCCGGTAACAAATCAATAAACGTATCACCATGATCGATATACAGACGCTGCTTGTGTTCTTCCCGGCGGCCCTGCTGCTGGCGCTTGCGCCGGGGCCGGATAACCTGTTCGTGCTCGCGCAGTCCGCGCAGCACGGGCGACCCGCCGGACTTGCCGTGACTCTCGGTCTCTCTACGGGACTGATTGGCCACACGCTTGCGGTGGCGTTCGGGCTGGCCGCCATCGTGAAGGCGTCAGCGGTCGCGTTCACGGTGCTGAAGATCGCCGGAGCACTCTATCTGCTCTATCTCGCCTGGCAGGCGTGGCGTGCAGGCGCGGAGATCGGCGAGTCGCAAGCGCCCGCGCTTTCCGGCATCGAACTGTACCGGCGGGGGATCATCATGAATCTCACCAATCCGAAGGTCTCGATCTTCTTTCTCGCCTTTCTCCCGCAGTTCGCCGATCCCCGCCACGGCTCGATGACCACGCAGTTCCTCGAACTCGGTGCGCTCTTCATCCTCGCCACGCTGATGGTTTTCGGTGGCCTGAGCATGGTCGCGGGCGGACTCGGCGAGCGCTTCCGCCGTTCACCCTCCGCGCTCAGGGTCGTCAACCGCGCGGCGGCGCTGATTTTTACTGGACTCGCCATCAAGCTGGCCATAACCGAACGTTGATCCGGATTCTGCCTGCGAGATGAGCCTATACAATGAACCGGGAGATAGCCTCACTTATCCATTTTTTCCCTGACCTCTTCCCACAGCTTGCTGTAGGCTTGCGCTGCCGAGGTTTTGGGGTGGGTGGCGTTGAGGGGGGCGCGGGTGAGGCCCATTTTTTCTACGTCGGAGCTGTAAGGGATGGTCTGCTTGAGCATTGCCGGGTGGCTTTGGTACTCTTCGACGATTTCGCGGTGCATCGATTTCTTCTTCTCCTCCATCGAGAAGAATCCGGCGATTTTCGCGCTGTCGAGGCCGTTATCTGCAAAGAAATCGATGAGTTGCGTGAAGGTGCGAATCGAAAGCGTCGTCGGGATGAGCGGCACGAGAATCAGGTCGGAGGCGCGGAAGACGCTCTCCGAGAGCAGCGTGAGGTTTGGCGGGCAGTCGAAGAAGAGGTAGCGGTACTCCGCTTCGAGGCCTTCGAGGTTCCTGGCGAGCAGCTTCTTCGGTTTTTTCGACTCCGACAGCTCGATGTCGAGGTTCCGGTAGGAGAGGTCGGAGGGGAGCAGGTCGAGGTGCGGGAAGTCGGTCGCCTTGATCTGCTTGAGGATTTTGCTGTTGCCTTTGAGGAGTTTTTCGCTGTTGTGCTTGCGTGATGCGGTGATTCGGAAGTAGAAGGAGCTTGCGCCCTGCGGATCGAGGTCGCAGATGAGCGTCGGCGTCGCGGCGGCTGCGGCGAGGAACGAGAGGTTCACGGCGGCGGCGGTTTTGCCCACGCCGCCCTTGATGCTGTACAAGGCGATGGTTTTCATGCTTCGGCAAGTCCGGTCAACAGTTCATCGAACAGCTCCCCGGTTTCGTCGCTGTCGAATCTGGAGAAGATTTCGTGGAAATGTGCCCGCACTTTTTCCCGTTTACGGTAGAGCGTCGCGAGCAGGCCGCCGATGGCCGCCGCCTCGCCAATGCCGCCTCTGTCCGCCGGAAGCGCTTCGAGACGGCTTTGCAGAAACTCCATCTGCACCGACAGATCGACGAACGCGCCGAGATTGTCCTGCAACGCCTTCATCTGCCGGAGCACCTGTGCGGTGGCTTTCGGCGGGAAGAGCGACGCGAAGAATTCGAGCAGGTAGCGGAGCTTCTTGCAATCGATGCGTAGTTCGTGAAGCTCGGTGTCGCTCGTTTCGTTGCCGGTTCGGCGTCCGTGCACGAGCACTTTTTTTAGCGCTTTGCGGATCGCCTTCGCTGCCACTTCGCCCGTCGGCTGCGCGGCGAGCGGCGCACTCTCCGGGTTTGGCAGTTCGTCGAGCGCGATGAACTCCTTCAGCGTGGCTATAAAGCCGGGATATTCCCTGCCTGCAAGGTAGCGACAGAAGTGCTTGTGATGCAAGCGTTTCTCCGCTTCGAGATCGCTGAAGAAGGGATCGAGCGCCGTTTGCAGCGCTGTTGGCAGGAGGGCGGTGTACTCGTCGCGGCGCAGCAGGTAGACGTCGCTGTCGCGCAGCTCGTTGGTGCGCTTGCCGAGTTCGCGCAGCCCCGTGAGCGCCCAGGCGGTTTTTTCCGGCTCGAACACGCCGTTGAGCAGCCGCATGATCGAGCGGCTCCGGCGGACGGCCACGCGGAAGTCGTGCAGGAATTCCGAATCAATATCCTTGCGGATGCCCTCTTCGTTCGCCTCCATGATCGACGAGGTGAACTGCAGAAGCCGCCGGACGTTTTCGTGGATGGGCGCGCGGGGGTCGAGCTGCATATGAAGCTTCGATGTGTAGCCCCTGCCGAGCAGCGCGGCGGCTTCCATGATGGCGATGAAGCGCTCCCTGAAGCTCGTGACGCGATAGGCGTCAACCGGCTCCGGCAGCGCCATGAGCATCGTTGAGAGCTCCTTGTGGAATCCCTTGAGCGGCGTGATCGAGTAGTAGCGCGGAAAAACGGCCTCGCTGCTTTTGTCCGACTTATGACTCGATTCGTATTCGAGTGTGGCGACAGTTTTGTCCTCCTGGTCAAGAATGCGCCACGAGGTGACGAAGCGGTCGATGGCGCAGCGGTTGATGAAGGCCCGGAGCGAGCTGCAATGCAGGAGCCGCTTCCGCGCCTTACTCTCCGGCAGGTCGGCGGCGAAAAAGCTCGGCGGCGTCAGGGCGAGGGGCGTGTCGGCCTCCAGTGCGCCGTTGTCGAGATCGATGACCGAGAGCACCCCCTTCCTGCGCATCACCGCCAGCCCTTTGCGGAACGCCTCTTCCTCGAAAGTGTCGTAAAAGACGAGCCGCTCCCGGCGCGTGGAACTCTTGCCCACGCGCCATCCGGCGGGCAGGTTTTGCCCGACAGCCTGAACCAGCGGCTCTTCTCCGTTGATTCTGAGATAGAGGGTATCCGGGGTATCGCTCATCGGCTTTCGTTTTTCCGGTTATGAAGACAGGGCTTCGAGATGGATACCGGAGCAGTTGAACAGGCTCTTCGCCATCCTCGGAGTACGCCGACGGTTGCGCCGTCGAGCGCTCCATCCACCCGCTTCGGAAAGCGCTTGAGGCTCACGAGCCGGTTGCCGGAGCAGTTGAAATTCCCCGCCACTTCGACCGGCCCGTGGGCGAGATTTTCAAGCATATTGCTGGCGCAGGAGAAGTTTCCGTTGACGAACTCCGGCGAGCCGTCGAGCGAAACGAGCAGGTTCGAGGAACAGTCGAAATCGGCGTGGACTTCGTCCGGCGCTCCCTGCAACGTGCGCAAGCGGTTGACGGAGCAGTTGAACGAACCCGTTTCGAGCGGGCTGCCATACAGCGAGGCGAGCTGGTTGCCGGAACAGTCGAACAAGCCTTTCAGCTTTTTCGGCGATCCGAGAAGCGAAATCAGGCGGTTGCCGGAACAGTCGTAATCGCCCTTTACCTTCGCCGGGCCGCCTTTCAGGCAGGAGAGGAGATTCGATGAGCAGTTGAAGTCGCCGTTGATTTTAGCTGGCCCGCCTTCGAGCGACGTGAGTTCGTTGCCGGAGCAGTCAAAACTGCCGGTGATGAGCGGCGCACCTTCGAGCGAAGTCAGGCGGTTGCCGGAGCAGTTGAACGAGCCTTCGACGAATTCCGGGCACCCTTCGAGCGAGGTCAGCCCCATGTTCGAGCAGTCGATATCGCTGGTGCCATCGAGCGTGCCCATAATATCTCTGAATGTGCGCATCATTGCGTAACGTTGATGAATCGTTGCCGTTCGTGGCCGGGATGCTGGTGTCTTATTACAACCAGAACTTTCCCGCTTCCGTGCGGCAATCGATGATTGAGCGGATTATTTTCAGTGTTTACGGTACGCAAGTTAACTGGTCGGGGCGTGATATATCATTCTTTTGCAAAGTGTTAACAAAATCGTCACTGCTTCGTTGCCGTTCAGGGCTGATATAACAGAAGAGGAGCAGCCCGTCTCCAGCTCTGTCCTAATGCCGTAGTCGATAGGCTTCCAGAATCAGCCCGGCGATCTCTTCGGCGGATCGGTCTTTTGGCTTGATACCAAAACTGACGGCAGGCCAGCCGGGGATTTCGGTGTCGTCGAGGTGCACCGGTATCACGGCATCCTCTTCGTGACGATTGAGCAAAATGCCCCGGATTGTAGTCCACTCCATGTTGCACCACGGCTTGGTGTAGTGTTCCGAGAAGAACGGGATGACGAGTTCAGCCTGTTCGTAGCACTCCTGTAGCTTGAGGTCGCCGTTGCTGCCGAGCAATCGGGCTTCGTACCATTTGTCGTAAAACACTCGATCCTTTCCAAACTCTTTTTGAAGACACTCGACAACGGCGAGCACGAACGGACGATTTTCGCCGGGAAACGAGACCGCGACGGCGAACTGTTTGCCATTTGTTTTCGGTTCACGCGCCCATTCCGGCAATTGATCGATGCTGATGCCGTCGAGCAACTCAAGCACATTGACGTCTGCGTAATCGGGCGGCTTGGGGCACTCGATGGTTCGCTTGCCACGGTTCTTGCGTTCGATCAGCTCTTTTTGCTCGAACATTGCGGGTTCTGTCAAGCCTGCGCAGGTTTTGCAGATACACGGCACCCATTTGCTGACTTTGGCTTTGAGTCCCTTGAAGCTGTCGTTCAGGGCGTCGAGGTCGCTGGCGATGACGCTCAGGAGCGCTTTGTGTTCAGTGCCCCGGCTGCGGAGCGTAATTTCGTTGCCTCGCGTGGCGGTCTCGACGAGCACTTGTGTGCCGTCGTGCTCGAAGAGCGCTCCGTATGACCAGCAGAGGTCGGGTTGTTTGACGAAGCGGTGCATTCGCACAATCAGGCGGCTCACCAGACCCCTCGGCAGAAATTCGTAGCGGTAGGTCAGCACCAGGTCGCCCGGTTTTGGCCAGTCGCCCAGCTCCGGCGGTTTGGATGGCGACAGGTGTTGCGGCGCCAGCCAGGTTTCCGGCTCCGTGTCGGGCAGGCGATATGCCAGCTCGAACCTTGCCATCAGGGCGCGCAGCTCCACCTCCTTGTCCGCGTAGCCCTCGTCGGCCCAAAGGCGGTCGCAGTCGGAGAGCGTGAAGCGGCCTCGCCGGGCCTTCACCAGCTCGTCGTCGAGGATGCGGAACACGGCGTCCGTCACCCACTTGTTTTGCAGGAACACTGTTCGCCGCAGTTCGCGGGGTTGCTGGAAGTGCAGAAAGACGCCAAGATCGTGCAGGTACTGGCTCAGGTGCAGCGCCTTGTCGCGGTCGAGTTCGAGATGACGCCCGTAGAGCGCGAAGTATTCGTCGAGCGAGATGTATGGCCGGGTCTGCGCTAACTCCTCCAGCTCCTCGCGGATCGTAACCCATTTGGCCGGAACCTCTTCGCCGATATGCGGCAAGTTTTGGGCGAAGTACGCCACCGCTTTGCGCAAGCCGTCCGCAGCATCGGGTTGTTCGAGATTACCGCGGTAGAACTCTTTCACGTTGGAAAAGCGCCCTTTGATGCCCGCCTCGTCGATCTGTTTGCTTCGTCCGCCTTTTTCGTTCTGGAAGATCAGCAGTGGGCATGCTTCACTGAGCGTTTCGACCACCTCCAGCCAGAATTTGAAACTTTCGTCATGGATCGATTTGCTGTCGGTGCGCGTGTCGTCCACCAGCACGTAGAGCGAGCGCTTCGTCAGAAAGAACTGATGCGTGGCGTGGTAGATTTGCTGCCCGCCGAAGTCCCATGCGTTGAGCCGGAAGGTGCGGCCATCGGCGATTGGAAACTCATGCCGGTAAATGTCGATGCCGCGAGTGGTTTGATCTTCCGCAGGCAACTCCATTCCGGGCATGAACATACGGCGAAGCAAACTCGTTTTCCCTGCCCCGCCCTCGCCAACGATCAGCAACTTGGCCTCGAACAGCCGATCAGTGCCCTGCTCCTCGATTTCGCGGAAGTAGTTGAGAACCGCTTCGGGGCCTTGTTGGACGATTTCTGCTGGTGGATGTTGCAATGGACAGCCAAATACGTAGATGCCGTGACCTTTCCACCATTCATCCCATTTGACTGGAAGTCCGGACAGAATCAACGATTTCAGCGGTGACAAATCTGTTATTCCGGTGTTTGCCAGATTAAGCCGTGTCAGGGATTTCAGCCTCGACAGCGGGGCAGCGTCTGTAATTCGTTTGTTATTGCTCAGATCGAGCGATGTGAGATGCGGGAGGTGCTGAGCGATAGCCAGAGCGCCGTCCTCGCCGATCTGGTTGCCCCTAAGATCGAGCGATGTGAGATGCGAGAGCTGCTGAGCAATAGCCCGAGCGCCGTCCTCGCCGATCTGGTTGCCGCCCAGATTGAGTGAAGTGAGATGCGAGAGCTGCTGAGCGATAGCCCGAGCGCCGTCCTCGCCGATCTGGTTGCCGCCCAGATTGAGTGAAGTGAGTTGCGAGAGCTGCTGAGCAATAGCCCGAGCGCCGTCCTCGCCGATCTGGTTGCCGCCCAGATTGAGTGAAGTGAGTTGCGGAAGATGCTGAGCGATAGCCTGAGCGCCGTCCTCGCCGATCTGGTTGCCGCCCAGATTGAGTGAAGTGAGTTGCGGGAGATGTTGAGCGATAGCCTGAGCGCCGTCATCGCCGATATTATTGTTCCACAGATCGAGCGAGGTGAGATGCGAGAGCTGCTGAGCGATAGCGCGAGCGCCGTCATCGCCGATCTTGTTGCTGCTCAGACCGAGCGAAGTGAGTTGCGGGAGATGCTGAGCGATAGCGCGAGCGCCGTCCTCGCCGATCTTGTTGCCGTACAGATAGAGTGATGTTAGTTGCGGCAAATGCTGAGCGATAGCCAGAGCGCCATCATAGCCGATATCGTTGCGTCCTAGACTAAGTAATGTTAGTTGCGGCAAATGCTGAGCGATAGCCAGAGCGACGTCATCGCCGATCTTGTTTCTGTTCAGATTGAGCGAGGTGAGTTGCCTGAGATGTTGAGCGATAGCGCGAGCGCCGTCCTCGCCGATCTTGTTGTCGCTCAGATTAAGTGATGTGAGTAGTGAGAGCTGCTGAGCGATTGACGCGGCGTCTTTGTTTTGCAGGTCAAGGTCGTACAATATGAGATATCGCAACTGATTGAGTCGCAACAGTTCATGGGGGAGTTCGGGCAACTCGCCGGTTAGTTGAAACACAACTGGATGTGCTCGAAAATGCCTAGGCCAATCGTCGGGTGATTCGGAAAGGTAGATATTTTGTCCAATCAGAGCCAAGCTTGTTGTTTGTTCGACATCGAGTGACGCCAGCACGTTTGGTAACTCCTCTGGAGTGATGCTTTGCAGTCTCGGTTCGTTGTTCATATGCAGATGGGGGGCGTATGTTTTTCGGGCGACGACGGCATTGGGCTTGTGCTTTGAGCGTATTGCCGATGCCGGGATTTGCCATGCTGTAACATACCGGTTTTTGCGCCAATTACCGCTCTTGCGCTGGCGGAATCGATGAGGCGGAGCGCCGAAAAGGGTGGAAAACTTCGCTATCCCGCAGCAAGCCGGAACCGCTCGCGAAGTCTGGGGTTACTGTCGAAAACATCTTCCGGAGTCAGCGTTGTTCGGTAGTGCGAATTGCGATTCCCGGCCAACGCTGATGATTTTTTCTGCTTCCTCCCGATCACGAACACTCCGGAATGCGCGAACCGCTACTTGCCGTACAGATCGAAGGTGTTGACCGGTTTGCCCTGCATTTTCAGGTAGTAGTAGAGCTGCGCCTTGTGCTGGTTCAGATGGTCGATCATTTGCAGCAGGCGCAGGCCGAGGTTGACGGTGTTCGGATCCCAGGGGGCCGGCGCGGGTTTGGAATCGAGCTCGTCCTCGCTGCAACGGCTCAGGACATCGAGCGCGAGCGCCTTGTCAGTTGCGAGGCGCTTCAGGGCCTCTTCGACCGAGCTGACGGCACGAAGCCGTTCGGCTGGTGGCATCTGCACCTTTTCAGCTTCCATTTCGGCCACTTTGCTATGGTCGGGCATATCCCACTCTCCAGTGACGAACCCTTTTATGGGCACGCCGCACGACTCACCGAGATGCCAGAGGAGCTGCGCGGTCGTCATCCAGTTGCTCCCCTCGGAGGGTTTCCAAGAAAGATCGCTCTCTTCGAGAAGCCGGGTCAGTTTTTCGGCCACCCTGAAGGTGTCGTTCAGCTGTTGCGTGAGAAGCTGTTTCCAGTTCATGATCGTAGGGGTTTATGTTTAGCGATATGTTTCCGTGACTTTGCTTCTATAACAGCAACGCGCTTCCGGAGGTTCATGTTCCTCTCCGCTTCCTCAAGGCGAGGGGATCACGGTGGAAGTTTCCCGGATAACAGAGCATTTGCCCTGACGTTATCGATAAACCACGATCCGGCGGGGGGATCGCAGACCTCCTGCAACTCTTCATCATGCGCGGGGGTTGAGATGTCTGGTCGATGAAAAGAAGTTATTCAACGCCAATAAGTGGGTACCACAAATGCAGCAAGAGTCCATACTGACAAATTACAGTTCGTTTTCCTGTCGCCGTATGCCTGTGGGTTTGATCGGCATCAGGGCGCACGGGGGAGTGGTTACTGAACTATTATTCATGCACGATGAACCGTCAACGGCTCTCAGCGCACCTGGTTCTTCGTTGCTCGACGAGGCGTTCAGGCAGTTCGATGCATGGTTTGCTGGGCGGTTGCGCGAGTTTTCGCTGCCATTGGTCGAGCCTCGATCCGCATTCGAGCGGCGGGTGCGAGAGGCGATGCTACGCATTCCGTACGGGACGACGGTTTCGTATGGCGAGCTGGCGGCGGCTATCGGCTCGCCGGGTGCGGCGCGTGCGGTGGGGACGGCGTGCGGGCGCAATCCGCTGCCGATCATCGTGCCGTGTCACCGGGTGGTCGGGGCTGGCGGGCGGCTTGGCGGTTATCTTGGCGGAACGGAAATGAAGCGCTGGCTGCTCGATTTCGAGCGCAGGAATAGCGCGTAACTGGCGTCACACCGCTGGGATGAGCGGTGACGAGGGTTCGCGCGTCCGCCATTTTTTAACGAAACGTAACGTATGTCACGATTTTTCGTTATATAGATTTCGTCATTTTCCGTCTATCAGCATTTTCAGTTTCAAGATACTCCATGAATACGATCTCCGCTTTTCGAAACCACTTTTCACGGCTTGCTTTGAGTGTGCTTTTCGGTTCGTCGCTGCTCCTGTCGGGGTGCGGCAAGAAACAGGAAGAGCAGAAGCAGATGACCCCCGCCTTACCTGTGATCAAGGTCACGACCTCCTCTGCCACAGTTTCCAGCGACTACTCCGTCAGGCTCGAAGGTTTGGCCGATGCCGAGATCAGGCCGCAGGTGGATGGTGTGCTTCAGGCGATTCTGGTCAAGGAGGGCGATCTGGTCAAAAAGGGGCAGCCGCTTTTCAGGATCGACGATTCGGTCTGGCGCGAGCAGTACCAGTCGGCTCTCGCCGCGCAACATGCCGCCGAGGCGCAGGCGGCGGTGGCGAAAGTGAACGCGGAGAAGCTCGTGCCGCTGGTCGAGAACAAGGTTGTCGCGCCGATTCAGCTCACCACCGCCAAAGCGCAGGAGTCGGCGGCCAGAGCGCAGGCTGAGCAAGCCGCCGCTTCGGCACGGTCGGCGGCGATCAACCTCGATTACACGGTGGTCAAGGCTCCCGTGAGCGGTTATATCGGTCGCATCCCCTTCCGCCAGGGCAACCTGCTCACCAAGAATCAGGCGCAGGCGCTGACCACGGTCTCGGACGTCGGGAAGATGTATGCCGTCTTCAGCATCAGCGAAGCGGGTTTCGCGACTTTCAAGAAAGTCTACCCCGGTGAGACGCTGCAACAGAAGATCGATGCCGTGCCGCCGGTCAAACTGACCCTCTCGGACGGAACCGTCTACAATCATGACGGCAAGCTTGAATCGATCAGCGGTGATTTCGACGCCACGACCGGCTCGATTGGCCTGCGGGTGTCGTTCCCGAATGCCGAGCGGCTACTGCGCAGCGGAAACTCCGGCACGGTAAGCCTCGTCTCGAATTACGATAACGTAATCCTCGTGCCGCAGTCGGCGACGGTCGAGTTGCAGGACAAGGTGATGGTTGTGCTTCTGACGGCGGGCAACAAGGTGACGAAGCAGGTGATCACCGTGGCGGGCAAAAGCGGCCAGAACTACATCGTCAGCGACGGCATCAAGCCGGGTGAGGTGATCGTGACCGCCGGTATCGAGAAGTTGCAGGATGGCACGGTGATCAAGCCGATGCCCGCGGCTCCGGCCAACACCGCAGCGCCGCTCCCATCGACCCAGAACGCTCGCTAAAGGACAGGGCATATGTTAGAACGTTTTATCTCCCGCCCTGTACTGGCGACGGTCATTTCGGTCATCCTCGTCATCCTTGGCGTGGTCAGCATGTCGCAGCTCTCGATCACCCGCTTTCCCGACATCGCCCCGCCGAGCGTTTCGGTGACGGCGAGCTATCCCGGCGCGAACGCCGAGACCGTGGGGCGCACGGTGGCTCCGCCCATCGAAGAGGCGATCAACGGCGTCGAGAACATGACCTACATGACCTCGACCTCCTCCAACGACGGCTCGCTCTCGATCAACGTCTTTTTCAAGCAGGGCACCAACCCCGATCAGGCGGCGGTCAACGTGCAGAACCGCGTGGCACAGGCTACGAGCCGCCTGCCTACCGAGGTCAACCAGATCGGCATCTCGACCGTCAAGCGGCAGAACAGTCAGATCATGCTGATCAACCTGTCGAGCAACGTCGCGGCTTTCGATACCAAGTTTTTGCAGAACTATGCCAAGATCAACATCGTCGATGATTTGTCCCGAGTGCCGGGCGTCGGTCAGGTGTCGGTGTACGGCAACATGGATTACGCCATGCGCGTCTGGCTGCGCCCCGCGCAGATGGCCGCGTACGGCCTGACGCCGCAGGAGGTCTCGGCGGCCATCCAAAGCCAGAACCTCGAAGCCGCTCCCGGCGCGTTCGGCCTGATGAGCAACGAGCCGATGCAATACGTCATGAAGTATCGCGGCAAGTTCGAGCGCCCCGAGGATTACGAGAACATCGTCGTCCGCGCCAATCCCGACGGCTCGCTCTTGCGTCTGAAGGACATCGCGCGGATCGAATTTGGCGCTTATAACTACACGGTCAATACCAACGTCAACGGCAAGTCAGGCGTGGTGATGGCAGTCTACCAGGCGCCCGGCTCCAATGCCAACAAGGTCGAGACCGAGCTGCGCAAGGTGCTTGAAAAGGCGTCGCGCTCATTCCCGTCAGGCGTGGAGTACTCGATTCCCTTCAGTTCGAAAAAGGTGGTGGACGAGTCGATCGAGCAGGTGCAGCACACGCTCATCGAGGCCTTTCTGCTCGTCTTTCTCGTGGTATTCCTCTTCTTGCAGGATTTCCGTTCGACGCTCATTCCGGCCATCGCCGTGCCGGTGGCGATCATCGGCACCTTCTTCTTCATGAACCTTTTCGGCTTCTCGATCAACGTGCTGACGCTTTTCGGCCTCGTGCTCGCCATCGGCATCGTTGTCGATGACGCCATCGTGGTGGTCGAGGCTGTGCACGCCAAAATCGAACAGAAGCACTATCCGGCCAAAGTTGCCACGGTCTCGGCCATGCGCGAGATCACCACGGCCATCGTGACCATCACGCTCGTCATGGCCTCGGTGTTCCTTCCCGTCGGTTTCCTCCAGGGATCGACCGGCGTTTTCTATCGCCAGTTCGCCTTCACGCTTGCCATCGCCATCCTGATCTCGGCGGTCAACGCGCTGACTTTGAGTCCGGCGCTCTGCGCGCTCTTCCTGACCGATCTGCACGAGCACGCCAAAGGGGGCAAACACGAGCGGTTCGGTGGCGTCGGCGGGCGCTTCATCCAGGGCTTCAACGCCGGATTTGACGCGGTGCGCAAGCGTTACACCGGCATTCTCGAATACTTCATGCGCAACAGGAATGCGGCATTCATCGGCCTCGCGCTGGTCACGCTCGTCTCGTTCTGGATGTTCAAGACCACGCCAACCGGCTTCATTCCCGACGAGGACAACGGCTTCGTGATCGTCTCGGTCTCCATGCCTGCCGGTTCATCGCTTTCCCGAACGCAGGCGGTGATGGACAGGGCGAGCGGCATCCTTCAGTCGGTTCCAGCGGTGAAAAAGGTGATCTCCGTCGCGGGCATCAACATCCTCTCACGCAGCTCTTCGCCCTCCGCAGGTCTGATGTTTATGCAGCTCAACGATCTGAAGGAGCGCGGTAAGGTTCGCGATCTGAAGGAGATTCTCGGACTCATCAACAAAAAGCTCAGTCCGGTAAAGGAGGGCAACTTCTTTGTGCTCTCCATGCCAACCGTGCCCGGCTTCGGCACGGTCAGCGGTCTGGAACTCGTGTTGCAGGACAGGAGCGGCGGCGACCTGCACAAGTTCGACGGCGTTTCCAAGGAGTTCATCGGCGCACTGATGAAGCGGCCCGAGATCGCGGCGGCTTTCACCACCTTCAAGGCAACCTATCCGCAGTATGAATTGCAGGTTGACAACGTCAAGGCCGCCGATCTCGGCGTCAACGTCAAGGATCTGATGACCGTGCTTCAGGCCTACTACGGCAGCCAGCAGGCCTCAGATTTCAACCGGTTCGGCAAATATTTCCGCGTGGTGATGCAGGCCGAGACCGACGACCGCCGTACGCCAGAGTCGCTGAACGGCATCTTCGTCAAGAGCGCGAGCGGCCAGATGGTGCCGGTCACCTCGATCGTCAGCCTCAAAAAGGTGTACGGGCCGGACGCAGTCGATCACTTCAACCTCTTCAACGCTATTTCGATCAACGCCATCGTGAAGCCCGGCTTCAGCACCGGCCAGGCGATCAAGGCGGTGGACGAGGTGTCGCGCGCGAGCCTGCCTTCGGGCTTCACCTACGACTGGAAAGGCCAAAGCCGCGAGGAGATCGAGTCTTCCGGCGGCCTCATCTTCATCTTTTTGCTCTCGGTGGTGTTCGTCTATTTCCTCCTCTCGGCGCTCTACGAGAGCTATCTCTTGCCGCTGGCCGTCATGTTCTCCATTCCGACGGGGCTGCTCGGCGTCTTCCTCGGCATCAAGCTTGCCGGGATCGAGAACAATATTTATGTGCAGGTGGCCATCATCATGCTGATCGGTCTTTTGGCCAAGAACGCGATTCTGATCGTCGAGTTCGCGCTTCAGCGGCGCGTTGGCGGCATGTCGCTCGTCGATGCGGCGATGGCGGGGGCAAAAGCGAGGCTGCGCCCGATTCTCATGACTTCGCTCGCCTTCGTGGCGGGTCTGCTTCCGCTGCTCTTCGTGACCGGCCCGGCGGCGATGGGCAACCACTCCATTGGCGCGGCGGCCATCGGCGGCATGTTTGTCGGCATGGTGCTCGGCATCATGGTGGTGCCGGTGCTTTTCGTGGCCTTCCAGGGGTTGCAGGAGCGCTTCACCGGCCCGGCAGCGGAGATTGTCGAAGCGGGAACCTTGCTCGAAGCGCAGTTGAAAAAGGAGGGTTCGCACGAATGAATAACCAGCACAAACAAGGCATGAAACACGCGCTGCCGCTGTTATCCATGACGCTTCTCGCCAGCATCGGCCTGACGGCGTGCAGTCCAGTGAAGGAGTATCGCCGTCCCGACACGCAGCTTCCGGCAGCGTATCCGGGGCCGGAAATTGCTGGCAAGGAGATGGCCGCCGTGCCGTACCGGCAGTTTTTTGCCGATCCCGATCTGATCGAGCTGATCGACAGCGCCGTGGCCAGCAACCACGACCTGCTCATCGCCATGAAGAACATCGATTACGCAGGCAAGACGCTCGATGTGGCCAAACTCTGGTTCCTGCCCGAGGCGACGATCAGCGCCACAGCCGATTATTCGAAAGATTCGCGAAACAGCTCTTCCGCCCTGAATGGACAGGAGAGGATCAGCAGGAACTACACGGCGGCGCTGAATGTCTCTTGGGAGGCCGACATCTGGGCGAAGTTGCGCAATGCTAAAAAGGCCGCCGTCGCCGAGTACCTGCGCAGCACCGACGCGGCGCGGGCCGTGCGCACGACGCTGGTCGCGAGCGTGGCGCAAGGGTACTGGAACCTCCGGATGCTCGACGAGCAGATCGAGATCACCAAACGCAACATCGCGCTCGGCGAGACGACGCTCTCGATGATGCGCTTGCAGTATGAGGCGGGCAACGTCACGAGCCTCGCCGTCGATCAGCAACAGTCGCAACTGCTCTCCGCAAAACTCGCTCTGCCGAAGCTCGAAGCGTCGCGCACGGCGCAGGAGAACGCGCTCTCGATCCTTGCCGGACGGATGCCAGGCACGCCCATCAAGCGAAGCCGTGGCACTGCGACGTTCGTCATGCCCGACGCCATCGGCGCGGGGGTGCCGCTCGCATTGCTTTCGAACCGCCCCGACGTGCGTGCCGCCGAAGCGTCGCTCATGGAGGCGCACGCCATGACCGGCGTCACCAAAGCGATGATGTATCCCGCGCTCTCCGTCACGGCGCAGGGCGGCTTGAACGCCATCGAGTCGAGCAAATGGTTTTCGACCCCCGGCTCGCTCTTCGAAGCCGTTCAGGGCAACCTGCTGCAACCCGTGTTCCAGCACGGCCAGCTCAAGGCGCAGTACGAGCAGTCGAAAATCCGCCGCGACCAGGCCGAGTTGACCTTCCGCCAGACCTTGCTCAAAGCGGTCGGCGAGGTGTCGAACGCTCTCACGCAAGTTGACAAAACCGGCGAAGAGGAGAAGATCGCCATCGAGCGTGTGGCCGCGCTCCGCAAGGCGGCGGGGAATTCGCGCCTGCTCTTCAACAGCGGCATGGCGACCTACCTCGAAGTGATCGCTGCCGAAAGCTCGCTGCTCCAGTCGGAGCTTGAACTTGCCGACGTGCAGCGCAGCCGCCTCTCCGCCATTGCCGATCTCTACCGCGCGGTTGGCGGTGGCTGGCGCGAGTGAACAGAGGGCAACCGCGATGAAAACCGTCAGAACAGGGATCGTCATCGAAGCGCCGCCGGAGCGGGTCTGGGCGGAGCTGACCGGCTTCAGCAGTTATGGCGCATGGAACCCGTGCATCCGCAGCATCGACGGAGAGGCCAAACCGAACCACATCCTTCACATCACCATCAGGCTTGCGTGGCTGCCGCCGATCCGCTTCAAGGCGCGGATCGACCGTTTCAGCCGGAACGAAATCCTCGGCTGGCGCGGCGTGCTTTTTTGGGGACTTTTGAATGGTCGCCACTGGTTCGAGCTGCGGCCGCTCGATGCCGGAAAGACGCTTTTCATCCATGCCGAGAGCTTCGGCGGAGTTCTCTCTTCTCCGTTTCTTGCGTTGTTTTCAAGCGTTACCCGCCAAAGCTACGAAGCGATGAACCGCGCATTGAAAACAAAAGTCGAACAAAAGTGACCTGCCGTGCTTGCAATCGACCCTTGATTTTGTGTTATATTTTTCACTGAAAGCAGTCATGTGATGCATCGCCAACAGATGTTGAACAACAAACAAAAAATTGCACGGAGATGAATATCAAACAAACAGTCAACACCGTGGGAACAGCATTTGCGTTCTCGCCATTCGGACTGCCGCTCGTCGTGCACGGCGCCGCCGGAATGCTGGTCGGAACCATGGGCCTGAAGCTGGTCAACGGCGTGATCAACGACCTCAAGGGTGCCGGAGACGCTTTGCAGCAGCAGATGGGCAAAACCGATGAAAGCCAGCAGGATGAAGAGCAGGAAGGCATTTAAACAAACATGCCGTTTATGAACCTTGTTGTTCAGCGGATACAGCTCAAAGATGCGAAACGTCCTTTTTCACCATTATCGTATTATAATGGTGTGAAATATTCAGGGGAGTGGGAGGCATATTTAATGTTTAGGGATTTACGGTGGAATTGTTAAGAACAAAGGTTGTAACTTCGGAAATTGGTTCAAATGTTTAAGCTTAGACAAATCTATGTGGTGAAATAATGAGTAGTTTGTTGCGGCTGTTAGTATAGTCGATAGGTGCGTCAAATGTTAATAAATAAACTTGAAATATTAGCTTAGTGAAAAATTAAGCGCGATATTACATCCTTTTACAAGGATTTTTCCTTTTCCTGTTTTTGGGTCAAATTGATGTAAAGTTAAGACGAGGTTTTCGATTTTTAGTTGATGTCCGATCTTATTTTCAATTTGTTTTCTTATCTTATTTTCTTCATTTTTAAGTATTTCAGAATAATCATCAAGAGCGTCGCTGATATCGTGGGACATTCGTACTGCTTTCGCTGAAGACCCGTCGGCGGATATTCCTCCTCCGCCACCTGCCCCTGAAAAAAAACTGTTTCCAACTCGAAAAGGTGAATTTATTTGATTTTTTCTAAGCTTAAGTAATTCTTCTTCTGTCGGTTCATATTCTAATCCGGTACAGCCGATTAATCTGAAATAATCAAGTGAAGATGGCCAATTATTATCCATTGTTTGAATTAGAGAATAATTTGCCCATGATTTGTGGTCAAGAATATCAATAAAGTATAAATTATTTCCTTTTGGAAATAAAAAAAGTAATTCGTTCGCTCTATTTACAAATCCAGTATTTTTTGCTCTCTTAGTTCCATGACCTGGATGAAGATGATAAATGCCCCAGTCAGCAAGCATCTCATCTTTGCCATGAATATCATCAATATTAGTACTTGCATGTGAGTTTAAGTCTTCACCTGCTTCTGCTTTTCTTTTTATATCATCAATGTAGTTGCTGTGATTAATATAGATTGGGTTTTGTTGTAATTCATTGGAATAATAAACTGTCCATTTTTTATGAGGCAATCGCCTTAAGTCATACCACGCATATTTTATGATTACTTGATCATCAGTAATTGAAGAAGCAAATCCAAATTTTGTTCGGGTCATTTTTACAAAATCTTTTAACAAGTCTACTTCAATAGCCATTGTTTTTCCGTTTGGTTCTTCGCGGAATTTCGTGGAAAGATGGGGTGCGAAAGGTACTTTAGCGTAATTCTGAGCCTTATCGAACCTCCTTGCTGAAATCGTCCATGCAGAGCCTGACACACCACTACCACCAACTTT
>Ga0326726_10000841_pt1 | contig 28024 bp, 29 predicted proteins | sample MHFenrmetagenome_2_FD_207603 | JGI IMG/M metagenome (GOLD analysis project Ga0326726, IMG submission 207603) | Lab enriched peat soil microbial communities from Michigan Hollow, Ithaca, NY, United States - MHF15MN | ecosystem: Environmental > Terrestrial > Soil > Wetlands > Peat | place: USA... | reverse complement strand
AGAACAACCTGCCATTTCGCATGGTCTCTGCCTCGTCCGAGCACCGCCTCGACCTCGAGGATCACTCGCTGGTCTTTCATAAGATCAACGATGGGGATCGTAGTTTCAGTAATCGCAAAACTTGGGTGCTCCGGCTGCAAATCACCAGAATACACAACGCATTCTCCCTCTTTGCTGAGGGTGTACCGGACCGTGCAACTCGGGCATCCTTTTCCCTCACATTTGCACTCAGAACGAAACGCGAGAGCCGGTAAATCAATAGTGGGAATTGGAATCAAACCAAGTCGATGAGAGATCAGCTCATCAAACAACGCACTCGTGTTATCGTAGATAATCACATCATCGATAGCGAGTTTCGGAAGTTCTGCAAGCATGATCCGCCGGAGGGAATTGACAAAGTACAGATCAGTGTCCTCTATTTTCAACACACCTTTATTTCCCTTCAGTTCAACGGTTTTGACTTTCATAAGTCCACCTTAGATACGACGTCCTCGTTTTCCACCTTTCGGTTTGCATCCATCATGGGGATGCGGTGTCACATCTTCAATCGTACCAATCCGTAACCCTGCGCGAACCAATGATCGTATCGCGGTCTGAGCACCACGACCAGGGTTCCCACCTTTCTTCCCACCTTTTCCGCTAATCTTGATATTGACACTGTCAAATCCTTTTTCGATGGCAGCCTCTGCGACTACTTGTGCGACTTTCATCGCAACATAGGGCGACCCTTCATCTTTTGCTGATTTGGTCACCATACCGCCAGAGCATTTTGTGATCGTCTCCGCGCCAGTGGAATCCGTAACCGTGATAATGATGTTATTAAAGGATGAATAAATATGTGCGATACCTTTTCGTGCCATGTCTTACGCCTCTTCCGTCTTCTTTTCCTTTTTTGGATGTTCCTTGGGTTTGCTTGCCTGTTTTACCGGTTTCTCCTCCGTTGGTTTCTCTGCTGCTGGAACCGGCGCAGGTTCTGCTGGCTGTGGTGTCACTGGTACCACAGCGACCGGTTGACTTGGAGGTACCACCATTGCCGCTGGTTCTGTTTTGGGTGGAACAACCGCGACAGGTTTGTCTTCGACCGGTGTTTTTAAAGGAGCTCCCATCTCAGACGTCTTATACATATCAGTTTTAGGTCGTGCAGGATGCGACAGCTCATTTAAGGGGGATCGAATCGTGTATTGAATCTGGCTTTCCTCGTCTTTTGCGACCATGAAACTGGGGATAGTGACTTTTCTACCACTCACCGCAACATGACCATGACTGATCAGTTGACGCGCCTGGTACGGCGTGCTTGAGAATCCTTTGAGATAGACAAGGGTTTGTAATCGTCGGGAGAGAACCGTTTCGGTGTCAAGGGCAAGCACATCATCAAGTGATGCCCCCATGGAAACGATCCCCATGCGGGTTAAATGTAAAAGTAACTGGTCGCTTTCTTTTTTCGCTTGTGGACTTGCTGTGCCAAGCTTCGCAAGCAGCTCTCTTGCTTGCTCTCGATGTTTTCCGAGGTATGTTTTTGCTTTCCAGACTTCTTTGTGATTTTTCAACCCGTATTTTTTCATCAGCTCTCGTTCTGATTTGATACGGGTTTCTTTCCAGGGATGCATCGGGGTTTCATATCTTTTTCTCGGGAACTTCTGACTGCTCATCTAAATCACTCCTTCTTCTCCTTGGTTTCTTCTTTTTTGCCGGTTGCTGCTGGTGCTTCTCTTCGTTTTGAGACACCCAATGCTAAGCCTTTCCGACCATTCGAACTGCTTCGTTGTCCCCGCACTTTCAGACCAAGTTCATGGCGTACTCCCCGGTAGGATCGTATCATCTTCATCATGTTAATGTCATCGCGAAGGCGTGATGTGACATCGGTGCTGATCAGATGTATGTCTTCCCCGGTGTATGCGTCTTTCCGGTAGTTCAGCATCCAGGGGGGTGCATATTCATCGATGTTCTCCAGGACTTCTTTGAGTTTTTCAATCTCAGGTTCTGGGAGGTTCCCGAATTTTAGCTTCCGGTCCACCCCTGCAGTGTCAGCAATGAATGTGGCCATATGCCGTCCGATTCCTTTGATCTGGGTGAGACCTTGGACGATATTGTGTTCTCCGTTGATGTCGGTGTTGACCACACGGATGATATAGTTAAAATTCTCATCATGTTCCTTTTTCTTTACCGGTTCGTCTTCTTTGGCAGCTTGTTTTCCTTTTTTCTCTTTTTTCTTCTGTTGATCTGGTTTTGCTGCTGGTTGTTGCATTGTTTCAGCATCTTTTCGTTCAGGGGTTTCTTTTCCCTCTGATGGTTTTGTTTCTGCTGATTCTTTTGTTGGTTGTTGTTTCTTTTCTTCTGGTGATTTTTCATTTTCTGCCAAGATGATACCCCGTTTTAATGTACACGTGTTCTCTATATAGTACTTTGAATACTACAAGAAAGTATTGCCAATAATAAAAGAGGCTATATTTAAGGGTAACCCTTAAAAGAGCAAAGGAAGAGGCTGTTTTGTAGAGGGTATACGATTTGATCAGTGTCGTTTCCATTTTTTTTATGAAGGGAATGTGTTTTCTACCGTAATTGATAAATGCAGCAAACACATCCCCCTTAGCGAGTTGGGTAAACATGCAGAAAACAGACTGGACATCGATTGAAGATATATTGACAGGAGACCATATAGAGAAGATAATCCATGTGCGCGGGTGGATTTACCGGACGCGCAGCAGTGGCAACATCGTGTTTATGACGCTACGTGATGTCACCGGAGTGCTGCAAGCGACCGTGAAACGAGGAAATCTCTCTGATCAGCAGTTCGATGACGCTGTGAAGGCGTTAATCGAATCATCTGTTAAAGTGACTGGTACCGTGAAAGAAGATAAACGAGCCCCAGGTGGCTATGAGCTTCAGGTGACGAATCTGACGGTTGTGAATTTCGCAGAGCCATTCCCAATCACCAAGGATCAAAGCCCCGAGTTCCTGCTTGACCAGCGTCATCTATGGATACGGTCGCGGAAGCTCACCTCGATTCTGAAGGTGCGTTCCACGGTGGTTGGCGCGATCCACGCGTTTTTCAGAGACCGCGGGTTCTATGAGTTTGATGCACCGGTGCTGCAGCCGAACCAATGTGAGGGAGGCTCCACACTCTTTGAGGTGAAATATTATGAGGATAAAACCTACTTGTCACAATCCTGGCAGCTATATGCGGAAGCCGGGATCTTCGCGTTAGAAAAAATCTATAACATGGGGCCGACGTTCCGGGCGGAGAAATCAAAGACATCGCGGCATCTGTCTGAGTTTTGGATGGCGGAGATGGAGGCAGCCTGGATGGATCTTTCCGATGTGGCTACCATAGCCAAAGAAGAGGTCCATTATATCCTTAGCAAAGTCCTGGAAAAAAACAAGAAAGATCTCGAGGTCCTGGGGCAGGATATCGCAAAGCTTGAGGGGATCGCGGCCGCTGAGTTCCCCACCATCACCTATACCGAAGCGTTACGGATCTTAAAAGAAAAGGAAGGGATGAATATCGAATGGGGAAAGGACCTACGGACCATCGAAGAGGATAAACTCATGAACCATTTCAAGACCCCGGTGGTGGTAACCAATTATCCGTTGGAGATCATGGCGTTCTACAAGCCCAAAGATGAAAAAGACGCTCGGACCGCGCTGTGCTTCGATATGCTAGCACCAGAAGGCTACGGGGAGATCATCGGTGGGTCGCAGCGGAGCACCGATATCGCGGCGATGACGGAGCGGTTAGAACAGATGGGCGAGAGCGTGCAGAATTACGAGTGGTACTTTGATTTGCGACGGTTCGGCTCTGTTCCTCATTCAGGGTACGGGCTTGGGGTGGAACGACTCGTCGCCTGGATCTGTAAGACGGAGAATATCAAAGATACAATCCCGTTCCCGCGTACACTTCTACGGTTCAGACCATAAAAAAAACGTGGTTGGTATGAAAACACGAGTCCATGTCGTTATCTCAGGTCGAGTACAGGGGGTATGGTATCGTGCGAGCACCAAGCAGAAAGCTGATGAGTTAGGAATCTTGGGCTGGGTGAAGAACACAGCGGAAGGGAACGTCGAGGCAATCTTTGAGGGTGAAAAGGCACTGATCGATGAGATGATCGCCTGGTGTTGGATAGGTCCTCCACTGGCGCGAGTTTCTGATGTAAAGATAGTACCATCACATAGTGAAGAGAAATATACTGGTTTTGTTGTGCTGTATAAATAAACAAATCATTTTTTTTAGAAGAGGAGAGAGAAGAAAAATATGAAAAAAAGATAAGGGGATACCTCTCTCCTCTCCTCACAATCCTGCGGACATCAGCTCTCACTATTTAAACATATTTCAACACGTGTTAACACGAGACAATACTGAGGGTTTTGAACTATGGTTTTCCTACGATATCATTCATTACTTTTTTGTCTGTTTATTAAAAAAAATTATAAGATTTTCCAGACACGCATCTGAATACTCGCGGAATTTCCCGCCAGATCATATGCTTTTGCACCGAGAACATACGGGAAAAACGCACCGCGTTCATCCCAGAACCAACTGTAGGTGTTATTTACTCCGGTATCATCATTTCCTACCAAATTATCATCAAGGTAGAACTCCACATGAGACATCCCAGAACCATTGTCAACTGCGAAGACTTCAACCGTTATTGGGCCAATCATAATAGTCGTGAAAAAAATTGGGAGACGTGGTTCGCCCCATAGATACAAATAACCCTTTTTTGGAGTTATGAAATGAAGATCAGGAGCGGTCCCATCAATGATTATGGAAAACGTCTCTGACCATTCACTTTCCGCACCATACTCGTCCTTTACTTTTACCCGAATGCTAAAGCTTCCCTCGTTTGACCATGCATGTGTGACACAGATCTCCGCCCCAGACGCGTATGGCCCCAACCAACCACTTTCTGTGTCATCACCCCAATCCCACAGACAGAACACGTTGTCACCTTCAGGGTCATTCACGGTGATACAAAACGTGTAGTTCACCCCTGGTCGCCCATACAGAGGACCAGAAATATTCCCCATTGTGGGTGGTTGATTCACAGCAATTGGAAAACAAGCGCTATGCCGACAATCATGACGGAACATCGGCCAACCCGGACCCGACCCGTTACCCGCAGTGAGCGCGTACGCACGTCCATGGTTATTGGTCCAGGGATCAGAAATCCCATAGCCGCCCACCACAAACACATCCAATCGCCCATCGTTATTCAGATCAGCGATCACCGGCGCATGATCCATCTCAAAAACCATCCCATAATGAGCTTCTAAATCACAGGTCCAAATCACCTGCCCATTACTTCCTTTTAATGCCCGTAGAATACCATCCTCAGAGCCAAAGACTATATCAAGCGTTCCTTCCCCATCAATATCTGATAACGCTGCACCCCGGAACATATTCCCACCGGTAGAAACACTCCACAATAGCGATCCTGTCGAAGAGAGCACCCCCAGCATGTTGTAGGAGACAAAAACAACCTCGAGATGCCCATCATTATTCAGATCACCAATCGAGGTTGGCGCACCAATGTAATACGGTGCATCGTACTGCCACGCAAGACTGCCATCTTCCGCATTAAAAACATAGACATGACTGTCGTACGAACCGATCACAAGCTCTGGTTTGCCATCCTCATCCAGATCAGCAAACGAGCACCCATGATACATATAATCCGAAGGAAGATCAGAATACCATAAGGTCGACCCGTTATTCCCCCATAATGTGTACACCCGGCAATCCCCAGCAAACTGAGCGACCACCACGTCAAGCTGCCCATCATCATTCACGTCAAGGACCGCAGGATCAGATTGAATGTAGCTATTTGACCCAAGGTTTTTCTGCCAACAGATACTACCGTCCTCCCCATTCAGACAAAACACATTCCCATAAAACGTCCCAAGCAGCAGCTCTGGTTTTTCATCATTGTCGACATCTGCCACCGCCGGGGGCGAGTCGATACAGTTCGATGCACCTGTGGACCGTGACCATTTCACAGCTCCGTTCATCCCATTAAAACAGTACACGACCGAAGGGGATGATGCTGGGATGACGACCTCAAGATGACCATCAAGGTCCACATCAGCGATGACTGGTGAGGCATCATTACAACCACCCGTGTCATAATTCCAGAGAAGCGAGCCGTCCTCTGCATTTAATGCATAGATATGTTCATCGTTGAAATACGTACCAAAAACAATCTCAAGGAATCCATCCTCATCGATATCCGCAACAGCAGAAGACCCAAATGAGGGAGCATTTAACTGATACCACCATAGGATCTGATCATTCCTCTCAGCGGAGAGGTCTTTATCAGGGAGGTGGCTTCCACCAATAGGTGTGAAACATAAAAGAAAAGTTATCGCTCCAATACAACCGCCTCTCATGATGGTTCTACTAGTCACGTCCATTGCCCCTTATAAAATAAAAATACCTGTGTCTGTATTTAAACCTTGTTTATAGAGTAATTAACAGTCAAATTAAAAAAGAATAAGCAAAAAAATACAGTATTGTATGTAACAATGGAAAAGGGAACAACGCACAATATTACTTTTGTGTTTCCTCGTCCCTGGTTTTTTCTTCCGGTTCTTCTTCAATCTCTTCTTCTAATTCCTCTTCCGGTTCTTTCTCTTTTTCCCTTTTCTCTTTCCGTTCTTTTTTCTTTTCCTTTTCTTCTTTCTTTTTTTCTTTTTCCTCTTCTTTTTCCTCGATATGCTGTTTCTCTCGGACTATCCCACCCTGCAGCACACGGATGCGAGAACTCCACGCATGGATCTGATCGTCATGCCGCTTCTTCTTGATGTTAAACTCAGCTTTTGTGATCTTTTTACTGTCACATTTTGCTTCTAATTGCGCGATTTTCATTTCTTCTTTTTCGATTTTCTTCTGCAGCTTTGCGATGTTTTTTTCCAATCGTTCAATGAAGCCCATACTTCTTACTCCCTTTTTTTTCCGTTCTGAACGCTTTTGTATTACGCGTGTGACGAATCCACAATAAGCAGGATGCTTATATAATTTTCAGGTCAACAAGATCTCACAACAAAAAGAACCGCAACCATCAAATGGTTAGAACAAGTTTTTCTGCCCGGTCTTTGTCTGAAGCTCCGGATACGTAAACGGTTGGGAAACCGCAGGGACATTCGGATTACGCTGTCGGGAGGTAATCAACCGGGAAATGGTAAATGCTTCCATCAACGTCTCATCGTACGGGACGAGTAAAGCTTCCATAGCCTGCTTGGGTACCGAAGGATCGATCCAGTCACGCTCATGATCCTTTGGCAGGATCACCGGCATCCGTTTCTTCTTATTATGGATCTGCTCCATCAGCGGGTTCGCTTTGGTGGTGATCACAGTATAGGTCTGCAACACTTCGGCGGATTCCGGGTCCTTCCAGCTGTCCCATAACCCTGCCATCGCAAAAGGCTCATGGTTTTGTAATCGGATGTAGTACGGATAGTTCTTCCCCTGATATTCCTGCCATTCGAAGAACCCATCAGCTAGGATGAGGCAATGCTTCTGCTCCGCTGCATGGCGAAACGATGGTTTTTCAAAGATGCTTTCAGCGCGGGCGTTCATTGTTTTCAGCCGGACTTCCTCAGCAGTCTTTTTATCCTTGACCCAAAACGGGATCAACCCCCAGGTGAACAACTGGATGTGCGTTGGCTGGTCGTTCGTAATCACCGGTAGTTTTGGAAGGTCGAAGCTGGAAGCATGATACTGTCTTTTGAACGGCACGTTTTCTAAAAACAAGGCTGAAAAGCGTTTCACCAGCAGGTCAGGACCTGGGACCGAGTACCGATAACACATGATTCATACCTTCACGTCGTAAGGGACTGCTTGCTTTTCTTCTTTTTCTTATCATCTGATTCCTGCAACGGATAGATGTTCTTCAAGGCGTTCTTCACACGCTGCCCAAACGAGATCATACACCTGAAATACACGTTTTAACTTTTATCATTAAATCCGAGATAAGTGAAAGTATTGAGCGAGTTGATTTGAAGGAAAGAAGAGTGATTTCAACTTCTAAGGATTTTCTTATAAAAGGATTTCCAAGCATTGCTTTGAACCCCTTTATTTTTTTATAACAATGTCACAATTAAAAACATATTCTGAGAACCTTTTTTTATTAATCGAGTTTCAGTTGTTGATAACCTCCAAAAAATTTAAGACAAACGATATGATTTGTACTAGCGAGGAGAAAATAATGACATATATATGTAGATGGTGTGAGAACTATTTTGAAGAATTAAGTAAAAAAGATGATACAGAAACAAAATACAGGGACGGAGTCCTGTGCTGTCCTCGTTGTGGCAACATCACATATGGTTTTCTCGTTTATAAAGATGGTAAATAAGAGACGATTTAAGACTCATGTTTTTTGTATGAATCACCTGACAATCCTGATGATCTTCAATTTCATACGTTCTCTATTCAGCTCATCTCGGGGATATCATAGGGTTCTTATGTAGGGATGTCGATTCAACGTACACTATTATGGTTCATAGATAACATGGATGAGTACATATACGGGTTCACCATGTTGGGAATAATCATCAGCTTTGTAAGGGGTAAAGGAAATGATGATGGTATCGGTCCCATTGAAATTAACCGGTGGAACGACGAAAAGGTATGCAACACTGGTCATATTAACGTCTAGCATTATCTGATCTGTTATCATTGTAATCCAATCACCAGGAGGTGTGCGAACGATGTTTCCCAATACAACGGTCCTTGCATTACCTGTATTCGTAATATAAATCCGTAGATACGAGCTCTCATTTGGTATGACAGCCATGCTGTCATTTTCTGGTATGACAATGATGCAGGGTCGATATCCCGGCAAAAAATTAAGGATGCCGGTCAGGTTATCCCCATTGACAAAAGGCAGGAAACCAAAAGGACCATGCAGCGTATCAACAGATGCATGTATGGGAACTCTACATAATCCATACGCAGGGGCATGTTCATCTACTGCTACTGTTAAAGTAATGAGTTGTGACGATTCATTTCCAGTGATGAGATATCGCAACTCATGGTTTGAAAGAGATGCAGTACACCAACTTGGTATATCCCCAATCCCCAAACTGACCGTGACATATTGATGTGTTAAGAGACAATAACGAAGAATGAATTTCCCAATAAAAGTGGATACAAGGACATGATACGTAACCGTAATGTTGATACTCCGAGGCGTTCCACCGGGCTCCAGGGGCTCCTCTGTTTCACTTGCATTCCAAGAAAGCTGTATGACACTATCCAGAGCAAAACCCCTTCCGGGGAGGATAGAGAGACCCATATCGGTTTTCTGAGCTGAAAGTATTGTTGGTAACGATGGACTGTCTCTACTTTGTGCAATCGCTGGGGCGAGAGAGGCTCCAATGAACAACAGAATGATTCCAACTGCCACGTATTTTCTTTTCATTGATTTTCCCCCCATTCTCATATTTTAGATTCTTGTTACATCAAGGTGAGTTATAATATGCTAAAACATTTATAACTGATTCCGTACCAACTAATGAATAATTTTCAGATGAATGCGGTGTAAAACCTAAAGTAATAGTCTCTACGCCAGAGAAGTTCGATGGTGCTATGATTGAAAGATTTATTTCCTTGTATTCACCGACATCCAAGATTACCTGTGAAGGAAGAGCAACAATCCAATCACTTGGATAATTCACTACCTCATTTTCCACAGTCGTTCGACCATTCCCAAAGTTCTTCAACCCTACCGGGAGCTCCACCTGAACAAGCGGAGGTGCCTCTATGATGTTTGTCTCAGGCAAAGATACTTGTATAAGGGGTTTATAACCAACAGTAAATGTCACATTGACGACTTGAGAGGTACCCTGCATCATTGTGATAATACCAAAAGGTCCACGAACAGATTCTACCCTCAATTGTATCATCACAGGAAATACCTCAAACGCAGAGGCATCATCGCCTACACCAACTGCAAGATAATCATGTATTATTATCTGATTGTTTTCTTCTCGTGGAATCGTAAAACTCAAATTTTGTTGGGAAATAAATGCATAACACCACTCTGGCTTTTCAATGATGGATACCTGCATGGTAAGTAATTGACTTCTGAGAAGATAACCGATGAGGCGACCGAAAACTCCCCAGGTAACCCAAAATGAGATATCCAATTGTACCTGGCGCATAGGTCCTCTTGGGATTATGGGTTCTTCTGTCTGGTTCGCATCCCAAGACACTATAGTATTACTAGACAATCCGAAGAAATTCCCAGGATGTGGTACTGTATTTGCTGTGACATGGATCGGTTTTGCAATTGAAGGAACGACCCCAGCCCCAACAAAGAGGAGAATGATTCCAACAACCAGACATTTACCACTAATATGCTCCCTACTCATTACGTTCTACTCCCTTGTAAAAGAGTAAAATATCCGCAAATAAAACTGGGTTTTAGTATTCCATGAAATTCTGCTCCACCCCAGCCACATGAATAATGACCCATAAAGTGATCAAAGGAGAATCCCCAGGAACGGAGACTATATCTCCAAAACCCGATCTTCCGTATATTATACGACTCAAAATGATAATCATTACCTTCAATAGTCAAGTTATGGATTTGCCCGACAAAATAGGTTCTATCGATCGGAGGTAAAATAGGCGTATCAGAGATATTGGATTGTTGTACATTTATTAGACTGTAGGAAGCGCTCGCCGAGTCACTCCCATTCAACCCCGCAGCATCATAAGCGATAACCATTATCGCATGATTTCCAAATACTTCCATTACAAATACCCAAGGTGCAGCAGTAACAGTACCAACGAGCGCATCATCAAGATAAAATTCAAGCAAAACGACACCACTTGTATTGTCAGAGGCATTTATAGTAAATGTATACTTGAAAAGCCCTATTCTCTGCTTTGTAATTGTGATTTTTGGAGGCGTCATATCAATCTTAAATGTCACTGAGACGGGAGACGATTGATTCCCATACTGGTCAATATAGTACCACCACACCTCATGAAATCCCTCTGTGTTTACAATAATCGGTCCTGTGTATTCAAACCAGTCTCCACCATCAATTTTTAGAAAAGTTCTGTTATTGCCATCAACAAAAGTTATAGTGACAGGACTGATGTACCAACCGTTTTGCCCCATTGTACCGTTGAGAACGATCCCATCTGCGCAATCCTTCATCATCATGGATTGTTCTTTTTCAATGGGGAGACTCCCCGCCATTGGTTGAATAGTCATACTCAGAAACATCACAAGCAGTCCGATAACCAGCTTTTTCCACCCACGAGTAACTGTTTTCATTTCTTTCCACCCCTTTACAATTTTATAACAAACTTCTCCTATAAATACATTATTGATAGCAAGTATCCGTAAGAACCTCGAAAAATCAAGCAAAAACAGTAATGAACCAACAGAAAAAAGGATAAGAAGACAACCATCGTTCACAGCATCGATGACTGAGGTGTACGTCGGCACATCGGGATGGTCCTACGATTGGAACCTGGGAAACTCCCTTGACTGGTACATCACAGAATCACAATTAAACGCCATAGAGCTGAACATGAGCTTCTATCGGTTCCCTTACCCCAGCATGGTCAAATCCTGGGCGGCGAAAGGCAAAAGCCTCGCCTGGGTCGTCAAAGTCCACCGCTCAATCACCCATTTCCAAAAACTAGACACGCGAGCTGTTGAAAGCTTCCAGCGGTTCAGAACACTCTTTGCGCCCATGGACGAACTCATCCATTACTTTCTCTTCCAGTTTCCGCCATCCTTCACCGATCTACCCGCTCTGGGGCAGTTCATCGAGAATACCGGCACAGACAAACTCGCTGTCGAATTCCGCCATCCCACCCTGTTCACCGATGAGCTCATCGCATGGGGAAAAAAACATAAGGTACTCCTAGTCAGCATCGATGCGCCACAGCTCCCTCGAACCATCATGAGCAACGAAATCATCTACGAACGGATCCATGGCAGGACCGCATGGTACTCACACAATTACTCAGATCAAGAATTACACGAAATAAAGCAACGAGTACACGCAGAACACCCAAAAACCACCTACATATTTTTCAACAACAACCATGCGATGCTTGCAAATGCCATGCGAATGAACCGAATACTCAGAGAATAAAAGAGGAAGGCCTTCGAATACTTTCACTGACCTCTGTCTCAGCTTTTTAAAACACGACCACCTATGTGTTCTTTCCTATACCTCGTTTCGGGGAGGCAGATTCCATGAAAAACAATCGTTCAACACAAGATAGTAAGATAGCTCATGCCAACAGCGCCCTTGTCCAGGTCATACGACCAGACATCATCGTTCCCTCGGGGATAACGGAACTGGACCGTCTGTGTGGTGGCTTCAAAGCAGGGGAACTGACGCTCGTCGACGGAAACAGCAGCCTGATCGCAGCGCTGCCAGACCAGCTCTGCGTCAACACCTACCGGACGTTCCACAGTGAAACCATCTACATCGATGCAGGGATGCGCGCCAATCCGTACCAGATCGCACGCTACGCACGACTGCTGGAGCTGGACCAGCGGGAGGTCTTACAGAACGTGCTGATGAGCAGAGCATTCACCGTCTACCAACTCTCCACCATCCTGCAAGATCTACTTGAGCCGATGCTCAAGAGCCACAGCCCCCGCACCCTTCTCATCGGGATGCTACCGGCACTCTACCATGACCCTGAGCTCTCTGCTCGGGAAGCCCAGACGTTACTCACACAGGACCTACAGAAGATACAGCATCTGACCACCACGTATCAGCTCATCACCGTGTGCACCCATCTGGATGCGATGCCGCTGACGCCTTCGAAAGGCCTGGGAAAAACACTCTACGACAACGTCACAGAAATCATCAGAATAAAACACATCGAACAATGCATCTCCCTTGAGCTGCTCAAGAAACAGCAGAGCACGACGATCGTCTGTGACGCAAAAGGACAGCTCCGCCTGGAAGCCTTCGGGATGGTGAACTGATGGGCCGGACGGTCCCAACGTTCCGCATGGTCGTCGAATCCTTCGGCTGGGAATGGAACGAGTTCAAACGCGCGCTGCGCACCATCGACCAGGATGCGTTCGACGAGCTCATCAACCATGCCCGGAAACACGCGGCCGCAGGCAGCAACATCAGCAACCCCAACCCGTTCGAGCCGATCGTGATGTCCATCTTAGTGGAACACGAAAAGACATTACGCAAACTGCGAGAGTATGTTGAACGGGACCATCCTTGATGTCTACCCTGACTATGAGAAAAACGTCATGGTCACCTGGCTGCTGCAGGATGGCAAAGCAACCAGGGTTGAAGAACCGTATGACCCCTGTTTTTATGTCCATACACCCTCAAGCGATCTCTCCCAAGTCATAAAGACATTAGAACAAATACCTCAAGTGAAACGACTGCAGCTGACCCCAGCAAAACTCACGCTGGGCTCCCCACAACACACCATGGTCCTTGAGGTTGTGCCAAAAAACCTCAACGCACTCCATCCGCTTGCGGACCTGATCGACTCATGGGGTGATTTTCATCGACATCAGCTGTTCAACGTTGATCTGCGTCTTCCAACCAGATACCTGCAGGAACGCGGCGTGTTTTGCCATGCGCAGGTGACCTGGGACGGCAAACGATTCACCTGCAAGGACGACCAATGGGCGGTTGACTACGACGTACCCTCGTTTACGATACTGCATCTTGATGTCGCATCAAAAAAACAAGGGGTCCCGTCATTTCAGGAGCCACTCCCAGGGATCCGCATCGACGACGAGATCATCCAAGAAGACAACGAGACCGATACGATCCTCTGCGTACTCAATCGGATCAAGCAGATCGACCCAGACGTAATCGCAACCGTGAACGGAGACAGCCTGTTGTTCCCCTTCTTGTATCACCGTGCAAAGACCTGCGGCATCGAACATCTGATGAACCTGGGCAGGGAGAAGAACCAGAAAAAAAACAATCTTCAACCCGTTAAAAAAGCGAAATCATATTTCAGCTACGGACGGATCGTGTACCGACCCGCGTTCTACACGCTGCAGGGACGAATCCACCTGGATACCGCGCAATCGTTCTTCTACGGCGAAAGCGGGCTTCACGGCATTCTTGATATCGCACGATGCGCAAACATCCCCCTGCAACTGCTCTCACGGCTCGGCCCGGGGACCGCCATCAGCCAGATCGAGATCAACGCCGCGATGAAAAAAGGATACCTGGTTCCTTGGAAGAAGAACATGCCGGAGAACTGGAAGACCGCAGAGGAGCTGCTCATCGCTGACCGCGGAGGACTGGTCCTCGAACCAGTGGTTGGTCTTCATGAGAATGTTGTTGAGCTGGATTACGCCTCGCTTTACCCCAACATCATGGTGCTTCATAACATCAGCCCTGAGACCATGCTGTGTCCCTGCTGCCCTGACTCCACCAAACGCGTTCCCCAACTCGGATACCATATCTGCGAAAAACAAAAAGGACTGCTCCCGGAGGTCCTCGAGCCGATTTTACAGCGTAGGTTCTGCTTCAAAGCACGCGCGAAAAACAACCAGTACGACCCGGCGGTCTACACGGAGCTGCAGAAAGCATGGAAATGGGTCCTGGTGGTCTGCTTCGGGTACACCGGGTATCGGAACGCCCGGTACGGGCGCATCGAATGCCATGAGAGCATCACTGCGTTCAGCCGGGACATCCTGCTGGCCGCATCGGAGGTCGCGCAACAAGCAGGCTATGAGGTGCTCCATGGTATCGTTGACTCGTTATGGGTCAAAGGCTCTCCCGGGTGCGTTCGTCCGTTCCATCTCTCACGGATGATTGGTCATCGCACCGGCATTCGCATGGATGTGGAAGGCCGCTACAAATGGATCGTGTTTCTCCCCAGTAAAGCAACCGGGGTTGGTGCATTAACCAGGTACTATGGGATGTTCGAGGATGGGACGGTGAAGGTCCGCGGCGTGGAACTCCGGCAGCATAACACGCCAGCATTCCTCAAAAACGCTCAGCAGGAGATGCTCACCATCTTCAAACAAGCAAACACCGCCGAGGAGTTCCATGCGTTGCTCCCAGCATCCATTGAAGTGCTCAGGCAATGCGCAGCGGCGATCCGAGAAGACTCTGTCGACCACAAGGATCTCGTGTGCACGACGACAGTCTCAAAAGATATCGCAACATATAAGGTACATACGCTGCCGAAATCAGCATTATTGCAGCTGCAAGACCTTGGTGTACATGTCCAGCTCGGTCAATCGGTCCACTATCTCGTCACCGATGAAGCGTCCCAGAACTACAAACGACGAATCTGTCTTGCCGAGAAGATGCAGGGCATCGAGGACATCGATGCTGAATATTACCTCCGTCAGCTTGCGAAATGCGCTGAAAGCCTCCTGGTTCCCTTCGGGTACACCAGAGAAAAACTCCAAGAGATGCTGTAAGGAGACAATGGTTATGAGAAATATTCTTTATAAATCTTCTATAAATGAAAAAGTAATTAAATAATATGTGTGATACGAACTTAGGGCTTCTCTAAGAGAAGCGGGAAAAGAGGTTAGAAAATCATGGGGAGTGTTAATGCAAACAATATGAAGGCTGGTGTTCTTGCGATCATTATCTGTGGACTATTACTCACAGTAACTTTAAGCGGATGCACGAATACCACGCCACCGGTAACAGAAAAGGTGCTGATCTTTGCATGTTCAGGGGATGCAGATAAGCTCGACCCAGCAGATGTCACTGATGGAGAGTCTACAGCAAGAACCGATAGCATCTTTGAAGGGTTAGTGGAATATAAAGAAGGTACTGCAGAAATACAGCCTTGCTTGGCGACATCATGGGTTACTTCAACAGATGGAAAGAATATCACCTTCACTTTAAGACAGGGCGTGAAGTTCCATGATAATACTACCTTCAATGCAGATGCAGTTGTCTTTTCATTTGAACGACAGTACAACACAAGTCATCCGTATCATCAATATGGTGAATGGGCATATTGGGGATACATGTTCAGTGACATAGCAAAAGTTGAAAAAATCGATGATTACACGGTGAAGATTGTTTTAAGCAAACCAAACGCTGCGATCATGACAAGCCTTGCAATGTTCACAGTTGCTATTGTCAGCCCAACAAACGCAGCAAAATATGGGGCAGATGCGTTTAAAAAACCTTGTGGTACCGGCCCGTTCAAGTTTGTTGAATGGGTAAAGGATGATCATATTACTGTAGTAGCAAATAAGGACTATTGGCGTGGAGCTCCAAAATTAGATAAAGTAATCTATCGAGTCATCACAGATCCTTCTGCTAGACTGCTTGCGGTACAGGCAGGTGAAATTCAGGGAATGGAGTTTCCTGACCCCGCAAGCCTTGCTTCAATTGAAGCCAATGCTGATCTGAAGCTGCTGACGAAAGAGGGGATGAATGTCGGGTATCTGGCGATGAACAATGGATATGGTTATAATGATAGCAATAAAAACGGTATGCATGACCAAAATGAACCATGGGTGAAAACCCCTGGATACTTCGCACCATTCACGAATAGGTCCGTAAGACAGGCAGTCAATTATGCAATTGATAAAACCTCAATCGTTAAGAATCTCTATAAAGGAACAGCAATCGTAGCAAAGAACGGGATGCCACCGTTCATGCTCGGATATAACAATTCTGTTGTTGATTATCCGTATAATCCTGTAAAAGCACGAGAACTGTTGAACGAATCAGGGTATCCAAACGGTTTTAACACCACACTCTGGGTGATGCCAGTCAGTCGACCATATATGTTTGATCCAGCTAAGATTGGTGAGGCGATTCAAGGCTATCTTGAGGCTGTGAATATTCATGTAACAATTTACCAGATTGATTGGTCGACGTATCTTGCAAAGACACAGGCAGGAGAACATCCGATGTGTCTTCTTGGTTGGACTGGAGACAATGGTGATCCGGATAACTTCATGAATGTTTTATACGGTGCGAACCAATGTACGTTAGGAACTGCAGGAAATGTAGCGTTTTACAACAATACTAAAGTACAAGATTTATTATCAGCTGCATTACAAACCTATAATACCAGTGAGCGCGCACAACTCTACAAAGATGCACAAGGAATCATCCACGAAGACGCACCGTTTGTGTATCTGGCGCATGCGAACCAAGACCTTGTCTTTACGAAAAACGTACAGGGATTTGTCTTAAACCCAACAGGACGGTATTTCTTCTATCCTGTTGATTTGACCTAGAACTTAACAGGATATTCTCCGATTTTCTGATGCACAAAAGAAAAAAAGAGTGGGATACAAAGATATTCTGTTGATCAGAAATGAAATGGTACATCATTAAAAGATTGTTGCAGATCATACCAGTTATCCTGGGAGTCACCCTTATCGCGTTTGCGTTAATCCATCTCGCCCCTGGTGATCCTGTCAGGACCATGCTTGGGCAGCATGCGACACAGCAGGAAATCGACGAGATTCGCGTGAAATACGGCTTGGATCAACCGTTGTATGTCCAATATTTCATCTGGTTGGATGACGTCCTCCATGGTGATTTAGGCCGTTCTATTCTTTCTCATGAACAAGTCACCACCGAGATCGGGTCACGATTCCCAAACACCGTAGAGCTTGCGATCGCCGCGATGCTCTTCGCGATCCTCATTGGTGTCGTCGCAGGAATCATCTCTGCAACGAAACAATATTCTGCTGCGGATTATTCAGTGATGGGACTTGCCCTGTTTGGGATTTCCATGCCTGTCTTTTGGCTTGGGATTATGCTGATGATGATCTTTGGGGTCTTCCTTGGATGGCTACCGATAGGAGGACGCATCGATCTTCTCATTCCATTCCAACGAATCACTGGTTTTATGGTGGTCGACAGCATCATCACGGGAAATGGTGCAGCACTCATCAGTGTCCTGCGTCATTTGATTCTCCCCGCGATCGCGTTAGGGACTATTCCGATGGCGATCATCGCACGAACAACCCGGTCAAGTATGCTGGAAGTATTGCGTCAGGATTTTATACGAACAGAACGAGCAAAGGGCTTATCGGAACGTAAGGTCATCTATAAACATGCGATACGAAACGCAATGGTTCCAGTCGTTACCGTCATCGGCTTGAATTTTGGCCTGTTACTTTCAGGTGCGATATTGACAGAAACCGTGTTTTCCTGGCCGGGTGTCGGTCGACTTGTCGTTGATTCTGTGTACGCGAGGGATTATCCGTTGGTAATCGGCTGCATTCTTGTGTTCGCCCTCGTGTTTGTCATTGTGAATCTGATAACTGATCTCCTGTACACCTATATCGATCCTAGAATTCATTATGATTAGGTGAAGAATGCCAAGAAAAAGAGAGACAAAAACCCATGAGTTACTCCGACGATTCCGCTACAATAAATCAGCGGTTTTTGGTCTTATTCTTATCCTTTTTTTGGTTGTTTTAGCGATCTTTGCCCCATTCATCGCACCCCATGACCCGACTCCTTCACCCCCACAACTTGAGAATAGTCTGAAACCAGGGTTTTGGAGTAATGAAAGCATCCCAGGATATCCTCTTGGGACCGATATGATGGGAAGAGATATTCTCAGCAGAATTATTTATGGTTCTCGAATCAGTTTAACCGTTGGTTTTATCGCGGTTGGCATCGCCACTGCTCTTGGTATCTTAATCGGGGTGGCTGCAGGGTATTACGGGGGATGGATCGATAACGTCCTGATGAGAATCACCGATATCCTGTTTGCGTTTCCCTCTCTTTTACTTGCTATCGTCATCGTCGCAGTGATCGGGCAGGGGTTGGATAAAGCAATGATCGCGATCGGCATTGAATATTCACCGCAGATGGCACGGGTCATGCGAGGATCCGTGCTCTACATCAAAGAGATGGAATACATCGAAGCCCAGAAAGCAATCGGCTCAAGTAACACAAGAATTATTTTTCGCCATGTGCTCCCAAATAGTCTATCACCAGTGATTGTATACGGCACATTGATGATGGCAGGTGCCATCCTCGATGCGGCAGCCCTTGGGTTCCTCGGACTAGGCGCCCAACCACCAAGCCCGGAGTGGGGTGCGATGCTTTCTGAAAGTCGTTTCTATATCGTTAGTGGCTCCTGGTGGGCTGCAACGTTCCCCGGGATAGCAATTGTTATCGCGGTGTTAGGATTGAATTTGTTAGGAGATGGGTTACGGGATATCCTTGACCCACGCTTGAAAGAATAGGATGAAAAAAATGGAAGAGCTCTTGAAAGTCGAAGATCTCAAAACGTACTTCTACACCCACGAGGGGGTCGTCAAAGCAGTCGATGGCGTCAGCTTCACCATCAACAAAGGAGAGACCCTTGGCCTTGTGGGTGAATCCGGGTGCGGGAAAAGCGTCACAGCGCTATCCATCATGCGACTCGTACAGAGCCCTCCTGGAAAAATCGTGGGTGGGAAAATATTTCTTGAAGGAACGAATCTCCTAGAGTTAAGTGAAAAAGAGATGCGAAATATCAGAGGATGTAAGATATCCATGATCTTCCAAGAGCCGATGACATCGCTTGATCCCATGTTTACGATTGGTTCTGAGATCATAGAAGTGTTACGACTGCATCAAGATCTGAAAAAAGACGAGGCACGAAAAAAAGCGATAGAATCGCTCTACACGGTCAGATTCCCAGATCCAGAGAAACGGATAGATGATTACCCTCATGAGCTGTCAGGGGGTATGCGGCAGCGGGTGATGATCGCGATGGCATTATCCTGCAACCCTGCGTTGCTGATTGCTGATGAGCCGACCACCGCCCTGGATGTGACAATCCAGGCGCAGATTCTAAAATTGATAGACGAACTGCGAAAAAAGTTCAACACCTCGGTGTTGCTCATCACGCATGATCTTGGAGTGATCGCGAAAACCTGTGATAACGTCGCGTTAATGTACGCAGGGTACATGGTTGAATACACTGATGTTCATACGTTTTTCAAAGAACCATTGCATCCGTATGCACAGGCGCTACTGAAATCAATCCCACGTCTTGATGTCGACGCACAGCGATTGAAGATCATCCAGGGGCTCGTCCCTAACCTCCTTGATCTTCCCACCGGTTGTCCGTTTCATCCGAGATGCGAGTATTGTTTTGAGCCATGTACAAAGACATTACCGCCACTGGTACAAGCAGGGAAACGCCATTGGGTACGTTGCTACTTAGTCGGGGGTCCCTAGTAAATGGATAATTTAGTTGAAGTAAAGAACCTGAAAAAATATTTTTATCAGGGTAGTGGACCGTTCAAGAAGAAAGAACCGATCAAAGCACTTGATGATGTGAGTTTTTATATCAAAAGAAATGAAATCCTTGGCCTTGTAGGGGAATCAGGGTGTGGAAAAACCACCTGTGGAAAGCTCATCCTGCGGTTAATAAACCCTACAGCGGGTACCATATGGTTTGATGGTCAGGATATCACGCATTTAAAACAAAAACAGCTGACAGAGTTTCGAAAAAAAATGATGATCATCTACCAGGATCCCTATGGGTCTCTTGATCCAAGGATGACGATTGGGGCGGCGATCGCAGAACCTATGGAGGTCCATCAATTAATTAAAACAAAAGAGGAAAAGGAAAACAAAATCATCGATCTGATGGAAAAAGTAGGATTGACGCCAGATCAAATAAACCGGTACCCCCATGAGTTCAGCGGTGGACAACGCCAGAGGATCGGGATAGCACGGGCGTTAGCGACCAATCCGACGTTCATCGTCGCAGATGAGCCGGTGTCCGCCCTTGATGTTTCCATCCAGGCTCAAATCATTAATCTTCTGAAGGATTTACAGAAGGATTTTGGGTTGACCCTACTGTTCATCACCCATGATCTTGGTGTCATAAAACACACGAGCGATAGGATAGCGGTGATGTACGCAGGGAAGCTGGTGGAACTGGCATCAAAACAGGATCTTTTTTCTGAGCCGCTCCATCCGTACACCCGGGCATTATTGTCCGCGATTCCGGTGCCTGACCCAGAACGGCAGACACCGTATATCCCGTTGACCGGTGAGGTTCCCAGTCTCATCCATCCGCCTCCTGGCTGTCGGTTTCATCCGCGCTGTACACAGGCAAGACCTGAATGTTCAACGAGGGAGCCGGAACTCCGAGAAGTGAAAAAAGATCATTTTGTCTCTTGTTTTCCTATCTAAAGTCAATCGAATGCTGTATTTTTTACTCATTTAAAATATTATGAGGGATTAAATGAAAAAGTAATTAAACATTAGAGACTATACATTTTTGAATCTCTCATCATAGAGAAGGTGAAAGAAAGAGGGAACATACTTATGGGAAGTTTTAAAAAGAAAGACATGAAGGCTGGTGTTCTAGCAATCTTGATATGCGCGATATTTATTTGTATCGCATTTAGTGGATGTACACAGCAGCAACAACAACCGGGAAACCCTGAAATAAAAAATCCAACAACGTATGTTCGTTATGATATTGGAGAACCAAAAACACTTGATCCTGCAGAGGCATATGATTCAGCATCGTGTGATGAGGTCTTTAACATCTATGACCAATTAGTCACATATCATGGGAACGATACAAAAACCATTTATCCGTCACTTGCAACAAACTGGACCGTCGGGAGCGATCAAGAAACATGGACATTCCATTTACGACAAGGGGTGAAATTCTCTAACGGAGATTCATTTAACGCATCCGATGTGAAGTACTCATTTGATCGTGTGTTAACTATGAACTCTCCCGATTCTGGAGTCGCTTGGATTTTGTCCCAATGCATGAATTTAAACAGTACGACAATACTCGATCCATATACTGTTCAAATTAAACTAAAAAATACCTATGGGGGATTCCTCGCATTAATGGCGTTTAGTGTTGCGTCTATTGTTGATAAAAAAATCGTTGAAACTAATGGTGGTGTAGTTGCAAATACTGATAACGAGTGGATGAAGGAACACTCGGTAGGAACTGGACCATATAAACTCGACCACTGGACGCATAACTCGGAAATCGTCTTAAAGAAAAATGATCTCTATTGGGGTGGCTGGAGCGGAAACCATGTTGATACAGTTGTTGTGAAAACTGCTGATGAAGCATCAACCCGAATACTTGCCTTGAATAGCGGAGACGCTGATTTCGCGTATATTCCTTATGAAAACCTAGTTGATATAAAAAATAAAACGGGAGTTCTCATCTTTAATGCACCAAGTTATAATGTGGTCTTAGGGCTCTTTAACACAGAAAGCGAGAACACATTCATGGCCAATAAAGATGTCCGAAAGGCGCTAAGTTATGTATTTAATTATCAGTCTGCAATTGACGATGCTTTCAACGGATATCTGTTTCCTCTCCCAGGAGCAATTCCAAAAGGAATGCCGTACTATGAAACACAAAATAATGGAATGTCTGTCTATAATCACAACCTTGTAAAAGCAGCAGAACTCTTGAACGCATCAGGTTACACGCAGACGACGAAGTTTAAAGGAAATTTCTATCGATTCAATAACACAGCAATACGTATCTGGTACAACTCAGGAAACGCGGAACGACAAAAAATGGCGCTTTCCTTCCAACAAGATCTCGCGAGCATTGGAATAAACTCCGTTGTCAGCACAGAATCATGGCCACAATACCTTAACAGATTGTACAATACCGTAGACTGGGATTACATGTTCCTCGGATGGATGCCTGATTATAATGACCCTGATGATTACGTTGCTCCGTTTGTCGGATCTGCGGCAAATGGTGGAGATACATTCCATACGGGATGGGCAAACGCAACAGTAGATCAAATGATAAACAGAGCGAAATTCAATGTTAGTACTCAAATACGAAGTGATTCATACGCTACCGCATTTAACATTTACATCAATGATCCTTCGCTTATCTATATTGGCCAGGAATCGTACACTAGAGGGATACGCACTTGGTTACAAGGTTACTCATATAACCCATGTATTGAGTACTACTACTATAACTATTATAAAGCGTACAAATAAACCTCTTTCTTTTTCTTTTTTTTAGCACATGAAGACATGGGAGTATATAGTCCGCAGACTATTACTGTTAATACCGGTGTTAATTGGGGTAACTATCATAACTTTTACAGTCTCTCATGTAATCCCTGCTGATCCTGCAAGAGCGTTTGCTGGAGGACCAAAAGCACAACCAGAAACCATTGCACGAATACGCGCAGAACTCCATTTAGATAAACCACTCTGGGAACAATATTTTTATTATCTCAATGATCTTATTCATTTAAATCTCGGGAAATCATTTCTTGAAAATAGGCCAGTCACGACTGCTCTCGCTCAGTATTTCCCAGCAACATTTGAACTTACTATTTTTGCTATGATAATCGCAGTACCGTTTGGAATTATTGGAGGTATTATATCCGCGATCCGACAAAATAAACTCTCTGATCATATTACGAGAATTATCGCCATCGTTGGATATTCATTACCGATTTTTTGGTTAGCGTTGATGCTACAATATGTCTTCGCTTATCAATTTCCAATTTTTCCGCTGGAAGGACGATTATCTGCTGGGATGACATCTCCAACGACGTTTACCGGATTTTATGTTTTAGATAGCATTCTTTCCGGCAATGTTGCAACCCTTCTATCATCATTGCATCATCTTCTCTTGCCTGCATTTACCCTCGGCTTTGCTACGCTTGCAATCATCTTACGTATGATGCGCTCGAGTATGCTTGAGGTTATGGGCTCGGATTATATTCGTACTGCTCGAGCAAAGGGATTATCTGAACGTACCGTAATCTATAAACATGCCTTACGTAACGCGATGATACCTACCATTACTGTCACCGGTTTAGCGTTTGGTGGCTTGTTAAGTGGAGCGGTGCTTACCGAAACTATCTTTAATTGGCCGGGAATGGGTCGGTTTGCTGCACATGCGGTCCTTGGATTAGATTTCAACGCAGTGATGGGATTCACCCTCGTAGTTGCAATAATCTATGTCCTAGCAAATCTCATCGTAGACATCCTCTACGCGGTCGTCGATCCTCGTGTTAAATTAGGAGGGGGATAATATCCTGCGTTTTAGAATAATGGAAGATTATCTCAAAAAACACGAGTCGAGAATCAAAGACATACGGTTCATGTTTCATCTTTTTCGAAAAAGTCTCCTCTCCATGATCGGACTTGCGATAATCATTCTGTTACTTCTTGTAGCTCTCTTTGCACCATTCCTCGCAAAAGAACATCCCACCTATGCAGAGGTGTCTACAGAACAAGGCACAACTCAAGTCGAAGAACGATGGGAAATCCATTTTGATAGAAAGCTTCTTCCACCGAGTTCCGATCATTTCTTCGGAACCGATGATTACGGACGCGATATTTTTAGTATGATTGTTTATGGTTCTCAGACCTCGTTAAGAATCTGTTTACTGGTCATAGCAATCTCAACATTCATAGGTGTTTTATTAGGGGGTCTTGCCGGGTATTTCGGTGGAGTACTTGATGAAATCCTTATGAGAATAACCGATGTTTTTCTTTCTATTCCTTATCTCATTTTAGCATTGGCTATTGCTGCTGCATTAGGACGAAGTATTGACCATATAATGGAAGCAATGATCATCACATGGTGGCCTACTTATGCTCGACTTATGAGAGGTCAAGTCCTTGCATTACGTGAACAACAATTTGTTGAAGCAGCACGAAGCGTCGGAGCAAGAAACTCACGGATTCTTTTTCGTCATATTCTACCAAACTCACTTGCTCCCCTTTTAGTCCAAATTACCCTTGACTTAGGAGCAGTTCTCCTCGTTGCTGCGGGATTAAGTTTCATTGGCCTTGGTGCATCCCCTGGAACCGCTGAATGGGGACTTATGATTTCAGATGGAAGAGCATTTATGTTCCATGCCTGGTGGTACGTGACATTCCCAGGCTTAGCAATTGTACTGGTTGTTCTTGGATTTAATTTACTCGGAGATGGATTACGAGATGTGACTGATCCAAAATTAAGAAGGTGAGACAGCGGAAAACGAACCATTACTCAGCATAAAAGACCTCAAAACCTACTTCTACACCTACGAAGGAGTCGTCAAAGCACTCGAAGAAACGAGTTTCAACATCTGGAAGGGAGAAACATTTGGATTAATCGGCGAAACTGGATGTGGAAAAAGCGTTACTGCTCTTTCGGTCATGAGACTCATCCCTCAACCTCCTGGAAAAATCCTCAAGGGAACAATCCTTTTCAAAGGTGAAGATCTCCTTAAAAAAACAGAGAAAGACATGCAAAAAATTCGGGGAAAAGACATCTCAATGATCTTTCAAGAACCGATGACTGCATTGAATCCTGTTTATACTGTGGGACAACAAATCGCTGAAGTTATTTTACTACATGAGATATTTCCGGAAACAAACGAAAAAGTACCGTTATATAATGTATGGAAAAAACGGAAACTAAAAAAGACCATCCAAAAAAAAGCGTTTGAAAAAGCAATAAACACGTTGGATCTTGTGAAAATCTCAGATCCGAAAAAGGTTGCAAAACAATATCCCCATGAGCTCAGTGGAGGAATGCGACAACGAGTCATGATCGCAATGATGCTTGCTTGTAACCCTGATTTATTGATTGCAGATGAACCAACAACCGCGCTGGATGTCACGGTCCAAGCACAGATTCTTGACCTTATGAAAGAGCTACAACAACGTGTCGGAACCGCAATCTGGTTGATAACCCATAATCTAGGAATCATTGCAGAGATGTGCAATCGAGTTGGTGTGATGTACGCAGGGTACATCGTCGAGATAGGGACTACAGAAAAAATCTTTGATAACCCTGATCATCCCTACACAAGGGGACTAATGCGGGCGATACCAAAAACAACAGAAGAACGAAAACGATTAGATATTATCCCCGGGAGTGTCCCGAATCTTATTGAGCCACCATCAGGATGCCGATTCCATCCACGATGCAGATACCGCACCAATATCTGTATAGAATGCGATCCACCACTCAGAGAAGTGGAAAAAGACCATCAGGTGGCATGCCATCACTATGAAACCGTGAAATATTCTGTTGCTTCGAGGGAAGAAGATGGAAGAGACTATTGTCAACGCGACTAATCTGAAGAAATATTTCCCGATGAAGGAAGGAATATTCTCCTCGACAAAAGATTACATCAAAGCAGTTGATAATGTCGACATTGAGATACGAAAGGGAGAAACATTCGGTCTTGTCGGTGAATCAGGATGTGGAAAAACAACCCTGGGCCGTGTCCTAATACATCTGATACCACCCACCGCGGGCACCTTGGTGTTTATGGGATCTGATCTGACCGCGATCAACAAATCAGAGCTTCGAAAACTACGGCCTCATATGCAGATCGTGTTCCAAGATCCGTCCTCTTCATTAAACCCTCGGATGACAGTGAAGAACATCATCGGGGAGCCATTAAAAATCAACAAAAGGTTCAAAGGAGAAGCATTGAACACAAAGGTCCTTGAATTATTAAATACCGTTGGGCTTGATGTACAGCATATGTATCGATACCCTCATGAATTCAGCGGCGGACAGAAACAACGGATTGGTGTCGCCCGAGCCCTTGCATTAAACCCTGATTTCATCGTGCTTGATGAGCCGACTTCATCACTGGATGTCTCTGTCCAAGCTCAAATTCTCAATCTCTTCAAAGACCTGCAAGAAAAATTCCAGCTGACGTATTTGTTCATCACCCATGATCTCAGCGTGATTAAATACATCAGTGATCGCGTTGCAGTGATGTACGCAGGGAAGATCGTGGAATACGCCCCCACCAAGGATCTCTTCTGGGAGCAGCTCCATCCATATACAAAAGCACTCCTTGCCGCAATCCCTACAACAGATCCGCGGACAAAGAAAAAACATATCCATTTGAAAGGGGAAGTCCCTAGTCTTATCTCGCCACCGTCAGGGTGTCGGTTCCACCCACGATGCCCCCAGGCCATGCCAAAATGCTCAGAGGCAGAGCCAGAACTCAAGGAGTTTCATAAGGATCATTTTGTCGCCTGCTACCTGTATTGATTGTCAGGACGATAGTTTTATACAAAGCAATGATTTGATGGATTGTTCCCAATGGTATCACGAAAGAATCGATTGGACCTTCAAGTAGAAAAAACAGAGAACCTCGTACACTATCTTCTCAAGAAAAAAAAGGAAAACATCCAGAACAGTCTCGTGCGACCACTCTATCAAGAAGCCCTCAAAAGCCTTTTTTTTGTCGGGGTCCTACTCTTAAATACGTTATTTCCTCTGGAGGCATATCGAAGTCTCGTTTTTCCCTTAAACATCGTCGTCTCTGTCATCATCCTTGCGGTTTTGTTATACCTAGAAATCCGTTTGTACAACGCACTCTGGGGGAAAAAAGGCCGCTGGTCAATTGAGAAATACAAAAAAACAATCGCAACAACAACTGAAGAAAAAAAAGACGTGAACTGATTATTTCTTTTCCCGAACCCAATTGTAATGCCGCATCTTACTGGTTGCCCCAAAACCACAGAACGCACAGCGTCTCTTCTGCGCATGAAAGGAATGTCTGCCGCATCGCCGACAGGCGATGTGGGTGGTTTTATTACCAGCTCTGCACGTAGTCCCTTTCGTCATAGTAGATACCCCCTATTCTAAGGTGATATATAAATGATATTGTCCCCTCTGACGATGACTTTATCATGTTTTGATTTCTTCTCGGCATGGACGATCTCGTCAGCGGTTTTCAAGACAAGGTTCATATGAGGAACATCATAGCCGTCAAGGATCCCTTGGTATTCGACACCGCCTCGCAGTTCGACGATGACTCTACTGTTCAGGCTGGCATGTAGGAGTTTTAATGGTTTTTCCATAGCTGTTACCTAGGAGACACGAAATGGAGATAGCATTTATAACAGTTTGGGCCTTTCTTCTCCAGGATAACTATTAAAACAATCGATGGAATATCTTCTGTATGGCTGTGAAGATAAAGAATCGACATCGTCTGAAGGAACGGGAAGTAAAGGAGTTATCCGCTGATTTACAGGCCAGATTTGGTGCTGATTTTCTGAACGGAAAGGTTACTGTCGACATCGGATCTGTCGAGGAATTTAC
>Ga0326726_10000839_pt1 | contig 28041 bp, 28 predicted proteins | sample MHFenrmetagenome_2_FD_207603 | JGI IMG/M metagenome (GOLD analysis project Ga0326726, IMG submission 207603) | Lab enriched peat soil microbial communities from Michigan Hollow, Ithaca, NY, United States - MHF15MN | ecosystem: Environmental > Terrestrial > Soil > Wetlands > Peat | place: USA... | reverse complement strand
CAGTCGGCTAGCGGTGCACCAAACGGTTGAATACGAAATCCGTCTCGATAAATCTGTACGCCCGGGTCTAGTCCCCCAGTGTCCTTTTTTCGCCGGGAAATGTAATATACGATTCGACCAGTTACACCACTGAGCAGCTTGGTATCGGCTTCGGAGACAACCATCTTCCACTCTTTTGCCGCCTTGGCCCTCGGTGTGCGAAACTTTCGCACAAGGTGGCCGTCATCTGTTACTTGAAACAGGAGCTCGTAGTCTGGGTTCGATGGGCGTCGGTGAACTACTTCGCCAGATAAGTCTTCGCGGCCAGTCACCTCAAGTGTAACGATGAAGTCCTCAGGACGCTTGTAAGGGTCGACCATTCCCTCCAGCGCTCGTCTGACCTTCTTGATCTTTGTGTTATCCCAGCGGGAACGCAGGTGTTCAATGCGCAGTGCCGTTCCGTTGCCGGCCAGGAATTCTGCCGTTTCCGAGTGCTCGTACGGAATAGCTATTTCTTCGAATCGCTTCGCCTGACTTCGGAATTGCTCCCAATCGAATCTTACCTTGAGAACCTCTTTCATACTTGCGGTTCGCGTCTCAACAAGCAAACGCTTACCAAGGCGAACCGCCGCGAACCGCCCAATTCCTTTCTCTCCAGTTGGGACTCGGGTACTGCCCTGAACAACACGCCGTAGGCTGCTACCAGCAACCATGAACGTGCTTGTAAACGTTCCCAGATCCATACCTTCCCCGTTATCAACCACTGTTATCGATTGGGACGACCCGAGGGCGATAACGATGCGCAGGCTAGCAGCACCAGAATCATAAGCATTCTTGACGAGCTCAAGTACTGCCATCTCATCGTTAGGAACCAACTCCTCACCAATGAGCTTTTGCAAATTTGCTGAAACACGAAAATGCAACAATGATTTAGCAGGCATAAGGCTTTCTAAGTACAACGATTGTCTCGCGCAAGAAATGGTTTCCCACGAGTCTCCGTTTTGTATTCCGGGCGATGATGAGTCGTTCAACCTCGAAGCCGAGTGCGCTACCGATGTATGCCGTAAGCAGATCCGTCGGCACGAGGTACGCGTGCTCACTGCCGCCATGCAGTGAATTTGCTACCACCACGAACGATCTCGCCCCTGGTTTAAGGCATCGGTACTGCGCGGCCAGCGACGCCCACATGTCAGCGAAATATCCCAACACGAGCTTCTTACGCCACGGCTGTCCTGCAGCGGCAGCCCGCACCAGGACGATATCCAAGATCTTCGAGAACTTTGTGGAGTCAGATTCCCAACCCAGGCTGTCAACTGAGGTTTGCAGGTCACTGGTCGGATGACTGCGGAACGTCTGCTTCCGCAGCTTCAAGAAATCGACGTTGTTTCGAACGTACCCCAAAAGCCAAAGCTCAAGCTTGTACACTTCCGAGTAGTCAATGTTATTTGGGTAAGGCGGGGACGTAAGTACCAGATCTATTGAATCGGGCTCGATCCCATAAAGACCTGGATTTCGACCATCCCCTTGTTTCACCTGCGGGCGCGGAACCGTATCCAAAATAAAATCCGCTTGAAGCAAGCGAACGTCATCTGACATTTGCATCCAGTGCTTCATGACTGTAGATGACAGCGCGGGAGTATTTCTCTGAACGATGCGGAGCGCCCGGCCATCTTTGCGCACTCTACTCAGAGCCTCAACTGATGCAGCGAGTCCCAATCGCAAAACATTGGAATATGGCGAGGGAACCCCTGCTAGGATCTGCCGCAATCCCAACACTCTTCGAGCCATGTACCGGCTTATGCATGTGCCTCTTGAAATGCTCGACAGCTCAGGCAAGTCTGGAGTGTCAGTGGGTTCTTGGCGTATCGCCCAGTGCGCCCATTTAGAAAGCACATCAGCATTCAGATCGGGCCAGCTTACCTTGGTCTCCGACACGAACTTCATAAATGGATTTTGTTCGATCCCACATGCATCGATCTGTGGCGAAACAAACATCTGCCCAGACACCAGTGTCGTACCGCTTCCGCAAAACGGGTCGAGCAATGTGACACGACGGCCCAGTTGGCTACCACACATCAGAAGTGCATAGCTAAGCAGGTCAGCTGAATACCCTTCTTTAAAACGAAACCATCTATGAACAGGCAATTGGTCGTTGCTGGAGTATACGACTAGCCGACCCATTTCAGGCGCATCTTGAACACGGAATTCCTTCTCGGCTTTCCGATAGTGTTCCAGTTCTGGCAGTGCCTCATCACGAATCATGTTCTACGCCTCCCGACGAAACCGCGATCCCAATTCGGACTCTTGCATTTTGGGCACACACGAGGGCGATCCTTCTTTCGCGCTAACCACTCATGCGAACAGCGGCATCTATAGCCTGGCAACATCACATCGCCGAGGCGTTCCCGGCCCTCTGAAGTGACGTCTTTCATTGTCTGTTAAGAATGGTTTATCAATAGTATATACCACTAACATATACTAATAGTAAACAACTTTCCTTAATTTGGGAAATTCCGAAGAGTTTCTTCTGTTCACATCCATTAGACAACCGAGCCGCAACCTGCTACTCTGCTTTTGCGCACCAGTGCGCCAAAGTGGTGGTGTAGATGCATCGCCACTAGTTAGATATCTGATAACTTTATATATAGCTCGGACCCGCAAATCGGCCCTCCAGGTTAACTGGGGATACCTGCAGGTATACCACGGTTACCGTCACGGTATCCGTCATGTAACATGCTGATTACATTGCTGCGGCACGGTAGAACAGGGGGAGGGGGGTGGGTACCGTACTAAGGTTTACCGACAGGTAACCATCGGCTTCGTGCCAGCAAAAAAGGCCCACCGTCTCCGGTGGGCCAAATGGGTGATGTTCACAGGCGCGAGCGGCGCGCCTAGCAGGTCAGGTGTCGCGCGCGGGTTAGGGCTTTTTGGCCGGCACGTAGCTCAGCTCAGGACGTAATTGCAGCAGTTCGGAGACGGCACTGTAGTAAGCCTTGCGGATGGCGCTCATGGTGGTAGCGCCCTCGGCTCCATAGGCTTCCTGCATGATCTGGTCCAGGGTTTTTGCGGGGCCTGCCAGGTCGCCAATGCTCTTGCGTGCCTGCGCCAGCACCAGTTCGGGGCCGCGTCCGCCGTTGACCAGCGAATACCATTCGGTGGGCGGAGAAGGGGTGCCGGTCTTGGTCAGGGCGGCGCCGACCTTCTTGGCGCCGTCGAAAAAGTCGAGCGCTCCTTCCGGCTTGAGGAAGAAATGGGTCACGCTCAGATACGGCGGCGTCGGGCCCGCTGCCATGGGCGCGCTCAGGTCAGCACGGAGCACGTAGTACGACATGGTGCTGGAGGCGAGGGAGGGACCCATGTTGGCGTTGGCGTCGACGCTGTCGGCGAGGTTGAACTTGTCGCGGCCGTCGAAGTCCTTCCATTCGTGGCCGCAAGAGCTGACCAGGTAGCTGCCGGTGTCCGGCCCGGTGGTGATCTCCCAGACGTGCCAAGTCCAGGAGTCGTTCTGCGATTTGTGCCAGGCCATGTGTTTGGTGCGGCCCTGTTCGTATTGCGAGGTCATGCCTGGTTTCGGTTTGTTGACGTGGATCTCGCAGACGCTGGCCGGCGGCGCGGCCTGGGCTACGGCCAGGGTGGCTGCCAGACAAAAGACTACGAGCACGAGAAACGGCTTGCGCATAGGATGCGACCTCCTCAAATTTTTTGGCCTGGTGAAACGGAAACGGTGGGAATCCCCAAAGATTGGCCGCAAGCCTACGCGGAACTGGGACGAGTGTCAATCGGCGAAGAGTCGACGGTCGATGGCCGCGAGCCAAAAAGCAGATTGCGTAATTGGGTAATTTAGTAATTTGCCGATTGGGTGATTGGGCGATTTAGGACGCGACGTGCAGAACCATGGGCGGGATCTGAGAGTGGTGTGATGCTGTCGAAAAGCAGGTTCCTCCCCTTCGACTCGCGCTGCTCGCTCAGGGTCGGAATGACACAACTTGGACACCGGTTCCTCTGCGTTCATCGGCGTTCATCAGCGTTCATCAGCGGCAAAATCCTCTTGTCTCTCGCACGTCGGAACTCGCAACTCGGGACTCGCAACTCGGGACTCGCAACTCGGGACTCGCAACTCGGGACTCGCAACTCGTAATCACTCGCACTTGCCGGAGCCGTGGCAGGCGCGGATGGGCGAGGCGCATAGATCAGGTTCGGCATTCATGCCGTCGGGACCGACGCAGGTCTGGGTGTAGATGCACCAGAAGCTGGAGTCGGTGCCGGTCTGGGCCGAAGGATCGGCCTCGGAGAGCACGAACTGGCCTTTCCAGCGCAGGCCGTGACAGAGGTTGGGGTGATTGGTCAGGTCAGTGCAGTCGGTCATAATTCGCTCCCGTTGGTGGCGACTTAGCTCTTAGCTCTCAGCTGTCAGCTATCAGCTCTCAGCTAAACCGATATTCGAGATACTCAGAGTTGCAGCCCAACCGCCTTGGCTGAGAGCTGACGGCGGAAAGCTGATAGCTGCTTTCACGCGCCTTTCACTGCTTGCAGCAGGGCGCGTTTGACGGCGACGCGCGCCAGCTGGATCTTATAGCCGTTGCGCCCCAGGCTTTTCGACGGCTTCATGGCGACCACGCCGGCAGCGTCGGCTGTGCCCTCGTGGAGCGCCTGTCCCGCGAGCGCGCTTGGCGCTTCAGCGGAGACCCACGGAACCGGCGCAACGTGGCCGAGCACAATACGCGCCGCCTGCACCTGGTTGCCGCTCATCTTGAGCGCGACCGAGGCGGTCGCCAGCGGCCAATCGAAGGTCGCTTTCTGGCGGACTTCGTAGTGGCCGAAGCGCTCGCCTGAGGGCGGCGGAACAAGTATCTCGGTAAGGATCTCGTTGGGACGCAGGTCGTGCTCGCGTTCGTTCTCCGATTTCGGAATCACGAAGAACTTTTCCAGCGGGAGCTCGCGCTCGCCTTTCGGTCCCAGGATGCGCACACGCGCGTTGGCGGCGATAAGCGCGGGCGCAATGCTGGAAGGCGAGACGAAGTATGCCGGACCGTCGTTGCCGAGGATGGCGTGATAGCGGTTGTCACCATCGGTGACCAGCGAGCGGCCGCTCGGGTCTTTGGGCAGCAGGCCGAAGCCGTTGCGGAAGTACCAGCAGCGCGGACGCTGGCAGAGATTTCCACCCATGGTCGCCATGTGGCGAATCTGCGGGCTGGCGGCATCGTCGGCGACGGAGGCGAGAGTGGGGTAATAGCGGCGCACGTCGGCATGATCGGCGAAGTCGGCGATGCGAGTGAGCGCGCCCACGCGCAGCCCGGTACGCGCGTTGTAGCTGACGCCGTCCAGACCCGAGATGCCTTTGACGTTGACCAGGCGCTTGGGAGAGATGACGTCGTCCTTTATGAGCGAGAGCAGGTCGGTGCCGCCGGCGAGCAGCGCGGCGTCGTTCCAGTTCTGCGAAAGAAGTCCGACGGCTTGCTCCTTGGATTTGGGAGTGGCGTATTCAAAAGCCTTCATGCCGCACCTCCTTTCTTCTCCAGCGCGGCAAGCACGCGGTCGGGCGTGATGGGGAGGAAGGGAACGCGCGCGCCAGTGGCGTTGGCGACGGCGTTGGAGATGGCCGCGCCGGGCGAGATCACCGGCGGCTCGCCCAAGCCGATGACGCCGCGCTCGTCGTAACCGGGGCCGGTCATCATGTGGACGACCAACTCAGGGATGTCGCCGTAGCCGGCGAGGCGGTAGAACTCGAGGTTGGGGTTCAACATGCGGCCGGTGGTTGGGTCCATGATTTTTTCTTCGTAGAGGGCGTAGGTGATGCCCATGATCATGGCGCCGTGACACTGCGATTCGGCGGTCTTGAGGTTGATGACCAAGCCGCAGTCCTGCACGCAGACCATCTTGTTGACGCGGACAATGCCGGTTTCGGTGTCCACGGAGACGTCGGCCATCTGCGCGCCGCCGACGCCGCTGCTGGTGAGGTCGGGAGGCTTGGTGGGGTCGGGGTTTTTGCCGTGGGCAGTGATGCCGGTGGCGCCAAGCATGGAGCAGGCCTTCTTCCAGGTGACGCTCTTGCCGGCGCTGTCCTTGACGCGGATGGTGCCGAGCACCGCCTCAAGCTGATCGGGCGGGACGCCGAGAGAAGGCGCGACCTTGGCGAGCAGTTGGTTGAGCGCGTCCACCGAGGCGCGTCGTGCTTCCGAAGAAACCGCGCCGATGGTGGTGGAGCCGCCGGAGCCGCCGTCGTGGGGAAAATTGGAGTCGCCAATCTTGAGCGCGATGGCGTCCATGGGGATGCCGAGCGTCTCGCCCACCACCATCAGGATGGCGGTGCGGGTGCCGGTGCCCAGGTCCTGCGTGCCGCTTTTGTACTCGACCGATCCGTCGGGATGGATGGTGAGGTCGCACTCGCCCTCATGGCCGCGTCCGCCCCAGGTGTGAATGGAGAGGCCTAGTCCCTGCTGCATCGCACCTTTATTGTGCGGGCCGCGCGGATGCCAGCGCTTCTTCCACTGCATGAGCTCGTCGGCTTTCTTGAGCTCGGCCTCGTAGACGTTGGCGCGCGCGGTGTATGACAGGTTCTTCATGAACAGGTCGTACGGATCCATGTTGAGGCGTGCGGCCAGATCGTCGATGGCGCACATGGTGATGACCGCGGCCTGCGGGTGATTGGGCGCGCGCCAGGCGCGCGCCGGCCCGATGTTCGTGGCGATGGCGATGTGCTGTTTCCGCAGGTTGGGAATCTTGGTGAAGATGTAGGGAATCGGGGGCGCGTTTCCGCCCAGCGGGCCGCCAGTGCCCCAGGAATCGGATTGCCAGGCGGTGATAGTGCCGTCTTTTTTGGCGGCGAGCTTGACGCGCGCGTAATGCGACGGACGGCAGCCGGCAACTTCCAGTTCGGCGCGGCGGTCGAGCATGATCTTGACCGGAGCGCCGCCGGCTTTTTTCGACAATTGGGCCGCCGCCAGGCTCCAGCGGTCGGGCGCGAACTTGCTGCCGAAGCCTCCGCCGACGTGCTGCTGGTGATTGCGAATGTTGCTGGCGGCGATGTTGATGCCGGCGCCGGTGAGCGCTTCGGAAAGGTCGCTGGCAATTCCGGAAACGTTTTGAGTGGAGACCTGGGTTTCCAGGTGGTCGGCGTCGGGCCAGTGCGCGACCACGCCGTGCGACTCGAGGCAGCAGTGGGTGATGACCGGCGAGCCGTACACGCCTTCGCTGGTGACTTCCGCCGATTGAAATGCCTGGTCGGGATCGCCGGTCACGCTGGCGGCGGATTTTTTGAAGGGCGAGCGCGCGGTCTGCGGCGGCTTGACCGGCGACTCCTGCAGAACTTTGATCAGGGGTTCGCCGATTTTGTTTTCGCGCAAGCGATTTACGAGGTCTTCCTTAACTTCGAAGCTGATGCCGCGCGTCTGAACGGCGCTGACGATCTGCGGCTCCGGCACCTGGTTCATCAACATGCCGATGAGGCCTTCCAGCGCCAGCGGCCCGGTATCTTCAGGAGCGCTCTGTGGCTGAGTGGCGTCGTCCACGAAGTGGGGCATCACGTCGTACTGCACCTTGATGGCGCGCAGAGCGTCTTCGGCGGTGCGCTCGTCCACGGCGGCCACGGCGGCGATTTCGTCGCCCGCCCACTTGATCTCCTTGCCTTCGCCTTGCAGCACCTGCACGGCTTTGACGCCTGGTATTTTTTCGGCGACGGAGGTGTCCACGCTGACGACTTTGGCGTGGGCGTGCGGCGAGCGCAGGATGGCGCCGGCGAGCAGGCCCCGTGGATTCTGATCGTAGGTGTACTTGGCGCGCCCGGAGACCTTGACGGGACCGTCGACGCGAGTCTGGCGCGTGCCGATCAGCGTGCGATGTTGTGCATCAGGCCATTTGTATTCCGCCATCTCACGCCCCCTTGTTCCCGGTCATCTGACCGATGGCGCCGCGCATGCCGAAGTAGGTGCCGCAGCGGCAGAAGTTCCCGCCCAGGCCTTTCACCACCTGCTCGCGCGTGGGATTGGGATTCTGCTTCAGCAGCGCGTAGCTCGCCATGACGAAGCCGGGAGTGCAGAAGCCGCACTGCTGGGCGTCGTTGGCGACGAAGGCGTGCTGCACGGGGTGGAGCGCGTCGCCGTGGGTGATGCCCTCGACGGTGGTGATCTCGTGCCCCTGGGCGTCAATGGCGAGCACCGCGCAGGCGTAAACGGTGCGGCCGTCGAGGAGCACGGTGCAGGAGCCGCACTCGCCGCGATCGCAGACACGCTTGGCGCCGGTGAGGTCGAACTGGTCGCGCAAGGCGTCGAGTAGGGTAACGCGCGGCTCCAGTTCGGCGGCGTACTTCTTGCCGTTGACGGTGAGCGTGATCGGCGTCTTGCCCGGACCGTAGACTTTGACCTCTTCACCGGCGACTTCCAGCACGGTGGGGCCGACGACGGCGGGCACGGCGACGGTGACGGCGGAAATTTTCAGGAACTCGCGGCGAGAGACACCAATTAGCTTTTCGCTTTGCGGGGAATCATCATCGGGCATGCTTGCCTCCGATGCATCGGGAGTAGATGGTGGTTGGTCGGTGGCCAGCACGGAGCCGGCCGGAGGCTGCTGCGAAAACGGAAAGTATAAATCGTGGGGCGGAGGGAGTGGAAGGGCGAGGGACGGGTAATGAAATAGAGTGTGCCGAGCCGCGAAATCAGAAGAAGTATGCTTCGATCGCCTCACGATTTTCTCAAAGTCCTTCGGTCGGGCTAACCCGCCGGCTTGGAGTAGACTGATCGTGGAGGCCACGAACGTGCCGTTTGAGCGGATTTCCATCGATCCGAGAATCTGCCATGGGCAGGCGTGCGTGAAGGGCACTCGCATTCCGGTTCACCAGATTGTCCGCATGCTGGCGAACGGCGACACCGTGGAAGACCTGCTGGCCGAATACCCTTCTCTCGCCCGCGAAGACATCGTGGCGTGCCTCGATTACGCCGCCGAGTTGACGGAAGGTCGAGAGGTCGAGTGGTCTGATGCCTGGACGGATCAAGATATCGCCGATGCCACGACCGCTTCGCTGAGTTGCTTTGAAGAACAGGAGCGAAGCAAACACGGAAAACCCTGAACAGCCAGTCTGAGATTCGCCCATTCCGCGACGACGCCGGCGAAGTTCCGGTTTACGGTTTCCTGCACGTTCCGGCAAATTCCTCGGGTGAAGGTCTGGTCCTGACCCACGGCGCCGGGGCAAACTGCCAATCGCCGCTGCTGGTCGCGCTGGCGAAGGAGTTTTGCGACGTGGGGATGACGGTGCTCCGCTGCGACCTGCCGTTCCGACAGTCGCGTCCCCATGGACCACCGCCACGCGGCAGCGCCGAACGCGATCAGCAGGGACTCCGAAGGGCAGTGGAGTCAGTCAGGCAGATGGTTCCGGGCCGCGTGTTTCTGGGCGGACATTCCTACGGCGGGCGTCAAGGGACCTTGCTGGCGGCCGCCGCGCCGGAGTTGGTTGATGGACTGCTGCTGCTCTCCTACCCGCTGCACCCGCCCAAACGCCCGACGGAGCTACGAACGGCCCACTTTCCACGCCTCGAAACGCCGTCGCTGTTCGTTAGCGGCACACGCGACGGATTCGGCACCATCGAAGAAGTGACGGCGGCGCTGAAGCTGATCCCCGCGCGCACCCAGTTGTTGCCGATCGAGGGTACGGGACATGAACTCATGACGAAGTGGAACGGCGCCGAACTGCCGACCTTGGTCAAGACCGTATTCAGCGAGATGTTCCAGCGCGGCGCCAGGAATCAAGTGCATTAGTCCTATCCGGACGCACCTACACGAAAGTTATCTTCACTTGTCCGCCTTTTTCCCCGATTCTAGTTGCCAACTTCTTAAAAGGGACGCGGCATGCTTCTCCCAATCCGGCATGAAAACATGACGGCGCGGCGATGGCCGGTGGTCACGCTGACGCTGATAGTCCTCAACACGGTTGCGTTCCTGCTGACGCACTCGACGATCGAGCGGCAGGCGGCGCAGCTCGGGCCAGTGAAGGCGCACATCCTGATGCTGGCCGCCTCGCACCCGGAATTAAAGATGCCGGAGGACGCGCAGCAGCTTGTCACCACCTTCCGCGAACACAATCCCGGCCTGTGGAAGGAACTCGAACACCCCAACCGTGAACTTGCGGATGGGTTCGACGTGCGGATGCGTCTGATGGAGGACGCGGAGCCGCTGCAAGCCGAGATGAATTCGCTGGCGAAGCAGTACACCGATCTGGCAGGCACGGCGCTGACGGAGAAGTATGCGTTCGTGCCGGCTCATCCCACCCGGATGTCGTATATCACGGCGAATTTTCTGCACGGCGGGTGGCTGCACCTGATCGGCAACATGTGGTTTCTGTGGCTGGCGGGTTTCGTGCTGGAGGACGCGTGGGGCCGGGTCCTGTACTCGGTGGTGTACGTGGTCGCCGGCGTGGCCGCGCTGCAGGTTCATGCCTGGGTTAACGCCGGCAGCTTGATCCCGGCACTGGGGGCTTCCGGCGCGGTCGCGGCGCTGATGGGCGCCTTCCTGGTGCGTTTTCCCAAGATGCGCATCGAGATGATGTGGCTGTGGATGTGGATGTTCCGCATTCGCGTTCACCGCTTCCAGGCGCCGGCATACGCGCTGCTGCCGGTGTGGCTGCTGATGGAAGTCTTCTACGGCTCGCTGTTCGGGAAGACGGGCGGCGTGGCGCACTGGGCGCACGTCGGCGGCTTCGTATTTGGCGCGATGGCGGCTGGGGCACTGCACTTCACCGGCCTGGAACACGTGGCCAACAAGGCTATCGAGGAGCAGGTCACCTTGAACGCCGACCCGGAGATTGCGCAGGCCAGCGAGTTGATGGACCGCGGCCAGTTCGACGAAGCCTTGACGGTCCTGACCAATCACATGGCTTCGCAACCCGACTCGATTGACGCTTGCAACCTGTTGCAACAAGCTTACTGGCGCAAGAACGACATCCCCGCATACCACGAGGCGATTACCAAGCTCTGCACGCTGCATCTGAAGCAGCGGTACAACGAAGCCGCATGGCAGGACTATGAAGAGTTCCTGAGCTCCGGAGGGAAGCAGATGCCGGCTGCCACCTGGTTGGAACTATGCCGCGCGGCCGAGGCACAGCAGAGCTTCGAGCGCGCTCTCGACGAATACGAAAAGCTCGCGGCGGCGTATCCCGCGGAGCGGCCGGCGATGATGGCGCAACTGGGCGCGGGCAGGATATGCCTGGCGCGGCTGAACCGTCCGCAGGATGCCCTGCATCACTTCCAGGCGGCGGCGGCATCGCCGGTGCCGCACCTGGACCTGGAAACCGATATCGAAGCCGGAATTCGCGCGGCGAAGGCGGCGAGTTCGCCGGCTGCAAGCGCGGCTGCGGCTACGGCGCCCGCGTAGTACTACCGGTCTACTTCGGTTCCGAGTCCTGCAGCAACTGCACCAGGTATTGCTTCCAGAAGACGGCCCAGGTGTGGGTGCCGTGGCCGCGGGTCTGCTCCGTGGCCTGGATGAGGTGGAACTGTCCGCGCGCGATGCGCTTGACTTCGCGTTCGGGCGTGGCGAGTTCGGGCGGATTGATGAAGTCGTCGGTGGTATTCACCCACATCAGCGGGGCGCGGATTTTCTCCAGGTTGGGCGAGGGGTTGTAGTTCCGCGAGGAGTCGAACTGGTAGAGCATGTCGTTGGCGTCGAGCGATTTCACCCGCGGCTCGACCGTCTCTTCCACGAACTTGTTGGCATCGTCGCGCGTCGGATACTGCTTTTGCCATGCGAGCGGAGCGCTGCCGGCAATGGCCAGGATGTAAACGGCTGAGCGCAGGCCGTTCACCGGCTGCTCTTTGTATTCGCCGTTGTTCCACGCCGGATCGAGCTGGATGGAATCAATTACCGCCTTGCGCCACATGCGATTGCGCCCGGCGATCTGGATGGTCTGGCAGGCCATGGGCATGAGTGCGTCCATGAAGTCGGAATAGGTTTCGCCCCAGACGAAGGAGTGCATGCAGCCCATCGAAGTGCCGAAGATCAGCCGCAGGTGCTGCACGCCCAGGCCCTGGGTGAGCAGCACCTGCTGGGCGGCGACCATGTCGTCGTAATCGTATTTAGGGAAGCGCATGTGGAGGCCGTTGCTGGGTTTCGACGATCCGCCGTGGCCGACATTGTCGGGCAGGATGATGTAGTAGCGAGTGGCGTCCAGCGGCTGGCCAGAGCCGAAGAGTTCGCTGGCGAACTGTGGCTGCAGGAACTGCTTTCCCGAGCCGCCGGTGCCGTGCAGGACCAGAACGGCGTTGGTGATCTGGCCACGCTCGTCGCGCTTGGGCTCGCCGATGGTGGTGTAGTGCATGCGCAGTTCGGGGAGCGATTCGCCGCTGCGGAACTGGAAGTTCTTGATGGTGTAATCGCCCTCCTGGCGAGCGGGGTAGTCGGCGGCGAGGCAGGAGACGGCGAGGAGACATAGGACGGAGATGTGTTTCATGGCGGAAGAAGAGTAGCAGAAGCAGGAATGAGCCGCTGACTAACGCTGATTAACCCTGATTAACGCTGATTTTTGTGATCTGCGTGCATCTGCATTGATCGGCAGCAAAATTATTCTGCCGACAGCCAAGAAAAAAAGCCGGTGGGTCGGGACCACCGGCCGCCTTTGCCGTCGCAGGAGGGGCAAGGGAAAACTTGTTGGTGACGCCTACTTCTTCAGACTGCGCACGAACTTCACCAGGTCGTCAATCTGGGTGTCGCTGAGCTTGCCGCCGTAGGGCGGCATCTTGGGCGGCTTGCCCTTCGTGATGGTGTCCTTCAACTCCTTGTCGGACGCCTTCTGGACGTCGGCGGAGCCCAGGTCTTTCAATTTCAGGTTCTTGCCCATGGGAGTATTGCCCGAGCCGTCAGGCCCGTGGCAAGAGGCGCACTTGGTTTTGTAGAGGTCGGCAGCGGTGTCGGCGGCCAGGGACAACGCCGGCATCGCTAGGGCGGCGACCAGGATGAGCAAGGAGGACTTGATCAACAGGTTCTTCATCATTCCTTCTCCATTCAGGTTCGAAATGGGCTTAGCCAGAGTCGCCAAGCATGGTGAAAGCAACTTAGAGACCAAATTCTACGCCACGGATGCGTGTGAAGCGAAACCGCTTCGGCGCGCTGCCTGAAATCCGGGGCGTATTTTGGGGCGTGAAAAAACGCGCAGGACGCGCCATATGCCGCATCGGCCCGCCGAAATCGGTCACCAGGGCGGCAAGCGGTTCGCATAACCTATTGAAAAATCAGCAGCCAGCGCACAGCGGCCCCGTGTGGAGGTTTGGCACGCCGAGTGCGTTTGCAGACGAGTAGAGGCACAAGAGCCCCAGGAGTTGGAGAGTCCCTTGGAATCCTGCGTCATGGTAATCGGCGTGAACTACCGGACGGCGCCGGTGGCGGTGCGCGAACGCTTTTGGATCGCGGAAGACCGCCGCTGCGAGGCGCTGCTGCAGTTGTCGCACGCCGAGGGCATCGACGAAGTGGTCGTCCTGGCGACTTGCACTCGTACGGAGTTCATCCTGTGGACGAGCGATGCTTCGACCGCCTCGGGTTCGGTGCTGAATTTCTTGACCCGCGAATACGGGCTCAAGCTTTCGGAGTGGAAGCACTTTTATCGCAAGCTCGACGAGCAGGCGCTGGAGCATATCTTCCGCGTTGCCAGCAGCCTGGACTCGATGGTGGTGGGCGAGCCGGAGATCGTGGCGCAGGTGAAATCGGCCTGGGAGCTGGCACAGCAGGTGGGAACCACAGGCCGATTCCTGGACGCCGTCTTCCAGAAGGCGCTGACGGTCGGAAAACGAGTGCGGAACGAGACTGCCATCTCGAATGCGGCGGTATCGGTGCCGTATGCGGCAGTCGAGCTGGCGAAACAGATTTTCGGATCGCTGAAAGACCGCAAGGTGCTGCTGCTGGGCGCGGGCAAGATGGGCGAGACCGCGGCGCGCTACCTGATCAAGAACGGCGCCAACGACGTGCGGGTCATCAACCGCACCCTCGATCACGCGCAGCAACTGGCGCAGTCGCTCAACGGCCGTGCTTTGCCCTTTGAAGAGCGCCTGGCGCAGGTGCGCGAAGCGGACGTGGTGATCAGTTCCACTTCCTGTCCTCACGTGGTGCTCACGCGCGAGGAGATGGAACAGGTGGTCGCGCAGCGCGACGGCGCGCCGGTGCTGCTGGTGGATATCGCGGTGCCCAGGGACATTGAGTCGTCGGTGCGCAAAGTCAAAGGCGTGTTTCTCTACGACATTGACGAGTTGGAGCAGGTAACCAAACGGAACGAAGGCGAGCGCCAGAACGCGGCGGCGGATGCGGAAAAGATCGTCGCCGAGGAAGCGCGGTTGTTCCGGGCGAAGCTGGCGTCGGAACGCGTGGTGCCCACCATCGTGGCGCTGCGCGGACGATTGGACGAAATCAGCCGCCAGGAGCTGGAAGCCTTGCAACAGGAATTCGGGCCGCTAACCGAGGAACAGGTGAGAACGCTGGAGACGCTGGCGGCGCGGATCACGCAGCGGATTTCCAACTCGCTGGCCCGCGAACTGAAAGAGCTGCCGGAAAAGGTGGAGCAGGACCGCATGACCCAGGCGGTGCAACGTCTGTTTCATCTCGAGGAAGACCGGGAATTGGTGAGTAGCAGGTAGTCGGTAGTCCGGGCACGGATGGATAAAGATGAAAACGTTAAGATCAGATCTCAGGCTACCGACTACGAAGTAGAAGTGAGGGACGGATGGCGAGAAGTGGGAACGGAAACGAGAAGAATGAGCAGGTAGTGGCGGTCGCGGGATGGAGCACGACCCAGGCGTACACGTTGGCGGTGATTTGCCTGCTGTTGGGAGGTGCACTTGGGTACCTGCTGCGCGGCTCCGAGCCGGCGGCGGTGGCGCCGGTGCAGGCGGCACAGACGGCCCCGGCGCCGGCGGGTGGCATGGGCCCGGGGCAGATCCCCGGGTTCGGCGGTGTGCCGGGAAGCGGGACGTCGCCGGAGATGGTGGACAAGGCGGCGCAGCCCATGCTGGAAGCGCTGAAGAGAAATCCGAAGGATACCGACACCCTCGCGAAGCTCGGGAACCTGTATTACGACTCGCAGCTCTATGCCAAGGCGATCGCGTACTACGGTCAGGCGCTGAAGATCACGCCCAGCAATCCCGACATCCGCACCGACATGGGCACGGCCATGTTCTACATGGGGGACTCGGACAAGGCATTGGCGGAGTTTGAGAAATCGCTTTCCTATCGGCCCAATCATCCCAACACGCTGTTCAACGCCGGGATCGTGAAATGGCAGGGCAAGAAAGACGTGCAGGGAGCGATCGCCGCCTGGGAGCAGTTGTTGAAGACGAACCCGAATTATCCGGAACGCCAGAAAGTGGAGGAATTGCTCGGCAAGGCCAAGGATCACGGCAAGAGTTAGGCGCTTGCGGACGCCCTGAGGTGCGCAATCCTTGGCACGGTAGGGCCCTGGGGATTTATGCCGCGAAGTGCCGCCGGGGGAAGTTCTCCTACTCCCTCATCCAGCTTCCCCCGGTGTCTGAATTGGGCCACAGGGGTACGCGTAAGGAAAGCCGGAGGAACCCTTTCATCCCCCTCATCATGGTTCCTCCGGTTTTGGTGTTCGGATTCGAGGAAGAGCCGCACAAGGAACCTGCGCCGTCATTACGGTGATGATTCTGGTCGCCGCTGCACTCACGTTTCTGCGCTGACGCGGGCGGGCTTGGCGGTATCATGCACACATGATTCGTCTTTATTGTTTCGCACTCATCTTGTGGGTAGCGGCCACTCCGGTTGCGCCGGCGCAGCAGTCGCCGGCCCGACCGAACTTCACCGGTATCTGGAATCTTGACAAAGAGAAGAGCGACTTCGGAGGGCTACCCGCCCCGCAGTCGGCCCGCTACCTGATCCGCCACCTGGGCGCGAAGCTGGAGATGCAGTACGAGCATGATGAGCAGACGACCCGGGTGGACGTCATCCCCGACGGGGAGGAGCACCTCCTGGAAACGCTGCCCGACTCGGAAAACCTGGCCCGGGTGTACTGGTCGGGGTCGGTGCTGGTGTTCGACGGACGCATCAAGCCCTCGGCCTCGAGCAACGCGGTGCCGATAAAGTGGACGAGCCGCTGGACGTTGTCGCCCGATAAGAGAGTTCTGACCATCGAGCGGCACATGACCGCGAACCAGTCCAGCGCCGACCAGAAGGTGTTCTTCAACAAAGAAGCGGCGCAGAGCAAGGCGCAGTAAGGCGCTGCGCGATAACTTAGTCGAAACAAACCAGAGCATTAATTGAAACCAGAAACTTCACCCGATGTCATCCCGAGTGAGGACGCGGCAACAAACCAGGACGCGCCGGTTTTGCGCGTCCGGGTTGCCGCGTCCGAATCGAGGGACCTGCATTTTTCATGCGCGACGCGAAACTGTACTTCTTCTACATCTACATCATGGCAAGTCGCTCCCGCACCTTGTACTGCGGGGTCACCGGCGATTTGCACAAGCGCGTCTGGCAGCACAAGAACCACGTATTCGAAGGCTTCACGGCGGACTACAACATCGAACGCCTGGTTTATTACGAGCAGTACTACGATGTCAGGAATGCCATTGATCGCGAGAAGCAAGTGAAGCGCTGGTCGCGGGCGAAGAAGCTTGCGTTGATAGCTTCGATGAATCCAACATGGCTCGATCTGAGCGAGGGCTGGTATCACCCAGAATCGCTGGTGAAGCGCTAGGAAAATGCAGGTTCCTCGACTCGGACGCGCCAGGCGGTCGCAAAACCGGCGACCGCTTTCTTGGCGCGTCCTCCCTCGGAATGACATCCGTTAGGGGTTATTTGCGAGTAGATAGCCCTGCGCGGGATTCCGCGCGGCCATGTCACGCAGGTGGGTGATATCGCTCACAGCCTTCGGGTACATCGCTTCTCTATATCTCTAAACAGTGCATTTGCAGCGGCTTGGGGGATGTGGGGGTATGGCCGGAAACGTGCATTTTTAGCCCCGAGGGAGTGAAATGGCTGTTCAAACCAGTTTCGGAAACCGAGTCTTTCGCACGCTCGCTTCCGTCAAGACCGGAATCATCCTGCTCATCATCCTGGGCGTGGTGGCCGCGGCAGGGACAGTAATCCTGCAGCGGCCCGTGACCGATGCCGACCAAATGACCCGAGCCTACGCGCCACCGACGCTGCGCTGGCTCGACGCGACCGGCCTCACGGACGTGTATCACGCCTGGTGGTTCGTGCTGCTGATGGCAATGCTGGGGGTCAGCATTATTTTCGCCTCCGTCGACCGCTTTCCCAAGGCGTGGCGGATGGTGGCGCACCCTTATCGCCGGCCGGAACCGCATTTCCGCGCCGTGCTGCCTATGCAGCGGACCCTGGCGGTCGACCATGCCGCGAACGCGGTGGGCGTGGCCGAAACCGTCCTCCGCAAAGCCGGCCTTCGTCCGCAACGCGTGACCGGGAACGGCGAGACTTCCATCTACGCCGAAAAGAATCGCTTTTCAGTTCTGGCGGTTTACGTCGTCCATGCCAGCCTGCTGCTGATCCTGGCGGGCGGGATCGTGGACGCCATCTGGAGCTACAAAGGCTACCTGATGCTGACCCCTGGCCAGAGCACGGCCAAGCTGGAACCGCAAAACGGGGTGGAACGTCCGCTGCCCTTCACCCTGCGCTGCGACGGTACCGGGCAGGAGAATTATCCCGACGGCACGCCCAGGAAATGGTGGTCGAAGCTGACCGTCATTGAAGACGGGCGCGAGACGCTGAAGAAAGAAATCGTGGTCAACGATCCCCTGGTCACGCACGGCATCCGCTTCTATCAATCGGGCTACGGGCAGACGGGTGAAGTGGAGTCGGTAGTGCTGAACGCGAAGCTCGGTGCCGAGACCCGCCAGATCACCCTCGTGCCCGGCACGCGCGCGCAACTCGACGGCGAAACCACGGTCAGGATCGCGGAGTTCATTCCCGATTACGTGACCCGCGACGGCCAGATCTACATGCGCTCGAAAGATCCGGTGAACCCAGCCATCCGGCTGGAGATCAGCAACCCCGCCAAGGCGAAAAGCGAAGCCTGGCTCTTTCCGGCCGTGCAACAGCAGCAGGGCGATGCGACGTACAAGTTCGAATTCGTTGATATGCAGATGGCCGCCTACACCGGCCTGCAGGTTTCGCACGAGCCCGGCCAGTGGGCGGTGTGGGCGGGATGCATCCTGATGGCAATCGGCATGGTGATGGCCTTTTACCTGGTGCACCAGCGCTTCTGGGTCATGGCGATCGAAAGCAAGAACGGACCGGCGCTGTGGATTGGCACCGTCGCCGACAAAAACCGCGAGCACTTCCAGGAGAGCTTCACCAAACTAATTGACGACATTCGCGTCGAACTGGGCAAGGAGAACGAGAAGAGACGCGTTCCCGCCGGCAAGCAACTGGTTCGCGCCTAGGTGAAAGAAATGAGGGAGGAGTAAAGCAATCATGTCCCGTGCAACGGCAAAGATCGAACAACACCCGGCAGCTAGTTCCAGCAACGGATTGCTGGTCGCGGTGGGGCTGGGAATCGCGTTTTTGACGTTCGTCGCGTTTCTCAGCGTGGTGAAGCAGGGCAACCTGTTCAACGAGAGCAATCTGCTGTACCTGTCGCTGATCTTCTACGGCGGCGCCTCGGCGCTGTACATCGGCTTCGGCGTCACCGGCGTGGACCGTTACGTGAAGTTCGCCTCCATTGCCACCACGATCGGTTTCGTCGCCAACACGCTCGCCGTCGGGCACCGCTGGTATATCGCCGGGCGCCCGCCGTTTGCCAATATCTACGAGATGCTGCTGAGTTTCGTCTGGACGTTGGCCGCGCTCACCCTGCTGGCCGAGCGCAAGTACAAAGTCAAAGTGATCGGCACGGTGACCATGCCGCTGGCGGTTACAAGCGTCATCCTGATGCAGCTTCTGCCCTCGACGGTGCGCCCGCTGGTGCCGGCGCTACAATCCACCTGGCTGCAAATCCACGTGACGCTGGCCATGCTGGCCTACGCCGCCTGCGCCCTCAGCTTCGCGTTGGCCATGATGTTCCTCATCCAGGACAAGATGAAGACGGAAACCTTCCTGGCGTCGACCAGCGGGTTGGTCACCATGGTTTATCTCGGCATCCTGACGCGCTTTGAAAAGTGGGGCGGCCTGAGCGTGGTCGCCTGGGACGCGCAGCACAAGGAAGAGATCTCGATTTCCAAGGGCGTGAAGCTGATGGTCACCATCCCCGACCTCGGCTGGGTATTCCTGCTGGTGCTGCTGGCTTCGGCGGCGCCGCTGGGGATTTACGCCTGGGCGAAGTGGAGGAAGCAGGAGAATTTCTTTACCGTCGCCAACCGCGCGGTGTTCATCAGCATTGTGCTGCAGATAATCGCGCTCGGCGCCTTCGTGCTGCGCGCGCGCAACGCCGCCTACACGTCGCTGGACGCTGAAGGCTTCTATCCGACCGCGCTGGCGGCCAGCCCATTCATTCTCTGCGGGCTGATCACCGGCATCTTCGCATCCTTGCTCTACCTGATGCTCTACTGGCGGCGCTCGGACCTGGAGCGCCTGCTGCCCACCGCCGACGGCCTGGATCGCATCACCTACAAAACCATCGGCATCGCTTTCCCGCTGCTGACGGCGATGATCGCCGCCGGCGCTTACTGGGCCAACCGCACCTGGGGCTCCTACTGGAGTTGGGACCCGAAAGAGACCTGGGCTGCCATCACGTGGCTGGTCTATGCCGGCTACCTGCACATGCGCATCACCCGCGGATGGCGCGGACGCCGCGCAGCCTACTTCGCGATCCTCGGCTTCGTGGTGGTCATGTTCACTTTCTTCGGCGTGACCTACTTGCTGCCGGGCCTGCACGCCTATAGCTGAAAGCTGAGAGCTGACAGCTAACTTTGGCCCTGCGCCTGCTCTTTTACATGCGGCTGCGAACGGCACAGCTTGGACCGTGCCGCTCAAAACGCAAAACAAGGGGCTTAGCCCCGGAAGAAATTACGGACAATACCATTTTCAGGATTTCACGTTTCAAGGTTTCCGTTTTACGGATCCGCAGGCCTTGAAACGTGAAGTTTTTTTTTGGCTTGCGAGCTCCCAATCGCGCGTCGCGAGTAAGCTGATCACCTGAGCCGCCGTTCTTTTTCATTCTTAATTCTACCTTCTTCATTCTTAAGTCGGACTTCTTCATTCTTAACTCTGCCTTCTTCCTTAATTCTGACTTCTCCACTCTTAATTCCCGATCGCCGCCGGCCGAGCGCCGATGGCCGCTGTTGCTGCTCGCAACTCGGAACTCGCAACTCGCAACTTTCTTGAACTCTCCCCGCGCTACAATGTTCTCAACGACCCGCCGTAGGAGACATCCTTGCTGCGTCTTCGCCTGAACTGGCAGCTCAGGGCGCTTTTGCCGGTGTTGGCCGTGTTATTGAACGGCCTGCTGCTGTTCATCCTGGCCACGGTTTCGCTGGAATCCGGCGAACGCCGCACCGTGCTGCTGGTGGCCACCGTGGGTGCCATCGCCATTTGCGCCGTGCTGGTGCTCACCCTAAGCTTGGTGCTCAGCGGCCCGATGGCGGAGTTGCAGGACAAGATCCAGCGCGTGCGCGATGGCGACCTCAGCGTCACCGTCGGCTTTGCCGATCGCACCGACGACATCGGCCGCCTCGGCCGCAACTTCAACCAGATGGTCGCCCAACTGCGAGAGTCGCGCGCCGAAATCGAGCACCTGCACAATACCCAGATGACGCGCGCCGAGCACCTGGCCACCCTGGGCGAGCTGGCCGCCGGGCTGGCGCACGAGATTCGCAACCCGCTGGCCGGAATTGCCGGCGTCATTGACATCATCGGGCGCGACCTGCCGGAAAAAAGTCCCGCGCGCTCGGTGCTGAAAGACGTGAAGCACGAAGTGATGCGGGTGAACCGCATCATTACCGACCTGCTGGAGACGGCGCGTCCCAAACCGCCCGAATACCGCGCTGCCGACCTGAATTCCACCGCCGAGCACGCCGTCATCTTCGCCCGCCAGCAAACCCTCGCCAAGCCGGTGAAGCTGGAACTGCGCAAGTCCGGCGCCTCGCTCACCGTCGAACACGACCCCAACCAGATTCAGCAGGTGCTGCTCAACCTGATGCTCAACGCCATTCAGGCCATGGAAGTTGCCCGTCCTGGCGAGGTGGAAGTGGACGTCATGCAGCGCGACGGCCTGGCGGTGGTCAGTGTCAGCGACACCGGCAAGGGCATCAAGCCCGAACACCTGCCCAACATCTTCCGCCCGTTCTATACCACCAAGGGCAGCGGCACCGGTCTGGGCCTGTCGCTGGCACGCCGCATCGTGGAAGACCACGGCGGGAAAATCACCGTGCGCAGCGAAGAGGGCAAGGGCTCGACGTTCGAAGTGCTGCTGCCGCTAAGGCGCGGGTAGGTGCGATCTTGAATAGTGCAGCTTCGCAGAACGATAACAGGGTGGGGCCACAAAATTGTTGTAGGGAATTAAGAAAGTGAGCCCACTAGCTGCTACATGCCGTTCGCGCTTCCCTTGGTAATTTGAGTCTCTCGATTGCGGAGCTTCCCAGCCAGCCACCCGACGAGCTCAATCGCCGCAATGACATTCTTGTCCAGAAGTTCCTCACTAACGCTTACCTCTGCGCCCACGCCGTTTGCAGCCACATATTCGGGAAACGCTTCAGAGAACGACGTATCTAGGTAACCAGTCTCGCCTGCATCCAAATCGACGTCATCGATAGTTTTCAGCGTATTGGCTTCACTGCCCTCGTGAACAATCTGATTCCGAACCCGCCGCAGCGGTTCAACGAATGCGATTCGCTCCGCATTACGAACGAAGTCAATGTCAAACCGCTCTGTGTATTCGATCCAAAGACGGCCAAACTCACTCATATGCTTATTCCCATATCGCTTCTTTCGCGGGCTGAAGGTTTCCGCTGACCTAGCCATTTTTCGTAGTGCATGCATCAGGCGCGAAGCGAGAGCGACAAGAGCCATATTTCTCAGGAACCGCTCCTGGCTGGTGATCTGCTCGAGAACGTCCACGTGCTCGTCAACGAGGTGCTCCTGATATTCTTCGGAGTCGGCATCTTCCATCAATTCCTTGATGCTCGCCAACTCGGCCGTCGCCTCTGTAGAGAGATAGCGAAGACCCGCGTGTAGCGTGCCTTTGATGACGATGTGAACATCCCACAGAAATCGTTCGTACTCGGCCCGGTACGCGTTATACTTCGACATCCAATCGTGAAACATGGAACTAGCATACGATAGGGGCGGCTGAACCCAGCCCGGCACGTGAGTGCCGGGGGAAGCCACGGGCAAAGAGACGAGTCCCGCCAGGGACGGCAGAATTCACGACATCCCGTGGCGCGCCATGATTTTCGCCAATTCCTCGCCAAATCCACGCCTCTGGTGGTGTTCCTTCTGGTGAAGGATGTAATCCACCGTGGCTTCGGTCTGCGAAATACTCACGCTGAATGCGGAACATCCCTCCTGCCACTGAAATGGCCTGCCCGTCTGTTCGTGAATCCACCGCGATGAATTGGCCTTGATCTTCTGCACGGCGGTCGCGCGGCTTGCTTCTCCGACACAACGGGCTAAAATCAGGTACTCCGAACACAAACGGGGGCCAGAAATGAAATGGGTTCTAACGTCCCTCATCACACTGATTTTCTCATCGGCATGCATCGGGCAAACGGCTTCTCCACCAACGAAAACTACGCAGAAAACACAGCCCTCAAAAACATCGTTCGTTTGCCCCGACCCAGAAGCTCAGAAGGCTTGTAAATCGTACGATGAACTGGTCAAAGCAAAAGACTCAGGTTTGCCGGATGATGGTTTTATCTGTTTTAGAAAAACTGAGGACGAATTCTTCACGATTTGGTTTTCCGGGCCTTACTTCCGCAAGCACTGGGATAAAGAACAAAAGCGTATGGTGGCTGATGAGGATGCAACTTCTCCTGCCCGTGGTTTCGCTCACACTTACAAGAATGGAGTACAAGATTTTGCGGTTGTACCAACTCTGTCGTTCAAGGGTTACATGGTCTGCATACCTGGACTCACCGATGTTTAATGCTTCGCCCTCAGACAACAAAAGCAAAGATGAATCCAGCGTAGGAGTATTGATTGATGACAGTCAGTTTATTCTCTCCTACAAATACCAAAACCGGCAGAACAAGAGAATGACATACAATTTAACGATACAACGGTCAACAGGTCGATTCTCCGAAGACTATTTCGAGGAAGATTCGCAAGTCTCGCTATTACAAACTGTAGGGCGCTGTATATACCGCCGAACCGAGTAGCCGACGAATCAATTCCATTTCGCGCTTCCCTGCCGCTTCCCCTTACAGTCGGCAATCGGCAATGCCATTCCCAAATCGGGAACCGCCACGAAATTTTCCCGCCCTTGTCACAGACAAAACCATTGACACCCGCTAACTCTGGTTCTGCGTGCCCAGGTGCGCGGGAGTGGTGGTGTCCTTATCGCCACTCTGCTCGATCTTTGACAAATTGAGGGTTTTGCCGGCAGCAGTTGCAGGCCGAAGCGAGGCCCGGCCATCGTTAACAACTTAGTTAACTTCAGGCCTTGCCATCTCGCTCCCAGGTTACCTGGAGGATACCTGCGGTATACCTGACGGTAACCGTGCCATTTCCACGGTATACCGTGCGTATATTGTTGATTTAACATGCGGAGACCAGGGGGAGGGGGGTATATAGCCTAAGGTTTACCGGTTTGTTAACTTCGCGCTCGAATGCTTGTTACGCCTTGGCTCTTGAGCCTGAAGCCTTGAGCCCACTCTGGAACCGTCGCGTAGTACATTAGTGAGAGATGTCCCAGGACAAAGTCCTCATCGTCGATGACGAAAAGCTCGTGCGCTGGTCGCTGCGCCAGAAGTGCGAAGAATGGGGATATCAGGCGGTCGAGGCCGAAAACGGCCAAACCGCGCTGAAGCTCGCCCGCAACGAATCGCCCGACCTGGTGCTGCTTGACGTGCGCCTGCCCGACATCGGCGGATTGGAAGTCCTGCAACAGCTCAAGCAGAATGGCGACGCGCGCGCGGTCATCATGATCACCGCCGACCCGCAGCTCGACGACGTGAAGGCGGCGCTCAAGCTCGGCGCCTACGACTTCGTCGGCAAGCCGATTGACTTCGACGAGCTCGCCGTCACCACCAAGAACGCGCTGGAAGCGACCAAGCTGAAGACCGAGGTCGAACACCTGCGCGGCCAGGTGCGGCGCAAGACGGGATATCACGAGGTCATCGGCGTTTCCAAAAAGATGACCGAGCTGATGGGCTTCGTGCGCAAGGTCGCCTCCAGCGAAGCCACCACCATTCTCGTGCAGGGCGAAAGCGGAACCGGAAAAGACCTGATCGCCAAGGCCATTCACTACGAGAGCACGCGGCACGAGAAGCCGTTCGTGGCCATCAACTGCTCGGCCATTCCCGAGATGCTGATGGAAGCCGAGCTGTTCGGGCACGAGCGCGGCGCCTTCACCGACGCCAAGCAGATGAAGAAGGGCCTGTTCGAAATGGCCGACGGCGGCACGCTCTTCCTGGACGAGATCGGCGAGCTCTCGCCGCTGCTGCAGGCCAAGCTGCTGCGCGTGCTGGAAGACCAGGTGATCCGGCGCGTCGGCGGCGTCAAGGACATGCAGGTGGACGTGCGCGTGATCGCCGCCAGCAACCGCGACTTGGAAAAAGCGGTGCGCGAGGGAAACTTCCGCCAGGACTTGTATTACCGGCTGGCGATCATCTCGATTTTTTTGCCGCCGCTGCGCGAGCGCAAGGAAGACATCCTGCCGATGGTGGAGTTCTTCATCGAGCGCTACAACCGGCGCTTCAAGAAATCCATCCGCGGGATTTCCGAGGAGTCGCGCAAACTGTTGCTCAACCACGACTGGCCCGGGAATGTGCGTGAATTGAAGAACGCCATCGAGCGCGCCATGATCCTGGAGGAAGAAGACTCGCTGCGGCCGGCGTACCTGCCGTTTTCCGTGGGCCGCACGCAGGGCGGGATGACGGCGTTCGAAGCGGTGGCCGGCGAAACCGGACCGGCGCTGGCCGACGGGCGCAGCCTGCCGCGGCTCTCGATTCCCGAGGGCGGGACGTCGCTGGAGGAGGTGGAGCGGGCGCTGGTGGAGATGGCGATGCGGCAGGCCAACGGCAATCAGACGCACGCCGCCAGGCTGCTCGACATCAGCCGCGATGCCCTGCGCTACAAGCTGAAAAAATTCGGCCTCATGCACGCCGACGAAGACGAGGCCGTGGATTCGGCGGAAGCGTCGTAAACCAGGAGTCAGTGGTCAGGAGTTGGTAGTTAGCGAACCTCCCTTCAGGTGCTGGTGACCTTCGAATTGATTCCAGTCTTTTTCCAATCCAGTTCTCGTTCGATGGCGTCGCGGCAAGCGCTGGGCAAATCGATGAACTTGATGCCCAGGCCGACGCCCGGAATCCAGTACCGGACCTTGCCTTGCGCTTCGATGACCGTGCCGGTGCAGACCAGGTCGAAGCGCAGTTGGAGAGTGTCTCCCGCTGTAAAGGCGAGCGGAGTGTTGATGAAGATGCCGTCAGGACTGAGATCGGGCGGACGCGTTTCGGTATTCGCGGCCAGCCCGTTGCAGATGATCCTGAGGTCGGGATAGAGAGTTCGCTCGCAGTGCCGCTGTTCCACGGCAACAGGCGACGTTTGCGTCATAGGTACCTCCTCCTTATAGCCGCGCGCATTGTTCCTACGCGCGCTTCACTTCTTCCTTGAGCCGGAGAAACTCCTGACGGTTGAGGGCTTCATGGGTGGCGAACCAGCGCAGGACAGCGTCGCCGACTTGGTCGCCGGAGGCGCTGCCGGAGGGCGCGGCCCAAGCTGGTTCGGGCGGCGCAGCAGGTTCTCCGCCGCTCAGTTCCAGGACAACGCGGTGTAGCTTCTCGGCTTCGACGGGCGCGATGCGGATGAACTCGATGCCCATGCCGTAAGCCGGCTGCGAAGTCCGCACGATGCCGTGCAGACGGATGGCACGCCGGTTGACCTCGAGTTGCAGGCGGACACCGGCGCCGGTGCGCAGGGGAGACATGATCTCGACATGGCAGCCGCCCATGCTGATTTCGTTGACGCGGCCGGTGACGGCGTGCTCGTCGCCATCCTGCCAGATCTGGGCGACGCCGGCGCAGTTGAAGCGCAGGTAACGGCGGCGCTCCGGCTGGCGTCGCGGCTCGCCGCGGCGCTCGGTTGCAGCGTGGTCGGGCGCAGGCAGGGCGCGTACGACGTCGGCGGGAAAGGCGTCAATGGCGGCGTCAGGGCCGGATTGCATAGCCGGCGGAAGGTGCTCGGAGAAGAGGAATTTGGCGCCTTCGAGACCCTCCAATCCGACGAGGCCTTCCCAGCAAGTGCCTTTCTGGCCGATCCAGGCGATGTGATAGCGCGCGCGGCGGTCCTTGTATTCGACGATGACGGGCTCGCCGGGTTGGCCGAGACAGCGCACACCGCGCAGGCGCATGCCGTCAATGCCGATGTCGATGGCGGATGCGGCCTGGGTGAAGGGGTGGCCGTTGGCGTCGTGCCCGGAGACTGTCACCGGGAGCGCGATGCGGAGCCGCTTGTATTGCCGCCTGCCCATGTTGGTTCGCCCGTTGCCATCTAGGGTAGCTGCGATGGTGGGGAAGCGAGTCGCGCGCGGAGACAATTTCTCAATGGAATGGACGGATTCTGCATGAGTTCAGAATCGGGAATCTGATGAAAGCCCGGGGAGTTTCGGCTACTCGTAGTCAATCCTCTGCTCCGTTCTCCGGCGTAGGTACCAGCAGGGGGGATAGCCGAGATGCGGAAACAGGGCGCGGACGCAAGTCTGCGGCTCCGGTTCGGCGAACATGAAGGTGGTCTTCTGCTTGCTCTTGTGCAAGGCGTAGTAGCGCTCCACGGTCACCGAACCGAGCGGCTCACGGCGAGGAATGCGAAAGCGGAGGGAAAGACTGTCGGCAAGGTAGATGAGGGCGGCAACGGCGACCAGATACATGGCCGCACGCCTGAGTTTCGCTTTCATGGGCCCGGCACCAACAGGTCCAAGTGAATGGCCTGGAGTCCGGGCGTGTTGGCAACGGCCAGACGCAGGTCGGAGAGGCGCGGGATGAGCACGTCAGCCTGGACGAGTTCGTCCACAGCATAAGTGGTGGGCACGGCAATGACGCGCATACCAGCCGCTTTGCCGGCGCGGATGCCGGAAGGCGCGTCCTCGATGACGACGCACTCGCCGGGCTCGAAACGCAAGGCTGCCGCGGCTTTGAGGTAGGGCTCCGGCGAAGGTTTGCCGTTGGCGTCGCCAGCCGCAACGAGGGTGGAAGGCAGCGGGAGGCCGACAGCGCACAGGCGCGTGGTGGCCAGACGGCGCGTGCCGGAGGTGACCACCGCCCAACGGCCGCCAGGAATGCGTGCCAGCAGATCGGCGGCGCCGGGAATGGCGCGGACGCCTTCAAGGTCGGCGATTTCGCGTTGCTCAACGATCATGGCTTCGGCGGCGGAGTCGAGGTGAGGAGCGAGTTGGCGGATGGTGTCGATGGTGGGACGGCCGTGCGCGGCGTGGATGACCGTTGCAGGATCGAGGCCGTGTGCCCGCGCCCAGATGGACCACTGGCGCTCGACTGCGGCTCGAGAGTCGACGAGAACGCCATCGAGATCAAAGAGGACGGCGGCACAGCTCAGTTTGCGCATGGCAGTTGGGGCCACAGTCATACTATGGCAGAAGTAGAAGGGAAATCTTCGGCGGCGCGATATGATAAGCATGGCTGCAAGGAGCCGTAATCATGCATGACTGGATGTGGTTTGTGGCCGCGGTGCTGGCGTGGGTGGCGCTGACGCAGTGGATCCTGCCCAAACTCGGCATTCCTACCTGAAGAAGCGGCGCGTGCTCCGTCGAGGATCGACGGAAAGAGAAAAGTGGGAAGTTAGGAGCCAGCGGCGGCGGTGGCGGATAGGGAGCAAGTACCTCAGCGGCTCAAGCCGTTCATTCTGGTTTACGCCAGATTGCAGGGCTGAAGCCCTGCTCCACGCCAAAGCCCTGCTCCACCCCAAAGCCCTGCTCCACTCCAAAGCCCTGCTCCACCCCCAAAGCCCTGCTCCACA